>Ga0209098_1000055_pt1 | contig 119386 bp, 151 predicted proteins | sample AD_JPNHW1_MetaG_FD_184429 | JGI IMG/M metagenome (GOLD analysis project Ga0209098, IMG submission 184429) | Active sludge microbial communities of municipal wastewater-treating anaerobic digesters from Japan - AD_JPNHW1_MetaG (SPAdes) (version 2) | ecosystem: Engineered > Bioreactor >... | reverse complement strand
TTACCGTCGACAGCCATTGCTGTTAAATCTTTACCAAAAGATTCCAAAAAAGGAATATCACTTTTGGGATCGGATTTTTGCTCTTGTCTTTCAGGATCTCTTTCTCTCATTCCCTCCTGATCTCTTTGTTCGTTTAAAACGAACGTTTTAAATCCATCGATTCTTTTCATGTGGTGAAATTATATTTTTCGTTATATATTAAAATATTTTTCCCGAAAAATATAATAAAAAAAGGGAATCAAATTCCCTTTCATTCATTTTCTGAATTTCTTTTATCAAAATACCATTTTATAACTTGATAATCTTCTGTTGTTCCCGATATATTTCCTCCATAAAATTTACAATTTAGTGTAAAATCTTCTTTTATAGAATTTCTAACTTCAACATAATTCTCTTTTGGAACCATCTTGTATGTATCACTCATTATTTGCTTGGATATTTTCTTAATGCATCGACAATATCATCTATTTTCTCCATGTTAGCTTTTTTGGCTGTGTGATATAAATTGTCAAATTCTAAAAATTTTGCATATGTTTCTTTATCTAATACAACACCCTTATCAAATTTCTTATTTAAATTCTTCCATAAATTATCGGGCTCTAAATTTGCTTCTGTTTTTGGAACTATAAATGCCCCATATTCTTTTCCGCTTTTAGATACAGATTTCCAAATTATTAAACCGTTTGGATTTTCTTCATCTATACTTTTTTTGTCATATACATAATAATATCTGCATGAATCATCAATGTTCCAATAACAACGACCATTAATTATATTAGCCTTCTTTCCACCTTTTCCCTTTGAAGTTATAAAAGGCACTCCTGGTATAAGATTATCTTTATCAAGTCTTATAGGTCGTCCATCTGGACCCATTTGAATATCACCAGTAACTTTATCTTTTTTATAAATTGGCCTGTCTAATAAAAGTTTTCCTTTTTTAGCGTCCTCAAAAATTTCCTTTTCTTTATTAGTTAAAGAATCTTGCCCATATTTTCTTATTTTATCTAAATAATAATTGATAATCTTATCAAGAGTATTTCCGCCCTCTTGATCGTCATAGAAATCATAAGCGCCTTCCGTTATCAATCCTTTTTGTCTTGTTCTTCTCATTCATTTAAATTAATTTATAATAAACTGCAAAATCTTCCATGAATAGTTTGTAGAATATCTCTGTTTCTAATTTGATTTTCTTTATATAACTCTACGAAATTAATAAAATCTTCATACAAATCATCATCTAACATCATTCCATAATCGTATCTATAATCCAGTTCTTTCCATAATGCATTAGCTGGTGTAGTCTTATAATATCTAAATTTTAGAGCATTGGTGTCTAAAAACATTCCAAGTGGATATTTGCTCCCACCGCCAGTTCTATAGATAATCCAATCAGAAGTCATGCCCGAATCTGTTTCATAGGAAGTAGGAACATAGAAAAATCTTTCGTCACTATCTTTATTTCTATAAACTCTAGCATCTACAACATCTACTTTTTTTGATATTTTATCAACACCAGATTGTTTTCCCTTGGTTGTTGTGAATTCTTTGCCTGGTTTCTCACCATCGTCTTCGGTTATTACATTTCCTTCATCGTCAAACATATAACCTCCAGTTTTGTGAGTTGCTAATGTTGGTTTTTCTTCTTCGGGAAGACTTCCACCTTGACTTAAATGGACTAGAAGCTCTCTTTCATCTTCTGTAAGTTTTCTACGACTCAAAATGTCGAGAAGTTCATCCATTTTCTTTTGTTCGGCCGCCCCCTCATTGAGAAACACTTTATAAGATTTTACTACTTTTTTATTCATGATGTGAACATTATTTACTTAAACTTTATATATTAAAATTTAACTTCCTATTTTTTATAATTCGTCGGATATAATTTTTTTATAAACTGGAGCGTCATCCAAACTTCTCAATTTGCTATTTCCATTACATTTGAATATTCCAACAGATTTAGGACCGTCTTTTAAAGTTTTTAAATCATTATTTGAGCAATCATAAACGCCGTTTATTATTGTTGTAGTGCCATGTAAAGTATCAAGAATATTATAACTAACATCAAAATTTTTTTTAACAGTATCGGGTGCTCCATCTAATGAAACCAATATTCCATTACAAGATATGAAAGAGCCTTCAACAATTTTTGGGCTTCCAATTAAATCCGGTATGTTATTATAACTACAATCAAAATCTCCTTTTATTCTTTTAGGAGCTCCTTCCAAACTATGAAGTCCATTATTTCTGACATCATAATCACCCGATACTTCTGTTGGGCCGCCCTTTAAATCATAAAGTTTATTTTTATTACAAATAAAATCACCGCCAATAACATCGGGGCATCCTTTCAAAGTTTTCAATCCACAAGAAGATATTTTAAAATCTCCCATAACACAATCAAAAGCAACTGGAAGTTTTTCGTAATAATTTCCTTCTATGATTACATCATCCCACGAATCGACCGTGTTATCGCTATTTATTCTATATTTTGTGACTCCTATATTATTTAAGAAATTTGTAATTTTTTGTTTTTCATCTACTCCAAGATGTTTGTTCATATAATAAATAATGTTGTCATAGTCTTTATCATCATAAGTAAATGAACCATATTTTTGATTATAAAAAAGAATTCCACCAGAATGTAATTGATCAAAAAGCTTGAATGAAATTTCCAAGTACTCTCCACTAGGAAGACCTACAATGGGAACCCTATCTTTAGCATTTTCAAATATTTTGTAACTCTTTATCATCTTTTAAATCTGTACCACGGCCATTTACTACGAACTTTAAAAACCAAACCATCATATTCTGCTAGTTTTTTAGATCCATATTCTAAATTAGCGGCGTTTTTTGTTTTTTTAATTGACATTATTCTAAAATCAGAATCTTTATCATCTCCTCCATAATCTATAAATATATCACGATCTGGGTCCCAACGTTCAAGATTCTCCATTGTTATAGTATCGCCAACTTTTAAATCTATCTCTGGCTGGAGATCTTCTCCAGATTCTTCATTAAATTCTCCTTTGGAGTACCATTTAATTTTAGCTTCAAATATTTCAAAATTCTTTATCATATAAAATATTCCTCAATTTGCCAACGATCTTCATCGTCAAAATAATAATAATCCATAAATTTATTATACCTTATTGTATCCGTTATAACCAAATTTTCAGCGTCTTTTAATAAAACGGAAACAGATTCGCCAGATGGAACTGAAACAACATCAACAATTTTTTCTAAATTTGTATAGAAAAAAGGAATAATAACATAGCCATAATCCAGTTGAACCGAACAGTCTCCTTTATGTGTTCCTTGATTTACATCTACAACTGTTCCAGTTTTCATAAAATATTTTGAGTCCTTATAACTCACAGCAACTCTATCCCCTCTTTTAATTGGAATGTCCTGATCGAAAGATTCGAAATGTTTTATCATACAAATAAATTGTCATTTTTTATATTAATTCCTTTAACTTCGGGGCCTCCTTCCCAATCGGATAAGAAATTAGCACTACAATTAAAACTATTTAATTTAATGGGAGCTCCTTTCAATGAGTTCAACATATTATTGCTACAATTATACATTTTCGAAACTAAACGTGGTCCTCCAATAAGATTCTCCAACATATTAAAACTACAATTAAAATTTCCATGAACTGAGAATGGAGCATTTTCAAGAGTTTTTAATTTATTATTTGAACATATAAAATTACTAGAACACAATTTAAATTTAAAAGGAATTTTAGTAAGACCCATATGCGACATATTAACCTCACTCATAACGTCAACACTCAAATCATCATGTATTCTTATTTGATCTTTCAATAATCCACATTCTTTTAAAAAATTAAAAATTTCAGTTTTTGGAAGTTTACTTTTTTCCTCTAGATAATATTTTATTTTAGAAGCGTTTGCATCCAAACAAATCCATCTATAAACGCTCGATTTTCCATGAAGATTATCATAAAGAATGAGTTCTCTTTCGCATAAATATCTTATATCGTCATCATCAACATATATAACTTCACCGCTTGGTCTAGATATGATATATTTATCACTCCAGCTGGATTCATATATTTTAAATTTAGTTACCATGAATATTTACCGTCTCCTTCGTTACGAAAATTTGTATATTTTTTTATCTGTTTATCATATCGAGTAATCATTTCGCCACATTTCTCTGGTTCACCGTTCATAGTTTTTATTGGATTGTTTGAACAATCATAGAATCCATTGACAATCTTAGGACCGCCTGTTAAATTTTGTAAGAAATTGTCTGAACAATTAAAATCACCAAATATTTTCTTTGGAGATCCTTCTAATGTGTTTATACAATTACTACTACAATCATAATTTTTGCCAACATACACCGGTCCATACAACAACTTAAACAAATTATTATTGGATACTATAAAATCTCCTCCAACTTCGAGTGGAGCATTTTTTAATGATTCCAATTTACAATCTTTAAAAATAAAATCACCACTTACTTTATTAAATTTAAAGGGAATAAATTCACAATATCTTCCGCTGATATATATGCTTCCAGATACATCAATTCCATCTCGTGTAATGGTGTAATTTCTTACATGTTTGCAATTATTAAAAAATTGAACTATTTCATCCATTGAACTTTTATTCAATTCCATCTTATTTAATTTTCTCAATATTTCATTAAAATCATCGTCTTTAAAAACATAAGATTTCCATTTTTTATCGTAAACAATAAGTCCATCTTGCTTGAGATTATTGATTTGTTTATATTCTATATCAATAATTTGACCACTAGGCAAACCAATTAAATACTCGTCATTTAATTCAACGGATTCATATATTTTAAAATCTTTAATCATAGTCAATTTCTGTTACATTATTTCCTTCTCTAAATACAATCTTTTGACAAGATGGCATTCCCATAATATTATACAATTTATTGTATGTACAATTAAATATCCCGCGACACTCCATTATTCCATTCATCAGAGTTTCTATTTCATTATGCCTACAATCGAAATTATAAGTCATTTTCGGTCCTCTTATTAAATTCTTCAATTTATTATAAGATACATTAAAATTATCAACACTCACTTTTTCGGGACATCCGTCTAAAGTTCTTAACAAATTTCTCGAAGCATCAAAAATAACCTGACAATGTTTTGGAAATCCATTTAAATCAATAAGTTTATTGTCCATGCAATAATATCCACCCGATACGGATTTTGGTCCACTTAACAAAGTATAAATCGAGTTGGACGAACAATCAAACATGCCACCAATTTTATCTGGACTGTTTGTAAGATTGGCAAGAATATTATTCGAGCATATAAAATCGCCAGTCACTTCGCCAAATTTTATAGGAATTTTAGATATGCCAAACTTGGATATATCTACATTGCCAGTTACATTTACAGATAAATCTTTTTGTATTTCATAATTATCAATGCCCATGAAAAGTAACCAATTTTCTATATAAAGTCTTCTATCATCAGTTAATTCGCTTGGTTTAGTTCTTCTAAGAATGCTTATGACAGAATTGTAATTGGCGTCTAAGAACATATAGAATTTTTTTTCTTTGTTGTAACGCAAAACTTTAGCTTTTGCTAATCTTTCAAATTCATCGAGCGTAACATCAATTACCTCGCCGCTAGGATTACCGACAACGTATTCTATAATGTAAGCTTGATCTTGTTCAAACAATTTGAAATCCTTAATCACACCAGGCATTTTATTTTTCTTATATATAAAAAACAGAAAATAAAATTTAATATATAAAAATATCAAAAGAAAAATTAAGGCAAATATATGAAAAAGATTTATGATTTCACAAAATTCGTCAATGAAAATCTATTTGATATTGAAGATGATGACTTTTCTGTGATATTAGATGCAATGCTAAAAGTTCCAACTCCAGAAATTTTAGAATTTAGGGATGAGCTTATGTCATCTATAAACGAGAGTAAAGTGAATGAAGCTTTTACAAAAGATTTATTTTACAAACTCAAATGGAAATTTAGACGTTGGTTTACAGATAAATTATTTGATTATCTCATCAATAGAAAAAAAGAATATTATGAGAAATTAGTTGATAAATTAAATATATTTGACTTAGAAAATTATGACGATGTTTTTGAAAGTTTTCCAGCATTTAAATTAAGGTCTCTGTATCTTGCTGGCGGAATGGATGCTGCAAAAAAAGGTGGAAAAGTTGGTTGGAGAAACATGGTTGAATACATAATGGAAGTAAATCATCCAGGCGATAAGAAAAATGCTCCTGAGATTGAAATTTATTTAGGCAAAGAAGGTGACGAAATAGTAAAAGTCAAACCTTCTTATACTATCGATGGAGCTATGTTAGATTTGTTCATTAAAAATCCAAATAAATGCCTTAGTTTGTATAACGCACCAATGCTCTTGAATCCAGTTAGAAAAGAAGTTGATAGAAATAAAATGGATTTTGATAAATATATTAGAGCTTTGAAAGACGGAAATTCTTCGCAAGAAGATTTAAATACTGCCATTAGATTCTTTCGAGAAACAGTTTCTAAAAGAATTGCTTATGAAGATGAATTAATCATCAATAGATGTGATGCTATCTTCTTAGGTCTTAATCCTGTGGCTGGAGCTGGAACATATGCCGAACTTCAGTTCCTTAGTTTTATCGAAAAACCTTTGTTCTGTGCTTTAGTAGAAGGATATGAAAATCAAGTCGGTGGATTCAAATTGTGGAATATGCCACAACTTTGTAAATTGGCTAGAAACGAAAAGGAAGTTCCAATCTTAGCAGAAGGTCTTTATAAAAGTGCTCATCGTTAAATCTCAGACTCGGCTATTTCAATCATTCTAATAGCCTGACTTTCAGAAATTTTAAAGTTTTCATCCCAACCAAGATTTTCCAAAGATGAAAGCATGTCTTTTACAGTCTGTGATTTGATGTCGCAGTCTTTGAAACTATTAACCTTAAATTCAGCAATTTTAGATTCAACATCATTGCCCATTGCTTCATTTTCGGCAATGTCAACCATTCTTTTAACTTCTTCTTTGGTGAAATCTCTTGGAAGATCGATAACTCTCGTTGATTCATTCAACCAATTCATCAATTCTGTAATTCTTTTTGCTTTCATTTTTCTTATTCATTATTTTCCATATAAAATTTATCTTTTTCTATAACTTTTATTAATTCTAAGATTTTTGGATCCGAATTTATACTAAATATAGATGTATAAATCGTGCCTCTTCTTTTACTTAAATATATATTTAATAAATGATCGTCATGAGTTTTGTAATGATATATACGAAAGACTAAGTTGATTGTTTCATTTATTTTTACTGTGTACATATACTCAGAATAAGCATCATGATTTTTTCTACACCACATATAACTTGACTCGGAAGTTTCTTTAATCAACTGTTCGATAATCAATTCTTTTTCTATTGTTTTGTCGTCTGGTATAAACATATCATTTCTAACTTTATACAAAGATAACAAAATAAATTAATATAAAAAAAATTATGGTTTTCATTTTTTAACATCACAATCCTTAATTATAAAATTTATATTTTAAGCTGCCACTATCATATATTCTATAAACTCCCCTTTCCAACATTATTTCATGTTCAGTTTTACTAGGATCTGCTCCTTCTTTTACTAATTTGTCTTTTCTAAAATTAAATCTATATTTTCTTATTCCATCAACGATGTAATAATAATTTTGACTCGTTTTACCGACGAAATTAAAACCAAGTTTTTCATATAAATCGCCGCTAGACCAACTTCTATCCGCATAACTTATTACTTCTAGAGGTTTATATTTATCAATAAAATATTTAAATAAACGACTAGCTCCACCCACAACATTGATATTTAGTTTATTACAAAATCTAAGCATTTCATATGTTCCTTCGGTGGATTTTTGTCCCATGGCATTTCTCTGCGAACCAAAAGTCATCAAACTAACTAATTTGTTCTCATAAAACAAGCCAATTTTTATTTTTGAACCGACAAATCCTTGTAAATGATTCTGTTCTAAAAATTCTCTAATTAATTTATTATCAGTTATTTCTCTGATTTCACATTTTCTGGCCATTATCTTTTCTGATTTTCCAAGAAGATTTAAAACTCTAGATTTTATTATATCTTGTTTATATGTCCAATCATCCTCGTATATATGAATAAGTTTAATTCCTTGTTTTTCAGCTAATTCTGTTTTTAATAAATGATAATCGGATTCTTTATTTATTTCATTATGCCAGTATAGTTCGTTAAATTCAAATGCTAATTTCATATCTGGTAAATATACATCTATTTCATAGGGAGGTATTATTTTTTTATTTTCTAAAATCTCTCCGAAATAATTGTTTCTTATAAAAACTGATAATTGGTTTTCTAACCCCGAAAAATGTCTTTCTATTGGATTGCAGATTGTGCAAATTGTTGTTTTCATAGAATTTCTTTGTATTAAATTTACAAAAGGTATTTCAAATACATGCCCATTATCGCATTCAAAAATATAGGATTTATCGTCATAATTCATTTTTATAAATTTAATATTTTTATTTTGATCTAAAACTCTGTCTATCCATTTTCTTTTTTTATTCTCCATCATTTTTATTTTCATTTCTTCGGTCATATTTCCCAAAGTCACTCCATATTTTTCAAGATATTTTTGTTTTGATTTTTCTTTGACCCAATCTAAATTAAAATAACATTCGACTCCAATTTTTTCTAAATTGGTTTTTTTAATTTTATCTTTCACAAAAACACTTTTGGATGACCAGTCGACTCCATATTTTTCTAAAAATGTTTTTCTCATCTTTTCCTTAATTTCATCACTTTTGAAAACGTTATCAACTCCATATTTTTCAATCAATGTGTTTTTTATTTTTTCTTTAATAATAACACTTTTAAACGGATTTTCAGAACCATATTTTTCAAGATTCGTTTTCTTAACCTTATTTTTTATATCTTCATTTTGAGTAAAATGTTCGCATCCATATTTTTCAATTGAAGTATTTTTTACACTATTTTTATATTCTTCTGTTTGTGTGTAATATTCCGACCCGAATTTATTTACACTAGTTTTTTTTACTTTATCTTGTGCACATTTACTCGAGCAAGCATAAAAATCTCCGTTTTTAATATTTTTAACGTATTTCTGAAATAATATCTCTTTTTCTCTTCCACATACATCGCATTTAACTTTTACTAAAAAGTGACTTCCTGGATTTATATCTTTCGTGTATATCTCAATCACATCTTTCAGTTCCCCTTCGTATCCAAGTGATTTAAAATGAATTATGTTCTTCTTGGATAGTTTTATCTTTATTTTTTCATCCAGTAACATATATTTTTTATTATTTTTTGAGCCGCATCTATCTGAACGCACGACTATATCAATCGTATATATAACTATTTAAAATTAGTTTTTGAATATTTATTTTTAATATATAGCATCAACATGGATAAATTTACAAATAAATACATCGGTTCGTTTGACATATTAAAAAAAGCGATTGTCGGGTTCGAGTTTGAATTTTATACCGACCGCTCTTATTATAAATTACTCGAGTTATTAAATAGAGAATTACATCCGATAAAAGTTTATGGAAAACGTAAATATCACTCTGACATGGAGGTAGATGAGAACAATTTCAAAATTGAGCCAGATTTGAGTGGGGGGCCTAATATGGTTGAATTAATCACAGGTCCAATGCCTTATCACAACGCTAAACTCATTATGTTAAAGATAATGAAAATATTACAACAATATGCCAAGACTGACGATAAATGCTCAATGCATGTAAATATATCATTTGATAAAGATCAAACAGAAAAAACACTGGACAAAGTAAATAAACTAAAGCTCATTCTTAATGCTGATGAAGAATTGGTTTTTAAATTTTTTCCAACAAGAAAAGATAACTTTTATTCAAAAAGCGTAAAGCGTCTTATTCCGTTTAAGGGATATGATTATGTGAATGATGCTATTAATATTCTTATAAACAATATTCAGCTTCCAGATACTAAATATTACGGAATAAATATTAAAGAAGCTTATAATGGAAGATTGGAATTTCGTTATATTGGTGATAAAGATTATCAATTCAAAACTCGTGATGTACTCGAATTAGTAGATTATTTCATATCTTTAACATGGAATTGTATAGATGAAAAATTAGATGACGATGATATTGCTACGCTTCGCTCATATTTGGATGAAAATATCAATAACTTTAAAAACTTTACTAAACTTGAAAATTTCATAGCAGAGTTTCCAACAATTCAGTTAGAAGTTGATAAAGATGATGGCTTTATTGTTGTAAAATCTCATTATTCAAATATTTATAGCAAGATATACGATGTTGTTAAAAACATATACAATTTGAGTAACTGTATATTGAATTGGGACACAGAATCTAAAAAATTAGAAGTAGTGGATGCCGATTTTCAAACAATATTCGAATTGGGCAATATAAGTATTATAGATAGTAACGCAAATGGTGGAACATACAACAATTGTATTTTTATAAATGCTGAAGTTAAAAATGCGCATCTACACAATTGCGCAATGATAAGTAGTGATATTTATAACTGTAAAATGGAAAATACGGACGTAGATCAAACTTGTATGTTGAAAAATTGTTACTTCTATGGCGGAAAAATGGATGGCTGCTTCGTTAGTGGTGTATTCAGAAGCGGTAAAGTTGGTGATTTTGGTCGAATAGAGGATGCTGTTAAGATAGTTACAGACATGGATAGTTATTTTAACACGTCTATAGAAGAAGAAGATGAAATGAAAAAAAGTATGTCTAAACCTAAGAAAATAAACCCTTTCCAACCAAGAAAGTTTTAATAAAAAGATGGCGTCAATAAAAGAATGTTTAAAAAGATTAACTGAAGAGAATGTTGATATGTCTATAAACAGACATGTTAAATTTTTAATTGAGAGTACAGATGAAAATCAATTAATGTATAAATTACAACAACAGACAGGGATTGCTATTGACAATCACATGATTAAATTGTGGTATTATCCTGGCATTGGATTTCGTTGTAGCAACATGTTTCAAGAAAGATATGGCAAACTTCCAATATGTGAAAAAATAGAAAGATTTTTAAACAACGAATTAACAAAAATATAATTATTCCCATGGCAGAGCCTCCAGTGGAGGCTCCACCTGGTCGTTCACTTCTCTAACTACTTCTCTGGTTACTCTTACTTGATCTTGTTCGTCCGGGCCCCTAGTTACTCTTACTTGATCTTGTTCATAATACAAGAATGGTTGTATAGGTGGTTCGGGAAATGGTACAGCTTGATTAGTAGTTTTAGTTTTAACTTTACTTATCTTACTACATTTTTCTTTATCTTGTTTCTCAAATGTAAAATCCTTGTACTTTTCCCTGAATTCTGTAAAAATATTTTCAAAAATATCAAGAGGAATGTGATGCCCTAAATCTCTACATAAATTTATCTGTGAATCATAACCAGATTCCTTTAAGAATTTTAGAACTCTTTTAACATCAATTTCATTATCTTTTCCAGATATAATAATTTGTTTATCAAAACATTCCATACATGAGATGCCCGAGCGCAATTCAGCTCCATTTTTCATAAAAAAGGAAGGATTCATAATCAGAGAAGGGCATCTCATTAAATTGGATACATAATGAGCCAGATATCCTCCTAAAGACGATCCTACTATAAGTGTTGGATTTCCATTAGAAAGATCGCTGTAATACATATTTATCAGATTTCTATCAATCTGATAATTAATATTTGGATAATAAACCTCATCGCCAAACTTAGCAAGAATTTTGGCTCTATTCTCATCAAAAATACCGTTCCAACCGTGAAAATAAACTATTCTCATTCTTCTAATTTTGTAATGTTTTCTGAAATCAGATTAAGAATTTCTCTTTTGTTCTTAATCATCTCATCTTCTATATTATTGAAATCAAAATTTTCTAAATCAATTGCCCAAAACTGATCAGCATAAATCATCCAAAGAACAAGTTTTCCTGTTTCTTCGTGAATGCCAATCGAAGGATTTCCCTTCTCGTTAGTTTCTTTCTGTATTGAATTGGCTTCATTTAGAAGCTCTTTCAATTTTTTTAGCGGAACTTCGTCTTTCATAATTTATTTATTTAACGGAGAAAGGGTTGTAGGCATTTACCACCGTCACCTGTGGTATCTTTCCATTTTTAAAGGTGTCTCCCAGAACCCCTGTTCCCATATTGTTTAGTCGATTGCGACTTTTTTGTCTCTTTTTCTGTTGTAAGTTTTCTTGTTTTTGAAAACTTTGTGAGTGGATTTAAAACCATTATCTAAACCCATTTCCCTATCGGCAATTCTGACGGCTCTGATGTAGTCATCGACTCCACCGACAGTCATTTTTTTGGTATTTTTATTCTTTTTCATTGTCGTAGGTTTTTAAAAGGTTGTTTGTAATTTTCTTATACAAAGATACGACCTTTGAGGTGAATAAAAAAATATTTTAAAAAATTTTTTGAAATTGATTATGATGAAGTTATGTCCATTTTTCCTGTAGAAATCATGTGGGCTTTGTATAATAAGTCGTTCATCTCCTCATAGGTTTTTGCTTTCTTGACTAGTTCATAGATTTCATATATGCCACCCCAATCCTTTTCATATTCCAACACTTTCGGATCTTTCAACATAACTCTAATCGTGTCGAGTATGCACCTTCTATATTCTTCTTCATCTTTTACTTCAACAGCAACGCCTTTGCTTGATAATTTATATCTATCTTCTCTAATTTTATTAAAATCTCTATTTAATAATTTTTTACATAATTTTTTTATTAAAACAATCAAAGAAGGATATTCATTTAAAGGCAAACTCTTTATCACAGTCACATTATGAGATATAGAGCCAGTTGTATTGGCGTTTTTTAATATGCACCTAAATATATTGTCCTCTCTTCTATCTGAATTTTCTGTGCATTTTACTGAAAGAACTAAACTTTTCTTGGGTGTTATTTGATGAGTGGCTATAAAAGTTGCAGTATCTCTATCATCAAAATTAACTTCCCATTTTAAAGTTCCTTCATCTGTATGCTTACATACAGTAGTTAGCAATCTTATGTTTTTGAGTTTTTCTTGCCTTCCTTTAGTTGAAAGATCTTCTGAATGAAATTCGTTCATTTTATTCTCATTTAGATAATTCACATCACCATCGTCATACATTCTATTTAATTGATCTATTAAATCATTAAGTAATGGTTGATTTCGTGGTGTTATTACAGAAATTAATTTTTCTTTGGTTAATGTTCCGCCTCTTTCTAAAAATTCTACAACAGGACCGAATGTTATAGTTAAATCTGAATGAGCTTTTTCCCTTTTACAAGTTAAAATATATTTTATTTTTTTATTTTTTGTTATTTTATTTGTATATTGAAAAACTAATTCCCATTCAGTATCTTTAATATTCCACCATCGAATCTTTCTAGATTCGGTGTCTTTTATTAACTCTCTAACTATTTGACGACTATTCTCAATTGACATAACAAAGTTATATATAATTTTTAAGAAATAAAAATTGGTGATCAAAATATGTGGGCAAAACTCAATTAAACATTTACAATATATTCTGGTGGTACGATTTCAGAAGTTGTAATAATATCTTCCTCTTCGTCCATATACCTATTTACATCTTCTAACCAATTATCAGTAAAAGAAGTATCAATTTCAAATAAATAATTTTTACCTTCGATGAAAGTAACACCACCGCATAAAGCATCACTTTTATTTAGATAAAAAAAGGTTAAATCATAATATCCAAATGGGCTTTCCAATTTTGTTGATGGCTTTATTCCTGTCATTAAAATATTATCTGGTTTTTCTGTTGATACATGATATATTTTATTAGGAACTTTTCCTTCATATTTTTCCGGTTTATCCTTAACAAAAATCCAATTATTACCATAAGAGGTGGATGGTATTATCCATTTATCGGGAAACTCATGTTGGAATTCATCAATAATATCTTCATCTACTTTCGGAACAGTAAACTGGATAATATTTTTACACATTTGTTTTTTATCGGTGAAAAATAAATTTTCTTTTATAAATTGATTGAAACTTTTCATATTTTATTAATAGTTTATGATGAAAAATCTTCCGTCCGCTATGATATAAAAACCATAATAATCCGCTAAATATTTATAATTTATTCCAGTGAAATTATTATTTATCAAAACGAAATTTCTTCCTAAATTATAATTGAATAGTTTATAGTTTGTATAACCCAAACCATATTCATTGTATGATTGAGTTTCAATATACATCCAAGGATCTATATTTGTGTCAACATTAAAACTATAAGAAAGGAGATCTGTTTTATACAATTCAATATATTGCACTGGAATCAACTCGCGAGTAGTTTCATCTAAATGGAATGTTCTTATTTTAGCGGTCCAATAATCTGGCATTGTAGCTCCACTCGTCAAATAGAAGTTTATTGTAAATAAATAATTGGTATTTATATTTAGAGTTTGGATATAATCAAAATTAACAACCGTATTTGTTTGATTTACAACAACTTTTCTAGCCCAATTAGCTCCATTATAATTTGTATATAATGTAGTTGGAGCGTAAGCTAGTCCTGTTATGTCTAATATATTAGCTGAAAGAGGAATAATGTGTCTTCTTAGCCATTGAACTAGTTTTGTCAATTTTATTTGAACTTCGTCCAATGAATACATATTTACATAATTTCCATCAAAATCTGTTATGGAATATGTTAAATTAAATAAATTGGTTTTTAAATAGTTAGCACTATCCAATTCTATTTCACTCCATCCTGGTATAGTATTATCAAATATATCTTGAATGTGAACTCTTTGTAATTGACCATATAAAGGTGAAGTTGGTTTTATGCATTTATAATATTCATAAACTTCCAAATCGTTGTATCCAAAGAAACTGATAGCATTAATTAAAGCTTTGTAACTACCTATATAATTATAAATTTCGGGATACATAGTCAAGAGTTGTTTTCTCTTTCTATTTAATATAGTATAGTCTATACCAACTTCATTTATGTCTGATTCTTTAAATATTGGTTGAACATCTGTATCAAGATTTGCTCCAAGTAGTTTTAAATGCTCAACGTAACGCTCATCTTCTATTTCTGTTTGACCGTATAGATTTATTGTAGCTATGCGATCGGGCTCTGTTTTTATTGTGTAATCATAAGTTTTTCCACTCAATGAAGTATCAAATGATAATAGAGTTCCTCTAACAGTAATTCTTTTATCTGTTACATCATTTATTATATAAGTTCCATAGTTTCCAAATATAGTATGACCTGTGGTGGTGTTCTCCAAGAAGTTTAAAGATATATTTTGATCTACTTCAAATCCCATTTTTGCAAAACTAAAATATGGATCTGTTGTTACGTAATTTATATAAGATACTGTCGCCCCACTACTTATCAATATATTATTGTTTGTGTCAGTAACACCAGAGAATACAATATTTTCTATTTTATCTATTATTAGAATATTATTAGAAACTCCTTCATTCTTTGAGTTGAATCCCAAGAAAACTTGTAATGGATTTGGAACATAATTATAATTAACAGATGAATTTAAACGCTCTAATGTATAGTTAAGCTCCTCAAAAACAGTCTGTTGATACTCTGGATCATAAATCTTTTCTATATTTGTGTTAGGCTCATCATTTAAAAACACAAGATTATTTGTGTAGTTATTCCACAATGGTTTTTGACCGGCATAAGTTAATTCACCGTTTGGTTGAAGTTGGCTACCCGAGTAATCATAATAGAAAATATTTGGTGATACTTGTGGGTCGTTTCCTTCAATTGGAAGCCAAGAAAATCTGTAAATGACATCACGATCATAATTTCCACGCGGAGCTCTTAAAAATTGATTTATTGTTATTGTTAACTCTTTATTGTATTCATATAAGAATGGTCCTTGATATGAAAGTTGAATGATATTGGGTGTTATTCTTAAAATATTGTATTGTTTATTGTTCAATGTGTGTGAGCATCCACTCACTCCTATAATCATACCAGTTGCCAATTCATAATTATAAAGACTACTACCAGTGATGTTTACAAGATACAACTCGCTGCTATCAATAACTATTGAATGATTGTGTATAGTATCAATAAAAGCATAATCAGAATAAGAATTAACTTTGACTTCTACATCATATAATTCTATATTTGGTTGTTGACTTTCAACGATTAATGTATATCCAGTATATCCATCATAAGTATAACCACTATATACACTTATTCCCTTATTATCTAATATGGTTTCATATTTATCAACGAACGCCTTGATTGTTTCGGGAGTATATCCAGTTACTGAATTTCCGCTTGTTGAAATATAATAATCTATACCATTTAAATTTAAATTAAATCCATATCTAGATGAATCTAAATTAATATCAAAATATATTTCTGTATAAAAATTCTTTGCCAATTTATTATCTTCATAATGATAAATTCTTTCATAATCTTGATAAGGCTCGCATGTGCTGAAATAAAATACATCAGAATCTTGTGTACCACCTGATGTTTGATATGTAAATCCACTTCCATTAGTTAAATAATTTCCATTAATATTAGCGGTTGCTCCACTATAATATGGCTCATAATTATAATCCATTCCTTCAAACATTAGATAATTATTTCCATCGCTAGCGTGATAATGATATAAAGAAAGTCCATATCTATCTAACAATGAAGAGTATTTATTTCTCATAGATGATATAGTATTCTCATAGAAATATGTTGATGTCCCAGAAGGCACAATATTCTGTGTTAATGTTATTTTATTATCTGTAGAATAACATACAGTATAACCAGTGAAAGTGTTTGGGGGGAGTATTGTGTTCTGAATACAATTTAATTCATCTACTTTCTTTTTATTTATTACTTTATTTATTGTATAAGTGTACCCGCTTTCTGGTATTATATATTCTCTTACTTGTAAGATATTATCGTTCACATTTATAACTTGAAATTGACGTTTATCGTGTAAAGTTCCGCCAGTGACGTATGGTGTTGCGATAACTTCAATATAATCATTATAAGTTAATCCTGTTGTAGTTATTCCTGATATGGCTTCAATTGTACTTATGTCTTGATTGTAATAAAAACTCAATACATCTTTTGTGATATATTTTCTGTCAACAAATCCCGCTATAGTAAACTCGGGATCACTCGAGTCGATGTGTGAACCATCGGGATATTCAAAAACAAAAGTTTGACCTGTAGATGTAAAATCGATATTCGTATTTATATAATTAAAAAATTTTATCGTTGTTCCTGAAGTGGTTGGATTTCCGTATGTTATTTTAATAGGACCTTCGTATAATTCGGGGCGTTGCGTCATCAAATAAAATTCTAATGTAATGGTTCCGCCTGTCACGTAAGAAGTAGGAGTTGGTAAAATAAAATCATATACTTTTGTTTTCAATATATTATAATCATCAAAAGTATATACCCCATCGTTATTGTCACTTCCAGATATAGTTAATTTTTTTCCATTATAATAATTAAGATTATTCATATTAACCAGTTGCTGGCTTCCGTAATCTGGAAATTTTAAAGCGTTAACACTCGAAACAGTTCCGCCTGAAAATACAAAATCAAAATCTTTATTATTTGTGTAAGTTGTTATTAAGAATGCGTTTTTTTGTGTTCCGAGAACATTATAATAAGTCACTCCACTTCCATGAAAATTATTTAAACTAATATCTGTCGATCCAGTTACACCATTAAAACACACAACAGTTCCAACTGGAAACATCCTATCAAAATTATCTCCCATAATCCATTTAGAATAGAAAAATGGACTACTATTAACTTTTTGAATATCCTTTATTGTTTGTCCTGTATAAGTCACAGGAATAAATGTCATTCCACTATAATTGAATTGTTGAGATGCTCTTAGATCAAAAGTGTCTGTAAAATTATATGTTGAAACATTCTCAAAAATATACATACAAAGAGTGCGAAATGTATCGCTGCCGTTTGGATCAAAATACATTTTTCCGGTCCATTCTTCATTTAATTCATCGTAATTTAAGTTATAAGGATATCCTTCTTTGTTAAAAAATAGAAGTTTGTTAGTTGGTGTGCTCAATTTAAAGATTATTTTTATTTTTATATATTAAAAAGACCTCGATCCATTTAAGCTGCGTCGTATAGATGAATGTTCGTAAGATAACCATTAACGAAAGTAAATTCATATAGATCATAATATTCTGAGTATGTTGATACAAGAACATACATTACAAAAGTTCCGCTCCAACCAACGACACCACCAGTTCCGCTAGTTGATCCGTAAATCGAACCTATTCCACTTGTTCCATCTGTCGTTGATAATCCACTTGTATCTGAATATCCATTTGGAAAACTTTTTCCAGAATTTAAAGATCTTCCAGAAGTAGAAAGTAATCCACTAATTCCACTAGATCCATGAATTCCACTTGTTCCAGCACTACCAGAAAACGCTCCACTTGTTCCAGCACTACCACTAGTTCCTGATGTTCCTCCTTGGCCCGACGTTCCGCCAGTTCCTTCTTGACCGCTGGTTCCGCTACTTCCTCCAACGCCACCAGTACCACATGTACCAGAAGATCCGCTTATAGCTCTTGGAGAAAATCCCGATGATCCCGGCCCCCCAGAAGTTCCACTAGTTCCACTTAATCCAGAAGTTCCACTAGTTCCGTGAGTTCCATCATTTCCTTGAGGACCAAATATATCTGTGGTATTCAATAAATATCTTATTTTGCCGTATTCATCTTTTTGAGCTAACCCTAAAGTGCTTCCCGATTGATGATATCCCAACAACATCCAATCGGGGCGTGGGGTATCTTCATTTTCTAAATTTGATATTTTTAAATTTAAAATGCTCATCTAGTTATTTATTTTTATGCATATGTCACAGACATAAGAACTCCATTAGTAAAAGAGAAATTATATTCATTGTAATTAACACCATTCAAACTAGCGTTAGCGGTTATAACCACACTAGTTCCAGCAGCACTATATCCACTTGTTCCACTGGATCCTTGAGCACCGCTGGTTCCACTGGATCCAGCACCGCTGGTTCCACTAGTACCTGCAGTTCCTGCAGTTCCACTAGTACCGGCTGTTCCACTGGTTCCACTAGTTCCAGAACCACTCGTACCACTACTTCCACTCGCACCAGATGATCCCATATAAGAAGCACTCATTCCAGATGATCCAGAAAAACCAGATGAGCAAGATCTTCCACTGGTTCCACTTGTTCCTCCCAACGCACTAGTGCCAGCTGTTCCAGCTGATCCCGCAGCATTTGATATTCCGCTTGTTCCACTTGTTGAGTTTGGAGAAATTCCACTTGTACCATGAGTTCCATTTGCGCCCGACGATCCACTTACTCCAGATCGACCGCTGGTTCCAGACGAACCGTCTTTTCCCGGAGGACCAATTAATGTTGTTCCTGTTGGAGCTAGATATGTTATAACTCCATTTTCATCTTTTTGTGTCAAATATAGTGTTCCACCAGAATCACTATAACCAAGCAAGACCCATCCTTCACGCGGATTTTGAAGGCTATTAAAATCTTGTACTTCTAATTTTAAAATACCCATAACAAGTGTTTTTCTTTTTCTCTATATATTAAATTTAAACTTTTAAAATATTTAAATAATTAATGGTGTCAACAATTCAGGCCTCGCAAAATTTTATATATAAGAATAAAAAAACCAATCATGACAACTAATATTTATGTCTTGAAAGATCCAAGAAATAACCAAATAAGATATGTTGGGAAAGCTAATAATCCTGAATGTAGATATGAAAATCACATAAATAAGTGTAGAGATAAAAATACACATAAGAGAAATTGGATTAATGAATTGAGAAAAGACGGTTTAAAACCGATAATGGAAATAGTTGACGTTGTTCCTGTTGATAAGTGGAAGGAATATGAAAAATTTTATATTAAAAAATATTTAAATGAAGGGCATGATTTAACTAATTATACGGAAGGTGGAGATGGAGCTACTTTCTCTAATGCAACGTCCTTTAAACCTGGAAACGGGGCCAGAAAAGTAGTTATGTTAGATAAAGAAGGAAATTACATCAGAACTTTTGATATGATATTAGATGCTGAAAAATTTTTAAATAACACAAATAATGGAGTTATGCAAGTTCTCATAAAAAGAAATAAAACTTGCAAAGGATTTTTATTTATATATGAAGAAGAATATAAAAACATGTCAAAAAAAGATATTGATAAGATAGTTCAGGATGCTATTTATATAGCAAAACCAAATAAGGGAAGTTTCAAGGAAAGAATATTGTATCAATATGATTTGAATGGAAATTTTGTTAAAGAATGGAGATCATTGTCATGCGCAGCTAGGGAACTAGGGCTAGATAAAATTGCAATGTTTTGGTGCACGAGAAAATTAAATAAATCCACAGGAGGATATTTTTGGACTTATTCTAAAAAATAATTATATAAGATGTTGATAATCATTACTTCGGGGGCAAACAATTCCGGGAAGGACAATTTTGTTGAATTTTTCATAAAACATTATGAATATAAAGCTGTGAATTTTTCTACAATAGATAGAATAAAAGAACTATCAACAAAATATTTTGGTTGGAACGGCAAGAAAACTGAGCCAGCTAGAAAATTTCTAGCAGAAATGAAACGTATATGGGCAGAATTTAATAACGGACCATTTTTATATACTGTAAAAGATATAAAATCGCATTATTCAAAATTGAATAAAAAGAATAAAAAGAATATTATTTATTTTGTTCATTGTCGTGAGCCCGAGGAAATTCAAAAATTTAAAGATAAGTATAAAGAAAAATGTCTAACTATACTTTTAAGAAGAGATGAGCGTACTGAAAGAATTAAAATAGCCGACAATCATGCTGACATGGGAGTTGATAATTATACTTATGATAAGATTATCATGAATAATGGAAGTAAAATAGATTTGGAATTAGAAGCTGTAAAGTTTCTAGAAGAAATAAGAAAAATGAAAAAATGATAGGCGACAAAGATACTACATATGCACCAAAAACGAATGTGGGTAAATTTTTAGAATTTCAACCTCTTTATAATATTGTAGTAACAGATAGCGCAGACCCTATAAAATTTATGTTTGTAGATTTTAAATATGGATATAATGAATCTGGTGATATAATAGATATAGGGCCTGATATTTTCTCAAATGAAATACATCTAAAAAACGAACTGGTTGAAATCAAAGAGAATAATATAGTAGAATCTCTTACACAATATCTAAATCTAGAATTTTTAAAAATAGTAGACGAGCAAGCTGATAAAAATAGAAACTCAAAAAACTCGCCTTTTGATGAAAATGGAAATAGTAAATTTGATGTAGATTGCTCAAAAATTTCAGAAGAAATAAAAACATCATTTCCTGATGTTGACGATATTTCTATTTTTTTAAAAAGAAAAATTGTAGCAAAATTATACAATTTATCTAATTGGATAGCGACAATGTGTAGAATTGGACCTGGAAAATTTTTAATTACAAATTCTAAGACAAATGAGTATTTATTAAAATTATTTGATAATATAGAAAAATTTAGATTCTTTGTATCAGAAACGTTAGAAGATGGGAAAATTATAATGGGAAGAAAAAATTATTTCGATCAACCTGGAATATTATTAGTATTAAATGAAAACTCTATAGAAGATATTGTATATAAAGATGGAAAATCTTACGTTAATTTATTATACTCATTTTCTATGAATGGATATAATCCCGAAACGAGTTATTTTTCAATGTATATAAAAAAATAAATTTAAAAATATGCCAAAATCAAAATTAAGAAAAAACCACGCTAAAAAGGTGGCAGCTTTTAGAAAGAGAGTAGAAGATAGAAAAAAGGCTTTTGAGAAACAAATGCGAACTATGTATGAGCAACAGCAACAAGAAATGTTAGCTAAACAAATACAAGATGGTGCTGTAGCGCCCGATCAAGTTGAAGGTGGAATAAACGTTGGAGATTTTAAATTGGATGAAACTCCACCAATGCCAGAAACATCAAATTTTGGTATAGTAGAAGGAGTCACTCAACCTCCACAACAATGAAAAAAGCCCAGTTTAAACTGGGCTTTTTTCATTATATTCCTCCCACGTCTTCTCATAATAACATCTTGTTAATTAATTCTGTTCTTTGGGTACTTTTCCACTCATTTTCTGATACGAACCAACTATGTTCGCCCCAGAGACGATCGTTCGTGGAAGGATTTTTAACCACTATTCCACTTGGAGTGGCTTGTGGAAAAAGAACTTCATAGACTTGACCTTTTCTAAAATATCCTCCTTTATCAGTCCAAATTACGCGTATTCTATCTTGTTGATCTTCTTCAACGTAATATACTTTATCGCCACGTTTTACTTCCCAATTCCAATATTTATCATGATTTAACATATTATTTAATTATTTTTTTATTTTTGATATCTTGGATCGTTTTCATATGTGATTAGTCCATTTAATACATCATCAATATTACTTAAACGATCCTTGATATTTTCTGAGCATTCTGGGCGCTCAATTAATTTTTTATTCCAAAAATCAAAATATTTTCGAATATTTTCTCTTCCCTTTACAGAATATCTTTGTTTATTTGGATCAACGAATTGATCTGGAAAATTTGTATATTTCCGACTATCATAATAAACTCCTATTTCATTAGCGAGAGTTTCTCCCTTTTTGAAATCACCTATTTTTTGATAACGTCTCTTTTTATTTAAGAAATCAACAAAATAAGATGTGTTCTCCTTTTTAAGACAAATTATGAAATCTGAGGATAAAGTATTATCATCATACAAATTTGTATAAAATCTATATGTAAATCTCGCTTTGGGTCCGTCTGGAAAATTACAATAACAACCAGAAAAATTGTTGATGTTATTTTCTAGAAAATATTCTTTAATTTTATCAATTTTCTTCATATTTTTATTTAGTTATTTTGATGTTTTTAAAGTCGATTGATTCAACCAATTTCTAAGTTCTTCTGTAGCGATATTATTTAAAAAATACCATCTACCACTATCAGAAAATCCACACTGTTCATAAAATTTTAATCCTTGATCATTTTGAACTAATCTGAACATACCTATTTTAGTTTCTCTTTCTTCCATATCATTATTCTTATTTTTTAATTTTTTTGCCGCACTGCGGGCAATGGTTCCAGGCTCCTTTCCCTCTACTTATTCTATAACCACATTTCGTGCAATATTCTCTTACAGAAGATTCACTTCTGATATAAGTGTTGCCTTCTATGACATTTTTTATGGTTGTTGAATCATAGAGTTTTTTTTTAACTGGTTTTAATGAAAATGGTAATAATTTGAATTTAATTTTATAGAAAGCTTCGCCGACTTCGAACGTTATTGGTGAAAAATATTGATTTGAAATTCCACCTTTTTCAATTCTTCCAGTCTCAATTTTATTAGGTTTTTCTTTTATTGGGGCCCAAAGATTTTGACTCGTGTGAGAGTTACAAAAATGTGAAAGCCTTCCGCCTCCACCACCAGTGCCGTCACTATATGAAGTAGGGATGGCCGCGCCCGAAATTTTATTAGAATAATTCGTGGAATTGCCTCCTCCGATTGAATAATCTACTTCCGCTGCGAAAATTCCTGGTTTTTTATAACTAATATTTCCACTAACACCACTAGTTCCAGATTTTCCAGACGTTCCAGAAGATCCAGACGCCCCACTAGTTCCTGAAATATGTGAAGGTTTTATTGTTAAACTTCCATTAATATCAACCGTACCGTTTATTTGTACATCACCATTAATAACAATATCTGCAGTAGTGCTAGTTGTTGTAACAGTATCATTTGCTGTTGTTGATATGTTTGTTATTGTACTGCCACTTAAAGGATAATAATGATAAAAATCCTGTAGATTAGTTGTTATTTGATATTGAATATCTGGATTTGGTGATATTTTTTCATTCCAGAATACTACTTCTAAAATTCCATTTTTTTCAATAGCTTTTACCGCTTGCTCGTATCTTTCTTGTGACATGTTACTAGTATCTATGTCATAAGAACTGAATGTGAGTTTGCGATTTGTTCCAATGTAACGCTCTACCGTTATTTCTTGACCAGGATTAATAATTAACAAATCGTTGTCAACATTAACACCGTTCATTTTCAATTGAACACCAATGCGCTCTTGAAGTGGATTAAAAAATTTGAGTTGGAAATTATCTCCGTTATGGAGGTAAACTTTATTTTTTTTCTTTCCGTAAAGTTTACGTTTTTGACCGTTGACGAGTATATCGCACGTCGGCAGGGTCATGCCTTGTAAATCAGCCATGTGACCTCCTTTTTTTATTTTTTGTTTTTGAGGTGCTAGTTTTTTCATTGCTCATCACAATTCTAAAGTGTTATTCACTCAAAACTAACAACAACCAAAAAAGCAGATAGTTTCTCTTTTGAAACTATAGTTATATATTTTTTCTTTGGAGGCCGAAAATTGATTTTTTAAAAATAATATATAAATATAAAAATAAGAATTCGATGAAATATAAAACTTTTGAATCTTTTCTTTATGAACAAGAGTTATATGGTGAAAAAGACTGGAATCCAGATCCTTACGGTGAAGAAATATGGAATCCAGATGAAGAAAAAAGAATTGAGGATGAACTCAAACTACAAAAACACGAGAGAGTGTTTGATGTTATTGCTACCAGAGAAATAATCAATGATATTAAAAATAATTTTAATCCAGATTATCTTGATCATAGAAGAGGTTTATCAAATGATGGAAGATTTATCAATGATATTTTTACTTATAATGGAGAACAAAATTTTAGATTGAGAAGAACCTTAGATAAAGAAAGTCGTGAATCTATTTATCTGATAAGAATAAACGATGAAATGAGATATCTTAATAATGATGAAGCGGGAGATTTGTTCAATTTTTTTCAAAAAGAAATGTGAGCAATTTCGAATATGTCGTTCATATTCTTAACCTTTTGTATATAATCTAATGTGTTTCCAGCTAAGTTGTATATCTCTGGCTGATTTGTCCATTTATAATCTTGATGTTCAACAGATAATTTAACTTTCGGAGTTTTCCATAATTTGTAATAATAAATTGCGATTTGAAAATCTTTTACAGAATAACCAATTCCAATAAATTGCAGTTTGGATTTTTTAAGATATATTTTTGTTTCTTCATAAGCTTCCCTTATCGCAGCATCTTTTATAGATTCTCCTTTTTCCACTTTACCACCAGGAAGACCCCAACCTTGTAATTTACTTTTAGAAGATCTTTCCAATATAAGGATTTCGTCTAGTTCGTTTTCAATAACAACGACGCTAGCTTTAATATCTGGAGCCTTTGCTTCATTAACGTAGTCCTCGAATATTTTGAAATCTCTGATCACAAATCTATATATTAAAAAATCATTAGAAAAATTCGACGTATCTCTTTTTTGTTGAGCTCCAGAAAAACCATTTCCTACTTGTTATTTTTATTGAATTTTTTTGAGGTTCGATTTGAATTATTTGTTGATATGAATTACCTAGTTCATCTTCAAATGTAATTTTAATTTCTTTATTTTCTTTGAGTAGTAATGGAGTCTCTACGCTTATAGAATCTCCAACAATATTAATTTCTTTTACATCTCTTGAAAATGAAATGTCATTTTCATTTTTATCGTTGTTTATTTGAAACCCTTTTATTCCGCTCATTTTTATTTTAAATAAATTAGATTTAATCATTTTTAAATTAAATCTAACGGATGTTGTTTGTGATTTTGGAATACGAGCGCCAATGATTATATTTCTTGGTTCTAAGTCCATAAGTCTTCCGTCAATATCATCTATTATAAACTCACCAGATTTTTTATCTAATAAAAATAATCTAACAAATGTAATTAAGGATAGAATAAATCCAACTGTTCCTATTATTAAACTTATATTCATAATGTTTTTAATTTATATATTTTTTCAAAATGGGTCAATTTTATTTTTTTATTTCATATTATTTTTAATAACTTTGTACCTTGAAATAAAATCCATAGAATGATAAAAGAATCTAAAATAATAGAATCTTATTTAATTGATTTATTATTAGGTACTCCAAAAGAAGATATGCCTAGTGATAAATATGCGTTGGCTGCGATTGATATGTATAAAAGAATCTTGGAAAGATTTGATTTGAAAGAATTTATAAATCCCAGAAAACCAAAAGTAAGAAACAAACCAGCATATTCAAATAAGACAGAGCCAAAAACCGATGTTATATTTGATAATGAAAAACGCAATTACAAATTTTCTTTAAAACTAGACGATACCGCATATATAGTATCTTGCAATTCAAGAGATGATTTTATAAAATTCATGATTGATATTCACAATGGTAGAAACATACTTGATGAAAATACATTATTGTCTTTAGAAAAATGCGCTGATTATATACAAAAAGTTCCTAATTTTTCATCATATGATGTGTCATATATGAAAGATAATAGAATAGAAGATTTCGTTAGAGATAAATTTTATCCAAAAGCTATAAAGTCTGTAAATGAGTCAAAAGCAAAAGAATATTCGGATTATATAATAAACTGTTACAAAGATAAGGATAAAAAATCCAAATACGTTTCTTATTTGCATGAAGCAGAGTCTTATATAAGAAATACTATTACAAAATTATTAATAGATTATCCTGAATATTCAAAAAAAATAATATTTGAATTTCTAACAGGTAAAATAAAATTTAATAAGGATCATGAATGTGTTCCAGATTATTTAATATCAAATGAAGGATTCTTTGAATTATCAGACCACAATTGCGAGTATGTAAATCGCATGTATAATAAATATCTTAGTGATAAGAAATATATAAGATTACAAAATGTTCCAAGAAAAAACATAACTGGTAAAATTTTGAAATCTGGAGATTTTGATAAAATAGCAGAAACTTTCTCGAGCGCAGATTTTACATTCAAAATTTAATAATTTTTTATTAACAATTCGAATATTCCTCCTCTTTTTGACGCATTAGAGTTTATGGTTCTTTTCATTAGAACTCTATTTATATTATAATTTTTATAGAGTTCATCAAAAAAATTATCTTCCGGATTTATATTTTTAACATCAGAGTTACTCAATATCCATTTAATTCTTTTATTATTTAGTCTATCACAAAATTCCTTTAGTCTATTTTGTTCTGAATCATCAAAAGAATCCACTGAATAGGAATTGAAAGAAGATGATTTGGAAATTGGTTTATATGGTGGATCAAAATAGAAAAATGAATGTTCATTAGCATAATCGATTGTTTTCGTATAATCTCCATTTAAAATAACTACATTTTGTAGAACATTACTGACATCTATTATGTTTTTTTCATCGCATATTTTTGGATTTTCCATTTTAGCAAATGGAACATTAAATTCATTTTTGCTATTAACACGAAACAATCCGTTAAAACATGTTTTATTTAAAAAAATCAAATATGATGTTTGTATCAAGTCGTTATTGTTTCTACTATTAAATTTTTTTCTAATTTCATAAAATAAAGATGATTTGTCTTCATTCAAATATCTGTTGTTTAGAATTTTAAGCTCTTCTATAAGTTCCTTTGGTCTGTGTTTAACAATATTATAAGCGTCAGTTAAATCCTTATTAATATCATTAACGATGGCTCTTTTAATATTTGGATAAGTTTTTAATATCCAAAATAATAGTGCTCCTCCACCAACAAATGGCTCAATATAAGTATTGAAATCTGAAAAATTTTCAGGTAAGGAAGATTGTATATCTTTTATTAGTTTTGTTTTTCCTCCAGCCCATTTTAAAAATGGTTTGCCTTCGTAAGTATTGTCTTCTTTCATTATTTATTTTTATTTTCTTCTAAATATTTGATAATCAATTTCTCTATGAGCCTTGATTTGTCTAATATTTTATCTTCTATATGTTTATCAAACACCTTACAAAGTTCTTCATCCATTGTAAAATAAACTCTTATGCTCTTCTTCTTCGCACTCATTGTTCTTAATTTTTATTATATCTATACTGAAATTATAAAAAGGTTTTCCGAATTTTATATCAAAGTTCAAAGGTTCTATAATCTCTAAAATGTAAGTTAATTCTTCCATGATATTTTTTAATCTTATATATTAAATTAAAAATGTGATTTATTTCCAAATTGTGAAAAAGTAGAAAAAAGTGATTAAAATATTTAATATATACTATTATGATACTAACAGATAAAGTTAAAATTAAAATATTTTCAAGCAACTTAAAACATTACAATAGTATTGGATTTGATGTTAAATATGGAGATGTTATAGAAATAAGACCAGAATTGCTTTCAAAAGGAAGTCACCATAAAGTATTGGTTAAATGTGATGTCTGTGGATTTGAAAGAGAACTTATCTATAAAAGATATTATGATAATGTAAGTATATACGATACTTATTGCTGTTCAAACAAATGTGCTTATTATGCTAAGAATCAGAAAACAAATATGATTAGGCATGGCAATAAGAGTTTTAATAATATCAATAAGATAAGGAAAACTTGTTTGGATAAATATGGTTTTGAATGCTCTTTACAAAATCAAGAGGTTAAGGATAAGATAGAAAAAACCATACAAAATAAATACGGAGTTACTCATCAAATGAGAAGCGAGGAAATATTTAAGAAGCAACAATATTCTGCTTTCAAAATTCAAGAATATAGTGGAGTTACTTGTTGCGGGAGTTATGAAATGGATTTCATAGAAAAATATATTACTAAAACAGATATTAAAGATTGCTTTCCAGTGGATTATAATTTTCAAGGAAAAATAAGAAAATATCATCCAGATTTTTATCTGGAATCACACAAACTAATCGTTGAAATAAAATCTACATATACATATATGAGATATTTAGAAAAAAATATAGCCAAACAAAAATCATGTTTGGCTATGGGATATAATTTCATATTTATAATTGATAAGAACTATGAAGAATTCAATAAGATTTACGGTCTTTGACCTGTCGTTGATTGTTGATCAGATTCTCTGCTATTAGTTGGAATTTGAGCTTTTCTAGATTTACTTTTTTTACTCTTTCCCTTCTTCTCTTCACCAGTTTCTATTTCTTTGAATTTGTTATAAACATCGGGGTACAGTTTTTTATCCGAATCTATGTTGAAACTTAATTTGAAATAATCTCCAAAATTCAACAAATCAGATTTCTGTAAACTATATTCTCTATTAATATTTAATAACTTATCGACATGAGTATTTAATTTATCGACAAATTGGTTGAATATTTCTACAGTTTGCTCATTAAATACTCCAATAGGTTTTCTTCTTCTTTTGTTGAAAGTGCCAAGAATAACTTTAAAAATATATTCTATTTTTCTATCAGACTTAATATGTTCTACTGTTTTCTTATTATTTAATAAATCAACATTAATTTTGAACTTTTCTTCTTGAAAGAATTGTGGTACATTTATTTCCCATTTATCAATGTCTTTTTTGACATTTTCCATATATTCATTAAATAACTGACAGATTAAATCTATGTAGATTTCATCTTTAATATTTGCTTTTACTTTATATGTTTTAATATCTATTAATTGACAAAATTCCAAGAAATTAAGTATAATTAAACTATACATTTCAACATACTCACTCGTATTTTGATAAGCCATTCTTTTATAAAGTGGATTTAAAATTTCAAAAGACATCTCATCATTACCATCCATTCTTATAATAACTTTCTCTAAATTATCATTAAAATCATCACTCTTCATTAAGAATGAATTTTTTAATTGTGGATTGAGAATATCATAAAAGAATTTAGCAAAATTACTTTCACCAAAAACAAACTCTAAATCATCTTCCGCCGTATGTAAAAACAGATTTAAAACTTCTAATTGTTTTTCATTGAGTTTGCCCATAAAAATAACGGGAAGACAATCACAATCAAATAAATTGGAATATTCCTGTAGTTCAGCATAGTCATATTTATATTTATTTCCTTTAACAATACAAGTCAAAATAAGATTATTTTTTGGATTTTTTTCATATTCTATGTTGGCTGGTTGAGCGTCATAAGGTGGAAAATATTCGAATCCAAACCACCAATTACTTGATAATAAATCGGTTACATAATTTGGAAGGGAAGCAAAATAATTAAATGCTTGATTATAAAATTTCTGAACTGTTAAGTCTATGAAATTAAGAGCATCGTTTTTAACAGATTTTGGTTTTACAACAAACTTATCACCGTCATATTTGACGAAAATTTTACTACCTTGAATGTCCTCGTAAATTAAAAGATTTTTATCCCTTATGGAATTAATAAAATCCCCGGCATCTGACATACCGTTAAGTCTAACTACTTTTGTCATATATAAATTCTTTTGTTTTTTGAATTTCGTGAGTTATATATTAATTTGTAGAGTTCAATTTTTATATATAATGAAAGTTATGAAAAAAATGTTATTCATATTCTTATTGTTGTTCACGACGTCATGTTCCACACAAAACTATACAGTTTTAACTTCTGATGATTATTATTTTGTAGTTAAGTATGACACTACTGATAGACCTCACTGGATGAAAGAAACAACAGTGGATATTTATAAATGCAAATAATATTTTTATATATAGTTTTGTGAAAAAATTCAAAAATATAGAAAATTATTATTCTTATATTGAAACTCTAAAAAAAAGAGGAGTTCCTACCGAAGATCCATATGGCGAAGAAAATTGGGATGACGAAGAAGACATAAGAATAGATTTAAATAATCTAGATAAAGATTTAAAAGATTTTCTATTTTTCATGACCAAAGATGTTATTAATACATTTGATATTATATTTGAATCGGAGGAATTTATTGTTTATCAATTTTTAAGAAAAAATAAAGATTTAATATTAAAATTCAAGGATATTAAAAAATTCTTGGACGATAATTTTTATATAACAAAGGATCCAGAAGCAAAAATAGGATTTTATCGACCATCTCTAAAATCACGCATAAAAATACATCTTAAAAAAGAGAGTTTTTTGCGCGATAAAATAAATCTTTCTTTGGCTCCTTATAAAAATTTAAGAGGTAATCCGCAACTTCTATCTTATATAATAGATACTTTTGATATAATTGATTCATCAACAGCAGATTGGTACGAAGAAGATGATCCATATTCATTAACTCCGCACGAGATATCTTTTTATTGGATTTCAACAACTAAAAATTTAAAACTCTAATGAAAAAATTCAAAAATATAGAAGATTATTATTCCTACGTCGATAGTATCAAAAAAAGATATGTACCGCAAGATCCATACGGAGAAGAGAACTGGGAATATGATCAAAGTTTCACTTTCGATTTAAATAACCTCAATAAAGATTTAAAAGATTTTTTGGATTATTCGTCTGATATGGTTATAAGAAAAACTGGAGCATATTATCCAAAAGAATTTATTATTAATCAATTTTTAATAGAAAATAAAGAAATTATATTAAAATATAACGAAATTAAAAAATTTCTAGACGATAATTTCATAAAAAATAAGAAGGGGAATTGGTCTCCGATAAGAGATTTTATATTCAATGCCGGAGGAAGAAGAGATTTTAGATTTGGTAACGCTGAAATACAATTTAAAAACAATTGTCCTGTACACAGAGTAGGAAAGATGTATAATCTTAATAATACTCTATTTGATCTATCTTTTATAATTGGAGAAATTTTCGAGATTCATGCAAAAGTGGAGTTGTTCGTCGATGAAATGAATATTTTCTTATTATCGCCTTATGACATAGCTATCTATTGGTTCGCAACGACTAAAATTATAAAGGAAAATGTGTTGAATGAAAAACTAGGAGTATCTGATGTTGTTTTCGAAACAGCTAAACTTATTTATGAAAAATATAATTTAATGGAATATGAGAATAATAGAAATAATATAAAAAGAGAAAGAATGATAGTTGATACTTCTGATTTTCCAGAACCTTTCAATAAAATGAAAATAGCAATCATTTTCTTTTACAAACAAGGTATTAAAAAGGGAATACATGGCGGAGTGGATAGAAAAGATATCAATGCTTTTGAGCTCTATATATATCAGACTTGCAACAATATAGCAAGAACACTTGCTCACGAATTAAACCATATTTATCAAATCTATTTGAGAAAAAAGCACTATAATACGGATAAAACTATGAAATCGGCTTTAAGGAAATCAGAGCAAAGTCCATCAATAATGTCTGTTTATGTTCAACTATTGCAAAGAGGAATTAAAGATAAAAATGATTTTATAGAAAAACTTCAAGATCTCCCCAAATACAAAAAATATGTTAAAATATTAAATGATAAAGATCAACCACCGAAGAATAAAAGAATAGCCCAAAAAATGATAAGAAAGATGCATAAATTATGGGATTTGTTCTCCGAAGAAAATAAATAAAAGTCCTATGATCACTTACAAACAATATTTAAGAGAATCTGCGGATGCTCTATCGGGCAAAACAGACATAAAAATAGAAGTTGAAGGAAAAGAAAGTGGACTCCTTCAAAAGCTAATAGATAATCTTTCCATAGTTGTAAAAAGAAACAAACTAAGAAATATAAGCATTAAAAGTATTAAAGGATACATTAACAAAAAAACATTTCTTGTGTGGAATGGTTACGTCTATGATAGTTATTTGGAAGTCACTCTTTCAAATAAAGATCTTATTGTAGCTGAATATAAATCAATAACTTCCAACATATCAATAAAAGTTAATAATGATATCGTTTTCGATTTAAGTCATAAATCTTTTGATAACGAAGTTCTAATAGATAAAATGCTATCAGAATATATCAAATATTTAAAAAATAAAAATTTCACTATTGAAGATAAATAGATTTTGAAAAGAGAATAAAATTTTTTAAATTTGCAGTTTTATATATAGTGTTAAGAATTATTTTTTAAATATGTTAGATAAATACCAAACATTCAACGAGGCACGTAGACATAAGGGCAAGCCAAAACGACATAGAGGCGGTGGCGGTGTTGACGCTTGGCTAAATCAACAGAAAACTCCTTCTATAAGACAACATCAGAAAAATTTAGTAGTTGTGCCAAAAACTGGAATTCAACCACATGGAATGAACATGGTTTTCTCCGAAAGACTAAAATATATTTTAGATAAAATCGCTTCAAAAGGAAATAGAATAGCTAAAGAATTATTAACTCTTCCCGATAAACCACAAGCCAAATTCGAGTACTCTTATATAGATTTAACAAGAAGAGAGGATACCATGTCATATTTGCCTTATGGTGGAAAAGATCTTCCAGAGGGCGAAAAATTTAATAACAACAAACGTCAGCACGCAAAAGTTTATAAAACCGTAAAAACTCTTTTCGCAAGTAAATATACTAAAACAGAAGTTAATAAATTTGTTTCTATGTATAAACAAATTTATAATGAAGGACCAGGCCAAGACGCATCTAGACCAAAACTAACTGAAGAACAGATAGTTAAAAAGATAATAGAAGATACAAAAAACGGAAAACTCAAATGGGAACTTCAAGGAAGACAATCAGATTGGTTAAGATGTGACGCTAAGGTTAAAATTACAGAAAAAAAGAGTTTAGTATTTCAATTATTTCTTTTTCCTGTCATAGCAGATGAACCGAAATCTTTTTTAACAATGATTTTGCAAAATGATTTAGCCATCGCCCGAGATGATAAAAGAAAATGGTTACAAACTTTAAAGTTTGATGATATAAAAGAATTCATAAGAATTTTTAAAGAGAAACATAAGATAAATGCTGAGCAGGAATGAAATAATAAATAATCTGAATAAAGCTACTGATGAAGGAAAAATCGTTTGGAAGGTTATAGTAGATCGTCAATTTATTAAAGCCGAATATGAAATAGAAATAACTAAAACAAAGAAAGTTACTTTCAAGATAATCTATTATGTTTATCATCCAAGAGTGACTAAATTAACTATTGAATATGACATAAGAAAGGAGTATGCCACAATAACCAATCCAGTTGCAGATATAGGTGGTAAAAATGGAAAAACAGAAGCTCGTCAATTATCACAACTGTTGCAGAAAATTCTATCGAAGAATGAAATATACAAAGGCATCGAGATAAAAATAGAAAATGATGAAATTCAAGTCGGCGACAGAGTTGTTGTCGTTAAGCCAAGAAAAGAAAGAGATGTTATAGTTCAACTAGCTAATGGTGAAAAAGGAACTGTAATCAATGAAATGGATGATATACACGGCGAAATTTTCTTATTAGTTGAATTCGATCAAAAATTTATGGATAAAATGGTTGAACCAGATTTTATGGGTGATGAAGATTCTTTAACCAGCGACGGACGTTGTTGGCCTTTTGAACCTAAATATCTTAGAAAAATACAAGATATGGGAAGACATGTTATTTCATCTCAGAACGAGTATGTAAAAAGTTTATAATTTTTTAAATTTGTAAGCATTAAATTTATAATCTGATAATGTATATTCTGAATCAGATAATACAGTTTTTATTGTTATACTATCTTCTGTTTTATCTATCACTTTTCCAAAAAGCTCACCACTTTTAGTTGCAACAATATCTCCTATTTGAGAATCTTCGAAAGATAGATTTGTATTTTTTATTTTTCTTACGTATTCTGGAGGTATTCTTAAAAGTTTTACCGCCGACCGCAAATGCGATAAGTCTAATCTTCCATCTCTCCTCACTTTAACGATTTCAAATAGTGATTCATTGTATTTACTATCTTCTCTGTTATAAATAACTCTATCACCAACTTTCAAATTATAATCTACGATTTCTTCATCTTCCGTGAATTTTCCATCAGAATACCATTTTATTACAGATTCTTTCATGGCAAAATATTGCTCGTAAGTGGCTATTTTTTTAGTCGAAGGATCACATCCACCAACGGCTTTATTTGTTCTAGACTTTCCTGATTTTCTCATCAGTTTTTTGAACTGTTTAACGGTTGATTTTCTTGGTAATCCTGGCATATTTAAAAATCTTTTATTACTGGTTTTTTTCCAGTTTCTTGCCATTCTCTTAAAAAAGCAGCAAGTCCTAATTTTTTATAAAATTCTATCATGTCTATTCTGTCAACCATATAGAATTTGTTTAAAATCATATTAAATTCATCTAATTTAGCTAAAAATTCATCCATGCCAGTTTTAGTATATTCCAACTTCATTCTATTTATTAATCTGGTTATATCAAATAAATTATAACTTTTTATAAAATCTTCCCAGCTTCTATATTGTTTCATTTCTTCGTCTATCTTATTTAAGTTTTCTTCTGTTATTGGAGAAACCGAACTAACAAAATCATTTCCTGATTGATCTGAAACTTCAACTTTTTTTGGTTTTTCTTGTTTTTTAGCTATAGGTTTCTTTTCTGATGGTTTTGTTAAATTATACATCCATTTGCCAGTTTTTTGATATTCATCTTTAACTGATTGCGGAGCATATTGAAAATACCCTCTTATTCTATCCATCTTATTTTGTTTTCCTATAAGTAACATCAATTTCCAACAATTGTCGTAGATGTTATCATATTTTTTATCAATGATGACATCACTATAAATAAGTTTTATAATTTCTTTTGAATCTTCTGGGCGTTGTAGAACGAAAGTTTTTTTGATTATATCTTCTGTAAAGCTCAAATCTTTCATTCCGGCATTGTAAGCATCTTCCAATTTCTTTTTATCAGCCTCGGCAAACAATCTTCTTTTATGTTTAGTTAATGATGGTTTCTGATGAAGAAGATTATTACGCATTTCTTTAGTGCCTTTATTATCTCTAACTCCTAGCCAACGAACATCTCCGCGTGTAAAGAAAGTTCTAGCTTTTCTGTCACCACGTTTAACTCTCATAAAATCATCCAGAAACTTGTCCAAGAAAAAAGGACTTATAGTAATTTTATAATCTGCCATTAAAATATTTGACATTTCTTCAACGTCTAAAGTTTCTTTTGCTCCAAGTTCAACGATAACATCGTGCATTGCATCTCTTAGTTTTTTAGTAGATACGGTTGACATTTCTTCGTTTACAAATTCGTTATAATTCATGTTTAACGTTATATGACAATTTTTTGGGATAAACCCATTTTTAATATATACTATATATATAAAATAATTTTATTAAAAAAATTAAACTTAATTGATAAATAAAAATAAAACTCAAAAATAAATGTCTGTAGTGAAATTAAATCTAAAAGAAAAAATAGCTTATCGCTCGTTCGAAACGCAAGAAAAATTAAATGAGTTTATACTGGATTGTATATTCAATGATAAAAAAGATAAAATAATTTTCAAAGGCGATCCTTGGGAAATAAATCTTAAATTATTGAAGAAACTCATAGATAGAGAGAATCCATTAGTAGAGCAAGGAGATGTTCGTGGAGCTTTTAGAAAAATTATTCAATTAACACAAAACGATCCTTATTGTTGCATTTATAAAGAGTAGTAGTTAAAAATCCGCTTTATCGTTTGTATTTCTAACACATCTTTCATAATCTACAATTTTTTCTTTATACTCGTAAAAAGCTTTGACTATAACCCTTGTAACTTCTTCGCAATCACAATTCTTTCCAAGATCTACTTTTTTCAGTATATCTACTATTCTTGCGGCATATACGAATTCTTCGGGCAAACCCATTTCCTTTGCGGTGGGTTTATTTTCATCCATTGTTTCTTTCATTTTAATCAACTTTTTCTACGTAATAAGTATTCTTCCAATTATCTTCTACAAAATCCCAATGACGAGTGTCTGATATTTCAAAATGAAAAGTAAGCCCGAATATAGTAAAAACAAACCATAATCCGGCATGATCCATCTTGCGGTTCCAGTATGTATAGAAATCGAAACAATCTCCAAAAAAAGAAAATCTCAGCTTAAAATAATAATCATCACACAAAAGCTTAAAACTTCCTTTTAGAAAAGAAAATAATGGTTTTTCCCAGTAAACTTGAAGACAGAAATTTTTATTATTGTTGAAGATTTTTTCTCTTAAAAATAAATTTTTCATAACATTTTTTTTTATTTGGTCATTTCATCAATTAATTTTGTTCTTCTAAAATTTTGATATTCTTCGGGGGTTTTCTTCTCACCTTCTAAATAATATTGATCCCCTACATTATCAAAAAATTCTATTGCCGGACCATCCTCCCTATGTAATTTATTATTTACTTTGTATTCAAATCTGTCATTAAATCTAATTACTTGTGGATCGCCTTTATCTTTTAACCAATCGATCACGCCGATTTCATCTGTATAAAATTTTGCATCAAATTTAGACTTTGACATTATTGCGTTTTAATTTTAATGTAATTCTAACGATATCAGATAAAATCTGATCGATATCTCTTCCTTGAAATTCCTCAAACAGATGTGCGTGTGCCATATTCAAATGATCCATAGCAGCTTCCTCAGCGGAATTATAAGTCTTTTTTTCTTCCAAGACTCTTTCCAATAAATTTTTACTCATTGATTTAAATGTTAAATGGTTTTAACTATGTTAATTATCGTTCCAAAAAAATCTTTTATCCAGTCTCCTATAACAGTACCACTCCAAACTGGAAAAAATATAATTATTAATATAATTGCAAATTTAATAATTCTTTTTATTACTTTCCTATTATTTTGATAAAATAATTTAAAATTAAAAGGTCTCCTATTAGGATTCCTCATTTTTCTACCGTCGTGTATATTTACTCCGTCCATAATACGATTATATCCTAAAATAGAAAATAAGTTTTAAAAAGGCATTTTCTGTTAACTACTTGACATGTTGTGAGAAGACATTTTATGCCTTTGAGTTCTATGATAGATCCACTAAAAATTCCTTGAATTTTTTTTCCTCTCAATGTTCTAAATGTAGTGAGATAATTTTTAAACACTCCTTTATCGTCAAGTTGATTCAAGACTGCAATTCTATCTTTATTCTTAACTATATTAAGACCTTCTTCGGTTGTGCGTTTTCCAACAATTTCAGATTTATTTTTAATTCCTATAACATTCATAAAAGCTTGATTGACATCTATTATCCTATCATGTTCTATGTCATTTATAGACATAGGGCATGGATTAAGATCAAAAATTTTGTAAAATTTTTCTTCAATTTCTCTCAGTTCGTTAACAAAATTTTTAAATTCTACATCATTCTGATCAATCGCCAAATGATCCATTGAATCTTCTCTTCTATGGGTTAGTTTCATAAAAATTATCCCCCCTTTTTCGCTGCTTGATATATATAAAATACAAAAAATGAGATTTTTACAAACCTTTTTCCACAAGTTTATCTTTTATTGAAATGAAATTATTTTTATCATCTGGATCGTTTTCCACAATATCAGAAATATCTTTTGGTTTTATAGTAATGATACCTTTTGTTTCAAAATCAATGACGAGATAAAGAGTATCTCCATTATAAATAATGGTGTCTAATATTCTACAAATCGTTTGACCGTTGCGAAGTTGAACTATTTTATTTTTCATTGTTATAATTTTTTTTATTTTGGAATATATTTATTTGATCGCTTTAATATTTCTATATTTTTATCGCTCAAATTCTTTTCATAGATATATACTTCATCGTTGATGTTTAATATTTCTTTAACTACTTTACCTTTCAAATCTTCCAATACTATTTTATTCATGTGATAAGCGCTCGGTCCTAATTCTAAATTCATCCAATGATTTCCATCTACTAAAAGTTCTATATTGTCTATATCTTTATCCGAACGATTGTGAATAACTAAATAAATATAATCGTCAACACCGTCTTGAAAGAAAAACATATTTTTAAATCCAAAAGAATTTACTTTCTGAATAATATTATAATTTATAGCATGATCTAAACTACCATATTCTAAAACGAGAGTTTCATCTTTAAAAGGTTTTAAAGTTTCATAGAATATCACCTCCATACCATTCCTATACATATCTTCATTTTTAGCCCATTCATTTATATCGGTTGGTATAGATTTGCTTCTTGATAAAAAGAACTCTGGCACGCCTCCAAAAAGGTGAGTTGTATAACACATATAATAACCACCATCCTTACCAGTCATTTTAGCTTCCATAAAAAATAATTTCTTATTTTCTTTGAACATTCTATCTCTTGTATCAATGAGTGCTCGTGTATCTTTTATTATACAATCTCCTTCTAAATAATAGAAAAATTCATAACCAAGACCCCTAGCAATATTAACACCATTTTTAAGAGCTCTATGTAAGTCAAAATGATAGGCATTATCAAAAGAAGTGGTCACTTTAAAACTATTACACTCCATTATCCAACCCCAAGACGGGAAAACATTGTAATCTGTCATGCTTTGAATGTCTGTCTTATCCCAAACAACAAAATCTGCTAAATCGTAAATCTCGGGATCAGTAATTGGATAATTCGTAGTTACTAAAATATCAAATCCAAATTCACGGGCAGAAAAAATACATAACTTTAAAGTATCCAAACTCTTTTTATTATTTGGATATGCACTTATTATAAATATACTTTTCATTTTAATATATCATCTATTAATTTTGTTCTTCGTTGATTTTTAAATTCTTCTTCTGATATCAATTCATTTCCAACATGTCCACATTCCAAACATTCATAACCACTCACAACGTAAACTTTGATATTATCTCTCATCTCGTCTCCACCTTTAAACGACCAACTTGCAGATCCGCATTCGGGGCAAACATTCCCCTCCATATCAAAAATTTCTGCTAATAAATTCTGTTTCTTCATTTTAATATATCATCTATCCATTTTCTAACATTTTATCTATTAATTCTGTTCGAGTTTTATTTTTATATTCTTCAACAGATATCATAGTAAATGAGTGTACTACTTTTTTACACTTATTACACATAACAAAATTACCAACAACTTTGTTTGTATTTACATCACCACCGCAATAAGGACAAACTAAACTCATTTCAACATTTTATCTATTAATTTTGTTCTTTTTTTATTAATATATTCTTCTTTTGTCATTGGGTTTAGATCTTTATTATTGCAATCAAGACATTTAGCGAATTCTATCATTTTAAATTTTTCATTATAATCACAAGAAGGTATTACTTTCTTGCTTCCACATTTAGAACAAACAAATTTGCCTTCTGGAAAAGGCAAGAATAACAAATTTTCTTTTTTATTAGTCATCTAATATTTTATCTATTAATTCTGTTCGTTTCATTTTTTGTAATAACATCATAAAGATCTCCTTTCCAACCACAATCTTTACATTCATTCCATCCCATATCATATCTATGCCCAATAATTTTATAGAGTCCGTTGCTTGATCCACACTCAGGGTAGACTCTATCCCAATTAATCCAAAGACCAACTCCATTAGGCGGGAAATATTGAGTAAAGTCTGTCGCGTAGAGATCTGGATTTTCTTCCACTTCTTTAAGAAATTTTAAATGTTTTTCCAAATAAAACATATTATAATAATATTTTATCTATTAATTCTGTTCTTAATTTATTTTTAAACTCTCCTTCTGAGTAACATTCTGATCTTGGGCCTTCCCATTCACATTCAGAACAAATAATGTTATCGCTATCAGTTGGAACTAAAAACTTTTTATTGTAACAAGAAGGACAATAATAACCATTATCGAAAGCAAAGATAGACGCCATTGTTTTTCTCAAACTTTTAACATAATTTTCATATTTTTTTTCTTTATCCATATTTTATTTTTATTTTAATACAGCATCTATTAATTCTGTTCTTCTTATATTTTTAAATTCATCTTTTTCTAAAAGACTCATCGGATCGCCTCTCCAATGGCATGCACAACACTTATATAGATAATGACTATCAGAACTTAAACTCTTAAATCCTTTTGGCGGTTCAACCCTCTTAAAACTTATTTCATCACTATGACATTTTGGACAAAATAATCGATCTCTTTCAACGTTCATCCATTTCATCGTAACATTTTATCAATTAATTCTGTTCTATTTTTATTTTTAAAATATCCAGGTGAATTAAAAATTTCTTCCAATTCTTTTTCTGTATATTCAAAATATTCATTATTTCTACACATCTTTGATACTATTTTTCCTGTGTTTGTTTCATAAGTAAAGTATTTGTATATTCTAAAAAAATAAAAATAATCAAAGAATTTCAATCTGATTCTTCTATCGGCACGACATTTGAACCAGCTCTTACAAAAGTCTGAAACAAAATAAATAAAATAATTCCATCTGTCTATTCTTCTGAATTGCATAACATTTTATCAATTAATTTTGTTCTCAGCATGTTTGTAGTTTCTTCAAAATTGTAAAAGAAATCCCAATCTGTTTTCCAACCAGATTTGATAAAGACGATTCTTTTTCCTAATTCGTTTATTAAACATATAGTATTGTCATCATAACTATCAAGAAAGTACTCCTTATCCTTTAAAAATAAAATTTTATCATTTTGATTAAATTCAACGTGATAATCTTTTTTACAAATTAATTTTTTCATATGATTTCAAAACTACTTATTCCTTTTTCATCTTTTATTGCATTAATAATCAAATCGCTTTGTATTGTATTGTTGTGATCGATTATAATTATTTTATCAATTTTACTACGCAAAGTTTCAAGTAATTCCATAAATTTATCTACTGATTTATTTGCTAATCTGTCAATTACTTCATCCATAAACATAAAGTTTGGTTTACTCTTGAAGTTTATAATTCTCAAAACCATTTTTAGAACTATCGCAGTGAAAGTCCTTTCCGCGCCAGACGTTTCGATAGCTCTTATAACATCATATAACCCATTGTGTTGAAGATTTAAATTCAAATCTTCGTCAAAGAATAAATTGAAATCTGTATTTGTTAATAATGAAGATAATTCTTTATTCAAAATATCAATATTCTTTGTTAATAAATATGTTGGAAGACCTGTGCGATGCATCAATTTTAAATACACATTATGAAGCTCTTCTATTTTTTCCTGCTCAACGTATATTCTTAATTTTTCCTTTAAATCATCAATAGACTTCTTTGTAAGAGTGATCTCGGTCGAGTAAGACAATTTATTGTTTAAAAGTTCGCTCCTCCTATAACTGAGATTTTCAAGTTTTTTCTTAATAGAATCTAACTCTGCGTTAGTTCTTTCATTCTCTTTTATCAAATTTTCATTCTTGTTATAATCTTCTAAAAGCCTTGTGTTATCAACAAAATCTCTTTGAGTGTCTTTGCCCTCTGACATTAATAAATCCCTTTTATGTTTGAGTTCTACATATTTATCATAAAGAGCTTTATCTATCTTTAAAGCGTTTATTTTTAGATTAATTCTTTTAATTTCAGTTTCTAGTTTCTCCAAGAAATCTTCTCGCTCATTTATTTTACTATCCAATGATTCATTATCTTTTTGAGCATATTCTTTATTTTTAATTACTTCTTCTATTCTGTCTTGAATCATAGATACATTAAAATTATCTATTTTCCATTGAAATTCTTTTATTCTATCATCGTATTCTTTTTTCTTATCTTCAATTAGTTTTTCAGTAGTTGAATTTAAATTTTCTATTTTAGCGTCACACTCCTTAATAAAATCTATTTTTGACTTACCATCTTTTGTGATTTCTTCTATCTTTTCTTTACTTTCATTAATAATACCATTAATATGTTTTTCATCTTTATTTAATATTGGCTGATTGCAGGTGGGGCATATTTGATTTTCACCAATGAGTATATTTGTATAATTAGCAATATTCTGTTTTTCATCCAGACCTTGCTGTTTTAAATTATTTAAATCATTTTTAGCGACATTTCTTTTCATTTCAATGTCAAGTTTCTTAGTGTTAGCCTTATTATTTATTTCAGAGATATACTCACGCGATTCAACTTTAAGCGCAGCAATATTATTTTTCAGATAATCTAAATATTTAGTCTTTTCAATATTTATATCTTTTTCTACGTTGTTTATTCTATCTTCATTTTGTTTATAAAGATTATCTAGTTGAACTAATTCAATGTCACGTTTTCCTTTTTCTAAAACATATTTTTCATATTGTGAGACCAGATTATTATATCCATCGTTGTCAAATTCTTTTGGCATATTAACTACATTTTGATCAATCTCTGTAATATCGGCAGATAATTTTATCTTTTTCTTTTTGCTTTGCTCTATTTTTTCTTTAACATTCTCAACATTTATTTTTAAGATCTCTTCATCAATCTTATGAAGTTTTCTTAAATTTATTTCTTTTTCTTTATTTGATTCTTCTATTTCAATTTCGACATTTTTTAATTCTTCATTGGTGTCAAATAAATAATCTTCTTTATCTTTTAGATCATCCTCAATCGCTTCTATTTCTTTTTCTGTTTCTGTTACATTGACATGAATTTTATCCAAATTTAATTCCTTTTTATATTCTTTAAATTCTTCTAATTTCTTTTCAAATATATCATAACCAGCATCTCTTATAATAGAGTCGATAAAAACACTTCTATCCATAGAAAGTAAGGAGTTGAGATTATCTGCATTTGTAAGAGTCATTCTTTCGAAGTCTTTAAACTCACCAAGAACATCTTCCAACATTTTTTGTGTTGACGATCTGCGCTCACCGGTTAACTTATTATCCTCAGTCATTTCCTCACCCTTGTAATAATCCAGTGTCATTGGAACGGCTTTAATTTCTCTTCCTTTTTTATATTCCCTTTCAACTTTTCTGTACATAATATACTTTTCACCATTGACATCTAAAACAATACCACCATCACAATAGTTTAATTTTCTATTTTTATTGATATATCTATTGTTTCCATTCTTTTCTGATTTTGTAGTAGATGTTGTAGTGCCATAAAGAATAAAACAAATAGCGTCAATAATGGAAGTTTTGCCTTTTTGATTTTCCCCACTCACTTGGATCAGTCCGTTTATATCTTTCCATTCAATGACATTGTCATCACCATAAGATTTGAAGTTATTAAACCATATTTTATCTATACTCCAAATTATATTTCTAGCTTCTGATAATTGAATCCTATCATTGATAATATTATCCACTTCAATAATTTTTTCTACAAAATCATCTTCAAATTTATTATCTTTTAAGTATTGACGAATAATTCCTTGTTGAACTTCTTTGTCATTAATGTCGATAATTTCTGACAACATTTTGCCATCTTTAATATCTGTATAGATACGATTTGGGCGTATTTCAACATTTTCCGCATTATATTTATCTTTTAAATATCTTCTTATTTTTTGTTCATTTTCGTTTGTAATAAACGCAGCATAATCCGTCCATTCAACCCTAAACTTGTTGTATTTTCCAACGTGTTTAGAAATTAAATGAAGTTTGTCATAATCTTGATTTGGATTTATATCAAATTTGATAAAACGATGTTCATTATCAATGTTTACTTCTTGAACGCTTCCTTCTTCTATATTCCAAAGAAGATATCCGTGATTATAGGGAGATTCACCGAAACTTTGTTGAATTAATGATGATGGATAAGCCTTGGTGCGGTTGATAAAGAATTGACGCAAATGAATGTCACCTAAAAAAGAGTAATCGCCTTTAAGATCTGATGGATTAGGAAATTCTAATTTTCCAGGATTATATCCCGTGTGATATTCACATCCATTTACGGGGTCGTGATAGATATCAATGTAAATTTTATTTTTATCTCTATTGTGGAGAATGTCTCGCCACGGGTTTATTTTATTATATCTTCTATCTACATGATCCCACACTACCCACACAACATTATCATCTTCATAGAAGCCTGATTTGTCATAATAAGTAATTTTAGGATTTTGTAAAAGATCTGTGATAGTCTTTACAGTATCTATTCTGCTTCTGTTTTTCTTACGAATTTCGTGATTCCCACGTGTAATAATAACAGGAGCAATCTGAGAAAAACGATTTAAAATTTCTCCAATAAGAATAAGAGCTTCCCCCTCTAAGTCTATGTAATCGTTGTAAGTATCCCCGACGACGACAATTCTGTCGGGTCGTTGTTCGTTTAGTTTTTCGTAGACTTGTTTAAGAACTTTGCGATATTCATCATGACGATCAAGCGATTTGAAAACATGAATATCCGCAAAATGCGCAATATTTTTGATCATTCATAGGCATTATTTTTTAAAATTGATATGTTTTATATAATAGAAAAAGTGTAAAATGTTTTTAATTTTTAATATATAGCGATATGAATTTAGATTTGAGAGATCATATATCAAAACAGATTATATCATTTGGAAACGCAAAAGAAATGGGTGATATATTAGAATTTTTAGTATCCATGAATTTCAAAGTTTATAATGAGAGTGGAGTAAGAGAATGTGCTAGAAGTAATGATACAAAAGGTTACAATGCTTTTAGGACTAAATGCGGTGTTAGTAATACTAAAGATTTTGTTAGAACATCTACTAAATATCCAACAATGAGTTATGGAGATGTCATGGGAATAATAAAAAATAAAAAATATTCAAAAATTGAAAATCCTGATTTCGATCCTTATGGTGAAGAAGATTGGGGATGGAAAATAGAAGAATCTTTTGATGGTGGTGTAAATTTAGATTTGAGAGATTATATATCAACCCAGAGTATATCATATAGTAATTGGAAAGAGATGAGAGACATATTTAATGTTCTATTGGATTTAAAATTTACTATTTATAATGTAATGGGAATAAGGAAAGAGATTGAATGTGGATGTATGACTCAAAGTTATAACTCTTTTACAAATGATGTACGCCATTATGATTTTTGTAGAAGCAGTTTGAAAGATGGTACTTTAACATACGATGAATTTATGAAAATCATCGGATCAAAAAAAATTAAAAAGATTGAAAATCCAGTGGAAGATCCTTATGGCGAAGAAGATTGGGGATGGAAAATAGAAGAATCTTTTGGCGACGACGCGAAAGAAAAATTTATAGTTCGTATTTTATCACCGGCGGATCTTGATATTATAATGATGTTTTTACAAGATCGGGGATACACATGGGCAGATGGCGACAGTTTGACAAGTAGTCTTTATGCTTCGGGCATATTTAGAATAAAAGTTGGTGAATGTCTTCGCGTAGGAGCGATGTATTGTGAAAACAATAAGAAACCTAAAATTGTAAAAAAAGGACAATTTGACTTTTACACCGAACATAAAGATGATTATCTGGGATTTCATTTTACTGATTCGCAAGATTTTATAAAAATGTTTGTTGATAAAAAATACAAAAGAATCGAACAACCCGATATAGATCCTTTCGGCGAAGAGGATTGGGGATGGAAAATAGAAGAAAATGTGGAATATGAAGAAACGATTATGTTTAAAGATTTATACAATATTTTTGACGATTATGACGCAATGATAAGATATTTAAACGAATTTGAAAATAATAAAAGAGTCTATTTTATAGGAGAAGACGGTATTTATTATAAAGATGACATAAAAGGAAGTAGTTGGCGTGTTGTCGAATATATTAGCACATCTGATATAAAACGAGTTCTTGTTAAAATGTCAAACGGCCAAACGGGAAATGCGATAGGACTTACATACTTAGATCCAACAACTTTATATAGAAAATATAAAAAAATTGAAAAACCAGAAATAGATCCTTATGGTGAAGAAAATTGGGGATTCGTAGAAATAAAAGAATCTTTCGAAGACAATCCAGAAGAATTTGAAGTGGGCGATGAAGTTGTTTTAAATGGTGATGTTCGAATCGGTGCTTCGTTTACCAGACGATTTAAAGGTGAAATAGGAACCATCACTAAAACAAATGATATGGGGTCTGTGGCAAGAACTGATATGTATAATGATAAATTTGGAGCAGGTTCTGATTGTAGATATTATCATGGAAAAATATATCGAGTTAAATATTTAACTCAAGATAACATTGGTGATAATTATTGGGCATTATATTGGGTATCGCCTTGGAACATGACAAAAGTAGAAGATAAAATAAAACCACAAATAAAATGGTATAATAAAGGAAGATTTGAAAATTTCAAATATAAATTATGATAAAATCATTTCTCTTTTTTTATAATCAATGACAGCATTATATTTCATCAATATGTCACCTCCTATTATACCATCTATTAAAGGAAGTCCTTGATTTTTAAAATGGTCGTTCAAACTACTTAGATTTATTAGTATGGTTTTGTAATTTTTTAAAATTATATCGCCTATTCGCATTTCATCTATAACTATGAATTTACTTTCAATATTATTATTTCCAATAGCCATTATTTTTTGATTATTAGATTCTGCGACATTTTTACTGATTTCTTTTGCTTTTTTAATATTGAACATAGTCATAGATGCTCCTGTGTCTATAAGCATTCTAAATTCTTTTCCTTCTATATGAACTCTACAGAGCGTATGAAATCCATCGCGGAGCTCATCGTCCACTTTTAATATTTCAATTGGTATGATTGTCATAGATATTTTTTAGCGTCCTTCTCTTTTATTTGAGGCATTTCCTCGCGCGGACCGAATATTTCCTCGGGTGTGGGCATCTTCTTTAAATTCTTTCTCATATGTTTAAGAGGATGCTTTTTAAGATCGAGCTTTTTCTTTATATTTTTATAAAAATATTTACCCGCGTCGGTGTTTATATCTGCTAAACTTTCATTTGTTTTTTCTTCTTTCCAAGCTTCTTCTGATTTGAGGTTTTTCTCATCTCCAAGATCTATTCCACTTTTTATTGTTTTACTAATAATAGTGTTCATCTTTTTCATCAATTTTTGTTTTTTCCAATCTTTCAAATCAAAAATATTTACTTTATAATCGCCTGTTCTTCCAAGAGTTATTTTGTCTGATGCTTCCAATATTGAATTTATTAAAGGAAGAGCATATTCAATAGGAAGTTTTACTTTTGTGCAATCAATTTTACAATCTGGATTTAACAAATAGGCAGCAGCCCAACGATGATGACCGTCAATAATATGATCATCTTCACTTATAAGAATATCGTGATCTTTAAGATCTCCACCAAGAATCTGCTCCCTATCATAATCATTTACAACCAAACGAGATAAAACATGATCTAAGAAAATAGCATCTTGACTTGGTTTTAAATCTTTTGCTTTAATTTTTACATTTTTAACTTCTACATTGGGTTTAACATCATCGTCAAAATCTTTTAAAAACTTTTTCTTATTGTCAGCTTCTGATAAGAATTCATTGATTTTTTCCATCATATCTTTAAGATCGATGTTGCCCTTATCGTCCATGACTCCCATGTTTTTTAATAAGTCATTATACTTTCTATATTTTTTACTTAAACTCTCATTAAATTTTATTATTCTCATGTCCGAATATTTTTATTTTTAGTTAAGATTGTTTAAAAAATTATCAAGTTCATTACTCTGAACAAATCCCGCTTGAATCATATTTTGTCTAACTTGTTGGGCAGTAAATCCCGCCCTAACTTCCCAAACAGATTCCATTAATTCACCATCACCGTATACTCCAGCATTATTTAATGCATCTATGACATTTTGAGATAGATTATAAGATCCTAAATCGTCCGCGACGCAACCATGTTCGTTGAAATAATCAACATAAACCAATGTCACAATCAATCCTTCATCGTTAAAATCACCAACATTAAAATAAAAATCCCCTGGAACATTACTAACAGATTCATCTTCATCCCTATCTTCATTCCATTCCTCCTCACCATAAGGATCTAATTTCGAAAGAACTAAATTTTTCGGATTTACAACCAACTTTTTACCATTATCAAATTCAATAGAACATTTTCCATTTTCTTTTGTTCTCAAAAATTTAGCTTTCTTTCCTGCGAATTGATGCATGTTTCCAATATATGTTACTCTATCTCCTTCTTTGAAAGGTTGTTTAGGTGTTATTTTTGGTTGTGCTTCAAATTTACCTCCACCGAATGTAAGCGGAATATCAACATCTTCGCCTGGTCCTATTTGAGTAATTTTTGTTTCTGGTCCTATATTAGTGCCCAAAACTTTATTTAGAAAATCTCTTGGATCGTCGCGATATCCACCATCTTTCTTTGGTTTTTCATCTGGTAATTTTTCACCATTAGCCAATCTTCTTAGAAGATCTTTCTCTTCTTGCGTTAAATTTTCAGCACCCTTGTCGAGAAGTTCGTCCATTTTATCTTGTTCGCGTTTCCCTTCCTTTAAGAAATCTCTAAAATTTTTCATCTGTTATTTTTTATTTTTATATATTAAAACTGAAAAATAGATTTGGAAAAAAATGACTTTTTTTAACGAATATATAAAAACCGAATTATAAATGTTAAAAAATGTTAAAATTTTTTTAAAACTTTGCATTTTGGCACAGATATAACAACAGAATAAAAAAAAATAAAGATTAAATTATGAAAAAAGTTTTAGGTATTATTGCAGTTTTAGCTCTCTTAGTAGTTTCTTGCGGTCCATCAGCAAAAGAAATCGAAGAGAAGCGTGTTCAAGATTCAATTAAAGCAGCTGATTCTTCGGCTTTAGTTATTAAAGAAAAACAAATCGCTGATTCAATTGCTATTATGAAAGCGGATTCGATAAAAAAAGATTCCATCGCTAAAATCGCTATTAAGAAGCATAAGAGAGTGAAGTAATATAAAACCACATTTCTTTAAAATAAAAAATCCCAGATTCCTCTGGGATTTTTTATTTTAAAGATCACTCCTTAATTCTCGCCCTTATAAACTAACATGTCACCTTCTTCTACAAATTCCATGTTAATAAGTTCGGGAAATATTTTTACTATATCTTTATAAGGTTCACCTTTATAGATAGGTTGAATGCCAATTTCGTTTTCTAAATTCATATATTTCAATATGAAATCTTTTTTATTATATTCTAATTCCGCGACATCAAAATTATTACCATTACCAGCGAATTTTGTACCATCATCAAACTCGACAGAGAATTTGCCGTCTTCACGAACTCTTATAAATCTTCCTGTTTTTCCGTTGTGATCTGACTTAGGATTATTGTAAACAATTCTATCTCCTTCTTCAAATCTCGGTTTGAATCCTGGATTTCTTGGTCTCATAACATTCCTTCCACCAACAAAATCATCGGGAAGTTTGAATTTTAATCTTGGATCGTCATCTGATGGTGGGGCAATTCCTTTGTTTCTTCCCAACATCTTATCTAGAAAACTGTAATCGTCGTCTTCTTTTTCTTCTCTAAGAAAATCTTCGTATTTTTTGACGCTCATTTTTTTTTTCAAATTGTTTTTTCTTCATCAGGATTTTCGGGCGTCTTATTCACTTCCCACCATTTACCACCCGGCACGTTTTGAAGCTTTGGCATCGCTGCTAATTCTTTTTCTCTTTCTTCCTTTTCTTTTTTCTTCTTTTCTTTCCATTCAGTCTCGAGTTTTGCAATTTCTTCTGAGTCTTTTTCTAAAAGAACGTAACGTTTGCTAGCAGCCAATAATCTTTTGTCTTTTATTTTATCTTCAAATCTAATAACTATTTTACCATCATCTCTTATTTTGCTCACAACTCCTTTTTGACCGCGACGACCACTCTCACCTTTATAAATAACAACATCACCTTTATTGAATTCTTGTGTTGGTTTAAATCCTACTTTTCTATAATCAAATCTTTCTTCATATCCACCGCCGTAGTAATCATCACCACCATAATCACCATAATCTTCATCACCATAATAATCATCTTCATCGTGATCATCATCATCTTCTACATAATCATCATCATGTTCAAATGAAACGATTGGATCGTATAATCTGTCAACATCGGCATTTCTTCCAAACCATTTTTTAGGCTCATCCTTTTTAGCCTCATTTAAAAAGTCGGCATAATTTATCATAAAGATATAATTTTTTATACTATATATTAAAATTAAATTATGGTTTCTAAAAGTATCATCAAATTGAAATCATCATATTTACAGAGGATGAAATTTTCAAATACATATATGTCTATGTAATCGGAGGGATTTATTGTATTGAAATATGATTTAGGAAATGATAAAACTACATCTTCTGTATCTACTGTAGCTACTCCAATATTCCATTTTGTTTCGCCTATAGATAGATTTTTATTCACAACATTAATGTATAGAACACTTTTTGGATCACTTTCAATTAAACTATCTTTCTTTATTTGTACAAAATCTTGTTTATCTAGTCTAAAATTGAATATTGATTTATCAGTATCCATGAGATAATTAATATCATCTATACTGATTTGTGAGCCTATTGTTATAGGATCACTTCCAATAATGTTTGTTTCTTTTCCTTTATTTTCTTTGTTTTTATTATCAAATTTTATATAATTAACATAGTTTTCATCATTAACAGATATTTTTCCGTTAATTATTTCTTTGTAATTAAGAAATCCTTCCAAATATCTATAAAATCTTTTTCCGTCTCGTGAAACAAATAGTATTGGCTCTTCTATTTTCTCTTTCAAAGTTAATATATCAGATGTTGAGAAAATATAATTTTTAAAAGCGTGTATGTCTTTAAATGATTGTCCAACAAACGAAAATAGAAGAATATTATCTGTTTCTATTCGCATAACAACACGTGAATCTATCGCGGTAAGATCCTTTATTTTCTTCAAAAAATCAGAAAGTTGCTCTGGTAAGCAAGTAAAAGATATGTTTCTAGTTTTGTCTATTACTGGCATTTCTTATTATTGTTTTGTTTCATATTTTAGTATTTTCTTAAAGTTTTGTTTTAAAATTTTATATATAGAGGCGTAAAAAGTTTGCAATATGATAAAGAAATATTTAACATATATAAACGAAATGTTTTCTGATGATGACGATTATCCAGATATTACTGAGAGACCAAAATGGAAAATTGTGACAGATGATATTTATCCAGATATAGATGAAGTTGAAAATGAGCCAAAAATAAAACCTATTAATCCATTTTTAAAAGATGACGATTTTCATGTAGGAGATAGAGTTGTTGTAAGAGATAATTATCCAGGCGGTAATAAGGATCAACTTATTAATGATGTAGGAACTATATTAAAAATTATCCACGACGAAGATGATTATTATGGTGATTTAGCGGTTATTGAGTGGGGTGAGTATGTTGATGGACACGATGGCGGTGGAATGGGAAAACCTGGATATTGTTTTAATGTAAGATTTAAACATCTAAATAAAATAGAAGAAGATTCTGATAAAACTACAAAAATAAAATGGTATAAAAAAGGAAAACTAGAAGAAAAGAAACTATTTGAATCCAAAGAGGATATTGGTAAAAAAGTTAAAATGAGAAGAAGTTCGCAATATTATAATCAAGCTTATAGTAATGGCGGAAGTGGTAACGGTGTTATAACATCTTTTGATGGTGGCAAGTCACTTCCATACGAAATAAGATGGGACAACGGGCATATAAATTCTTATGGAAGAGAAGATTTTGATTTTGTTGAGGAAAGAGATGAAACGATATCTATAAAGTGGTATAGAGGTAAAGGAGAGTTTGAAGAAGAAAAGATAGAAAAAAAGGAAGAAAATAAGAAAAAAAGAAACAAAAAATCTTTCGATATTCCATCTCTTTATAAAAAAAGGCATGAAGATGATTGGGATTAATGGGAATTAAAAATTAATATATAAAAAAAACATTATAATCAGATGAAGAACTTAAGAACATACGAGCAATTCAATCCAAAAAAATATCTTTTATCTAAAGATGAAGATTATGAAAGAAAGAAAATCATAGATAAAAGATTGACCGAGATTCAAATAAAAGAAGAGATTAAAAAAGAAATAGATTTTCTAAAAAATCAAAAAATTTTAATTAATAGAATGTTACAGGATATTCATAGAAGCTGGGAACCCGCCGCCATTAATCTTATATCCAATGATCTAATGAGAATAATAGATAGAAGAATAAATAAATTGAATGAATTATTAAAAAAATTATAAGTTTAGTAAAAATTTTAAAAAATGATAAAAGAATTTCATAACTTTGCATTAAATGAGGAAGCTGCTATTCGCCTTCCAAGCGACTTAGAATATTGGCGTAAGAAAGGAAAGCGTGGCAAAGAATGTATAATATACACTCACGATGACATGGACGGGGTGATGAGCGGCATTGCTATAAAAGAATATCTTTTAGCTCACGGATTTACTATTGCTGGTTATGGAGTTGTTAATTATACTGATGGTTGGAAAGTTTTTGAAATAGATAAAACATTTATCAATGTTTGTGTTGATTATGCAGAAGATAATAAGGATCTCGATCTTTATATAGATCATCATATGGAAGAAGGAGATTTGTATAAAAAGAGTGAATTTTCTATAAAAATGAATAGTGATTCCTGTTATGGTTTAGTTACTAGAATACTTGGAATGCCAACAGATAAATACATCATCTCTGTTATATCGATGATTGATGCCGCAAAATACGATGAATATAATGTAGATATTAAAACTATATTGAATTTCAATTTGAAAGACATTTTAAAAGAAAAGGATCCAAGATTGGTTTTCGCTGGAGCTTTCAATCAATTGATAAAAAGAAGTGATTATAAAACTATAATAGAAGTTGTTCATAATGGAACGCTTTCCATATTCAAGATATTCCAATTATTTAAAATATTTTATCCATTAAACAATATAAAAGTTAAAAGAGGAACAAATAAAGAAGAAGCGCGTCAAAGTTTATTAAGAGGAGCTGCATATGGTGATGTAGAAGGATTGGTAGAAGTTCCACAATTTGTGCCAGATTCAATAGACAGAATGCAAAAAATGATGATGAGAACTGGCGGAAAATATGAAAAACCTTTTATATACAGTTTAGAAGATTTTAAGACATTTTTCTGGAGACCAGATCAAAATAAATTCGTTTTTGACGGTTTTGCGGTTATTAAAAATTTAGTATATGTTCCAGTAGGCACTTGGGCCAATGCTTTAAGAGCTAGGGCTTTGATAGGGAGAGTTTTGGGTCGTCACGATAGAGATATTCAATTTATATTATTGGATTATGGTGCATCTTTACAAATAGCATCATATAGAAATATAGATTCTATGTCAAAACTTCCAGTTTTGAGAGGAGGCGAAAAATTGGATGATTTGGATAAATATACAAGAGTTCTATTAAATTTTGTTCTTCCAAGATTTTTTAATTTTAAATATCACGGGGCAAAAGCTGGCGGTCATAAAGGAATTGGGAACTTAAGCAATATTCTTGGTCGTTGTGAAGTTGATCCGTACAAAGGCATAAAATTTACAGATTTAATGAAGAATGTAATTATACACGATATAACTGGAATTAAATGGGATTTAAGATTGATATGGAATGAAAATCCACCAGAGGAAAGAGAAGCTCCAGCAAAAGTTATCAACCAGAAACTTATGATGGTAGATCAATTAAGGAAAATTAATATATAAAAATTATGTTAAAATATATGGAACATATAAGAGAACAAGCTGCATCTGCAGATAAAAAGAAGTTCGAAAAGGGAGATAGGGTAATTTATCATCCAAAATCTTCTAAGACTTATCATAAAAAATTCGACGGTAAAGAATTTGTAGTCAGATTTATCTATACAAATGGTGAAGATTATTCTATATCCGATGAAAATAACGTAGATAAAATAGTCGCTGGTTGGGACGAATTAACAAAAGTTGATAATTATATTGAAACTCAATTCAAAAAAAAGGAAGAGTCGCCAAAATCAACAGAACAAGACACTACAAAACAAAAATCAAATTTAGAAATTGCTGATGGATCGAGAGTTTCTGTAACAGGAAAACAAGGAAAATATGAGTATAATGGTCAAAAAGGAACTGTTATAAGATCGGACGAAAACAATAGTTTGGTGGAATTTGATGATGACGATTCTAAAAATCAAAGAGGGCACACATCATTAATAAACAATAAAATGATAACAGTTCTCGACGAACCTTCTATTAAATTATTTAAAGTTGGAGATATGGTGGAATGTGTTGATCAAACTAGTGAATTTTATAAGAAAACTGGTGAGGTAGATAGAATATTCGATGACGGTGATATTATGGTGCATTTTAAAGCTACAGCTGGTGATACATATATTCCTATGGGACCTCATCAAGTAAAGATCGTTAGTTACGCTAGTTCAGATATGGATAGTTTTAAGAAAACTATACCCGTTGGAGGCGGTGCAGAGAAAGAAGTAAAATTATCTGAAGAAGAGGAAGACGAAGACGATGAAGTAACTATCTCTAAAGTAACATTTAAAAAAGAGGATCTTTTAGAGTTTTCTTATAAAGATTTCTTATTAGAAGAAAAAATATCAACGAAAGAAGAACTTTTGACTAATAAGAAGAAATATGAAGAAGCTTTAAAAGAAGCTGATGTACCAGAATTTAGAAAGATGTTCATCGAAAGAAGTTTAAGGACAGCAGAGATAATAGAATCTTATTTTGATTTTCTTATTCATAAAATAGCTAAAGAAGGAATTCCAGTTTATCGCACTTTAGAAACAATAGAGAATGAAGATCTTCTTAGAACCAAAACAAAAGTCAGAGCATCAGAATCTAAGGAATTGACCAGAAAATATTCTTTTGATCAAGGAATTATTGCTTACTGGAAATTCAAAGATGCTCTTGTTTTTAAAACAATTTAAAGATTTTCTATTTCTTTATCTTTCTTTTCTTTTTCTTTATCTTTGTCATCTACAATAGTTTTTACACTATTCGATGGCACATAGGTATATACTTTATCGCCACTCGTGAATGGATGTGTTTGTAATTTATCCACTTCGCAGTATATTCTGGTAGAAAATTCTTTTAAATCTTCAATGCCTTTTTTGTATTCAAATGGGGGTTTAAAGTCTTCGGGGAATCTTGCTACAAATGTGGATATTTCTTTAAGAGCTACAGACTTTATGATATATAATTTATTATTGAATATGTTACTTCTTCCTTTTAGAACATCGTCCATGTGTTCCTTTAATCTATGAACTAGATTCGGAGTTTCCACAACCTTTAACAATCCTATCACATATGCATCTTCTTCATTTAGAACCACTGGTTTATTTTCCTGGATTATCTTTTTAATATCTTCTTCTGATAATTTAGACCCCTTATCTAAACAAAATCTTTTGTATTCTAACCATAAGCAACGTCTTATAATATCTTCTGGAGTGATGAGTATTTGCATAAAAAGTTATTATTTTTTATTTATATAAAATTATATAAGTCTAGTTTTTAAAAATTCAACTTTTTTAATATTTAAATAGGCTAAATATGAAGGCCCGAATTATGTCAATTTTTCGTATTCTTTACCATCGTTTGAATAAAGAATATCATCATATATAAAATTTGTAGTTAATGTTTTCTCCTTATTTTTCCAATCGGGATATGAATTGAAATCGAAGTCTATCAAATTTGATATTTCTGTTATTTTTAATGTTATAATTTTAAACATTCCGAGAACCACCTCGTCTTTGTCTTTCATTTTTATAATAACGTTTCCTGTGGATTTGTTATTTTTAAGTTTTATAAGAATATCTAGAGGTTGAACAGTCTTATCAACAGACATCAATTCAAACTCCATCATTTCGTTTGTTATTTTTATAATATGATCTTGTAAAATCTGTTTTTCTATTTTTGTTAAATCTTCAAACTCAAAGTCAACATCAAATAAATTCTTATTTATGTTCTCTTTGGTCAAATTTTCATATACTTTTTTCATTATTACAGAATATTTTTTGGTATATATTATATATTATTATCGTAATCTTGTTTTTGTATATACCTGTTTATCAACCCCATATGACAGGATAGTTGTAAGCATTTTTGTAATTACCATCTTTATCATAAATGTAAGCGGCGTATGTTACTCCTTCATTTTTCTCACCTATTCTTTCAGTCACATCGGATGTATATTCAAAAACACAATCATTTATATGAATAAAGTTTCTTTTGGTGGTGTCTTTGGATTTGAATTTTTCAGTAGCTGCATTTCTCAGTATCAAATCCAATTGCTTTTCTTTTTCCCTATCACAACTATTTTTAGTTACAATGTGCTGACATTTTGAAGGTTTCATATTTTTATCATTTGTTATAAATTGAATTTCATCATCTAAAAGATGACCTATCAAATCTTTAATCTCTTCATTTGTTAATCCATAATTGCTTATATCATAACCTCCTTTACCGTCAGGACCAGAGCTTCCCCAAGCACTTCCATTCTTGGGTCTCCAATGAGAACTCTTCATTAACAGTAAAATTGGAATCTTTTTTTCTTTAATCTTAAATTCTTGAAATTCTACTTTCTTAACATCGTGAAATTCAACATATGGTGTCTTTCTCTCATCGAGAATATCTTTCCAATCTTTTAGGTTTACGTTTATACCCAATATCTTATTAAAATCTATATCTGTCATAATTTTAATTATTTTTTAAATCATATTCCATCATAAGTTTTACAAGATCTTTAAATTTTACTTTTGGTTCCCATCCAAGTATGTTTTTAGCTTTTGTTGGATCTCCTAATAAGAGATCAACTTCTGACGGACGAAAATATTTTGGATCCACTTGAATAACCACAGCATCACCCGAGTTTCTATCAACTCCGATTTCATCTACACCACTTCCAATCCATTGTATGTCTATGTTAACATATTTACAAGCTTCCTCTATAAACTCGCGATTTGAATGTGACTCACCAGTGGCTATGACAAAATCATCTGGTTTGTCTTGTTGGAGCATCAACCACATACCATACACATAATCCTTGGCATATCCCCAATCACGTTTAGCGTTTAAATTTCCTAGATGAATTGGAGCTTTTGTCTTTGTCCAATTAACCAATCCATGTGTTATTTTCTTTGTAACGAAAGTTTCACCACGACGAGGACTTTCATGATTGAACAATATTCCATTTGAAATGAACAAATTATAAGATTCCCTGTAATTTTTTGCTATATTGAACGCGTATAGTTTTGCCACTGCGTAAGGAGATTTTGGATTAAATGGAGTTTTTTCTGTTTGTGGAATTTCTAAAACTTTTCCGAAGAGTTCTGATGTGCTAGCTTGATAAAATTTGCAATTAGGAGTATGCTTCTTCATAGATTCTATTATTTTTAGAGTCCCAACACCATCAACTTGAGCTGTATATTCTGGCAAAAAGAAAGATACTTGAACATGACTTTGAGCCGCCAAGTTATAAATTTCATCCGGATGTATTTTATGAATAATTTCATCTAAAGATAAAGAGTCTGTCATATCTCCATAATGTAAATTCAATTTATCGTAAATGTGATCTATTCTGCCTGTATTGAAAGAACTAGATCTTCTGATCATCCCATGTACCTCATATCCTTTTTCTAATAATAATTCAGCTAAATACGAACCAGACTGCCCTGTTATGCCTGTTATAAGAGCTTTTTTCATAAGTGTATATTATTTTTTGTGTAAAAACACATTGTGATTTCGAAAAATTATATAGACGATTATTTTTTATGTACGTTTTATATATTTATGAATTAAAAGTTTATAAATCTTTGTAACCCAAATTTATTTTCTCTTCTTTAAATCCTTTGTATAGTTTAACAGAATCTTCTTGTAAGCTTTTTCCTTCTAATATAGCTTTATCTATCATTCTGTTAATAGCTTCAACATATTTTGGGCGTTTAACTTTAAAACAAATGTCAATTTTTCTTTTTAAATCAGCAATTTCAGCATCCGTCTTCGCTAATCCGATAGCATCTTCTAAATACCACATTCTACAGTGGATTATTGCTAATTTTTCAATAACCTCGCCAATGTTATCTGTTTCAATAATATCATCGGGCAAATCTATATTCTTTGATTTGTTTAAAGTTTCATATATTTTCTTTTTAATTATATCTTCAATTCTTTCACCAATCATAAATGATATTTTATTTTTAATATATAATCTAGTTATGATAAAGAGTTTTAAATTATTTGAAGAATTAAAAAGAGAAGTGCCTATGGACTATGACATAAGCGATACCTTTAATCCATTTGATCCCGCTAAAGTCAAATTTAAAGAATATGAAATAGAACCACTCGCGGAAGAGGATTTTATTGTTGATGGTAATATAGCCACTTGTGTAGAAAATCAAATTACTTATCAAATAGAAAAAAGTGCTCCAGATGAATTTTCTATTATTTATGAACTTAAAATAAAAGATAATAAAGGTAATGTTTTGAAGAGTAGAAAATTTAAAACTAACCTGATGGCGAATAACGTTGATTATTGTTTAGATGTTATTTTGAACATTTGTGCTGCTTATAATAGAGATAATTATAAACATATTCACCAAGATATAGATCCATACGGTGAAGAAACGTGGAAATAAACTTTTAACCACTTTTTTTCTATAATATTCCATGAAATATAATCCAAGCTTAAAAATACTGGTTATGTCTAATTGTTATAATGAAGAAAAGATAATGCCTTTCTATTTGGATTATTATTTAAATTTCATTAAAGCCGATAAAATCGTTATCTATGATGGTGGAAGTACTGATAATACTCCAAATATAGTTAAAAACTATCCGAACATAGAATTTATAGTCGAAGATAAAGGAAAAATGGATGAAAGAAATTTAAAAGATAATAGAAATGAAGGATGGAAGAAATATAGATATGACTATGATTGGATTATAGTTTGTGACATGGATGAATTTATTTATCATCCCAATTTAAGAAATTTATTACACAAATATGATTTAGAAGGAATTACTGTACCATTAATAAGCGGTTATGACATGGTTTCAAATGATTTTCCAGATTTTAAAAAAGGAAAATATCTTCCATCTTTTATTCAAAATGGCGTTCACGAACCAATATGGTTAAATAAATCAGCTGTTTTTAAACCTGGGGTAGTAAATATAAATTATGATTTTGGAACACATAGTTGTTCACCAACAGGAAATGTTAAATATTCTGTTGAATCTAATATAAAGCTTCTTCAATATAAATGGTTATCACACGAATACGTAACAAATAAATCGCTCGAGTCGAGTCTTAGATTGAGTGATTGGAATCTTGAAACCGGAATGGCATCTCATTATAAAGCATACGCCAAAACAACCAAAGAAGATTTTGATAAGAAATCTGCAGCCGCTGTAAGAGTGGTTGATGATTTTCCAGAAAAGGATATTAACGTATTTTGGCATTGCTACCTCATCAATAATTGGGAAGAAATATTTGAAGAGCAAATTGATTTACTCATTAAAAGCGAATTGTACGATAATTTAAAATCCTCATCAATTCATTTGTTTTACTATGGTGATAACGATCAAATTGATAAATTATTTTATTTGGTAAATAAACACGATAAAAAGAATAAAATATCTTTACATCATATAAAAAATAATTTTTTTGAATTTCCAACAATTCAATCGTTATATAATTTTGCTCAAGAAAACGATTCGTATATTTTATATTTTCATTTCAAAGGAGTTTGGAGTACGTTGGATAGTGGAAAAAATGCAGACGCAATAAAAAGTTGGAGAAAATGTTTAGAATATTTTACGATTGAGAAATGGCACAACTGCTTAAAAAAATTAGATGAAGGTTATGAAGTAGTTGGAGCTCTGTATAATTATAATAAAATTCATCCTTTATTTAGTGGAAACTTCTGGTGGAGTAAATCAGAATATATTAAAAAATTAAAATACCCCAACTATGATCCTTCAATGAATCCTTATCTAGGAACACCCGAAGATGATGGAACTTGGACAAGAGTTGAATGTGAAAAATGGATAAATACAATACCAAATAATTTCTATAATTTTTATGTTCCAAAAGATTATGGATTCTATTATGTTCCCATTCAAAAAGAAGATTATGTAGAAAAAATTGTTGAAGAATTAAATAAAAATGAAATTGCCGAAAAACCTATAGTTATTTTTCATCATAATTTTTTATTCGGAAACTGGAAAAACATAATAACTGAACAATTTGATCTGATGAAAACATCTGGATTATATGAAGCTTGTAAAGAAATTCATACATCAGTATATAACTATTCAAAAAATAACACAGATTTTGAGAGTTTCATTCATAGATTGGATCCAATGAATAAAACAATAATTCACTGGAATTCGGAAAATGAATATGAATTTGGATGCTTAAAAATAATTAAAAATTATTGTGACGGGAATTCCGCCAATATATGCTATTTTCATACAAAAGGAGTTTATAGTGAAACCGTTCCAGCTAATGTAGGAGTAAAAACATGGAGAGATTTTTTAAATTATTTTACAATCACTAGGTGGAAAGACAATATTGAAAAATTAAAAGATTATGATATAGTAGGAGTTAATTATGATTATAATGACATGCACAAAGATTATGTGATAGGTGGAAATTTCTTTTGGACAAAATCAGATTATGTCAAAACATTACCATTCCCAGAAAAAGAATCGAATAGATTTAATGCTGAAAGATGGATATTAACAAACAATGATAGAAAGGTATTCGAACTTTTCAATAGTGGGAAATTGGGATATAAAAATCTATATATGGAAATTATAACTCCATCAGAATATCAAAAAGAAGAAATCGTTAATAAAAGAAAGGAAGAATTATTAAAAAAGCGTAGAATGTATTTTGATACAGAAAATGATTGGAATATGTTGGAAGGCTTAAAAGATTTGATAGAAGAAACTATAACAAAAGATAGTGTTGTTTGTGAAGTTGGTTCGTTTGAAGGAGTGTCGTCAGAAATGTTTGCTTTGCATTGTAAAGAATTATATTGTGTTGATATTTGGGATGAATATTGGTCACAAGTTATTAGAGATAGTTTAGAAAAATTCTTAAATAATATTAGCCCTTCTCTATACAAAAAACCAGAGAATAAAAGTATAAATGAAGTGGAGAAGAAATTTGATGATATGAATAAAAATTATCCAAACATCAAAAAAATTAAAAATTTTAGTACTGAAGCTAGTCGTGATTTTCCAGACGAATTCTTTGATGTCGTATATATTGACGCTTCACACAATTATGAGTCTGTAAAACAAGATATAAGTTATTGGCTTCCTAAGATTAAAAAGGATGGTTACGTATCAGGTCATGATTATTATGATAAACCCAGCGATGATGTGTATTTAGAATTTGGCGTTAAAAAAGCAGTAGATGAAATCTTCCCACCATCTATAGTAAAAGTTTATAAAGATAGCAGTTGGAGAGTCAAATTATCTGATATAAAAGAGAAAGAATTTGAAGTTAATGAAAGAGGTGTAATAATAAATAGAAGAGGATATTGGATGAATAACATTTTAATGGAAGAATCCTTTGACGGGAAATTGTTCGAAGAATTTAAAACAATCTTTAAAGATAAGATGGTTTTAGATCTTGGATGTGGGCATGGATATTATACTAAAAGATTAATGGATAGTGGAATATATTGCGAAGGATATGACGGAAATCCAAATACAGAAAAATTAACAAATGGTATTTGCAAGGTTCAAGATTTGACAACAGATTTTAATCTAACAAAGAAATTTGATTGGGTTTTATGTTTAGAAGTGGGTGAACACATTCCATCAGAATATGAAGAAACGTTTATTAATAATATAGATAGGAATTGTAAAGAAGGCGTCATATTAAGCTGGGCTGTTATTGGACAAGGAGGTGACGGACATGTCAATTGTAAAAGTAATGAAGACGTTAAAAAAATCTTCGAAAAAAGAGGATATTATAATGATATTGAATTGGAAAATCAATTGCGTGAAGAATCTGAAATAAACTGGTTTAAAAACACCTTGATGGTTTTTAGAAAATGTAAAATAAGTGTCATAATACCAACTCACGATAGAAAAGAATTGAATGAATGCATAGATTCTGTTTTAAGACAAGATTATGAAAATATAGAAATCTTGGTATGTCACGACGGACCGTCTGCAGAATATGATAAATATAAAGATTTATACACTGATAAAAGAATAAAATTTTATAATACATATCATCAAAGAAATAATCTTGGAGCTGCTCAGAGAAATATGATGCTAGAAAAAGTGAATGGTAACTGGGTTCTGTTTTTAGATGACGATAATATTCTTTTTGATGGTTATTTAAAAAGAATGATTAGAGAAATGGATGATGAAACTGCAATGGTTGTATGTAGAATATATTTTAATGATAAAGAATGGAATAATCTTATACTTCCATTGGAAGATAAATTAATACCTACACAGATAGATCATCTTTCTATTTTATTTAGAGCTGATATCGCCAAAAAATTAATGTGGGATAATGATTGGGGGCAAGATCATCGTTATATAAATGCTTGTGAAAGTATAATAAAATCAAAAGGTCTTAAAATAAAGTATATTCCGGATGTTTTAGCCGATCATCGCTATTTAAAACCAAAAGATTATTCTGATGAGCTTGTCATAATATATGATAATGGAAATATAGATAGTTTCATTTCTAAAATGAAAAATTATAATAGAAAAATATTATTAACATCAAATAATAGTGCAAGTATTGGAATCCAAAGAAATGTGGATTATTTCTTTTTATCAAACAATAAAATCATTTTGGATAACTTCTACAGTTGTATGAATTTTGGAAAGGATCTAGGATTCAAAAGATTCATTTGTGTTTCATCTGACAATGAAGTTAATTTTATGGATATAGATAATAAAATGAGCGATATTAAAATAAGAGGAAATAAATTCCATCATTTTAATGATAATTTCTTTTTATTTCTTAGTTAAGACTCCTATTCCTCCCCAATCTTTATTCATAGCATAATGCGAATTTCTATAACTATAAGGTTTGAAACTATCGCTAAAGTCCATTCCCTCAGTTAATAACATTTCTTTATAGTTATATTCATGTTTTATTTCATTCCATGTTCTAGACACATAGCAATTGTATTCCGCGTGAAGATCTGATTCTATAATGTCATGAAAAATAATTATTCCATCTTCTTTCAGAAAGTTTTTATAAATAACGAAGTCACTTTTTGATCCTTCATATGTATGATCACCGTCTATAAAAATTAAATCATATTTTTTATCTTTAATTTCCTCAATAACTTTAGATGATTTAGAATCACCAACAATATATTTCCAATTATCGTGATCAGTTTTAAAATCATCCCAATTATCTCTTTTTTCTATATCAATTGAAACTACGTTATTAAATAATTTGCACAATCCATAAGTGCTTCCAAGTCCATAACATCCTATTTCTAAAGCGTTATCTAATTTACAATTGTTTTTAACATACATCAGAAGTTCTTTCCACTCGTGTTTCTTTTGTTGTATTTTATAAACTTTTTCACTGATATTCCAAATATCTTCTACATCAAAAGTATTATACATCATCATTTCCCTATTATTATCTATATACCCTTTTGCTTCCCTATTTCCTAGTTGTCCAGAAAAAACTCCCTTGACTTGTCCATAAAAATTAGTTGGCATACAATTTCCAAATTTTTCATATAATTGTGTAAATAAAGATAAATCCAGATCCATTGTCTGCGGAAAAGGAAACCATATATTATATTCTTTATTACAATTCAATTTCCACGCAACTTGCGACATATCAATCTTTCTACAAGGATTTATTGGAGTATTTTCATTGTTTAAAAATGATCTAGAATCTGAGTCTATTGAAAAATCTTTATAAGATTCTATTTCGGGGTTATAAAATAATAAATTAGAATAACAATAATTTATGTTTGGATTTCTATTGAAAAATAAATTTAGATTTATCAAATAGTCTGGTGTTAAAGCATCATCATCACACAACATAATTCCTATATCCGCATCAGAATTCTTTATAGCTTCGTTGGCATAACTTCCAAATATACTTCCACCATTTTTAATTTTTTCATCTACAGAAGTGTTGATATAATAAAATTTTGTTTTCCCCAGTAAATCAGAGAAATCTTTTATCACGATGTCTTCACCTTCCACAAGACTTCCATCATCTATAAAAGCAACTTCATAATTATCATAATTTAATTTTGATATACTGTCTAGTGTGTTTAAAACCAATCTTGGTCTATCATAATAAAAAAGTAAAATTAAAAATTTAAATTTTCCCATTTCTTTCTTTGTATTTTTTAGCCATATCTAACATTCTATAAGATGAATAACTATATCCATAATTATCCGAACCGTCAGATCTTCCACGAGATGTTAGAATGTAATTACATAATTCATCATCCATTAATATTTCCAAAGCATTATCTTCTGTTTTTTCCAACACTATATGCCATGGATAATGATAGGCAACATATGGATAATCTGTTCGTATACCAGCTGGTATATGATAATTTGTGCCAGGTCGATAAACAGCAAATGTTGTGTCAATTCCATAGCTTATATAACCATCATTATTATTAGATGACCATATTATATTGTGAGAATCTTTATCTAAATCATAAGCTGGATTAGCTTTTGGTATTTTAGAACTATCTAACGAGAAACCACATTTAATTATATCATTTCCCATACCATCCTTTTTATTTTTATATTTCTTCAATCCTTCTATGCAATATTTATCCCAGTCTGAAGGTATATGATCTATTCCTAAATCTGGATCAGTAACTACATAATAATCAGAATAATCTATAACATTTATCAGCCAGGGAGCTCTATATCCTAGATTATCTTTTAATCTTATAATATTATATGGACAGTTATCGTAAAATTCCAAAAGAGGTTCGTAAGTGCTGTTGTTGTCTATGATATAGATTTCGTGACCTTGCTTATAAAGATATTCAGCCATGCGTTTGGGCCAAGTCAAAAAATTAAAATTGTTTATGTATATTTTCATAGAAAGAAAACCACCAACCTATTATTTTTTAAACTTATAGGTATTATTTAAATAAAAGTTTTAAATACGAATCACTGAAGATGGGTAAAAACATATATATCATAACATCACATCCCAACTATAAAATGTCAGAGGATATTACTAAAAAAACCTTAGAAAATATAAGATCGCACAACAAAGAGGTGATTTTATCAGCACACTGCCCAGTTTCAGTCGAATTACAAAATTTATCTAATTACTTTATATACGATAAAAACAATCCTTTAATAAAACACGATTTTTTTAGTGTGAGTTGGTTTAATACAGAAGAATATTATGCTCTTCTGAATATAACCAAAAATGATAATAATTTCAATCACGCATTGGGTGTTCTTTTAAATTACTATAATAGTCTTACAATAGCAAAGTCTTTGGGTTATGAAATCGCTGTTTGCACAAATTTTGATATGGTTTTTAGTGAGAATGATATAAATATAATAGACGATAGAATAAATAGGATGGAAAAAGAAAATAAAAAAGCTTTTTTCATGACATCTACCGCCCCAGATGGAACTCATTATAAGACAATATTTTTCATCACAAACATAGATTATTTTCTAAATACTTTTAGATATATCGCTGATGAAAATATTTATATGGAAGAAATTAAAAAAGTAGGATCAAATACTAATTGCTTGGAAAATTTTGTGTATCATACATTAAAGAATAAGACGGAAGATTTGTTACTAGAAGAAATAAGTGAAAACGATTTGTTTTCAACCAGTCAAATAAATCTGTTTTCTTTAATTGAATATAATACAATACTTCCATTAGAAAATGAAAATGATCATTTTATTATTTGGTTTAGCTCTGCTAATTCATTAGATAGTAGAGATTTCATACTAAATGTCAAGAAAAATGGAAAAAATGTTTTCATAGACATTAAAAATATAAATGAAAAATTTATCTATTTCAAGAAAGTAAAATTTGAAAGAGGTGATAGTTTTGAAATAAATTCCAAGACCATAAATGGAAATGAAGTTTTGAAAGATTATACTATAAAAGTCGATGATGAAATATTTAACGATTTAAAATCTTATGGCAAATTTATAGATAAGAAAAATATAGTTGAAAGCATATGAACAAATTAATATTTTATAATAATTTTAATAATGGAGATATTCATTTTACAAGGGAATTTGTAAAAGACATTATAAATAAAACGAAATTTGATGAATATTATTTTCTCCATAAAAGAAGCGCAAAATTACTACAGGACATTCCAAATTTAAAATACGGCCCTTTAAATGAATATTGCAATCCAGATGCGCCTTTTTATGTTATAAACAACGAAACTTATATAAACACCCATATGGGAGTATATGAAATGTTCGTTGAAAAAGTGAGCGATGTTAGTTTATATATTTTCTACAATTATTTTCAAATGATATTCGACCGCCTAAGAATACCAATAGAAAGAAAAAGATTCTATATACCTTCTATAAATTATGACGCTTATGAGATTGATGGCATTAAAGAATACATAGGGGCAAATATAAAAAATATAAAAATATTAATTTGTAATGGCGATGTTCATTCCGCACAATCTGGTAGATTTGATTTCAAACCTATAATAGAAAAATTAGCAGAAGATTTTTCAGAAGTTCATTTTATTCTAACAGATAAAAAAGATATAATAGAAAAATCTAATATTTTTTACACTTCTGATATTATAAAAGCTGTAGGAGATTTGAATGAAATATCTTATTTATCAACATTCTGTAATATGATTATAGGAAAAGCATCTGGTCCGTATAGTTTTTGTGAAGTAAAACAAAATATGAACGATGCTGACAAGACATTCGTATTCATTTGCAACACATTTAGCGATGGAGTGTGGTACGATCGTACGGTGTGTAATAAAGTATGGATAAATAACTATGAATTTAATAATATCTATGAAACTATCAAAAGTGAAATATCAAAACAAAATTATTATGGAAATATAATTGGCGTCATAAGTAGTGAAAATAAAATCATGGTTATTCCATCAGAAGATGTTCCACAACCAATAAGAATTGAATTTTATAGAGAAAAAGATTTATGGTATAAATACACCACATCTTTCCAAAAAGGAGCTTTCCATTGGATAGTGCCACATGGTTATTATCAAACGGGTATGGAAATTAAATGTAAATTCTATATTGATGAAACCAATCAATATTTATTTCAAAAAATAGTTTAAACAACACTATTTACAACCTTACAAACAAATTTAATTTCTTTTGAAGATAATTGATGATTATTTGGCAAATACAAACCAAACTTATCCACTTCATCCGCCATTTTGAATTCATCAGAATGTCCATTTATTTTAGTCCAAAATGGTTGACGTGCAATTGAGCCACAAATAAGTGGACGAGTTTCTATTTTGTTTTTTCTTAGCTCTTCGACTAATTCTTTTATCTTCGGTGTTATTATTGGATATGCAAAAGCTGACACCCACGAATTTTCTGTTGGATTTATTTTCCAATAATCATTCTTAATAAGTGAATGATAAAGAAGATAATTTTCATGTCTTTTATTTACAACCAAGTCAATCTTCTTCATTTGTCTCACACCAATATAAGCTTGGAGATCAGTTGAACGCAAATTAAATCCAGGATAATAAAAAGTATAGAGGTCTTTGAATTCATCAACATCATAAGAAGATTTAAGATTTGTTTTAAAATCTTCATCCAAATCCCTGTCCCAACCGTGCGCTCTTATTGATTTAAGAATGTTGTAGTACTCTTTATCATCAGTACAAACCATACCACCTTCTATTGTTGATATATGATGCCCAAAATAAAATGAAAATGAACTCATTAAACCAAACGATCCAGTTCTTTTTCCATTATATGTAGAGCCGACACTTTCGCAAGAGTCCTCGAGAAGAATAACACCATATTTATCACAAAGACTTTTTATATCATCCATCTTACTTGGAAATCCCAACACTTGAACAAATATCATAGCAGACGGCTCGTATTTCTTCATTAATGTTTCTAAATGCTGAATATCTGGACCCAATGTATCCTTATCACAATCAATGAGTTTGACATCAAATCCGAGTTGCATAAATGGAGTAACTGTAGTTACCCATGACACGGCTGGCGCTAATATGATATTATTTCGCAGTTTTTTAGAAACTTTTAAGACATACGCCATGGCAAGATTCGCCGATGAACCAGAGTTGACATATACTGAATATTTGGAGCCAATATATTTACTCCACTTTTGTTCGAAACTTGCAGTCCATTCGCCTTTAGTCAATCTGGGATTGGTTTCCAACCATCTTATCAAAGAATCTATATCCCCATAGTCTATTGTATCTTTAACTAATTGTACTTTCATCTTCTTAAACTCTTAATTCTTTCATCTTGGAGAATTTTCTCTTTTGATGTTTCCATTCCATTTTTAAAATAAAAAGTTTTGTTGATTGTCTTGTCTATTCTGATCATAACTTTGCACAAGCCCGGTGTTGCAAATTCATTAGCTTCGTGTAGATCAAATCCGTCCATTTCTACTCTTACAACATTGAATATTAATCCATCTTCTTCCTCTTGTATACTTATTGGTTTCATATTAATTAGAATCTTTTTTCATATCGTTTATTATATCTTTTGTGACACTGATAAAGTCTCCTTTTTTACATATTTCTTCAACGGTGAAGAAATCCATAGAATAAACTAATATATCTTTTATTTGATAAAAATAATTTTCGCTATTTTCACTAGCCATCTCATTAATGAAATGTTCGACATCATCTATCTTTAGATCTTTTGTACCATCTTTTACATTAACAACACAAAATGATATTTCATTATCTTTCAATGTATCTTTATAAACACCTTCATTTATTGGAACTCCATCCGTAATTTCATCTGTTTTCGGGTTTACTAAAGATAGATAAACCTTGTCCTTAATTCTGTAAACAAGTCCGTTCATTGATTTTTATTAATTTTTAGGATGTATAAAAACTTTTATATATTTTGTATCTTTGAACCCCATCACTGGATTCTCAGCGTTTGAAGTTAAAATAGGTTCTCTTTTATAATGATATATACTATCTTTATTAAGACAAAAAACTAAAATCGTATCTCCCGATGCTTTTAAAAAATAATCCAACGTATAATGATCTTCTCCTATTTCAATGTCATTTGTTTGCTGTATGCTTATTCCTTCTAGGTATGATAGAAGCTCGGGTTCATCATCTTCGGGAACAGGCATAATAGGTTCTTCCACAATCTCATTCCAATAAAATTTTTCGCAATTTACGAAAAAATATTTCTTACCTGTCATTTCTTCAAAAAAACTCATTTCTATAATATTAATTTTTAACTACTTGTGAAAAGTCTATGTCCATTGGAGTTTTTCTTCCAAATATTTTAATAGATACTTTCAATTTTTTCTTTTCATCGTTAATTTCTTCAATAGTAGCATTGAAATTAGAAAAAGGACCCTCTGCTATGACTACATTCTCACCAACAACAAAATCCATTTTAATTGAATCACCTTCTTCTACTGTTGCGTCTACTTTACAAAGAATTTTTCTTACTTCCTCGGGGCGAATTGGTTCTGGATGATCTTTACCACCCTTTTCTTTGCTTCCCAAAATACTAATAACTCCAGATGTTTCTTTTATAACATGCTGAACCTCTGGCGTTAAATCCGCTTCTATTAATATGTATCCTGGATAATAATTAACTTCACGATTAACTTTCTTTCCATTCTTAACATAAACTTCCTTACGTGTTGGAATAATCATCCTGTTTACAAAATCGTTCAAATTCTGTCTATTAAATTCAGTTTCGATGTGTTTCTTTGATTTCTTTTCCTGTCCACTCGAACATCTGATCACATACCACTTTTTATCCATGTCTTTTATTTTGTTTTTATATTATATTATATCGTTTTAAAATTGTTTTCTATTTTCTATATCTTCTATTGTGTCCATCAAAAGCATGTCATATGTATAAACATTTTTCTGATAAGAATAGAACAATTTTTCTGAGTGACGAGCTTTTATATCAACATTTTCTGTTACATAATCTTCATATTTCATTCCAAAAGATTTATACAAGTCTCTTATATAATCATTTACAAAATATAATCTTCCACTTCCAACCATATCATCGTCAGTAGCTTTAATAGATCTTTCTACAATATATCTGGCGTGAACCATATCTCTATAAAAATATGTATTCCCTATTTCTATTTTCTTTTTATTTATAATAGAATCAAATATTTTACCAAATAAAAAATCTTGACGACGATACGTTGAATTGAAGTTAAAAGGATGAATAATGATAACATTTTTCCACTCATCTTTATGTCTTTTCAACATGATTGTTTCCCATAACATTTCTTTACTCAAACAATATCCATTATCGTTAGACCACGACCAATTTGGAAGATCGTTTATCGTGACCATTCCAATACATTTGTTCCAAAGCTCACATGTAGTATATACAACGATTTTATTTGAATTGTTAACTAAATTCTCCATGATCTCTTTTGTATAATGAAAATTTGGAGTTAAACAATCAACATCTTCTCTATGAACGCGTTGCTCTGCAAATGTTATATATACTGAATTCCAATTATTGTTTTTCAAATAATTCATATCAATATTCCTAGACGATATTCTTTCATAATCGTCTGGAAAGAATGGTGATAGTTGTGATGTGCTTCCTATTATTAAATTTTTCACAAATTCTCATTATTTCTTATAGTGGCTATAACTATATCATTCGCCGCTGTTCCGTTTTCATATATAATCTCATAATTCGGATTTATGGTTTTCAGAAAATTAATGATATCATCTCTATCAAAATCGTAATGTGGTTTTTCCCAACATCTCATATCATCTATAATAATAGTGTGATTTTTTATTGGGTGGTTTTTAATTATTTCCAACTCTTGCATCAAAGGGCTCTCGTGTTTTCCACACCCAGTATTACCGCCCGAGTTATGCCCATCCAGCCAAAATGTAATTGGTTCGTTTATTGGAGAAATAAGACCTTCTAATAAATCTTCCGTGTCTCCCCAATATAAATGAACCTTATCCTTATTACCATTGAATCTTCCTACACAATATTTAAAATATAGTTCGGATATCTCTACTGAGATTATGTTTTTGAATCCGGCTACTATAGCATTTTGAATTCCTTCTCCTACGTGAGACCCTGATTCAACAAACCAATTGTTCATGTATTTCTTAAAAATATTACTTGTTAGTGCCATAATTTTTTGTTTCTCCTTGTTTGTAATTTTTAAATTTTATTATACCGTTGGCAGCATCTATTAACATTTCATCTATTTCTTGTATAAGATCGTTTCTTTGTTGATTTAGTATATTAGTTTTTCTCGTGGCATCGGCTATAATTTTATCGTCTGTAGCTTCTCTTTTTATATCTTCATATTTCCAGATTTTAAGATTAACTATTGTTAATTTATCTATAACGTTTCCAAATGTATCCATTGAAATATTATTTATTTTTTTAAATATGTAATTATATTCTATAGATTTGTCCAGTTCATATCCAATGTTTTGCATGTAATCAACATATTCTTTGGATTGAGCGACATTTTCGAGTAGAATTATTTTTGGTTGATATTTATTCACATTAAAACCTCTCATAACTTCTAACTCCCATCCTTCAGTATCCACACTAACAAAATCTAATTTGTCAACATTTATACTTTCTAGAAGAGTATCTAATTTCATTACTTTGACTTTGATGTTTTCTATTTTCATATTACTGGCCATTCCTTGATTGGCGTCTATGTGAGAATTCTTTACTCTGAGGGAAGAAAAACTAATTCCTTCAACATCTTCGCTCCAAGTTCCAGTAGTGGCTATTTCAAAATTAACGTTATCTTTGTCTTCAAAAGAACATGCACATCGATAAACTTCATTACCCTCCTTTTTGTGCATTTCATAAAATTTAGGTATAGGCTCAACGCATATAGCTCTCCATCCATTATCTCTAAAATGTTTGCTCATGCTATAAAAAGTAGTAGGTCCAGCTCCAACTTCCACCATAGTTCCTTTATAAGAAAAGTCTGGAAAATGTGTTTCTCTTATATATCTATCTGTTTCAAATTCTGCGTAATAGTGAACATCGCCAACTGGAAGAGAAAGGAGGACATAAAAATCATTTACTCCTATTTTCTTATCTAAAACATATCCAAACTGAGCTAAATATTCTCCTATGCTTCTGTCCTTTTCTTCTACACCAGCACTTCTTTCCGTATTTTCTATTACAAACAATTTTGGTTTGTATTTATTTATATCAAATCCTTTTAAAACATCCAACTCCGTTCCTTCTGTATCTATTGATACAAAGTCAACTTTATCATATTTAAAATTATTTTCCATTATCCAATTCAAAGTTCTCACTTTGGTTTTTATAACACGAATTCTTGGATCATATCCTCTTTTTATATGACCTTCCCATAAAACATCACTTATTTTTAGCGATGTTATCGCTTCTTCTATTCCCGTTCCATCAAGATTAACAACATTAAGATTGGTGTTATCGTCATTAAAATTAGAAATAGCATACATATAAGCATTATTTCTAGCTGATTCACATTGAAAAAAGTAAGCTGGATTTGGCTCAAAACACATACAATACCAGCCCTTATCCTCAAAATATTTTGTGTTGTTCATAACGACGCCGTCTGTTGATCCAACATCTATGCAAGTGCCAGTATATCCAACCGGAAAATAAGTTTCTATTATTCTGTCTTCTTGGCTTTGACCGTAATACATATTCATTTATTTGTTTTTAACTAGAGTAGCAATAGACACATTTATGTTGGCACGTTTTAAATGTTCCTATATCACCACTAGCAACACACCCACAATCTATTCTTTGTGATTTATCTTTAGCGCTTTTTATCCATTTTTGTTTTCCGCAAATTCTTTCTATCAAAACTGGATCTATGCATTTATTATGTTTAATTCCATCTAAGTTTATAGCCTCAGCGCATGTTGCTAATTCCAATTGCCAATTTTCATTCAATTCCAATAATTTTTTAGCAATAGACACCTTAGTTTCATTTGATATTTCTTCAAATTTGTTACCAAGTTTTGAATATGGATCTATATAACTAAACACCAATTTTTCTGTATAAGAATAAAGTTGATTGCCAACATTTTTAATTCTTTTGATTATTTCATCTTCACTTATTTTATCATTAACAATAATTGGATCAAAACGCCAAATAACTTTTTCTATTCCTATGTTGTCTGATAATTCTTTAAAAGTTTCTATTCTCTCTTTTAGTGGCGGAACCTTGAGTTCATACTCGGGATAATCATTTAAAGTGAATTGAAAATAATATTTAAATGGGAGTTCTTTTAAATATTTTATCATAGGTTTTGGGTTCTTTGACCAAAAAACAGCAAATTCAGTCTTTTTAAAAGATACTTCATAATCTTGGTAAAAATTAGATAGCATCACTTTACCGTCTTTTAGTTTTTGCATAAACCAATCTGAGCGAAATGCTGGAATATCTTCCCTGCGACTTACTGATATTATATAAGGTTCCATATGTTAATGATATATTTTCCAAGCAATTACATCGTGATCAATTGCAAAATCTCCTTCAAAAGAGTTTAATATTCTTTTGCCATTATCTCTGGCATCTTGTATCATAGCCGAAGAAATAACTCCACTAACATCTGGAACATCGGGAAGTTCTTCGGGATAATCTATCGCTACTTTAGGACGAAAATCACCATCACCGTCTGCGTAAAAAGAGCATAATCTCGATGATCCAACGTTACCAAGATGTTCCATATATTTGAACATTTTTTTCAGTGCTATTGCTTGAGCTTGATTTACATTCTCTAATGTAATAGTCATTTTATGAAATTTCTTTTCCATAATTAATTTTTTATTTTTAAGTTGTAACCAAATTAAATGGTTCATGTACTCCACAAGAAAAATAAGAAGCGCACTCTAAAGATTTTATGATTCTATCGGAAAAAGATAATCCTAAATCTTGTGTTGAATATAAAGAAGCTAAAGCGTAAGAGCTCCCACAACCAGCGGAATCTTTTCTTCTACTCAAATCCCATCCAGAAATTCCCGATGAGTCTCCTCCTAATATTACTTTTTTTAATTCTTTATCAACAATACCAACTATACAAGTCATTTTTATTTATTTATTTTTTAATACCCTAAATTTATTTTTATACCCATCGCGGCATCTTTTCCAATTTGTCCGAATTCTTTTCTTTGTAAAACATTTATTATAATATCAGGATTTACTTCGGCATCTAATAAGAATGTTGTAAAATAATCTACTATTGATTCTTCGTATAATCTATCCAATTTAAATTCATCAATCATATTTGACAATTCTGATGCTAAACAATTTTCTATTTCCTTTTGTGTTTTCATTAATATCCTACAACTTCAAATTTTGGGCAGGGAACAATAAATTTTCCTCCACCTATTAAATAATCTTTTTCTCTTTCTTTAAATTCATTAATAAAATGCCAAGGTAGAATCAATAAATAGTCCGGTTTAGCCTTCCTCATTTCATCTTCTGAATAAATAGGAATATTTGTTCCACTTGTTTTTAATCCCCATTTGTAAGGACTTCTATCAGCAATTCCATCAATCAATGTGTTATCTAATCCAAAATATTGAAGTGTTGTGTTTCCTTTTGTCGATGCTCCATATCCCCATATAGTCTTTCCTTTGGATTTTTCTTCTTTTATAAAATCAACTGTTTTTTCTTTTAATTCGTTTATCCTATTATAAAAATCTATCCACGTTTCTTTATTCTCCAGTTTTAAAGTTTTTTCATATTCTAATATAGAATTAATTCTAAAATCTGCAACATCCCTATATGGTTGAGTATGGAATTTTTCTTCAAATCCAGTTTTCTTTATAAAAACTCTAAAGCTTCCACCATTAATGTCATTCAATGTACAATCCACTATTGAAAATCCGTTTCTTTCTAATATCCTTTTGATATTAAATAAAGAATAATAGTAAATATGTTCATGGACAAGATTATCAAAAGCTAGTTGTTTCAACATCAGCGGAGTATAACTCATTTGCATTACCAACAATCCATCATCATCTAATACTTTATAAATATCTTTTAAGAAAATATCTGGTTTATTCAAATCATAAAACATAGCAATGACTGTCACGATTTTTGCCTTCATTTTACCAAATTTTGATTTTTCATAAACATCATAAGAAAAGAAATCTTGTATTATAAGATCTGCTCTTTTTTCTGATTCCTCTTTATAAGAATCATCCGCTGGATCTACACCTATTTTAATTATATTTTTTGGCATATATTCAAACATGACCCCGTCATTACACGCCACGTCTAGCCAAATATCGTTTTCTTTAAGTTTTACTACATTTGTAATAGATTCAACTACATTTTTAAGTTCATCTCGCATAGTCTGATTGATACCCGATCTATACCAGTATTTTCCATACATAGAGCTAAGTGGAGCTGGTTTTTCTAATCTAACCGCTCCCGAGTCTTCCTCTAACATCAGCTTCAGTTCATATTTTTTTGGGAGTCTATGCATAATTCCCTTCTCCACTGGTAAGAAATCTGAAACATTCAATTTTCCGAGCGTAAAAAGTTCTTCCATATATGATGATTTTTTAAAATATATTGAAAAATAAATAGTTTGTTTATAAAATAAACCATTTTCTCTTTGATGTGACGTGTAGGGTGGGTGGATATCCTCTTACATAATGATGGAAGAAAATATTATCTGTTTTAATATTTAAGTGTTCGACTAAACATTTTATGGAAGATTCCATAAGGTGTATTTCTTTTGCATTTTCTATAGTATAACACAAGTCGAATAAACCACATTGAATATCAGAAGTTATTATTGGAAGATCCTGTCTATATTTGTTTTTATTCATTACATATCCTCTATTTTTATCTTCATTTATAAAAATATAATTGTTTTCTTTTATTCCCAAACTATCGAATAATATTTTTTCTTTTTCCATATCTCTGTCTATGTAGAAATCTGTCCATTTCTTCTCAAAATCAATATTAGCCAATTTATAAAAAGACAAATCAAAATTTATATTTCTATCAAGATTATCAAAACCTATTTTTAATAAATTTGAAATATTGTTTTCTCTTACATATTTTTCAGCAAAAGCATCATCACCAATCAAATAATCTATATTCTGTAAATCTCTATACATAAACTCCACATTATTAAAATTATGTGGCTTTACAAAAAGATAGACTTTATCGTTTTGTTTTGCATAGTTTCTAACTATCGCATTACAAATAATATGATCGCCAAGACCTAGATGATGATATATGTATAGTTCTTTCATTTATATTGATTATATATTTTATCCATATCTTCTTTCACATAATGAAATGTCAATGGGTCTTTTATATTAGGATAATCTAAATAAAAAGTTGGATGTTGTGAATGTAGTCCGTCCATATGTGTTGTATCTATTCCAAAATATTTTTTAGCCATCAAACATAAAGCAACATCCCCGTGAGGATATCCTCCATATATTCTTTTGTCATATAAATATTTCCAATATGTATTAAATTCATCTATTTTAGAATACATCTTTTTCATTAACGAATTACTGATGAACGTTCCACCACCACCAGCAATTAGGGTAATTTCCACATCTTCTATTTTTATTTTTCTGGGAGTTGTTGTTATGTGATCGTATAATTCACCAATAATGTAATCTCTTTCATAATCAAAATTATTTAATTTTTCAACAAGTCTATTTTTAAAATAAATATGATCTGCTCCGATAAAACTATACCATTTTACATTAGGGTCATTTTCAAACATATATTTTAATCCCAATTGTTGTTTTAAAAAATAACTATTATAGTCTTCACCAGCTTCTTTTATTTGTATTAAATTTGGATCATAGACTTCACCACCAAAAAAATAAACATTTTCAAAATCTTTAGTCCAAGATCTTTTGCAAGATTCATTAAGAAAAAACAATTTATAAGAAGTACCTATTCCAACAGATATATCCTTCATCTATTTTTTATTATTTTTATATCTGGTAGAAATATAATATAATTACCTTTATAACCGTAATCGTTCAAAGATTTCATTATGTATTCTGAAAAATTATGAGCCAATATAACTATATAATCTATATTTCTTTCTTTTATAATATTTCTATTTACTATTTTAATTCCAGTTCCTGGAATATACTTTCCTTGTTTTAATTTGGTGTCGTCTATAACATATTCAATAGTATTGTAATTTATTCCCATCTTGTTTAGAAAAACGCATCCTTTTGCAGCCGCTCCAAAACCAATTATGTTCCCGGATAAAGATTCTATTATTTTTTTACAATTTGATAGATGACTTTCTATTTTTCTAGACCAAGTTAAATAATAATCTTCATCAAATTTCTTTTCTTTTGCTATGTAATAATCCGATGTTCCGTCGTTCTTCAAGAAAGAATTTTGTTTGGCTATAATTAGTCTTAAAGATCCGCCGTGTATAAAATGTTCGGACACATTTATCACCTTCAATCCATTTTGTTTGAAGAAATTATAAAGAGGAGTAAATAGATAATAATATATGTGCTCGTGATATATTTGATCAAATTGATTGGTTTCCATATTATTTGCCCAATAAGGAAATTCCAAACACCATATTCCATCATTGTTTAAAAATTCATTAATTCCATCTACAAAACTCTGAATATCATATAAATGTTGAAAAACGTTTGTCGATACTATTAATTTAGCTTTTTTGTTTGTTTTAATATGTTTTCCAAAATAATCTTTTATTGTATTTATACCATTTTTTATTGATATATCAGATATGTTATCAGAAGGCTCAACATTTATTTTTTCACATATTGGAACATTGATTTCTTTTGAAACTTCATTAAATGCCATTAAAAGAGTTCCATCATTACCACCAATGTCAATACATAAATCATTATCATTCAATGTAACGTATTGTTGTAAATATTTATACATATTCTTACAGTGATCGTAATATGGTTTGTTGGTATTAGATCTATATAAATATTCAAAAAATATATTATCCGGTTTTATAATAATATCTGTTGCACTAAGACCAGATTCTTTAAAAACTGAAACAGATAATGGAAATTTTTCACAATTTAATGATTCTTCTTTTGAATTATTTAAATTATTGACAATAGGCATTAAACCCAAATCAAAATATTTAATTTTTCCAGATCTTTTTGTTATAGGGCAAATATTATTTAAAAAGTATTTCTTATCTTTATTTAATTCTAATATTAAACTATCATAAAGATCTGTATTCAAACTGAAATCTTTTGACTCAAATAAAGAAGATTTTCCAACAATATTTTTTCTTGTGGCATATTCAAACATGTTCTTTTTTTCTGTACCAATATTAATAACTCCAACATAATCTGTTTTTATAACATCCAAAATTTTCTTTGAAATAACATCCACATAATCTTTACTAACGTATAGATTATCAAAGGCATTTTCATATGGAAATACGTCGGGACCAAAACTTGTTCTTATAATTAAATGATTCTCAACAAGTTTGGTGGAACTTTCACCAGCTAATTTTGTCCAAGCATAAATATTTTCTGGTTGTATGTCATCTTTTTCTGTATAATTTCCTTTTGTTCCCGGATATACATAATCACTGCTTATATAAACTAATTTAATATTGTTTTTAATGCAATATTTTGCTAAATTAGCAGCTCCAATTATGTTAACATTAATAGCATTTTCTTTATTTTTTAAAACTTCATTCGTTTTAATTCCAGCGGCGTTAATAATTATATCTGGTTTTATATTATCTAATTCTTTTTGAAGATTGACAAAAGAAAATATATCTTTATCACTACCAAAACAAATAATATCGTTATCATGTTTTTTTAATGATTCCCCAAGTAACCCTGTTCCTCCAATAACTACTATCTTCATTTATTAAATTCTGTTTTTATAATATTGTTAAAATATTCCTCTTTTGGAGTATAAACATAACATCTATTATGATTTTCTTTTGGTAATGGATACAAACATAAAGCTTTATGTTTAATCTTGCTTATCCACATTTCGCAACTCATTCTATCGAGAGGATTTAATATTGGATCTGGTAACTTTTTTATGAATTCTGAATTTGCCCACCAAAAGTTGCCCGAGTAATGAGGGGTTCCCCAATCACCGTTATAATTACAACCAACCAGATCATATCCTTCTTTTAAACCTTCTTCACAATCTTTCCAATGTTCTATATTAAAATGATCCATTATGTGTCTCCAATTTTCAACATTCTTATAAGAATAATTACCATTTGTAGCGTCATTAATTCTAGAAATACCTTTAGTATGGAAATATAGATAATAACCATCGTGAGTTAAAGCGTGTTTGTATAGTCTATGTAATGTCATTTTTTCATAATAATTATTAGTATCCATATTTATATCCTTCGCGTAAGTCTTTATTATATTATAATTGAAATCATTTATAGGATATTGATTATTATAAATATCTATTATATTAACATATAATTCTGATTCTTTCAACAAACCGCTATTTTCTAATTTAGACAATTGATCAGATATTATATCATTTATCTTATCAGACAAAAAAATATGATAAAAAATATATTTCATCTAATTTCCTTCCTTCCAATCCATTCTCTATATTGTGGATATCTATTGTCATTTTCATCATATATTTCACCAACAAATTTCCAATCTTCCATCGGTGTTGGGAAGGGGACAGATCCCGGTCTATTCTTCCAAACAGAATCGTGTGCAATCAAATCGTCTTTTAAAGATGGAAACATTACATTATCTAGAAAATCAAGATCTCCAAATTTATTATCTACTGCTAAAGATTTTCCAACCAACCATTTTTGAATTTCAGATAACATGTTAAATCTATTAGTTATTTTAAGACCAAACATTCCGCCATTGACCTCATGCTCGTGGTGTGGGTGATCTCTAAGAATGTGTAATGTTTTATTCGATTCAATCCAATCATCCACAGCATATCGTTCACGATGAGATAATCTCGAGTCCGCATCTCTTGATATGAATCTTTCCACATTTTCTTGTGGAGTAAATCTCCAAAACATGCCTGGAATATCGATGTTTGTCATATCAAACAATTTCACATTATCGAATTTTTTATATTCATCGATTATATAAGAAGGAACTGTGTTATTATAATAAATATAAACAACCCAACCGCGATATATTTGTTTTGATAATTCAAGATTTCTTAATAATCCTACTGTATATTTAGGATATTGTCCGTAAATACTAAAACTAATAACTCTTTCCATGCTATTATGTTAATTTTTCTATTGTTGGTGGTAATGTTTTTTGAGCGTAATAATTTCTATTTTCTACAAATTTATTTAGATCGTCGTTGTATTCCACACTTCTTTTTTCTGTTCTTATTTCAAAAACTTTTATAGAATGACTATTTGTTACTCTATATCCAAAGAAAAGGCAACGTGTTGTCATATCGTGATCACATTCATAATAATTGAATTTTGCATCATACATTCCAATTTCTCTAAATATATTTTTTCTATATACCCCAAAATTCATACAATAAGGAAAACATATCCAATTGGGATCAAATCTTTGATTTCTAAAATCTTCCAAAGTTCCTCTACTCCAGTCAAAGATATAAACGTCGTGCTGATCATTATTTAAAAGATTTATTACATCATTCCAATCGTTGATAAGCAAAACATCATCATTCCATTGAACAATCCAATCGTATTTTGATGCTTTTATTCCAATATTCATAAAATTGGGATAACTACTACGCTCGCCTATTTCTATAAGGTTTATTCTATCGTTGTTCAAAGACTTAACGTATTCAATTGTTCCGTCTGTTGATCCACCATCGACTAATACGAGCTCTATCTTGTCACATTTATCTACTGTATTATTTATAACCAATTTTAAAATATCTAATCTGTTGAGAGTTCCAGTAACTATACTTATCATATTTTATTTTCTTTTTATCGTCATTCCTTGATATGAAAATACCTTTCCATAAACTGTAAAATAATCTTTGGAAAAATATAAATTTTGAATTCCTGATGATCCACTATCAAATATCATTCTTCCGTTATGATATATTTGAAAAGGGACACCACTCCTCATATAATCTTCACAAACTTCTTGATGAGTCTTTATATAAACTGGTGGAGGTGGTGGAGGTGGTGGAGGTGGCGGTGGAGGCGATTGTTGAACATCTTTTTTCATAAAATTATTCTCAAAATGCTTATTAACGACTTCATAATAAAATGATGATTCTCTATCCCAAGATATGTCTGACTTTGTTTCCATAGTTTTTACGAAGAAAGGAATAAAAACATAAGCGTTTAATGTGGGTTGAAGTGTTTTTATAAAATCGTCGTAAGCTATTCTCGATTCATTGGCTGGGGCATTACCTACTATTTTATTAAACAATCCATTTGTATTATTTAATATCATAGCAAAACAACCATAAGAATCTATTATCTTATAAATATTATTCTTTATTGGTACTGGCGCCTTACATCCATGAAAATGACATCCTAAATACATAATGTCCCATTTTCTAAGCATCTTTGGTATATTATCCAGGTAGTATTTAAATCTTTCTTGAAAATCATCACATAAAATAATATCATCTTCAAAAACAGCTATAATATTATGATTATTTTCGATCGCATCTTTTATTACGCCGACATGACTTTTAAAACAACCAATTTGAGCTCTTTTAAATTCATTAAAATCATCGCCTAACGATCTTCCATCTATAGCATCAAATCTATTGAATACTATACCAACTTTATTCATTTCTTTTGTGATGTGAGATAATCTATCTTGTCTTCTTTCTAGATTTATTACATATGTTTTGTCAACAAACGAATTAAATTCATTTTTTGGTTCTGGTGTTGTTGGTTTTATCTCTGGTTTTATTTCTGATTTTATTTCTGTTATTTTCTTCACAGGTAAACCAAAATTAAATTTCTTTCTGAAATTATAAATATTTTCATCATCAACATTCACTTTCTTAAATAATAAATTTTCAACAAACTCATATGAATTTTTTATTTTCAAAATATCGGTGAATTCTTTGTCAAAATTGTCTTTAATATAAGATGGATTGTAAACATATCCGAAACTATCGTAATATTTTCTTCCTACGATTGGTATCGTATTTATTTCTTCTTGCTCTCCATCTTTTAACCACAACACACCATCTAATTCAGGATAACATTTCTTATATTTCTCTATTATTATGTTATCGAAACCTTCCACCAATGGAATATAAGGTTTAAATATAGGTAAAATAATGTCCCATTGCTCTTCTTTTAAATTTGAATTTATTAATTTGGGTATGCTTGAATCATTCAAATAAGAAAATTCTTCATATTCACTAAAATCAAGGGTGAAATCATTTAAAACCACAAAAATCTTTGTATTGTTGTTTTTTATTTTAGATTTAAATTCATCTAAAATAGACAAAATATCAAATTTGTTGATGTTTTCGAAAAATATTTTAATTAGAAATCTCATCATTTATTTTTTGTTTCTATTATTTTCTATATGTTCTTTTTGGTTTAAAATGATATGTTGGTGTACTGTTGAAACAACCAATTATTTTATAATCCAATGGTTTTAAGAAAGATTCTATCTCTGATGTACTATTTATTATTTCAATAAACAAATGTGGTCTAAATCTTTCTATCGTAGAAATAGCGCCTTTTAAAACTTCAAGTTCATAACCTTCTACATCTATTTTAATAAGACCTATTTTTTTATTTGTGTTTATAAATTCATCATCAATTGAAATCATTGAGATAGAACCGTTTTCTTGTTCTTGTACAAAACACATCCCCATATTTTCCTCCACTTTATTCATCTCACATTTTCCAGATTTATAACCAACGGCAACATTCTTTATTTTAATCTTTGGATATTTCTCTGTATTTTCTTTCAAAATGGAATAATTAACATCAACGGGCTCATAAGATATAACCTCAGTACATTTACTACACATTTCAGAAAAAAAGATAGAATGATTTCCTATAAAAGCACCGATATCTAAATATATTCCATATATTTTATTCTCCTTAATATAATCCAACATTTTATTTTCATAAAACAACCCACTTTTTAAATAATGATTACACATAAAAGAATCATCACATAGAATTTTAAAAGACGTGTTATTGTGTTTTATCGAGTATTTTTCCATAGTTAAGTTATTGTTTTTTTTCAAAAATATAAAAATCCGATTGAGTTGAATTACCTTTGTGTGGATTGTCAATTAAAATTATCATTTCAAAATTTTTAGGAACATCTGATATAAATTCTCTGTATCTATTATGTTCGCCAGAAAAGAATTCATCTCTATTCGGACTATAAATGATAACATATTTTTTACTCAGACGAAATAAATCATTCATGTGTCGATGATAAACATCTTCCTCTATAAGATGATAAATGACATCCAAAGACATGACCAAATCATATGAACTGAGTTCATCAATAGATTTAGTGAATTTATGTTGATTGAATTTCTGTTTGTTTTGTTCGATGATAAATTCACTAACATCATATCCAATGAATTCAGGAACGTCATATAATGTAAATTGAGAATCGCCACAACCCAATTCACAAACTGTTTGAATATTGTTTTTTTTAACAAATTCATTTATTATCGATGCTTTATATTGGGCCAAAATACCCTGAGAACCAATCCCAGAATCATATCCACTTCTATACCTATCTTCCCAATAATTTTTACTATTAAATTCTGCCATTTTATTTACAATATTTTTTATAAAAAGTCATAGGAAAATATCCTAATTTGGCTCCAATGTATATAAGAAATTTCCATTTTTTGAAATCGTCATGATAACTTTTAAATTTGTTCCTATCTACAATCGGATAAGACATTATTTCATCGATTGAAACGCCAAGTTCTTGTTCAATTCTTTTAAGTTTCTTAGAATCGAAATTTGTTGTAGTTGTTACCCCCTTTATAGCTTCATCTTTTGTGATGAATCCGCTTCTTAATTCAGCTGACCTATAAATTATCTTCTTGTTTATCTTAAACTTTCTTGGAAGTAAATAATTTCCTACAAATTCAGTATAGATATTTTCTCCATGATTACCCCCATAATCTTTCCATCCATATTTTTCAGCTAACATTTTTTTCATATCCTCTTTGTTATGGTCTATATAATAAAGAAGTCTTATGGATTTGTAACCTTTCAACATATACTTTATTTGGTCCCAAAATGTTAATATTGGATATGAACTAATATTTATATCATAATACTCAGCAACAGATTGAATATACTTGGCGTCCATATAAGACCAACCAAGAGGGGTACTTCCCTCATATTTATAATTATGACCATTGATAATGGTTTTGATTTTAAACTTTTCGGCTATGTCATAAATTATCTTGGACATCGCCATGTCGTTTGGAATATCCGCGTCAGAAACACCCGCCTTCAAAAATCCCAAATTTAATTTGTTCAATTGATTGTTATTTATACTACATACAATTAAATCAGTTCCAGTTCCATTAACCATAGCTTTCATATTGCTTTCAGATTCTTTACCATTCCATCCATTATCAAAATGTAAAGCTAAAGTTCGTAATTTATATTCTTGGGTCAACATATGAAGAAGATATGAACTATCGAAACCACCAGAAATACCTATGATACAATCATATTTGTTATTTTTTCCTTTCTTTTTTATATCATTTATCACATCCCAAACATTAACAGATGATGATTGTTTTTCCAAATTATCATGGAGGTCACAAAAATTACATTGACCTGATTCTCCTATTGTTATACTTGGAATTTCATCAGTTAATAAACATCTTTTGCACTTTTTCATATTTGTTATTATTTTTTTACTATATATAATGATTCTAAATTAATTTATACATATAACCAAAAATCATCAATATCCAAAAATTTTCTCATATCCATTGCTATATTAGAATTATCTTCTTTTCTATGAGAATATTCCTCTTGGATCAATCTTATTACATCATTAACATCTGTATAGTTTATAGCATTTGGTTGATTTCCGTTCTTCTTCCCATAAGACCCAATTCACAACCAGTTGTTGGAACTCCATCATGCGGGGTCATTCGTAATCCAATGAAACATTTTTTGTATATATCTATTAATTCTTCATGCGAATAAGTGTCGATTGTCGCTACAATTATATTTAATCCTGTACGAGATTTTATTTCATCAAGATAATTCATACCATAAAAATTTTCTGCATCTTTGCTGTAATAGAAATAGATACTATCACCACGAGGACAAACAGGTAAATCGAAACTGGCTGTTGTGACAGGAACAAACAAATGTTCGATTCCATTTTTTGTTAAATCATCTGAAACAAATTTACTACCTGCTAAATGAGTGAAGTTTTTTAATTGATTGATCATCTCTGTGTCAATATTCATGGCATCACTTCCACACCAAAAAATAACTTTATGTGGAGAATGTTTCAGAGCAAATTCATAATCCTCCTTTCTATGCATTCCAAAAATAAAAACAGGTTTATTCACATCATAAAAATTCTTTAATTTATATTTTTCTTTTAACTCCAATCTGAAAGATTCAACACTTTCTGATAAATAAACTTGATCTATCCTTGAAGAAAAAATCCTAAATCCATCTGGAAACCATTTTTGTAACCATTCATTAACATTAAATATTTGAACTGAATTTGGATTATTAATCTCATTATCAAAATTATGCTTATTAATCCATTTATTCGTTGAGATAGATACTGTTTTTGCATTATCACTAACAAAAGTTTTAATTTTTCCACCAGCTGATATAACATTATTCATACTCATATAGTCCATGCTGTTATCCATTTCTTCTGGAAAAAGTTTACCATTTAATTTTTTAATTATTCTCATAGAATAAATTCTTCCTATTCCAATAGCTTCACCAACTCTGTGATTAGAATAACCACCCCAATGTATTAACCTTTTTTCTCCGTTTGTGTTGATGTCTAAAAAATAACAATTAGTCGTTCCTATCATATCATATTCTGATAAATATGGAGAAAAAGTGTTTATCCAATCCTCACCAATCCAATCTGACGAACCCACAAAAAGAAAACCGTCATAATCAATTCCAGATTTGAGGGCGGCTTCGATTCCCGAATTCCATTTTTTACCCAATGGAAAATTTGGATGGTTGACCCATTCTGCCCCAGATTCTTCACAAACTTTTTTATCATCATTATTATCACCCATACAATAGACTTTAGAAACACCACATTTAGTTAATAATCTTATAATTGTATGTTTTATCAATTCATGTCTACCATTAACAGGAATAGCGGTGAAAATTTTATAAGTAATCTTTTCCACACTATTGTAAATGGGTTGTATGTAAATATCTGGATTTGTTGATTTTTTATTATCTTCAAAAATTTTAATATAACTTTTTCTTAATTCACTATTAAAATTCGTATTTGATGCTCTTGTTAACTGTTTATCGTGTTCTCTTCGAAAAAAGAGAACTGGCAATCTTGGTATTTCTTGATCAATTAAATGTTCCAACCTAAATAATATATCAGAATCAGCTGCACATCTCCAATTTCTAAAGCCACCAACCCTGTTTATTATATCTTTTCTGGAGAACAGCACACCATCATGAAACACAACAGCAATTTCATATTTTGATACTTCCTGTAACATATCTGGATTCATTTTATCATCAGCTCCAAAAATTTGAACATATTCATTATTCGGAACAAACTGTAAAAGTGTATTGAACATTTTGTATGGTCCATTGTTTTCTATTGAATAATAGACATCTAAATTTGGATATTTTCCTCTAATTTCTTTTACCTTTTTTAATGTTTTTTCACAACCATCTATTCCTAATAAAATTCTGATATTTGTATATGTTTGATTTTTTACAGAATCTAAACATTCTTCTATGAACTCATCACAATCATATGCTGATATAATTACATTTATTTTTTTCGTATCATCGACAATCTTTTCTTTAAAATCGTCATCCTCTTTGAAAACAATTTGTTCTTTTATATGTAAACTATTTACATTTATCAATTTTGATAGATTTTTATTTTTTAAATAAAACTCTAATTTTTCTGTAATTATAGATTTTTTAATTGGATTGATTTTTGAAACAGATGTTCCATCGAAAGTTATACCATCTTTTTCATTATTCTTCAAATTATTGAAAACTAAAATTATGAAATCATCAGATAATTCCACATGTTCATTTATTACACTGATATACTTGCCAAAATTTGAAATTGAATCTGTAATTTCACTAATGTCATTTGAAATGATTATTTGAATGTCATCTTGTAATTTGTGAATTTTAATCTGATTAGACAATTTATTGTAAATATAATTTATATACCAATTATCAATCTTTTCTTTTATAATGATAATAGTCCATAAAACATCCTCTTTAATTATGTTATTTTTCTTTTTAAAACTGAACATAATCATTTAAATATTTTTCCCACATATAATCTTCTGCGATCATATATTCTTTAGCTATTTCAAAATTATTTCTTACATAAGGCAATTTACTTTCATAATATTCTTTACTCAGACTATTTAATATTTTTTCTAAATCATCTGATTTATCAAAAGATAGAATGCCTCTATCATCAAAAAATTTATCTATTGACGGGCATCCCCAATAAATAGGTATAGTCCCTGTAGCAAAACAATCTATAAGTTTTTCTGTAAAATAATAATCCTTTTTTGTATTTTCAACAGTAATTGAAAATCTGTAATCTTTCAGCCCTATTAATTTCTTATCTATTGGATTAAACCCTCTTCCATATAAATCTAAGTTTTTAAATCTTTTTATTATTTCATGGCGTAAAGCGTGCCCTTCTGCAAAATTTTTATTAGATGCTATCATTGACACCATTTTAGATTTTGGATATACTAATTGATCCTTGGGCTCAATCCAACAACCACCAGTGGGAAGGAATTTAAATTTTTCACCAAGATTCAGCAAATCTTTATTGTTGGTGAATATTATATCAAAGAGATGGTGTTTTGATACAATCCATTCGTGCCAATAGGCACTTACACGTGGAGACTCCAAAAGCCAAGCTATTTTTGTTTTAACTCTGCTGTTTACTCTGGTTAATGAATTATCTGTATAAATAGCGACATTTTCATTTCCAGTGATAAAAGATCTATCCCACTTTATATGCTTTGAATTCTGTATTGCTGTGCTGTAATCACCGTGTGCAAACAGAACATCATCTATTTTTATTGATTCCAATTGAAATTTTTTTGTTTTAATTATATATAATTAAGTTACAGGTCAATGTTTAAAATTGAGAACAAAAAATTAATATATAAGCGAAAATATAATAAAGAAATTATGGTAAAGAGATATGATAAGTTTTTGGAGCAATTAAATAATCCTCAAATTATTGCAAAACCAAAACCGAAAGGTGGACCCGATCCACGTAGATATAATAAGATTATTGATTACACTTATTTACGCGAGGATGCTAATATAGATAAAATAGAGGAGGTTTGTAAACAAGCCAAAGAAAATGGGTTTTATAGTGTTTGTGTTCGACCTGATTATGTTTCCTATGCCGTTAATTTTTTGGAAGGAAGTGATGTTAAAGTAGTTACTGTAGTTTCTTTTCCAAAGGGTGATGATAAAACACAAGAAAAAGTAGTTGAAGCTCAAAAAGCTATATCCAATGGAGCTGATGAAGTTGATATGGTTATGAATTGGAAATTATTACAAAAATGGTCTAAAGAGTCGGATGATGAAAAGAAAAAAGATATTGAGCAAAGACTATATGAAGATATAAGAAAAGTGGCCGGTGCGTGTCACGGATCGGATAGTGTTACGTTAAAAGTTATTATAGAATCGGGTGAGCTTACTTTAGAGCAAGTCAAAGAAGCTTGTGAATTATGTAAAAAAGCTGGTGTAGATTATGTTAAAACGAGTACAGGATATGCCACAAGAGGAGCTGAAATAGATAAAGTGAGATTTATGAGAAGCATACTGCCCGATCATATCAAAATTAAAGCCAGTGGTGGTATAAGAACCATAGATGATATAGAAAAATTTGTTAACGCTGGGGCCGATCGTATAGGAACATCCTCGAATCCAGCTGTTATTGCAACTGGACAAGGAGGAGGATATTAATGATAACCATTTTTAAAATATTTGAAAACGTTGATAATTTAGATCCATACGGTGAAGAAAACTGGGATGATGAAAAAGTAGGTGACACTGTTGTATGTGTGGATGCTAAAAATAGTGGAAACCCTCCATTAATACTAGGAAGAAAATATATTATAACTAATATCTATTTGGAGTTAGGAGATTATGTTGATGTACGCGAAATAGAACCAGGTGGAAAGATTTTCGGATGTTGTTATAAAAGTCGTTTTAAAAAAATCAACTAATAAATGATTATAGAATTTGACACATATGTAAAATTAAACGAAAGTCGCGATATAGATCCTTACGGTGAAGAATGGTGGTATGATGACATAAAAATAAAAATCGGTGGCACAGTTCAATGTATCAATACTTGTACAACTGAAGGAATCAGAGTTGAAAATGGCGAAAAATATGAAGTTGTTGACTTGAGTAAAGACGAAGAAGAATATTTTATTGTAATAAAAGGAAAAGCGGATTTAATTAAAGCAGACTTTTTCAAATATTACCATAAAAATGAGTTATTAGACGAATACGAACAAGATGATGAAATAATAAAATATGATGGAATCATACCTGTGTGGTGGCCTAAGCGCATCTTTATAAATATTAATGAACAATAAAACATGATAACTAATTTTAAAATATTCGAGAAAAACGCGTTTGAAATCAACTCGATTGACGACTTTAAGGATTATGCTATAATATGTGATAATGATAAAGAAAAAACAATGAACGCTGCAAAAATATTATACAGATTAGGATTTAATGTTTATGATCCTTCGGCAGGAAATCGATATTGGCAAGGGCTACATTATGTCAAATATAAAAATAAAGAATATTTTGTACAGTCAAATTGTACTGGAGATAAACAAATAAGTTATGAAGATTTCATAGATATTTTAAAAAATAATTTTAAAATAGATATAGCTTCTATCTTAGAAACTGAATATAATAATATGGATCCATACGGTGAAGAAGAATGGGAGGATGATGAATACAAATGGATTACTTTAGATGATCTTTATGGATCATCTACCGGTCGAAATGTTCCTGCCTTTATTGGACTGAATGAAGCTGATGAATTCAAAGATATAGATCCTTACGGTGAAGAAGAATGGGATGATATTGAGATAAATGAGGGGGATAAAGTTGTTTGTGTTGACAGTAGTTTTTCACCGCTGGAGCAAGGTAAAATATATACAGTTAATTATATGAGTCCTGGGGTACCTCCGGCGGAGTACTTATATTTGTTAGATGTACAACCAGATGGAGGTTATAAAATATCAAGGTTTAAAAAAGTTTTAAATGAGAGTGTTCAAGAAATTGATCCATACAGGGAAGAAATATGGGAAGAAGATTTAAATGATCCAGCAAATTGGAATGATGGTGATATTATTATATGCACCAATAAAGATGATGGTAGAAGTAAAATGTTGGTAATAGGAAAAGAATATGAGATTTTTCATATTACAAAACCGAATGGACGATTTGTATGGGTGGAGGGGGATAATGGATATTTAAAAACAGAATATTTTAAACTAAAAAGATGATTAAAAAATATAACGAACATATAGCTTATTTAGATGATGAATACGATCCCGAGGAAATTATGGAACTCGTAGGACTTCCAAGTGGTCTTTATTTTGAGATAAAAAGAAAAGATCATTCTAAAGTGCAACAATTTGTTAATTGGAGCGAGAGACTCGAAACTTATGTTTATAGAGATAAAGATTATGCAAAAATAATGTTCTTATTAGATAAACAAGATGATACCAGTGTATCTGGTTCTATAGAAATGGAAACTCAATTAAGAAAATTAAAGATTGATAAATATAGAATAATAAACAATAAAGTCAATATTTTTGGTGATGTTGTTTTGCAACATCAAACTTTTACATCATTCCCATTTCCTATCAATACAGTGACAGGCGATTTTAAAATAATAAATAGCGCGTTAGAAACTCTTGATAATTGTCCACAAAAAATTGGTGGTGAGTTTGATTGTAGTTATAATAAATTAAAGAGTTTAAAGGGAGGTCCTAAAAGTGTTAAAGGATTATATAATTGCTCACATAATAGTATAGTAAGTCTTTATGGAGCTCCTATGGAAGTATGGTCATTTAATTGTAGTTATAATAAACTTCGCAGTTTAATGTATTCGCCGTCTTACGCAAGTCAAGATTTTAATTGTAGTCATAATTTGATTACTAATATAATTGAAGCTCCACTGGTTGTAAATGAAACTTTTGATTGTAGTTATAATGAAATAATGAGTTTAAATGGGCTTCCTAAAGATGTTAAAAAGGTGATATCCGAACACAACAAATTGCCCAAAAAATAGAAAAACGGATAAATTATTTTAATATATATAGTATATAATAATAAAAAAAGTAAGATATGACTAGAATAATTCAAACATTCACAGATTTTGGTAATAGAATGTGGAAAGACAAACTAAAAGGTGGCAAAGCTGATGATAAGTCTCCCGATGATTTTCCTGATGATGATATTGAAATAGGAACTAAAGTCGAACGCGAACACACAGATAATCCAGATATAGCCACCACGATTGCGATGGATCATTTAGAAGAAGATCCCGAATACTACAATAAACTTATTGCATCTGGTATAGCAGATGAGGAAGATGCGGTAGCTGCCTTCGATGAATTAAAAGGTGATAGTGCAAGAAGAAAAGCCAAGGAAGATATTGAGGATTTTATGGAAACAGATGAAGAAGAAGATGAAGATGAAGACTTGGAAGATTTAGAAGATGAAGATTATGAAGAGGATGAATTGGGAACAGATAAAGCTGACATCGAGGAAGATGAAGATGAAATGATACTCGATGAAGAAGACGAATTAAAAAATAAAAAAAATATTATGGAAAAGAAATTAGTAAAGAGTTATCACTCTTTTATCAATGAAGCAGCTGATGCTCCAGTTGAACAACCAGTTGATCAATCACCAGCAGAAGCAGGTCCAGAAAGAAAATATTCAAAAGAAAATAAATATAAATTCCAACTTCCTTTTGATCAGAAAGTTATTGATAAACTTAATGATTATAATTTTGTTCGTTTTGTTCCCGAAGGCGAAAAAGAAACCGGTCAACCAAACGCCAAAACTCATTTCATAATATTGGACATGCTCAATTTGAATTATTCCATAATAGAAGGTGAGAAGGAAGATATAAGACCTATTGATCCATCAAGATTAAAACAATTGTTAGAAAATCTATAAATTTAATTTTTTCATATTAAATAAAAAACCCAGTCAAATTGACTGGGTTTTTTCTTTTAAAAGAATTATTATTTAAACAATTCTTCCGTTTTTGGTTTGTTCTTATATGCGGTAATTTTATCTGGCGATATGATATTTAAGAAATCAGTAATTTCGTCAGATGTGGTAAATATTAAAACTACATCTTTGCAGTCCATAAATTGATTACTACCCGATTGGAGTTTGCCACTTCTTACAATTAAGAGATAATTAACTTTATCTGTCTTGTCATCTTTAAAAACTTTGAAATTATAAAACAGATATACATTATGGTCAAATTGCCAATCACCATATAAAAAATATCCTGACATTCTTTGATTTTTGGACGTTAACTCGATAATCTTGTCCACTTCACTTACATTATTTTCTTTGGCTTTATTAATCCATTCGATGTATTTGGTCTTAGCTTCATTCATATTTTCAATAAATCCATTCAATTGTTGTTCCTCAATTTCATATCCGGCCTTATCTACCGAATTATCCAATGATGCAGCGTCAATCCAAAGAGTGGCTGAACCATCCTTTAGAGAAATCTCGATTTGAAATGTTTTCTCTAAGAAAACATTATCATAACTTGAAAACTTTTCTTGTGCGTTTGTCATCAATCCAAAGACCAACATACACATAAACAAAAATACCTTTTTCATAATTTTTTTTATTTTAGATTAAAAATAATTTTGATTAACTTGATAAAGTTACTAATGTTTCTGGAATAAAAAAAAATTAAACCGATTTTATTATATAAAAAAGGGATGTTTTCGCATCCCTTTTTTGTTTGGTGTTTAACACTTATGACACAATTGAGATTAGATAGCTACTGGAGTGTATCTTTCACTATTTAGTGTTCTCATCATAAGTTCGTAAGGAGTTTCTTTCTTTTCCTCCTCATTTTGAACTTCCTCTGTTGCAAGAATGTTCTTTAAAGCTGATGGCGAGAAACCCGAAACCAAACCCACGTTTTCATCAAATGCAGATGCAGTAACATTGTTCTTTTCTGCTCTTAAATTCCAGAAGATAACTCTTGGAACTTTATATCCAGCTGCAGCGTATCTAGCCTTGATCATCTCAAATCCAGTATGATTGTAGTTAGTTCTAGCTGGGTCGAATTGCATGTCCGATAGAATCAAAATAGTTGTTGGCATCTGATTCTCTGGAACTTTGTGCTCAATAGATTTTGCAAGCAAAAGCTGGAAAGCAGAATCGATGTTTGTAGTTCCACCCCAAGGAGCTCTTGTGATAGCTCTAATTCTTTCAGATACAGTACCTTGTAGATACAACATCTGAGGAGCGGTAGCGTATGTCATAAAGGCGTCTTTGAAGATATTTTCGTTTCTTTCAGAGATATAGACTGCAAGAGACCATGCAACTCTCGATGGAATAGCTCCGTACCAAGTCATGGAGCTAGATGTGTCGACCATAGGAAGCAATCTTTCTTTTGCTCCTTCCATATAGTTTGGAAGTGAATACCACTGAGCTTCAATAGCCTTGGTGTCAATTTCATTTCTTGATTTCAAGAAAGAGTCATATAACTGATATGGATAAATAGCACCAGCACACATCTTAGATGTTCCATTTTTTACATCATTGATATAATCAACGAATCTATCAGGATCATTCTTGTAGAACGCTTTTCTGTATTTATTCATAGCAACAGATGGTACGTGCTCATAGTTAATTTCGTCAAAGTGTTTTGCACACATAGACTGCTCAACTGTATTAGAAAGAGAAACGATTAACTTTCTATAATCTTTTGGAGATAATCCTAAAGACTTTCTTATTTTATTCGCTTGTGGCCCTTTTCTATCCAACCATTTTGCAAGTAAACCATTCTTATTTTCCAAACCTTCTTTAACTAAAGGCATAAAGATGTCCTTGTCAAGATCGAATAAGTCGTCCCAACGTCCATACTCTGGAATTAAATGAACATTTTTCTTTAAATAACCAAGATAAAACTTCTCGATATATTTTAAACATACCCTGAAGAATCTACGCTCACCTGCTCCACCACGAACGTCTCTTACCCAGAACATGAGTTTAAGAGCTGTAAGTGGATCCTCAGCAAGAGCCTTCTGGAATAATTCTTCAATTTGAGCTTCTGTCCAATGACGGGCAGCTCCTGCCATGAAATACATATCAACACAAGCGTTTAAGCTGGTTGAGTTTGTAACTGCGCCTTTTTCTGTTAAGGCGTTCTTCTGACGAGTAACGTTTACTAGTTGTGATACTGATTGTGCCATATTTTTATTGATTATTTTTTGCAGAAAACTTGTTTAAGTTTGCTGTTAGTTTTCTTCTTTTCTTTTTAATCTTTCGAATATTTCCAATTTCTTTTCAGGAAAAATTATAATGAAAGCTTCAACGGGAGAATACCTATTCTTACCCCTGAGATTTGTATCTTTCCTTAATTTATTTATGTCAAAATTTTCTGTAATTGTTTCATCTGATGTGATAATACACGGAACACATCTCGATGATAAGCTCATAGGTCTTTTAGTATAACCAATAGAAACTAAATCCCTGTAAATTTCAGAATTTTTGGTGAGATTTCTTTTAGATTCTTCCGCTGCGTAATAAAATAACCACTGTATTTCAAGGTCAACAAGTTTATTTAATTCTTCTATTGTCATTTGTTTATATAATTTTCCCATTAGTTATTCAAATGGAACGTATTCTTCCCATCCCATAAATTCGTGATATTTTTTCATACAGTCATTCCAATCTTCGCCTTCAATCGTTTTAATAATCTTCGCGTTTTCTCCAACCCAAATTTTTGTATTTGGGTCATTTTCTGTAACTACACAAATTATAAAATTTTTATAACTTTTCCATATACATTCTTACTCCACCCATTTATATGTCCTTTATTATTACCTATTAGACATCCTTTATTTGGGTCAGTTGCTTTTACTAAGTGGGTGTAATATCGTGAATGCACGCGACAAAACACAATATCGCCCACCTTTACCTTAGTCCAATCTGTCGGTTCTAAAACAACCGGTTGACGGGACTTCAGAATAGGCAACATTGAGTTGCCCGCTTCTTTAGATGTTATGGTTTCACCACTTAGTAACTTTTCAACTTTCCAATTTAGCATAAAAAATCTCCTTTTATTTTTTCGTCCGAAATTTCTAAAAGGAGATTATTCAACCGTGAAATTTGACTCTCGCCATGGAAATCACGGAACAATGTTTTAAAAATCTCGGATTACGTTTGTTGTTGCTATTTTGCAGTTTTACATTGCTGTAAGTAATCCATAAAAAACTTTTTCAGGATACAGGGCTGTTTTTTCTAAAATCAAGCTTCCTTAAAAATATTCACGTTTTATTATCCTCCAATGGAAAAACAGGTGAACCTCAAAAAACCACGATCGTACATATTTATGTAAGATAATTTTGCTGTATGTAACCTTTAAGTTTCAGTATTATATATATTATGTCAAAAATGTCAATTTTTTCTATTTTGAATTACCAGAAAATCTTAACTACCTGAGCTCCCTGATTGATAATCAAAATACGACCATCTTTCAAAAGAACTTCGACTGATTCATTTGCTTTATCATGCCAGTCAGCCCTCACGGCATCGCCTTTAGTATAATAAATTTTTTGAATCTGACTAGCATCGTTGTAAAATTTTACATTACCATCGATGACCCTCAATACCCCTTTTGTTGCCATTTCAAAAAAGTTTAATAAGTTTTTATTCCGTGATTTGACGAAAGTTTATTTTCTTTTTACAAAATTATAAAAAAATGATAAATAAAAAAAAATTAATTCTTACTTTTTTGTAAGTACTTTGGAGTTAATGTTTTTTTAAACTGATAAAGTTTCGAATAATTTACAAACTTATATATTAATTTTCATATATAAAAATAGTGGAAAATTTAAAATATTACATATTTGATTGGGATGATAATCTTCTGAAAATGAACACTCCACTTTATTTTTTACATTATGAAAATGGGAAGTGGATTGACAAAACCATTACACCCGAAGAGTTCGCTGGCATAAGAAAAAAATATCCATTTAATTATTCCAATAATGAAGAATGGATATCCAAAGATAATTGTTTTATAGAATTTACTGATAGCGGGCCGCGCGACGCGCGATCTTTCATTGAAGATGTTAAAAAAGCAATAGACGGTGGAAATTTTGGACCTTCTTGGGAAATTTTTAAAGATGTTTTAATAAAAGGAATATTGTTTGCTATAATAACAACTCGTGGGCACGAACCCGCAACTATACGCGACACAATAGAATACATCATTGAGAATGTTTTATCAGAGAAAGAAAGATTTCAAATGATAGAAAACATAAAGGAATTCAATAGAATTTTTAGAATAAAACCAAAGAATCCAATAAAACAATATCTAAATGAATGTTATTTTATTGGATTAAATTCTAAAGCCTTTTTGAAAGAATTTGGTTATGTTCCACAGAGCGATGTTTTAAACAAAGGAAAACAAGACGCTATAAATAGTTTCGTTGAATTTGTAAGAGGATTTTCTAATTCAACGAAACTACCACTAAAAGTTGGATTCTCTGACGATGATATAAACTTTTCAGATGCCGCAAAAGAGCTGTTTATGTACATAGAAAAGTCGTCGGGCATTCCCGAAGACTTTTACGTTTTTGACACATCCAATCCTTCAATAGAAGGAGGGATAAAAATCAAAATCTAGAAATCGATAATTTTTAAAAATCAATTATCGTGTGTATTTTGTTTCAATTGTTTTACTTTCTTTATCAATTATGATGTTGTAATCCCATCCTTGAAGGATAATCATACCTTTCTTTTCAAAGACATTTCTTATCTCATAAACACAGAATATAACTTTCCTATCACCAAAGTCATACATGAATAAATCTTCGAAACGATTACTATGATAAAGATTTGGAGTTCCTTCGGGAATGAAAAATCCACCTTCTAATTCAAATCCTTCAATATCATAATATTCTGGTGAATAAACACCAGTCTTATCTTCAATGAGATCTACAATATCGTCTTCTTCTAAAATGTGTCTTTCCCAAGACATAATTTCAGATTTACCAAACCAATTATCTTTAAGAGGTTTTATTTTCTTAATGGGTTCGGCTACATAGTTCTCAGCATATTCATCAAACCAATCTTTTTCTGTTTCCATAATTTTAAATTATTTTGTTCTCTAAATCCTGTCTATCCAATTCTTTTATTGCATCTCGCAAAATAGCTGCTTCTTCAAAGTTGACAAACACATCAATATCATCCAAGATACATAAGTAAATTTCTTTCCAAATCTTAAATCTCTAAATTCTATCATTTTTAATATCTTTAAACATTCTTTATTAAAATTGTTTTTACAATATCTGATACGTCTTCAGCGGCATCAGTTGTTTTTTCCATAGTTTGAATAATATCCTTGTTTTTTATAATTTCAAGAATATGCTCATCTGACTTATTTTCAAACAATTGACTCATATAAGCGTAGAATATTCTATCGGCCTCATTTTCAAGAGAATTCAAATTGATACACGATTGTAAAATTTTCTCTTTATTTTTACTAGCATCACGTAAATGAAGAATAGAAAATTCAATTTCTCCAGCCATTTTGTTTACAACAATAACAAAATTCTTAAATTCTTCACTTATTTTCTTTGGTTTTGGTTTATACCATTGAATGCGCTGACTAACTGCGTAGATATAATCTAAAACATCATCTAAAGCAGAAGCCAGTGTGTGAATATCCTCACGATCGAAAGGCGTTAAAAAAGATTTGTTTAGCTCATTGTATATCTGGTGAGTATAATTATCACCCTCTATTTCAATTTCCTTAATTCTGCGAATTATCTCCTCACGCTCTTCGTCTGCTCTTTTAATAATAAGTTCGTTCAAGAGTTTCGCCGCTGCGGAAATACATCTCGATTGATTTTCGAACAGAGGAAAAAATGAATTATCTTGTGGAACAAGAAATTTTAAAATGTCATTTATTTTCATATATTTTGTTTTTGTTTTTTAGATTCAAATATTTTAATACACAACGCCCACCATAAACCACCAAAGATCATAGTTGGTATTACTCCCAATAAACCTATAATCGGATATTGATGAATTGATAGGAAAGCGCACACAGAACTTATAATTATAAGTCCAGCGAAGAAAATAAAAAATTGATAAGTTTTCATATTTTTATAAAAGATTTAATATTAAATATACACCAGCTCCTATTAATCCTGATACTGGAATTGTTAACAACCACGCCCATAGAATTTTAGCAGATACATTCCACTTTATAGATTGTAATCCTTTTCTAAGACCTGTTCCTATAATAGCACCTGTTATTGTGTGAGTAGTACTTACTGGAATACCAAGCTCTGTTGCTGTATAAAGAGCAATCGATCCAGCAGTTTCCGCACAAACTCCTTCAACTGGTTTTAGTTTTGATATTTTTTGACCCATAGTTTTGATAATTCTCCATCCACCGAATAGTGTTCCTAATGATATGGCTGTATAACAAGTAAATACAATCCACATTGGAATAGGTTGACTACTAACAGCGTTTCCTGTTACAATTAAAGCAACCCAGATAATACCCATAGATTTCTGAGCATCGTTTCCACCATGACCCAAACTAAAAGCGGAAGCTGAAAAAAGTTGAATTCTTCTAAACCATTTATCTATCTTGGTTGGTGTAAATTTTTTAAATATATTCAAAAGAATAATGGATATGAAATATGATAAAACCATACCAAGTAGAGGAGATATAAAAATAAAAGCCACTACTTTCCACACGCCAGCAGTCACAATGGCGCTTTCACCAGCTTTAACCAATGTTGCTCCAACAAGTCCTCCAACCAGTGTGTGAGACGAACTCGATGGAAGACCCAACCACCAAGTAAGTATATTCCAAAAAATTGCTGCAACTAAAGCCGCTGCAATAACATTTAAATTTATCACATCTGGATGAACTATTCCCTTCCCCATAGTTGTAGCCACATTTAAAGAGAATATCCCAACAGCAGCGAAATTGAAAAATGCTGCCATTGTGACAGCTTTTAAAGGAGATAACACTTTTGTAGAAACTACAGTTGCTATGGAGTTTGCTGAATCGTGAAATCCATTAATAAAGTCGAAAATAACAACCAGTGCAATTACAACGTAAAGTAATGTCATATATAGTTTTTTATAATTTAAGTTTTTCTGCTATTGAAATGATAGTATCAACATCTTCTTCACAATGTTTCATAATAGATGTTGTGTCTTGTTTATTCCAAAAGAAATCATAAACTTCTTTTCCATTCATAATTTTCTTTTGATTTAATAATCCGAGATCATATGCAACTTCATCGAGTGAAGCTGTTGTTTTTCCAAGCCCTTTCCAAATATCTGAAATGTCGTGGACATTTATTTCCCAAGGCTTTAATGTTGTAAAATTTAGACAATGAGGAAGATCTATATCATATTTATACATCTTTTTAACAATCCAAGGAATGTCAAAAGCTTTGATATTAAAACCACATAAAAATCTTTTCGATTGTGAAGCTTTAATGAAAATTTTAAGAATTCTTCTCATCAGCACTTCTTCATCTTCCTCAATCAAAGTCATTATGTGTTTCTTATCATCTGTGAACATTCCAAAAGACATACAGACCGTGCGACCGAACTCGGGTAAAAGTGGAGCCTTATCTATATAAACATCTTCAATGGGGCGATTCCAATCCGAGTCGAAACGCTTCATAGATTCATATTTTTTTCTAAAAAGCTCTGCTCCTACTTTATCATCCATTCCAAAATCAAATATTGATGGAGATTTCGAAGTTGTTTCTATATCAAAAAAGAAAAAATTTTTATAAGCCATATTAATAATTTCCATAAGCTAAATCAAATAAATAATCTTCTATTACGTCCATGTAACAGTGATTTTCATCGTCAATTACCACATCACCACCACGAAAAACATACCCATCTATGAATATATGATACGGTTCGTATTCTAAATCTCCAATCAGAAGATTCCCTTCGATGTGAAGATCATTAACATCCACTCTTAATATTTCTACTGTAGTTTTCATATACGGTATTATGCCTAGAAGCAAAGATACCGACATTATTTAAATAAACAAAATTATTTTAAATATTTTTTAAGGACATCCAAAACCAATTCGCGATCAAATGGTTTTGCCAAAACGTCATCGAATTGAAAATCTTTGGTCATTTCTACATTTTCATATAACATTTTTTCGCCAGTTTCCAATATAATTGGAAGTTCGGGATTAATTTCCTTAATTTCATTTGTTATAAGAATACCATTTTTATAAGGGAGTTTATAGTCTACTAGAGCTATGTTTATCTTTTTAGTTTTTATTATCTCAATAGCATCTTCTCCTGTTTTACTTACGTAAATCTTAACTCTAGTATTTTTTAGAATTCCTTTTATCAATTTAACGATGTCTTCATCGTCTTCTACCAACAATAAAAATATAGTTTTCTTGAACATTGCTCTGTCTTATTTTAGCATTATATATTAAAATTAATATTTTACTTTTTATAAAATTTAAAATAAGACAGAGAAGTGTCCTTAATTTATGATGATTTCATCTTCTTTGAAAATCTTGTTGATAGCATCTATGACGGTTTGCGGTTCGGGTATATAATCCAAAATATTTCCAATAACTTTATCAATAGTATGTGGATTTTCTGATAACCAACAAGTGTCCAAGGCATCCAAAGTTAATTTTTTGTATAAAGTTATAGCTTTGTGATATTGATGAACATTTCCATTTGCATCTTTTCTAAATGGCATAATGTGATCGGGATGTTTGGCAGTTGGAATAACAACCAACCAATTATCAAATGCTCCAGCGATATGAACTGGTGAGCTATCATTTGTTAATGTACATTTAGCTTGACTTATCAAAGCGATCATTCCGCCAAGAGATGTAAGATCTCTAAAATCATACGACCCCTCTGGGCATGTAACGTTTTGATATCCTTGCTCTTTCCCCACTTCATTTGAAAGTTGTTTTCCAATAATTGCGAGTTTATGTCCATTTTTTGCAAGCCCATCAATAACTTCCTGCCACCATTCAACAGGAAATGTTTTACTATCCCACCAACGGCCTGGATGTACTACAATCAAATCTTTTAAATCTACTTTATCGTCACCTAAAATATCAAATAATTCATTGATATCTTCTTGATAAACTTTAAGTTTTATAGGTTTGTCAGCATTTGGAATAGTCTTTCTAATTGTGGACATTGCTGCAAAATCTGTTGGATGAAACATGACGTGTGACATCGAGTGGAAATTTCCTTCATCTTCGGGTGTAGTATAAAGAACGAGTGTCGCATCTTGTTTTCCCGCATATTGTTTATAATCAAGTAGTTGTATTCCTTTGATGTGCTCGAAAAGTCTTGGATGATGTGTTACAACTGTAAGATCTTGCGTTGGAAAATATGTATTACGTATATATCTCACAACAGGCTCCGCGCAGAGTTGATCGCCCATACCAGCACTAATCGAAACAACAATTTGTTGCTTTTTAAATTGATCGTAGTTTGGTGAAGCTTCTTGTAGAATTTGGATGTCTTTTAATATGATGGGGAAAATTTGATCTTGTGGAGCCCCCGCATAATGAATGATGTAAGAATTATAACGAGTTATACCTATTTCTTTATCCAAAATGTCCATGCGATTAAAATTGTAGGATAGATCGAACATCTCAATTTTATCAACAGCGATTTTAAGATTAATGTATGGTTGATCAGTTTCAATGGTATCTGTAAATTGTGGAAGTTTGAAGAGTTGTTTGTGAATACGAGAAATAACCATTACGCCCGAATTATAAAATTTCTTATTCCATTTGTAAAGTTCTATACCATAGGCTTTTGAAGCGTCTTGTATATATTCTAAACGAGGCGCATATTTACCTTCATTAAACATACCAAGTTTGTCTGATGGCACTATTTCAAAAAGATCAGGACAGTCATCTCTTACAATAATATCAACATCAAGATAAAGAACTCTTTCGTATTTATTAAGTAAATTATAAATGTGGAATTTTTGCCACTTTTGAGTAATAAGAGACTTATCGGGCTTATCTTGTATGATAAGATCAGCTCCTATTTTATCTGCGTATTTTTTTATCGATGGATAAGTTAATTTTAATATCCTTTGGTAGTAATCACCAATGGCTACAACGTATATACATTTCTTCATGTGAAATAGGGTTTATTATTTTTTATATATAGAGAAAAATAAAAAGGAAGTTTAAAATTGATTACTACAACAACAATAAAGAAAGATAATATTGTCACTGGCGGAAATGTTCATTCTATCGGTTCTGATAAGGATGGTAAAACATGGGCTTGGGGTAGTTGTCAATATGGTCAACTTGGAAATGGCGTAATTGGAACAGGTCCAAATAAAAGTACGCCGGTCGCGGTTTGTGGAAGTCATACTTTTTGTTATGCAAGCAATGGATATTACCATTCCTTAGGAATAGATAATCACGGAAAAATGTGGGCGTGGGGAATTAATACTCAAGGTCAACTTGGAGATAATACAATAACATGTAGAAGTACACCAGTTGCAGTTTGTGGCAATCATACATTTTGTTATGTAAGTTGTGGAAATTATCATTCCTTGGGAATAGATAATAATGGAAAAATGTGGTCATGGGGGAATAATTTTTATGGTCAACTTGGAATTAATACAACAGCAAGTAAGAGCACACCAGTTGCAGTTTGTGGCAATCACACGTTTTGTTATGTAAACAATGGATATTATCATTCTTTAGGATTAGATAATCACGGGAAAGCATGGGGATGGGGATATAATAGTTTTGGTCAACTTGGAATTAATGCTGTAGCAAGTAAAATTACTCCAGTTGCAATTTGTGGCGGTCATACATTTTGTTATATAAGTGGTGGATATCTTAGTTCTTTTGGAATAGATAATAATGGAAAAATGTGGGCGTGGGGATTTAATAGTCAAGGTCAACTTGGAGATAATACTGTAGCAAGTAAAAGTACGCCGGTTGCAGTTTGCGGTAATCATACATTTTGTTATGTGGGAGCTGGATATTATCATTCTTTAGGAATTGATAATCATGGGAAAATGCGGTCATGGGGATATAACGTTTATGGTCAACTTGGAGATAATACGGGAGTAAATAAAAGTACGCCTATTGCAGTTTGTGGTGGTCATACATTTTGTTTTATAGATGGTGGTGATTCTCATTCTATAGGAATAGATAATCATGGAAAAGCATGGGAATGGGGGTATAATCTCTATGGTCAGCTTGGAGATAATACAGTAGTAAGTAAAAGAACACCAGTTGCGGTTTGTGCCAATCACACATTTTGTTGTGTAAGCGGAAATAATCATTCTATAGGAATAGACAATCATGGAAAAATGTGGGGTTGGGGGTATAATAATTATGGTCAACTAGGAGATAATCCAGCTTTGATTTTTTCTTATTCGACACCAGTTGCAGTTTGTGGTAATCACGTGTTTAATTATATTGAAAGTGGATATGCTCATTCCCTGGGAATAGATAATAATAAAAAAACTTGGGGATGGGGGTATAACCTTTATGGACAACTTGGAGATAATACTTTAAACAATCAATTCACTCCTGTTGGTGTTTGTGGTTCTCACATTTTTTGTTTTATAAATGGTGGCGATTATTATAATACTTATGCAATTGATGATAATAATTCTGCGTGGAGTTGGGGAAATAATCTATATGGACAAATAGGTAATAATCAAATAAATTTTTCAATGTGTACACCTTTAGCAGTTTGTGGTAATCATACATTTTGTTATGTAAGCGGCGGATCTGAACATTCTTTAGGATTAGATAATCACTGGAAAGTATGGGGTTGGGGGTATAATAATTATGGTCAACTAGGAGATAACACAACGGCAAATAAAAGTACACCAATTGCAGTTTGCGGAGGTCATACATTTTGCTATGTAAACAGTGGAGGAAGTCAATCTTTAGGAATAGATAATCATGGAAAAGCATGGGAATGGGGATATAATCTCTATGGTCAGCTCGGAGATAATACAACAACAAGCAAAAGAACACCAGTTGCGGTTTGTGGAGGTCATACATTTTGTTTTATAGATGGTGGTGATTCTCATTCTATAGGAATAGATAATCATGGAAAAGCATGGAATTGGGGATATAATCTCTATGGTCAGCTCGGAGATAATACAACAACAAGCAAAAGAACACCAGTTGCGGTTTGTGGAGGTCATACATTTTGTTATGTATATGGTGGATATTATCATTCTTTAGGAATAGATAATCATGGAAAAGCATGGAATTGGGGATATAATACCTACGGACAACTTGGAGATAATACAAGAGTATATAGAAGTACCCCAGTTGCTGTTTGTGGAGGTCATACATTTTGCTATGTGAACTGTGGAGATTATCATTCCTTGGGATTAGATAATAATGGAAACGTGTGGTCGTGGGGATATAATCCTAGTGGACAACTTGGAGATAATACAATAACATGTAAAAGTACACCAGTTGCGGTTTGTGGCGGTCATACATTTTGCTATGTAAGCAGTGGAGGAAGTCAATCTTTAGGAATAGATAATAATAGAAAAATGTGGTCCTGGGGGTATAATGGATATGGTCAACTTGGAGATAATACAGTAGTAAATAAAAGAACACCAGTTGCAGTTTGTGGTAATCACACATTTTGTTATATATATGGTGGGGGAGGTCATTCTTTTGGAATAGACAATAATAAAAAAACTTGGGATTGGGGATTTGGTCGAAATGGTCAACTTGGAACTAATCAGGTAAGTATTATAATAACTCCAGTTGCAGTTTGTGGTGGTCACACATTTTGTTATGTAAAAGGTGGAAAAGATTTTGCATTAGGAGTTGATAATAAAGGAAAAGGTTGGAGTTGGGGATATAATGCGAAAGGACAATTGGGCGATGGCACAATTAGTAATAGGTCAACACCAATTGCAATTTGTGGTAATCATACATTTTGCGGTATATCAAACGGCAATTCACATGCTACTGGTCTGGATAATCATGGGAAAGTATGGGGTTGGGGGTATAATGGATATGGACAATTAGGACTTGGCTTTTATGGAACAGGTCCAAATAAAAGTACACCAATTGCCGTTTGTGGTAATCACACATTTTGTTATGTAAATTCTGGATATTATCATTCTTTTGGAATAGATAATCATGGAAAAATGTGGTCCTGGGGGTATAATAACAACGGTCAACTTGGAGATAATACAAAAGTATATAAAAGTACACCGATTGCCGTTTGTGGAGGTCATACATTTTGTTATATAAGTGGTGGATATTATCATTCCTTAGGTATAGATAATCATGGAAAAATGTGGTCCTGGGGGTATAATGGTTTTGGTAATCTCGGAGATAATACAATAGTAAGTAAAAGTACACCAATTGCCGTTTGTGGCGGTCATACATTTTGCTATGTATATGGCGGATATTATCATTCTTTAGGAATAGATAATCATGGAAAAGCATGGAATTGGGGATATAATAACAATGGAAATCTTGGTGATAATACAAAAGTAAGTAAAAGTACACCTGTTGCTGTTTGTGGAGGTCATACATTTTGCTGTGCAAGTTGTGGAAATTATCATTCCCTGGGATTGGATAATCATGGGAAAGCATGGGGATGGGGATATAATAGTGTTGGTAATCTCGGAGATAATACAGCAGTAAGTAAAAGTACACCTGTTGCTGTTTGTGGAGGTCATACATTTTGCTATGTTGCTGCTGGAGGTCTATATTCTTTAGGAATAGACAATAATAAAAAAATGTGGGGATGGGGGAATAATAATTATGGTCAACTTGGAGATAATACGGGTTTAAGTAAAAGAACACCAGTTGCCGTTTGTGGCGGTCATACATTTTGTTATGTAAGCTGTGGATATGCTCATTCCCTTGGATTAGATAATAATGGAAACATGTGGTCATGGGGGTATAATAACAACGGTCAACTCGGAGATAATACTGTAGTAAGTAAAAGAACACCAGTTGCAGTTTGTGGAGGCCATACTTTTCGCTATGTGAGTTGTGGAAATTATCATTCTCTTGGATTAGATAATAATAAAAAAATGTGGGGATGGGGATATAATGGATATGGTCAACTTGGCAATTTTATCGTTGTAACTTCAGTTTGCTCTCCTTATTCTATATGTGGAAATCATACTTTTTGTATGATATCATCTGGTTGGCATTTTAATCTCGGATTAGACAATCATGAAAAACTGTGGTCATGGGGATATAATCAATATGGTCAGCTTGGAAATAATACAGTAGTAAATGAAAGTACACCAATTGAGGTTTGTGGCAATCATACATTTTGTTATATTTATGCCTCTGTCTCAGATTCTTTTGGAATAGACAATCATAATATTTTATGGGGATGGGGGTATAATAACAAAGGACAAGTTGGAAATAATACAGCAACATGTAAAAGTACTCCAGTTGCGGTTTGTGGTGGTCATACATTTTGTACAGTTTTATCGTCAATATCACAAACACGCCCCCCAACAGGTTCAGGATATGGATGGATTTTTGGATATTAATGTTTCAAAACCAAAATAATTATTATACGCCAAGTAATTGAAATCATTTTTGATATTCAGAGCCTCAAGTTTTTGGAAATCGCGTTTTGCAGCAAATATTATTATATTATCACTGTTTATATTTTTTAATGTATCTTCAACTTTCTGTATATCACTAACTTCACGAATTAAAAAGAAATAATAATCTATTTCTTTTCTAACTTCATTAAATATCAGATTATGATCAAAATACAATTCTTTCAATAATTTTCTATTAAAATCATAAAACGTAAAATATGATATGTTTTTCCTATCCTTTTCATAATTTAATTTACTATAAAACAATGGCAAACATTCAACAAAGATTTCATCATATATTTTGACATAACTTTCAATAATTCCCTTTCTTCTTGTTTTTATTCTTTGCATATACATACCATCATCTCTATTTTCATCTCCGAGTGGTCGATGGCTTATCGATTCTCGGCGAAAATTATTTTTGAACATGGTTCTAGGTAGATGTAAATATTTTCCTCTTTCTTCTAAACACATCGCTCTTATTTTATCCATGTACATTAATTTACTATAATTGTATGGATTAAAATCAATTTCAATGTTTCTCCACGCTTGAAGATTTCCCCATCCACCATTTATCTTTAAAAAATTTCTTTCATTAACATTCTTATTATTGTTTATATCTTTCAAAGATTTCTTTTCTAAACAATTTTTACTATCCCCGTGATAAATATACTGATTGTCAATATATTCACCATTTTCATTATAATAATTTGTATTGCATGATAAAAACAAAATATCGGGATATAGGTTGAAAAAATAATTATAAACCTCCAATGCCTTTGGCATCATTTCATCATCAGAGTCTAGTTGAACAACAATATCTCCTGTTGCATATGTTTGAGGATTAAAAAAAACTTCGCGTTTATATCGTTGTTCAACATAACGAATTTTATCATTACAAAGTTTTAATATTTCATCCTTTGTTCCATCAATAGAAAAATCATCCGTAATAATCCATTCCCAGTTATCATAAGTTTGATTTATGACACTTTCATAAATGTTTTTGATATAATTTTTTTTGTTGTTATTAAAAAATGATGTTATTATTGAAAATTTTAAATTCTTCATTTATATACCTTCCATGAATTTATTTGCGGATGAACTACTTCATCTTTGAAATATTCTTCTACAGCCTTCTGTACTTGATCTTGCCAGTAATCGTGACCAGCGATGATTCCATATTTCTTTAATTTTGGATACCAGTCTGTAATATCTTGTTTTACAGATTCATAGTCGTGCGCCCCGTCTATAAAAACAAAATCCAAAGATTCATCTTTATAATTTTTTACAACGTCGTGTGATTTTCCTACTATTGGATTTATCACATGTTTTACGCTTTCCATATTTTTCATAAACTTATCATATGCTGGCATCTTAATATCCTTAACTATATCAATATAAATCTGCTCATCGTCACCACCGGGGCTTCCCTCCCATGTGTCTATCACATCAAATTTTATATCTTTTCTGCCAGAGTTTATTATTTCAACTGCCATAAATGATGTAGAGCAACCTAGCCATGCTCCTATTTCAACAAAATGAGCATTTCCTCTAAAAGTTCTTAAAGCCTCTAAGTAAATATCGTGAAAGTCAAACCATCCTATTATATTTTGATAAAAGTGTTCCATTTTTATAATATTTTTTCTAACATATATTTAGCCATTTTATCTGTGGTTAAATATTTATTTAAGTAATCATATATTGTATTTATGTATTCTTCATATTTTTCATCGTACATTGTATTATTTCTAATGTCTTGATTTATTTCTTTACAAGTTTCTTTTGGAAAGAAAGTCATTGTATTTTTTGGGCATGCTTCAATATTTATGAAATTAGGAAGACATTTGTTTGTCATAATTTCATAATGACGCATACAATCCCATCCACCCTTTTTCATTGTAACTCCAAATTTTGCTATTCTATATCCAATATAATAATCTTCTTCATTTTCGTAGATATATGTGGATTTTCTATCAGGTCTCATTTTAGCAAATTGTAGAGACTTTTCTGTTTTACCATTAAAAATTTTCTCTTTTGGAATACAGAATCCTATTGGAAATATTTCATTTTCGTAAATAAGTTCTCTTTTAAAATAATGTCCTACTTTTAAAAGATTCCAATTAATATCTGTATCATCTTCACCATCAATAAAAATTATTTTATCTTTATTGTAGTTATTTTTAACTTCTTCTAAAAAGATTAAGTTTCTTCTACTCGACCCGTAAACTATTATATCAAAATAATGATTTTTGATTTTATCTTCTATATTATTTCTATCTACTTCTCCAATGGGATCTACATCAAAAGTCCCAGATACGGTAAATCCTCTTCCATAAGCTTTTCCTCCATTTGGAATTAGATTGTTCCAGTGTTTTTCTTTTAATGATTTATACATATACCAGGCTTTAGGATAATCCACTACTTCATGACCCAAAATGCGAAGTCCGTGTAAAATCATATCTGATTGATAATCAGGATAATTACCCTCTGTTATGTATAATATCTTCATATAATTTTTAATGCACGATTAAATATTCCATTTTTTCAATATATCTTCTAATTCTTTTATTTTTGTTTGAATATCGTTTGAAGAATAGGAATGAAAAATATATCCTTGTTGCATTCCACTATAATTTATTTTGTATTTTGCTATATTATATGATAAAAGATATTCTTCTTGATAAAACGATGATGTGATGCCTTTTAATTTATTTTCTTCCATTGTAATTATTTCATCATCAATTTCTTTCGCTGTCATATCGAGTGGTTGCCATAATATGTGATTTTCTTTCGATGAAACTATCGCACAACTTGATATTCCTTGATTGCGTTTATCATTTTTAAAATATTCATTTGGATGAAATTTAATATTTGCTCTATATCCATCTTTTACATAAACTAAATTTGGATTTAATTTCGTTATATCATAAAACATTGTCGGGTGAATCAAAACATCTGCGTCGAAAAAAGCGTTCCAATCCGTATCTTTCCCCAATTCCCATATTTGAACTTTCTCAAAATGAATATGATAGTCTGGAAATTTTCTCTCTTTTATTTCTATAAATTCCGCTCCAATTCTATCTGCATATGCTTTCATTAATGGAGTGGTTATACTCATCAGCTCGGGGCAATAATTATTTATGTTGAGGGTAAAAATTTTGCAGCTCATTTAATTCTTCATCTATTTTTTTAATCAATTCTTCGTCCATAAATTCTTTATGATAACCAATGATGCCTTTGTTTGGAGCAAAATTTGGAAGTTTTTTATCATTTCTATCTGGCAAATTATCTGATATTTTTTGTCCTAAGTAATCCTCTATTATAATTTTTTGATTATTAAAATCATTTAACATATTTTCATATTCAACCGTTAGAAACCTATTCTTATATTTCATCCAACCATTTAAATGTAAAAGCCATCTATCTATATAATTTTTTGGTTGAATTATAACGTGTGGGTCTGGATTCTCATCTACGAAAGACAATCCTATCTTCTCGGGATTCATAAAAATCCAATCCTTGAACTGGGGAAATCCTTTAATTGGATTTTGTTTTTTATTTAAGAAATAATAATAACTTATCAGAACGTCTTTTGGATTCCTTTTTACATAAATAACTTTATATCTTTCAAATAATTCATCGATAATATCTTCAAAAAATTCTACTTGATGATGTGATTTGTAAACTACATCCGCATCATAATTATTGTAACGAACATTTCTTTTTACTTGTGTGATGTATTTATCCATTGTGAATAATTCACTTGACGGTGGAATATATCCCATAGATATAAAATCACCATTATTCTTATAATTTATAGAGTTTATAAGTAAGTGTGTGCCACTGCGCTCGTGTGTTACTATTAAAATATTTTTATTCATAAATTCTCATTCTATCTAAAGTTTTGAAGTTGTTTCCAAAGAAAACTCTTGTATAAATATTTTCAACTATTCTATTGCAATCGTGAACCAAAATATATTTTTTATTCAATGAATAAGTTGTGGATATTGGTATCATCCTCCCACAACTTTCATCGCTACAACCAATAGGAGCGTCTATTAAAATGATGTCCCATTTTGTATCATATACAACTTCATTTCTAGTTTGATTTGAAAATTTCATCTTTAGAATGTCTAATATATTATCGTTAGATAAATAATTGATCCAATTTTTAACTAACGTATTGTATTTATAATCATAAATTTCAAAATTTCCAGTTAATAATGGTTTTATCCTATCTATCCAAAATTGGTTATCTTCAACAAATAAAGTAAATCCTTTATTAATTGTTGTCCAAAGTCTCGAATCATTTCCAAGACCAAAAATAAGTATATTACAAGGTGATAATTTTTTAATCAAATTATAAATATATTCATATTCTTCATATGACATTTGACCATCGGTTATTATATCTTCAATTTCTTTATTTCTCATAAACAATATAATCCGTTTTATTTTTTACGGCATATACACCTTTTGAATTTTCTTTTAGAGTTAGTTTATTAGGTACAATTTTCCATTCCTTTAGTTTTTCTAAAAATTTTAATTCATTCCTTGTGTTACTTTCATAATTGTATTGTTTGTTTCCACCACCGAATTCATTAAAATGCCAAGTTATGGATTTTGGATTTATTAATAAATCATATCCTTTTAAGTATATCTGATAAGTAAAAACGGTATCCTCGCGATGACCGGCTGGAGCAAATTCCAATGGATATCCATCTACCAAGTCTTTTCTAAAAAGATAATTACTATAGATGTGCTCTACTTTCTTTACCTTATCATCTTGAATGCCACACATTTGAATATTAAAATAACTATATATGTCTTCTATTTTATTATATAAATCATCCTCATATTCTATTTCTCTTACTGAATCTTTTTTATTTAAAATCAATCCACTTACAGCTCCAGTTTTTTCTGTTATGGTATTTGTTAATATTTCTAATACATTATTTTCCAATATATTATCATCATCAATTTTTAATATCCAGTTAGTTGTAATGTGATCAAAAGCTACTTGTTGTGCGTATGTTTGTCCTTTAGATGGTCCGTGAAAGTATTGAAATACAATATTCTTGTATTTAAATATTTGTAATATGATTTTAAATATATTTATGTCGTAGAATTCCTTTTTCTCATTATCATCAACTAATATTACTTCCTTCGGTGGATAGGTTTGATTAGCTATTGACATAAGACACAATGGCAATGTTGTATTGTATCTATTTCTTGTTGTTAGAGAAACAGTTATATCTATATTTTTCATAAAATAATATATGATGAAAGAAAGAAAAAGTTTATTGAGATGATGTGTCGTAAACTAAACTTACGTATAATAAACGAGCAGTTGCCGCAAAATTGTCACGACCGTCTGTTCCGATTCTACCACATCTTAATTGAATCATCTCACCAGCTGTTGGGCTACCGTTAAATGTTGCACTCATTTCATCTGATATATTTAAATAATAAGCTGTTCCAGCGTGAGCGTCAACCATTGTTGATCCTGTTCGAACAGCATCTAATGTTTCGCCGTTAGCATAAGATACACCATCCACTTGCCATACCACATTATTTGTCGATGTTGAATCCGCTGTCCAAAAAACTTTAAATTTAAAGTCTGGATTCGCTGCTATATTAGAAGGAAGTATAAGTGTCCATTCGACATAAGATGCAACGGATTGAGCAAAATCTGCGAACAGGAAATTTTCTTTATTTGTAGTTGTTTCGTATATATTGGGGCCAGTTGCTCCGTTTGTTTTGCTAGCTAAACTACCAGAAGCTGACAACATTATTTGAGATGTAATAGGAATTGAAGTTCCGCTCGTGCCACTAGTTCCACCTGCTCCAATTCCCGAAGTTCCACTTGTTCCCATTCCTGAAGTTCCGCTTGAACCAGGACTTCCCATACCTGATGTTCCACTAGTACCATCGTGACCGGATGTGCCACTAGTTCCACCAGCGCCATCAACTCCACTAGTTCCAGCTGTACCTGATTTGCCTGATGTTCCGCTAGTTCCCGGAGTTCCACTACCAGACGTGCCACTAGTTCCACCAGCACCATCAACTCCACTAGTTCCTGAAGTGCCATTTGTTCCTGAAGTTCCACTAGTTCCTGAAGTTCCACTAGTGCCATCGTGACCAGATGTTCCACTAGTGCCATCGTGACCAGATGTTCCACTAGTGCCATCGTGACCAGATGTTCCAGATGTACCATCTTTACCTGATGTACCTGATGTGCCTGATATTCCCGAAGTACCAGAATCACCAACAAGTATGGTTTCCCATTGTGAAGTATTGGTGTTATATTTTTTAATTATTGTGGACATGTCATATATTTAATTTTTATGTTATAATCCAAATCTACTTTTATCTACATTATAATTTAGAGAAATTTCTGTTTCTGACAATATTCGATCATATACTTGTATATTATATACATTGCCCTTTAAATATGTTCCGGTTGATCGTTTACCTATGTTAGTCTCATCGACAGTCCAAGTCCAATAATTAGTAGAACCAGTTGTTGTTATTTGAACATTATTCAGCCATAGATTAGAATTTGTAGATTCATCGTAAGTCACTACTACATGATTAAACGCATCATTGATAAATTCACTATTTACATTAAAAATTGGTTTAGCATCACTCCCACTACCAACTTTAACAATAAAATATTTCACACCACCGGAATAATATAGACCTAAACCAATCTTTGTGGTGTAATTCCCAAAAACTATTTGATTACCATTTGCATATGAAGCTTTAATCCAGCAAGAAATAGTTGCTGGAGTTGTTGTTAAATTACTCAAATTATTACTTATGTTTGCGTAACCACTCGATCCATTAAATACTATACTACCACCATTATCGCTACTATAAGAGCAATTATTTAATTTTGCATTGTTTTCATTGTCACTTATATCATACCAATCATCACCTGTACCTGAATAAGAATTTGTATTTCCGGCGTCTAAATACAAAACCAATCCATTCCTAAGAAAATTTTTTGCTTGCTGATAATATCCAGTTTTTATTAAATGTATCACGCCACACCTCCTATCGTATCCCACGCGTCAGAATCTACTTTCAGTATTAAAATACCAGCATACCGACCCGCTGTTTTCAATCCATAATAATTATTTAATGTACTTCCACTTAAAGTTATCTGTCCAGCTCCTGCCTGCATTATAGATATTGTTGTTCCAATATTAAAATTAGTTGTACCACTATAAGGAATCGTGACGGTTATTGTATTTGCATTAGTAAATCTAATATGAGACGCTTCATCCCCAAATCGGAGAGTGTAAGTAGTACCTGTCTGTGTCGTCACATTTGTATTTTTAGAAACATAATTACCAGCATCATCGTCGCTAGTATCCCCCCACAAAACAGTAGTATTGGCAGGAGGAGTGTCTGATAATATAATACCCTGATCACCTGAACTTCCCGAAGTGCCATTTGTTCCTGATATGCCTGAAGTTCCACTAGTACCTGAAGTACCGTCGTGACCAGATGTTCCTGAAGTTCCTGAAGTTCCACTAGTTCCTGAAGTTCCACTAGTTCCTGAAGTTCCACTACTACCACGTCCGCTAGTTCCGCCAGTTCCTGAGGTTCCTGAAGTTCCGCTAGTTCCACTACTGCCGCGTCCGCTAGTTCCTGAAGTTCCGCCAGTTCCTGAGGTTCCTGAAGTTCCACTAGTTCCTGAAGTACCGTCGTGACCAGATGTTCCTGAAGTTCCAGAAGTAGTGTGTCCGGTTAAATTATACAATTCTTCAAAATTGTTATTAGATTTAACCATCGCATCCCTCAACGGATCACCCAAGCCGTCATTTGGTGTACTTACATTTATTATTTGTCTAGACATCTATATTTTTTATTCCATTACCTAAACTCTATATATTTAATTTTTCTATTCCTTTTTATTTTTCAAAGAATATAAAAGAAGAAATGATTAAATATGGAACAAAAAAAAGAGCCCCAGAAAGGCTCTTCTAAAAATAAAAAAACCTCCTAAGATTTCTTAGGAGGTCTCGAATAATTTAAGATTTTATCATTTTTAAATTGACACCGTTTCCAGGTTTACCCCAGTGTCTAATAGGATGTTTTATTTTCTCAAAACCGTAATTTGTTAGATATGGAATAATTTTTCTATTAACAACAGCAATATAAACAGTATCTCCACTTTTAACTTGATCATTCATAAATCGATCGAATTGTGTTTTGAAAATTCCCTTTCCTCTGTGATTGTTATCTGTATAGCTCCCCATAAGTACATGAATTCCATCTTCATATGTACGAAAAGACACATAACCACGACCTTCTTTATCGGTCATTTTTCCATCAAAAAACTTAATTTCCTTTTCCATAATTTATTTTTCTATGAGTAATCTTCTATTAATAATTAAATCTGCTAATTCTTTTACAAAATCTATATTAGATATAGATAAAGCCATTGGAATAATGTATTTTTCTGTTTGATCAAGACATCTTACTATTTTTTCTGTGGATGTCGAATCGAGATGCATGTCAGTAAGATTACTGATTCTATCCGCGCATTTTAGAATTTTTGCTCTGTCAGAACCAGTTTCTAACAATCTTTTCAGATAATCTTCTTTTGCTTCATCTTTGGGTTTGGTGAGTTCTCTAACAAGTTCGATAACAGCCGGACCGTCTGAATCTAAATTCTTTATATCTTCAATGTGATCATCTCCCCAATCTTCCAAGAGATCGTGTAAAAGAGAAGCTTTAAGAAGTACTGAATCGTCAAAATATTTGTAATCTAAAAGAATACCTAGTGTAGCGAATTGATGACGAAATTGATTTCCACCACACCTACGACTTACACCAATAAGACTAGTTGCTTTTATGATGTAAGGAGCTAAAACGAATTTGTCAAAAAACCTATCCATTTTTATTTATTGTTTATTAAAACATATACACCGGAAAACCTAAATCGATCGGCCCATATATTAAAGACCATATGATAACAAATAATATAAAAACAGCAATAATAATCAAAAAAGTATATGATATAATAGATGCTATTTTTTTACCGAGTGAAGAAAAATATTCTTTCATTTTTATTCATTTAAGTTATAAAATTAATAAAAATCTTTTAAAATAAAAAATTTTTTAAAAATCACACCGTAAGGAATCTATGGTTGAATATACGATTTGGTTCATGTTAATATTCTATTGGTTTGAATTGTGTAGAATCAATATAAATTGTATCGCTAATGCACATTGTGTACTCATATCTCCCTTGCCATCCTTCGCTCGTGATCTCATAAATGAATACACTGGCATATTTCCCGATTAGGCAAACGTCTCCGTGATCGAAGTGTTTATAAGTGTCAATATACCATGTGGCGTATGGGTTTATGTGGTAGATGCTTGCCGCCGCATCGACGGAAATATCTGCGTTGTATTTTGTGGGGTTGATCGTGATAATCTTTTTATGGTAGTCAATCGGTAATGCCTCATGTTTTTCACACCCAAAGAAGGCTGGGAGAAAACAAAGAAGTAATAACATTTTAATACGGTTTTTTGTTTTTTTCATTTTACAGATTTTTAATTATTGTTGTTTTGTCATATTGTGAATTTTATCCTTTTTACATTTTATTTTTTTTTCAAAATAATTTTTTCTTCTATATTCTCTACCATTCCCTATATTTAAACTTCCAAATGTTTCTGTTAATGAGTGACAATTTGGACATAACAATGTTAAATTTTCTTCATTATTATTGTCGGCATTACCATCTATATGTTCGATTTGTAATGTGTATTTTTTTGATACCGGATTAATACCACTCCAACCACATTTAGAACAAGAAAAATCATATTTTTCCAAAATGTATTTTCTTATGTATGGAGATATATATTTTACTTTTTTACCCATTTGACCATTATTTTCTCCATTTTTCCATTTTTTAATATAATTTTCATATTGGAATTTTTGTTGACATTCTATGTCACAAAATTTATTATAATTATTTAATTCTTCTCCACAATATAAACAATATTTTTTTTTATTTCTTAGTTTGTTATTAAAAATTGCAGCACAACTACTATTACAAAATTTCTTTCCATCCGAACCAACCTCTATCTCTTTTTTACAATTTAAACAAATTGTTTTTTCATATTTTTTGTGAATTTTAAACATTTCTGAACAGACCCCTAAAATATATGATCTAGTTCTTATAGAACTATAGCTTCTTTTTAAAATATTTGATATTTCTTTGTAAGATTTTCCATATTTTAAAAGTTCAACGAGTTCTTTTTCTTGTTCTTCTGACCATTTCATGTAATTGAATTTTTTATATTTATATATAAAAATCTAAAAATGGTTTTCGAATACAATTTAAAAAGAGCCAAGGATGGGATTCGAACCCATATAACTAACTTACGAAATTAGTATTCTACCTATTAAATTACCCCGACTTTATTAATTCTTAAATTTCAAAATAAAAAAATTCTCCAAACACTAAAGATTTGTTAATTACTTTAATAAGTGGTTTTTTCATCCATTGTTTTCCGTTTTTGGAAACCAATTTCCAATTGGGATAACGTACGTGTTCACCTTTAGACTTCCAAGGCCAAGAGCCGTAACATTTTCTATCATCATTATCTCCTCTGTGATATGAACATCTTGCGCAGTGGATTTTTCGAGTGTTTTCGAGATAACGTTTTCTAATTTTGTTATAGACACTTCTGTTGTCAGTAATGTCCATTGTGATTTTGATTTTGTCTTTCATGTCTTTTAAGTTTTTTTACCTAAAAGACTGCTCCTTTCACTTCCATAATTAATCTACTTTCCAACTTTTTTCCATTAGTATCTCATATGTTTCCCATAATTCTTCACCCAAAGGATCATCTTCTGTTATAACTGTAGTGGGAACATTTTTTTTTAAAACTACTTTAATAAGATTTCCGTCAAATTTTTTATTTGGTTTATGCCAACGCCATCTGTCGTCTATACGCTCGTTTCTTAAATCATAAACATAATTATCACCAACACACACGTCTACATCACAATAAAATGGTTCACCCAGATTTGAAATGTAAACTTTATTTTCTGGTGCGCTTAGAACAAACACTATAAGATTTTTATCTATCATTTGTAATTATCTAAACATTCTTGTGAACAAAAGAAAGTATCACCTATCCAAAAACCATCTCCTTTATCCATAACAAAGAATTCATTTTTACATCCCCGACAAGTTTTATACCAATTTCTGTTTACATCTTCATCCTGATTCGAACTAGAATCTAACACTTGTTGTTCTTCATCTGTTAGTCCATTATAACCACATTCTGTCATCGTTGTAATGTTCAAAAAAGAATCACGATGTCCACGACAACAAAAATAATAAGTATAAACCATAAAATCTCCAGTTGGATGCAAATCTTCCCTAAAATAATCTATGTATCCTTT
>Ga0209098_1000054_pt1 | contig 119432 bp, 101 predicted proteins | sample AD_JPNHW1_MetaG_FD_184429 | JGI IMG/M metagenome (GOLD analysis project Ga0209098, IMG submission 184429) | Active sludge microbial communities of municipal wastewater-treating anaerobic digesters from Japan - AD_JPNHW1_MetaG (SPAdes) (version 2) | ecosystem: Engineered > Bioreactor >... | reverse complement strand
GCGATCCTTGGTGAGGACAGCGACCTCATTATCATTTAAAAAAATAACGTCTTTTGTCGCATCAAGGATTGCGGGAACGTCGGAGGCAAGAAAATTTTCGTTTTTCCCGACGCCAACTATAAGCGGACTGCCCTGCCGAGCTCCAATTAATTTCCCGGGGAACTTTTTTGAAACGACCCCTACCGCAAATGAACCGACAAGCTGACGAAGGGCGCTTCGCACCGCATCTTCAAATCCCATATTTTTAAGATGGCCTTCGATAAGATGAACGATGACCTCGGTATCTGTCTGGCTGACAAATCGATGCCCTTCTTTGATAAGTCGTGCCTTCAACGTCTCATAGTTTTCGATAATACCGTTGTGGACAACTGCCAGGTCGTGGTTACAAGACGTATGCGGATGGGCATTAACTTGTGTCGGAGCGCCATGTGTTGCCCAGCGTGTATGCGCAATACCAACCGTGCCACGTAACGGTTTATTCTTGAGGAGTTTTTCGAGTTCCGCTATTTTGCCGGGAGTCTTTCTGACAACGAGGAGATTGCTTATAGGATCAAGAATCGCAACACCGCTTGAATCATAGCCGCGATATTCCAGGCGTTTTAAACCGGTGAGTAAAATTCCCTGCGCCTGTCTGTCCCCTATGTAACCAATTATGCCGCACATGAAGCACCTACTCTTCTTATTAAGCGACGTCCCATACGTATGGGAAAAATTCTGCGAGAATTTTTTGAGCGCTACGAACGGGGGAACCGGAATTAAATGTCCCCAACCGGATTTTCAATGAGCACGTAACTTATGGAACGAGCAAAGCGAATGTACATAAGTTACTGTGCGAATTGACCCCGTGAGTGCGAAAAAATTCTGCGAGAATTTTTTGAGCGCTACGAACGGGGGAACCGGAATTAAATGTCCCCAACCGGATTTGAACCGGTGTCGAGAGCTTGAAAAGCTCTTGTCCTAGACCAGGCTAGACGATGGGGACGCAAATTTATTCAATAACTTTCTAAAACTACTATTGCCCTTAAACGATTTAAGCTGAATTTCACGTTTTCGAGCATCTGTCTTATTTTCAAAAACTTCTGTCAAAACAATCTTAAACGGCCCTTTGTGCTTTGTCGAACGAACACTATTCTGGTTATGCTCCTGCAATCTATTTGCTAAATCAGCGCAATAACCAATATATTTCTGACCAAGAGCATTTTCCAAAACATACACATAATACATATTATTGAGAGCTTGTCCCGCCATTGTTTCTTGCTTACGGCGGGATCCCGCCCTCATATCTTAATCGCCTGGCGGGAAAAAGCTCTTGTCCTAGACCAGGCTAGACGATGGGGACGCAAATTATTCTTCTTCGTCGGCAATAACAGGGGCGACACAGGAAACGCGATCTTTATCCTGCAACTTAATGAGCCGCACACCCTGCGCGGAACGTCCCGTGGTGCGGATATCTTTGACCGCGCACCGCAAGAACATGCCGTTCTGCGTAATAACCATAAGTTCATCTTTATCGGAAACACTCTTTAAACTTACGGCATTGCCGTTCTTATCAGTTACCTTGATATTAATAATGCCTTTGCCGCCGCGGCTTGTCAAGCGGTATTCCTCAGCCGGTGTTCTTTTGGTAAAACCAAGCTCTGTAACAGTAAGAATGGAGCTGTCTTTTTGCACAACGATCATGGCAATAACTTCATCTTTTTTGGCGAGGCTAATACCGCGGACACCTTTTGCCCCGCGCCCCATATCGCGTACTTTCGACTCAACAAAACGGATGGCTTTACCTTCACGGGTCCCGATAAGCACTTCCTGGTTACCATCGGTTAATTCAACGCCGATAAGCTCGTCATCTTTTTCTAGCGTTATGCCGATAATACCGCCTTTTCGCGGATTGCCGTAGGCATCAAGACGCGTTTTCTTGATATTGCCGAGTTTTGTAACCATAACAAGATATTTATCCCCGACAAATTCCTTCACGGGAACCGTTGAGCTGATTTTAGCGGCAGCCTCACACTGAATTAAATTAACGATCGCCTTGCCTTTTGAAGTCCGGCTCGCCTGGGGAATTTCATAAACCTTCAGCCAATGCACCTGTCCCTTGTCGGTAAATATCAGGAGATAATCTTTGGTTGAAGCAACGAACAAATGTTCGATAAAATCTTCTTCTTTAAGATCTGCTCCCGAAGAACCTGTTCCGCCGCGTTTTTGTTTCCGATACGCGCTTACCGGAAGCCTTTTAATATAACCGCCGTGGCTGATGGTTACGACCACGTCTTCATCGGCGATGAAATCCTCTACCTCAAGCTCTTCGACTTCCCCGACGATATCGGTTCTGCGCGGATCGCCGTATTTTTGTTTGAGATTTTCCAGTTCCAGCTTGATGATGCCTTCGATTCTTTTCTCTGAAGCCAGGATCGCGCGGCATTCATCGATTTTCTTAAGCAATTCTTTGTATTCGGCCTCAATCTTATCTTGTTCCAGGCCGGTCAACCGCTGCAATTGCATTTCAAGGATTGCCTGCGATTGGACGTCCGAAAGATCGAACTCTTTCATCAAACGCGACTTGGCAATCGTTACATCTTTAGATTCTTTGATGACTTTAATAATACGGTCGATAAACTTAAGGGCGATTTTTAACCCCTCAAGGATATGCGCGCGTTTTAAAGCCTTATCCAATTCGAACTGCGTACGTCGACGGATAATAATCTTGCGATGCGAAATGTAGGCATCAAGCACTTGCCGCAATGTTAAAACTTTGGGCCTGTTGTCAAGAAGCGCGAGCATTATCACGCCGAACGTCGTCTCAAGCTGCGTGTGCTTAAAAAGCTGGTTTAAAACTATCTGCGCTTCAACGTCGCGCTTGAGCTCAACAACAATCCGCATGCCGTCCTTATCCGATTCATCGCGGATATCGGAAATCCCCTCGATCTTCTTGTCTTCCACCAAATCGGCAATCGATTCAATAAGCGACGACTTCTGCACCTGATACGGAATTTCCGTCACAATAATCAAATCTTTATTATTCTTCTGGTGCTCAACGCTCGCGCGGGCGCGAACCGTCAGTTTCCCGCGGCCCGTCGTATACGCATCTTTAATCCCCTGTTTGCCGCAAATAACTCCGCCCGTCGGAAAATCAGGCCCTTTGACAAATTTCATAAGATCTTTTGCCTGGGCGTCAGGATTATCCATCAAATACACAATGGCATCACAAACCTCATTTAAATTATGGGACGGGATATTTGTTGCCATGCCAACGGCAATACCGCTTGAGCCGTTGACTAAAAGATTCGGTAATGCCGCAGGCAATAACAGCGGTTCTTTTAATGATGCGTCGAAATTTGGCCCGAATTTGACGGTTTCCTTATCAATATCGGCGAGCATTTCCTCGGTAATCGAAGCAAGGCGCGCTTCCGTATACCGCATAGCTGCCGCTGAATCACCGTCAACAGAACCGAAATTCCCCTGCCCATCAACGAGCGGATAGCGCAGTGAAAAATCCTGCGCCATACGCACCAAGGTGTCATAAATCGCCACATCCCCATGAGGATGATATTTACCTAACACTTCTCCGACGATACGGGCGCATTTTTTATACGGCTTGGAGTGTTCAAGGTTCAATTCCTGCATCGCATACAAAACACGGCGATGCACAGGCTTTAACCCGTCGCGGACATCGGGCAGCGCACGCCCGACAATAACGCTCATCGAGTAATTTAAATACGAATCCTTTACTTCCTCTTCTATATTACGGGGAACTATTCTTTCGTTTCGAGTATACATGGAACTCCTACGGCTTTTATTAACTGGCATTCCTCATCGCTGAGGAACTCTCTTGTTTTTATGTAGTAGCGCTCCGCAAAAAAGCACAATTTTTTAAATATGCAACTGTCATGTGCGGAGCAAGTACCTAGATATCCAAATTCTTCACCAGATGCGCGAATTTCTCAATAAACTCTCTGCGCGGCTCAACCTGATCCCCCATTAATACCGTAAACATCTTATCTTCTTCAACGGCGTCTTCAAGGGTTACCTGCAAAACCGTGCGTTTCTCGGGATCCATGGTTGTATCCCAAAGCTGCTGAGGATTCATTTCACCCAAACCTTTATATCTTTGAATATGCATGCCTTTTGTGGCAATTTCTTTGACAAATGCCAGAATATCCTTGATACAATACATATCTGCAGTATCTTTTTCATTTTCGATTCTGTATATCGGCTTGCGCTTGGCTGCTTCCGCATCTTTAACAACTGCTTCAACAGAAAGTGCGGGTACATTGTAATTGGTAATATCTAAGCCGAGTTTTTCAATTTTTTCAATAATTTGATCTACTTCCTGCGCTTCAAAAAGTTCAAGAACGTCCGGTTCTCCTTCTTTTCCCGCCTTTTCAGCGAACTCTGCTAATTCCTTATCAGTATAGACAAAATGGGATTTTCCCTCCACTTTTATCCTATAAATTGGCATTTTTCTGGTTTTTAAATGTCTTAAGTTAAGGTAATTAACAAAATCAACTCCCTTTCTTTCAAGACGCTTCCCAATCTTTTCAAACTCAACCAAAAGATTCAAAAGCTCTTTAAATTGGTTGTCCGTGAAGGTATGTTTCCCTTTGAGCACTACCAATTTATGTCCTTCAAGCCCAAGTTCTAGGATAAACTGTTCCATTTGCGCTTCAGTCTGGATATATTGTTCACGCTGCCCGCGTTTTACTTTAAAAAGCGGAGGCTGCGCAATATAGACATGCCCATCCTTGATAAGTTGATACATTTGCCGGTACAAAAGCGTCAACAAAAGCGTCCTTATGTGCGAACCATCGACATCGGCATCGGCCATGAGAATAAGCTTATTATAACGAAGTTTTGTAATATCAAATTCCTCGCCAACCCCGGTCCCAAGCGCGGTAATGATCGTCCTGATTTCCTCATTGGAGAGAATTTTATCAAGTCGCGATTTTTCAACGTTCAAAATTTTACCTTTAATGGGGAGAATGGCCTGGAATCTGCGGTCTCTACCCTGCTTAGCGGACCCGCCTGCAGAATCACCTTCTACAATATACATTTCGCACAGCGCGGGATCGCGTTCCGAACAATCCGCCAGCTTACCCGGCAAACCGCCGCTTTCAAGTGCTCCCTTACGACGGGTCAATTCACGCGCTTTACGCGCAGCTTCGCGGGCGCGAGACGCAAGAATAACCTTATCGATAATTTTATTGGCGACTGAAGGATTTTCTTCAAAATATGATGAGAGCGCCTCAAAACTTGAGGAAGCGACAAGCCCTTCGACTTCGGAATTCCCGAGTTTTGTTTTTGTCTGCCCTTCAAACTGGGGCTCCGTAACTTTAACGCTGATAACCGCGGTAAGACCTTCACGCGAATCATCGCCGGAAATAGCAATATCATCCTTCAAAAGATTTTTTGATTTTGCGTATTGGTTGATCGCGCGGGTTAGCGCAGAACGAAAACCGGAAAGATGCGTTCCGCCTTCAATAGTATTGATGTTATTGGCAAATGAATGCATGGTCTCGGCATACCCGTCGTTGTACTGCAAAGCTCCTTCGACGATGGTACCGTCCTGAGTCTTTTGAAAATAAATAATTTTATTATGCAGCGGAATTTTATTTTTATTCAGATATTCAACAAATGAACTGATGCCGCCGTTAAATTCAAAAACACTTTCTTTTTCTTCGTCGGCACGCTCATCCTTAAGGGTAATCTTCAGGCCTTTATTTAAAAACGCCAGCTCCCGCAAGCGCTGCGCAAGAGTATCATAGGAAAATTCTACTGTGCTAAAAATCGTCTTGTCCGGCATAAAGGTGACTTTCGTCCCCGTGGTGCTGGCTTTGCCGATAACCGTTAGTTTTGTTACTGTCTTGCCGCGTTCATATCGCTGGTGGTGGATTTTCCCGTCGCGCTTAACTTCAACTTCAAGCCACTCGGAAAGGGCATTGACACAACTCACACCAACACCATGTAAACCACCGGAAACTTTATAGCTGCGGCGGTCAAATTTACCGCCGGCATGAAGCATGGTCAAGGCAACTTCTACGGCAGGTTTCTTTTCCGTTTTATGAATATCAACGGGAATACCGCGGCCATTATCGGAAACGCTGACACTCCCGTTTGAATTTATGGTAACATGGATAGTATCGCAATACCCGGCCAGTGCCTCGTCAACACTGTTATCGACAACCTCATATACCAAGTGATGCAGCCCGCGCACGCCGGTATCGCCGATATACATTGCCGGACGCTTGCGAACCGCTTCGATCCCCTCCAAAACCTGAATCGAAGTAGCATCATACTTTTTAGCCTCCTGCTCGTGCACACCATCTTTCGCTTTTTTTGCGTCTTCTTTCACGTTATCTCCCCGATACGAAAGCGTACGTCTTTAACCGCGCATGATGCCGCGTTAAACGCCGCTACCAATGCTTGCTTTTGCAAAGTTACCGCATACATCCATGCCGATGAATCGACTGCTAAACCTAAGATTCCATTATGAAAATATTGTATTTTTATATGCTTTATTTCGCCTTTCGTCAAGACTTTTTTTAAAACCTCTTCGATGTCGCCGCCGCCGGACGCAATTTTTTTATTTTCCAGCTGCTGAATTACCTTGGTAATGGTCTCTTTGATTTCTTCCATACTTTAGGCAAGGCGCATCGGTAAAACGATATAAATATAACCGTTTGATCTGATAACGCCCGGTTTTTCACTATCGGTTAATTCAAACTCGATTTGTTCCAAATGCAGATTTTTAAAAACATCCATCAAATAATTCGGATTAAAACCGATCACCATTTCTTTGCCTTGATATTCCGCCGCAATTTCTTCGCGCGATTCTCCAATATCAGGGGTTGACTTGGAAATAACGAGTTTGTTTTTAAAAACCTCCAGCTTAACAGCCTGATAATCGGGAGTTGATAAAAGCGCGGCTCTCTTGACCGCAAGTAAAAACTCTTCCCGTGCAACTTTTATTTTATTTTCCGTTGCCGGTGGAATGACCTGATGGTAATCAGGGAATTCTCCTTCAATAAGACGGGAAATCACAATGGTGCCTCCTAAATCAAAGAGCACCTGGTTATTCCCTAAAATTACCGAAAGCTCCCCTTCATCTTTCAGGTTCCTATTAAGCTCGTGGATAGTTTTAATAGGAACGATGATTTTAATATCTTTTTCAATATTACTTTTAATTTTTTTCTCGACAATTGCCAAGCGTTTTCCGTCAGTTGCGACCAAACTCAAGGTATTCTTATTAATTTGGAATAAAATCCCGTTTAAAATATACCGTGTTTCATCAAACGAAACCGCAAATGAAGTTAACGCCAATATCTCTTTTAACAAAACTTGTTCTAATTTAATCGCCTCTTTATCCTTAAATTCCGGCAATTTAGGAAATTCTTCCCGCGCCAATCCCATAATCTTAAACTGGCACGTATCTGTTTCAATAGTTACTAAATTATTTTTTTTTGTATTAATAATAATACTCTCTCCGGGTAATTCCCGAATAATATCCCCAAATCGTTTCGCCGGAATAGTTATAGCACCTGCTTCAGAACTATTCACAGGTAATACACAGCTTATACCAATATCAAGATCTGTGGCGGTAAGACGTACCGATTCATTTTGAGTTTCAATTAAAATATGAGACAATATAGGTAATGCCGCTTTTGCAGAAATTACATTCTGGACCGTTTGAATACCTGCTAAAAGTGTTTGTTTATCCACCTTTAATTTCATTTCAATCTCCTCTGCTATTATTTTTTAATAGATTAAAATAGTTGTAGTAGTATTACACTTGTATTTCTGTTGAAAACGCTCAAACGTGTTATAAGCCCGGTAGTTACAAGAAAAAGTTTTCGTGGAAAACCCGTTGATTTACTGTTTAATGATTTGCATAACCCTGTCAACCTTTAGTTTGAACTCGGGGCTTGTTGATAAAGAAGCCTTGACTTTATTAATCGAATGTAAAACAGTCGTATGGTCTTTCCCCCCAAAATGACCGCCGATCTCGGGTAAAGATAAATCGGTTAATTCTCTGCTTATATACATCGCTATTTGTCTGGGCAAGACAATTTGCTTATTCCGTTTCTTGGTTTTAAAATCTGCAAGTGCAATCCCGAATTCTTCGGCCACGCACCGTTGAATAAAATCTACCGTTATCAATTTTTTTGGTTCATTTAAAAGGTCTTTCAAAACTTCATTAGCCAGGTCAAGCGTAATCGGCTCCTCTTCCAACAGGGAATACGCGATGGTACGGATCAGGGCGCCTTCGAGTTCCCGTATATTGGTTTTAATGAGTCCCGCGATAAAAAGAATAACGTCGTCAGGGATAGTAACCGGCTCTCGCTCGATCTTCTTTTTTAAAATTGCGATGCGCGTTTCAAGATCCGGCGGTTGTACGTCGGTCGTAAGCCCCCAGCCAAAACGGGAAACCAGGCGGTCTTGTAAGTTCGGGATTTCTTTTGGTGGACGATCAGATGAAATAATGATCTGTTTGTGCGCGTCGTACAAAACGTTAAAGGTGTTGAAAAATTCTTCCTGGGTCGCTTCTCTCCCCGCCAGGAAATGCACATCGTCGATAACCAATACGTCAACGTTTCGGTACTTATTCCGGAACGCGGCGGTTGTTTTATGCTGTATTGCGTCGATTAATTCGTTGGTGAATTTTTCCGACGAAAGGTAGCAAATTTTCGACGGGGCGCCACTTTTCTTTTTTATATGATGGCAGATTGCCTGCATAAGATGGGTTTTGCCTAACCCGGTACCGCCGTAAATAAATAGCGGATTGTAATTTTTTGCCGGTGCATCTGCGATTGCCTGGCAATATGCATAGGCATGGCGGTTTGACGAACCTACAACAAAGTTGTCAAATGTATAGCGCGGGTTGAGCGCGAAACCTTCTTTTGCGGGAAGCAGGCTGGCGGGAGAAAATTCCGGCAGTGCCTTGGAGTCCGGCCCCTCTTTTGTAAAAATACCTGTAGCAAAATGTATTGGAACCGGCGCTTTGGAAAGGGATTGAAGTGTTTCTCCGATGAGTTGTCCGTAATGTTTCTCAACCCAATCACGGAAAAAACTATCCGGTGCTTCCAGGGTAAGTATGTTTTCTTGGTCAACCGAGATCCTTAAAGGCTGGATCCAGGTATCAAATGATGGCTTGCCAATGCGCTCAATAAGTGCTGGAGCGGCAGTTTCCCACAATTTTAGTAAATGAGACATCGACTATGAAATTACGTTATCCCCTGAATCCACAGAATATTCACAAAGTTAATAACTCTGTGGAAAGTCTACTGCAGGGTAAAACACATATAAAAATTAAACACTTCCGACAATTGCAAATATTATACACGATTTTGCAGGGCAGTCAACAAAAATTGATTTGCCAACCAGCAAACAGGTAAAAAATTTTTCAGTAAAATCAAACTTATTGTGTTGACAGAAGTTATCTTTGTGTTATAATTTAGCACAATTTTATACACTTCAAAAAAGGAAGGATGCCATGAAGAAAAACTTAAAAACACCAACAAATATTGTCGGTAAAAAACGACACGGGTTCCGTGCACGTATGAAGAGTAAAGACGGCCGTGATTTGATCAATCGTCGTCGGAGCAAGGGGAGAAAGAAACTTTCTGCGTAATGATGCGGCAGGTTGTATTGGCTGTTTTAATCTGGTATCAAAAATATATGCGCCGGTTATTTCCTGCCAGTTGTAGGTTTACGCCCAGCTGTTCCGAGTATGCTCGGGAAGCTATAGTAAGGTATGGTTGTTTTAAAGGTGGTGCCAAGGCGCTCAAAAGGATTTTGCGATGCCACCCGTTTTCCGGTCGTTCCGGATATGACCCCGTAAGCTAAGGAATTTTGAATACCCTATGGAAAAAAGAATATTAGTAGCGATAGCCCTTTCATTGATTATCTTAACGGCATGGTCCGTTATTTCTCCAAAACAGAAAATTCCCGCATCGGGTGTTACGACTATTGTAAGAGAGCAGCCAAAGTCAGTTGTGGAAAAGGCTGTTGAAGTCAAAGACGAAAAACCCACTACAAAAATCAGTTTGGACATTTATTCATTCCAAGTTATTGATAATGAAGGAATTATAAAAAGTGTTTTCTTTAATAAATATAATGATGAGTTAAAACTTTTAAAGGGTTTTTTACTAAAAAATAATTTTGACGGGGAAGGAAGTGCTACAAGTGTAGGAAACACAATAGTTTATAAAAATAAAGAGCAAAAAGTAGAAATTACAAAAAAATTGGAATTAAATAATAATTTTGGGGGAACGTTGGTAATTACCCTTAAAAATATGTCCAATCTGGCAATAAAAACAAAAATCCCCCTGGTTTTAGGAGTTTTGAATTTCGAAGATCCTATAAATGGACAATTTTCCGATGTTACAGTAGGTACAAAAGAGAAAACTGTGCATTGGAATGGAAAATCCAATCAGTCGAACAGCGCGGCCACTTTTATTGCGTTAAGAAACAGATATTTTGCTGCTATTATTGAGCCAAAAAGTGAAAATTTTACTGGTTATGTCCAGAAAATTGATAATAAATATTCTGAAGTAGGGATTACCTCTGCTGAAATTACTTTGGCGCCAAATGAAGAAAGAGCGGAGACATTCTCTATCTATTTGGGGCCATTGGATTTAAAATATATTTATCCTTTAAATAGTGCCTGGGGAGGTGTGGTAAATTTTGGGACATTTGATATAATTTCTCATACCCTGCTTAAGCTTTTAGATATGCTTCATGGAGTCTTCCATAGCTGGGGTTTAGCTATAATAATTTTAAGTATTTTGGTCTATCTTATTTTATACCCCTTGACATTGAAGCAAATGCGGGCTATGAAGCAAATGCAGGCGCTTCAGCCTAGGATAGAAGAGTTGCGAAAGTTACATAAAGATAACCCGCAAAAATTGAACAAAGAAATGATGGAGCTTTATAGAGAACATAAGGTTAATCCTTTGGGCGGCTGTTTACCGATAGTGTTGCAAATTCCTATTTTTTTCGCACTTTATCAGGCACTTATGAGGGCAGTTGATTTGAAGGGTTCCGGGTTTCTTTGGATTAAAGATTTAGCCATGCCAGATAGGCTTTTTGTGCTGCCTTTTAACGTCCCCGGCCTTGGAAATGAGTTTAATATTTTACCTATTCTGATGGCGATTGGCATGTTTGTGCAACAGAAAATGTCTATGGTTGCCGCAAGTAAAGAAGCGGCTGAACAGCAGAAAATCATGATGATTATTTTTCCAATTCTGTTCGGGTTTATTTTTTATAAAATGCCGTCTGGTTTAGTGCTGTACTGGTTTGTTAATAGTGGTTTGATGTTAGCTTCGCAGATTATGACTGCGAGACAGAAAGTATAGTATGCCTGATAAATTGAGTTTGGAAGTAGAGGGCCGTACTGTAGAAGAAGCTATTAAAAAAGCTCTAAAAGAATTAAAGCTTGACCGCGATAAGGTTAAGATTGAAGTTTTGGCGGAAGAAGAGATGGGGCTTTTTGGAATGCCCGGCGCTAAGCCCGCGAAAGTGCGTGTAACGTCTAAGAATAAAAGTATTTGACAAATAATTAATATTTGCGATAATAGAAACATGAGTAATAAATGCAGGAAGGCGTTCCGCGTGGAACATTTTGTAACTAGTTGAAAATAAATGGGTAAGATAATAGCGGTTTGTAACCAAAAGGGTGGGACAGGGAAAACTACGTCCTCCATTAATATTGCCACCTATCTTGCTCTTGCCGGCAGGAAGGTATTGCTTGTTGATCTTGACCCCCAGGCAAATGCTACCAGCGGTATCGGAATAAACAAACACGACATTAAAAAAAGCACATATCATATTTTGCTTGAAGAGCTCGCGATAGGAGAAGTGATCATGAAAACTCCTGTCGAGAATTTATTTATTGCTCCTTCAAATCTTGATTTGACGGGAGCGGAGGTGGAGCTTGTTGGTGCGTTGGGACGGGAATATCGTCTTAAAAGGCAATTAGCTAAAGAACGCGACCAGTTTGATTTTGTCATTATTGATTCCCCGCCATCATTAGGGCTATTAACCATCAACGCACTTTGCGCAGCGGATTCAATTATTGTGCCGGTGCAGTGCGAATATTACGCGCTGGAAGGGCTAACACAGTTAACCAACACCATTAAGCTAATCAGGGATAATATCAATCCGCAGCTTGAAGTTGAAGGCGTTTTGATGACCATGGCTGATTTTCGTACAAATTTGACAAAAGAGGTCGTGCAGGAAGTAAGGACTTATTTTAAAGAGAAGGTGTATGAGACGGTGATCCCGCGCAATATTCGCTTAACCGAGGCACCGAGTTATGGCAAACCAATTGCTCTGTATGATAAAGATTCGCTTGGTGCAAAGAAATATGAAGAATTGGCAAATGAGATTCTAAAAAAGAATCCTATTGTCGCCAGATTGGACATTTCTTGCGGGCAAAATATTGTGCAAAATCCAACAGCAGGAGTTCAATAATGGAAAAAAGAGCTTTGGGAAAGGGTCTGGGCGCGTTGATTCCGGAAAAAGAACCGGAACATCCGCAGCAAAGTTCGACAACCGTAAGTATTGATTTAGTTTTGCCTAATCCGTATCAACCTCGGGAGTTGTTTGATGAGCAGGGTATGCAGGACCTTGTCCAGTCTATAAAGGAAAAGGGGATGATCCAGCCCGTAGTAGTCCGGCAGCGGGGCGATAGATATGAAATTATCGCTGGTGAAAGACGTTATAGAGCTGCTAAGTCATTGAATTTAAAAGAGTTACCTATTGTAATAAAAGAAGTTTCTGACCAGGATTCTTTGGAAATGGCGCTCATAGAGAATGTGCAGAGACAAGACCTTAATGCAATTGAAGAGGCCAGGGCATACCAGTATTTAATTGATACGTATGGGTTAACCCAGGAAAGAATTAGCGAAATTATTGGAAAGTCGAGAACGTCTATTGCAAATACGCTGCGCTTGTTAAAACTTCCGCAGGAGATACAGGAAGATATCCGAGCAAGCAGAATTTCTTTTGCGCATGGAAGGGCGTTGCTTGAAATCGGAGAAGAGAGCTTTCAAAGAAAACTTGCACAAGAAATAATTGCGAAAGGTCTTTCCGTGCGCGAGTTAGAAAATATTATTAAAGCAAAACGTCCCCGTTTTGCTCGGCCGCGCATCGGTGTTTTTTCGACGAGAGATCCGTTTCTCTCGGTTATGGAGGAACACTTGCAGCAGGCTCTCGGTACGAAAGTACGGATTATCAGAAAGAAAAAACGCGGAACGATTACGATTGAGTTTTATTCTCAAGAGGATCTCGATCGTATTATTCATAAAGTCAAAGGAGGAATTTCGGCATGAACCAGGCAGTTTTAATTCTGATCAAGCCCGATGGGCTTAAAAAATCCCTGACCGGCAATATTCTAACACGGTTGTCAGAGACAAAACTCGAAATTGTTGCGGCAAAAATGGTGCGGGTTTCTGAATTTCTCGCCAAAGAGCATTACCGTCACTTACAAGACAAACCTTTTTTTGATGAGATAATCAAATATCTGCGTGGAGAGTTGCACGATCGTAAAAAAGTCATGGCATTGGTTTATTGGGGGAAAGATGCGATTAAAAAATGCCGTGATCTTGCCGGGGCCACGAACCCCGAAGAAGCTGATCCTACCAGCATCCGCGGTTCATATGGGCGCATTACGACAAGCGGAGTTTATGAGAACGTGATACATGTTTCCAGCGACGAGAAAGAAGCGGAACGAGAAATAAAACTTTGGTTCAAGCCCGAAGATGTGATTGTTGAAATGTTCCCCTCCAAAGAGATTGCGGAAGAAAAGCGTGCGGTTCGCGTTTGGTCCGGCGCAGGAGCGCAGGCATGATTGAGAGCATGACGGGGTTTGGGAGAGCCGAGGTCGCTGCGCAGGGTCTCGGGAGAATCACTATCGAGATACGCAGTACCAACCATAAATTTCTTGAAACAGTCCTTCATATGCCCGAGGGATTTCTTTCTCTCGAAGAAAAAATTAAAAAGGAAATCGAGAGCTGCCTGTCGCGGGGGAGGATTGTTTGTGTGGTGACCATTGTCGCGGAAGAGTCGCACGATGTGATTATTAACCACCGCGTCATCTCTAAATATCTGTTGGCGGTAAAAGAGATAAAAAATAAGCATCATATTAAAGAAGATGCCAGCATGAATACCCTTTTGAGGCTGCCGGGAGTTTTTACTCTTGCCGAGCGAGCCGGTGCGCAAAATAAAATGTGGCCAAGTATTAAAACGTTGGTTATTAAAGCAACAAAAGAGTTGGTTGCCATGCGTATGAAAGAAGGCAGGGCCTTGTGCGTTGTGTTGAAAGCGACGGCGAAAAAATTGCGCTCCCATGTTGCCGCCGTGAAAACGCGGCAGCAAGCAGTGGTTGGTGAACGAAAAGCTGCGTTCTCCAGCGACGAGGAAAAGAGCAGCTTTTTAAAAAGCAGCGATATAACCGAGGAACTTGATCGCCTGACGTATCATGTGGGGAATATGCTTGATAAGCTTTGCAGGGGCGGGGCCATCGGTAAAGAACTTGATTTCATTGCGCAGGAAATGCAACGTGAAACAAATACGATTGGCGCTAAATCGTGTGATGCGGGCATCTCGGGCATGGTTGTGGAGATGAAGAGTTTGATTGAAAAGATCCGCGAACAGGTGCAGAATATTGAATAAGAGTTGTGTTAAAAAAGAAGGAACGCTCTTTGTGATATCCGGACCGTCGGGGTCGGGGAAAACGACGCTTGCGGAAAAACTTTTGCATGATGCAGCGCTCAAACGGGTTTTGATAAAATCCATATCCGTTACAACCCGTAACAAAAGACGGGGGGAGCGCCAGGGTAGAGACTATTTCTTTATTTCCCAAGGGCGTTTTTTAGCGTTGCGTAAAGCAAAAAAAATTCTTGAATGGACCTCATATTTAGGGTATTATTACGGAACGCCGAAAGAGTTTGTTGATACGCGGTTAGCCGAAGGAAAAAGCATTATTCTTTGTCTTGATGTGCGTGGAGCCCGACGCATTAAGCGCATGTACCGAACAAGATCGGTAACCGTATTTATTAAACCGCCTTCAGTTGCAGTACTTCGGCAACGTATCGAGAGCAGGGGAAGAGAGACAAGGCCCGGCGAGATTGATCGCAGGCTCGTACAGGCATTACAGGAACTTGGTCAGGCCAGGCAATACGATTATCAGCTTGTTAACGACAAGCTGAGTATTGCAGTTGCAGAATTGAAAGCTTTTGTGCTCCAAAGGCTTGCTGAGAGGAGTGCTGCGGATTGCAATCCGCAGATTTGCTCCGCGAAGCAAAAACATATTCCGCACGTTGTACCCTCGTTCTAAAGGACCAGGGGCTTTGCGGAGAGGATTAAAGAGGCAAAACGCATGATACTAGAATATGTGCCAATTGAAAAACTGATTGATAAAAGCAATGGCTCAATTTATAAGCTTGTTATTATGGCCAGCCGTCGCGGTTTAGAAATTGCAGAGGGGCAACCAAAGCTTGTGGCGATGGATTCTTCCATTAAGCCTTCAACGATTGCGCTGCATGAAATTGCCGAAGGCAAAGTATTCATTGCTCCGGGCAAAAAATCGAAGTAATCCGTCAGATGCCAGTACAAAAAAAAATCGTCGTAGGGGTTACGGCAAGCATTGCGATTTATAAAGCATGTGATTTGGTGCGTCGGCTTAGGGATGCGGGGTATGACGTTACGGTGGTGATGACGCCTGAAGCCGAAGAATTGATCAGGCCGATTGTTTTTCAAAGTTTGAGCGGCAATAAGGTATATCGCGGACTTTTCGAGATCCCTGAAACATGGGAGATCGAACACATTGCACTTGCTGAAAAAGCCGGGCTGGTGCTTGTTGCGCCGGCTACTGCTAATATCATCGGAAAAATTGCCGGCGGTATCTGCGATGATTTATTGACATGTATTATCCAGGCAACAAAGGCTCCGGTTGTGTTGAGTCCTGCGATGAATGATACTATGTATTTGCATCCGATCACCCAGGATAATATCAAGAAATTAAAACGTCTGGGTGTACGGTTTGTGGAGCCTGTTCAGGGTAAGCTTGCGTGCGGAAAAACAGGGCCGGGCTGTTTGGCAAGCGTCGAAACTATCGTCGAAGCAGTCAAAAAGATTTTGAGATAGGATTTTAGATTCGGCGACGTAGCCAAGTGGCAAGGCAGCTGTCTGCAAAACAGCTATACAGCGGTTCGAATCCGCTCGTCGCCTTAAGTTTGATAAGTAGTTCCGAGCGGATAGAAGACGCTACAGCGGTTCCCCCGCTATAGAAGCAAGCGAATGCGGGGTTTCGGCATGGCGAGTACGCAATGGCCTCAAGAATCCGCTCGTCGCCTCCATTTTTGTTTGCAAAAATGGAATTGCATGTTCAAAATAAATTGCGCCAAAAACATGCAGGGTACTGTTGGAATTCATAAGCGTGGGAAATTTGATCCACCACGCGTGATGGGCAAGTGGTGGAATGGCATACACGGCAGACTTAAAATCTGCTGACCGCAAGGTTGTAAGGGTCCGACTCCCTTCTTGCCCACTTTTAAAAAGTCAGCGTAGTGGGCGCATCTTTCAAAAGATGCCGTTCACGACAGCTTGTTAGTCTATTCCTGCATATCAATGCGCAGGTATGTTGTTCGATAAAATTATTTGGGCTCATAGCTCAGTTGGTTAGAGCGTCACGTTGACATCGTGAAGGTCTGAGGTTCAAGTCCTCATGGGCCCACCATAAATTAAGTAATGTGCAAGGTGTTATGCGGGGGGATTATAAACCTTGTTTTCATTACACAGCACACAAATATATGGATCTCGAATTATTACGCCACTCGTGTTCGCACGTGATGGCAGCGGCAGTAAAAAAATTGTGGCCGGATGTGAAATTAGGCATCGGGCCGGCGATCGAAGACGGGTTCTATTACGATTTCGATAAGAAGGATCCGTTTACCGATGATGATTTGGCTCTTATCGAAACTGAAATGCGTCAAATTATCAAAGATCGGCAACAATTTGTGCGCCAGGATTTATCAAAAGACGAGGCTGTAGCGCTCTTTGAAAAGCTGGGTGAACCCTATAAGGTGGAACTTATTCGTGCGATCCCCGATGCGACGGTCTCTATTTATAAAACAGGGGATTCATTCCTTGATTTGTGCCGCGGTCCGCATATTGCCGCAACAAATGAAATCAAAGCATTTAAGCTTCTTTCTGTTGCCGGCGCGTATTGGCATGGTAAAGAAACCAACCCCATGCTGCAGCGTATTTACGGGACGTGCTTTGAAACCAAAGAAGAGCTTTCGCTGTATCTGACAAATCTTGAAGAGGCAAAAGCGCGTGACCACCGGAAACTCGGGACAACGCTCGACCTCTTTAATATTTATCACGAAGAAGCCGGGGCAGGGTTGGTGTTTTTCCATCCCAAGGGCGCTTTGTTGCGGAAGGTTATCGAAGATTACGAGAAAAATGAGCATCTCAAGCGCGGGTATCAAATGGTTGTTACCCCGCATATTATGCAGGCGGAATTGTGGAAGACGTCGGGGCATTACGAGTATTACCGGGAAAATATGTATACCTTCAAGATAGAAGAGAAAGAGTTTGTCTTGAAGCCGATGAATTGCCCCGGGCATATTTTGATTTATAAATCAAAAACCAGAAGTTATAAAGATTTGCCGATCAGGTTCTTTGAGTTAGGCACCGTGTATCGTCATGAAAAAGCGGGCGTTTTGCATGGTATGTTGCGCGTGCGGGGTTTTACCCAGGACGATGCGCATATTTTTTGTTTGCCGAGCCAGTTGCGCGAAGAAATAAAAAGCGTTATTGATTTCGTTTTTGATACCATGAAAGTTTTTGGTTTTAACGAGCTTGGGATTGAGTTAAGCACGAGGCCGGAAAAATATATCGGATCTTTGGACGATTGGAAGGCGGCGACTGACGCGCTTGAAGGCGCGTTAAAAGAAAAAGGCCTTGCCTATGATATTAATGAGGGCGATGGCGCATTTTACGGGCCGAAGATTGATATAAAACTGAAAGATGCTTTGAAACGTTCGTGGCAGTGCGCCACTATCCAATGTGACTTTGCACTCCCGAAGCGCTTTGATTTGAAATATATCGATGCGGACGGCAAAGAAGCGCAGCCTATTATGCTGCATCGCGTTTTGTTAGGAAGCGTGGAACGTTTTATAGGGGCTCTTGTTGAGCACTATAAGGGAGCGATGCCGTTGTGGCTTGCTCCGACGCAAATTATTTTTATCCCTATTAAAGAAAATAGCATCGGGTATTGTGCTGATTTAAAACGGGCGTTGGATGAAGATAGCGTGCGCGTTGAAATAGACAGCAGGAATGAAACGCTGAACAAGCGCATTCGTAACGCCGAGTTAAACAAGATTCCCTATATCATCGTGGTCGGAGATCAAGAGTCGGCGCACGGGACGGTTTCGGTGCGTAAAAAAGGCTCTGGCGATGTCGCGGTGATGACGAAAGAGGAATTCGTGCTCCAGGTGAAGCACGAAATTAAAAACAAGCAATAAGGAGGTGGTTGTGCTCAATAAGAAGTTCATTCGTATCAATGATAAAATCAGGGCCGCACAAGTTCGCTTAATCGGGCCGGAAGGAAACCAGTTGGGGGTTGTCGCTATTAACAAAGCCATGGAAATCGCCAATGAGTATGAACTCGATTTAGTCGAGGTAGCAAGCGCCGCAACGCCGCCGGTTTGCAGGGTTACTGATTATTCTAAATTTAAATACGATCAAGAGAAAAAAGAGCGCGAAGCAAAAAAGCATCAGCGCCATAATAAAATAAAAGAAATCCGGGTTAAACCCAATATAGATGTCCATGATTATCAGGTTAAGTTAAAACAGTCGCATGACTTTTTAGCCAAAAAAGATAAAGTTAAGATTAATCTTTTCTTTCGCGGGAGACAGATGGAGCATCTGGATCTGGGACGTAAAATACTCGATAAATTTATTGCCGATTCACAGGAATATGCGGTTGTTGAAAAAGAACCGCTTTTGGAAGGCAGGATTATGTCGTTTGTCCTGTCCCCCAAATAAACAGCTATACGATACGAGGTATATATGGGAAAATTAAAAACAAAAAAAGGCGTTGCAAAGCGCTTTCGCACTACCAAGTCGGGAAAAGTCAAGTATAACACATGTGGAAAAAGTCATCTGAATTCAAGCAAGAATACGAAGCGTATGCGCAAGCTTCGTCATAGTAAAACATTGGATGATGCTAAAACCCGTAATTTCGTTAAGCGCATGCTTCCGTACGGGTAACGATAGAAGAAAGCGAGAGGTAATAAGAAATGGCAAAAGTTAAACATAGTGTTGCAACACGCAGGCGTAAGAGAAGGTTATTAAAAACAGCCAAGGGGCATTGGGGCGATCGCAGTAAGCAGTTCCAGCAGGCGCGCAGAGCGCTTTTGCATTCGCTGACCTATGCGTACCGCGATAGACGCAATAAAAAGAGGACGATGCGGGCATTGTGGATTGTACGTATTAATGCTGCATGCCGGGCTGCGGATATCACATACAGCACTTTCATGAAAGGTCTTAAAAAAGCCGAAATTTCTCTTGATCGTAAAGTCCTTGCGGAAGTAGCGGTTCGTGATCCGAAAGCGTTTTTGAAGCTTGTCGAAATCGCCAAGGCATAACCGCTCTGGCAGAAAAAGGCCGCTGCATGTATGTCATAATCGTCGGGTGCGGAAGAGTCGGCTCGGAGCTGGCAAAGCTTCTATCAAGTGAGGGGCATGATGTCGTTATTATCGACAAAAGCCCCTCTTCTTTTGACCGGCTGGGAAGCTCTTTTAACGGCTTAACACTGGTCGGCAACGGTTTTTCTTTGAGTCTTTTAAAACAGGCAGGCGTTGAAAAAGCGGACGCGTTCTGCGCGGTAACCAACGGCGATAATACCAACCTCATTTCCGCTCAAGTCGCGCGAAAAATATTTAAAATCCCGAAAGTATTTGCCCGCGTTTATGATCCGCAGCGGGCGCATATTTATTCCGCCCTCGGACTCGACATTATCAGCGGAACAACGCTGTTTGCCAGCATGTTGCGCGATAAAATAATTGAAAGCCGTTTTTCCAGCTACTTAATCGAAACCAAAGAGCTCGGTGTCATTGAGTTGGAAGCACGCAAAAATATACTCGGGAAAACCATCCAGGAAATTAATGTTCCCGGAGAATTCTTGGTTGTGGCTATCCGCCGGCTTGACGGCGTTGTTATCCCGGACCCGGCAATGCTGGTAAAAGAAAAAGATATTCTGATGGCAGCCGTAAAAGTAGACCGTTTACAGGATATCAGAAAACGGTTTGGGCTGGAGGAAGAATAGATCATGCATATTGTTATTGTCGGAGCAGGGAAAGTCGGGTATTTTTTATCCAAGCGGCTTTTTGAAGATAAACACACCGTCAGTATTATTGATAAAGATCGCATTGTGTGTGAAGAAATCGCCAAAGAGCTTGAGGTCCTGGTCATTAACGGTGATGGTTGCGAGCCTCGTATCCTGGAAGAAGCGGGTGTTCCCCGCGCGGATGTTTTGGCGGCTGTTACCGGGGATGACGAAGACAATTTGATTATTTGTCAGCTGGCGAAAGAACGTTTTGGAGTGCAGCGTACGGTCGGACGCGTCAATAACCCGGATAATGAACATACCTTTGCTCAGCTTGGCATTGATGTGCCGGTTGATTCGACAAAAATTATCGCCAAGATTATTGAAGAAGAAGTTTCATTCTCTGATTTTGTAAACTTAATGAGTTTTAAGCGCGGGAAACTTGCTATCGTGCGCGTTGATTTGCCCATTGATTCCCCGGTTATCAATAAACAGGTTTCAGAGGTGCGGCTGCCGGAAAATTCCGTGCTCGTTTCAATTTTGCGCGGGGAAGATGTCATCGTGCCGAAAGGCAATACCATATTCCAGGCGCAAGATGATATTATCGCGATTACGCATATCGGAAATGAGCCGCAGCTCCTTAATCTATTAGTAGGCAAATTATGAAGCTGTTGTATATGCAGAAAACGTTGTTCAATGCTGTCCTGGGCATTGTTTTGGAAATTGTTTATACCGCCGCCATAATGCTGGTTTCATATGTTGTCTGTCTCGCGCTTTATTTCAGACAATGGTCTTAAAACCGAATCTCGACGATATCAAGAATATTTGTTTTTACTTGGGCAAGATCATGCTCGGCTTAAGCCTTACGATGCTTTTGCCCCTTATGGTCGGCGTATTATTTGGCGAGTACAATGCGGCGCTTGATTACCTTATTGCCGGCGAGATTACCGCTATAACCGGCTTGTTGCTGATTTTTCTTTGCCGCAACGATAAAGAAATGTCGTGGATGCAGGGGATGATCGTTGTTTCACTTACCTGGATTGTGGCAATGCTTGCCGGGGGGTTCGCTCTTTATTTAAGCGGTCATTTCAAGTCGTTTCTTGACGCCTGTTTCGAAACCATGTCCGGGTTTGCCACGACGGGTTTAACGCTCTGTCAGGATATGGATCATCTGCCGTACGCACATCAGTTTTGGCGTCACGTGACAATGTTTCTCGGCGGCCAGGGGATTGTTATTGTCGCCCTTTCTTTTTTTGTCAAAGGTTCTTCAGGCGCCTTTAAAATGTATGTCGGCGAGGCTCGTGATGAGCGGGTCCTCCCGAATGTTATCTCGACGTCACGGTTCATTTGGCTGGTGAGTCTGGTTTATTTGGCATTAGGGACTGTAACCCTTGGTAGCATAGGCCTTCTCAATGGTATGCGGGCACATAACGCATTTTTCCACGGCGCTTGTGTCTTTATGGCCGCGTTTGATACCGGAGGGTTTACGCCGCAGTCCCAGAATATTTTATATTATCACAGCTTCGCGTATGAAGTGGCGACAATCGTATGCATGCTGCTGGGATCAATTAATTTTAAACTGCATTATCAGGTCTGGACGGGAAATAGGAAAGAGTTATTCAAAAATATCGAGTCTAGCGCGCTCTTTGTTTCCATCTCCCTTCTTTTTATTCTGGTAGCTGCCGGGTTGGAACGTTCCGGCACATACTCGTCGGCAATTACCTTGTTCCGAAAAGGGTTTTACCAGCTGGTTTCCGGGCATACCGGTACGGGATTTCAGACGATCTATGCACAGCAGTTTGTGAATGAGTGGAGCGATTTATCCCTGGTTGCCGTGGTTTTTGCCATGGGCCTGGGGGGCGCAATTTGTTCGACCACCGGCGGTATAAAAATGCTGCGCTTGGGTATTATCTATAAAGCGTTGCGTGAGGATATAAAGCGGATAATCTTGCCGGAAAAAGCAGTGGTTGTGCAGAAATTCCATCATATCAAGGATATCTTCCTTGAAGATAAACAGGTGCGCTCCGCGCTTTTAATTACCGTTTGTTATTTTCTCCTGTATATCGTCGGTGCTCTTGTTGGCATGATCTTTCACTATCCGTTTCTGGATGCCCTTTTTGAGTCAACGTCAGCTGCGGCGAATGTAGGGTTATCCTGCGGCATTACCGCGCCGGGGATGCACCCCCTGTTGAAACTTACCTATATATTTCAGATGTGGGCGGGAAGGCTTGAATTCATGTCGGTATTTGCGCTTGCCGGATTTTTTGTGGCAGCGGTGAAGGGAAAATAGATGCGTACGCGCATAGAATCGATATTCCGGGTGCTTGGTTTTGTGAGCGTGCTTTGCTTTCTCTGGCCATGCGCCACAGGGGTTTGTGCGCCAGCAGAAGCGGTTTCCAGCAGCGTTCTTATTCATGCTGCAAAAGAGATGGATGGGACAACTGTACTCTTTGAAGGTGAGGTTATTGGTGATATAATGAGGCGTGGCACATATGCCTGGGTCAATATTCATGATGGCATTAACGCCATTGGTTGCTGGATGCCGTTTGCCATGGCTCAAACAATAGCCTATACGGGCAACTATAAAACTAAAGGTGATTGGGTAGCTGTGAGCGGTGAATTCCACCGCGCTTGTCCTATGCATGGCGGTGATTTGGATATTCATGCGCACGGTCTGAAAATTGTGCGAGGCGGTCAGGTTGTTATAGAACAGAGTGATACGGCAAAAAAGAATACGGTTTTTGTCTTAACGGGGGTAGTATGTCTGGTGTTGATTTTGATGCGATTCAAGCAAGCATAGAGCAGGAGATAGTACAGATACTCTCTGTGGCGCAGATGGATGAATTCCGTCTTAAGTATTTGGGGCGGAAAGGGATCCTTGCCGACTTAACGGGGTCAATTCCTACACTTCCCAAGGAAGCACGGGGGGGTTTTGGCCAGAAGGTCAACGCTTTAAAAACAAAACTGCTTTTTGTTATTGCGGAAAAAGAAAAGACGCTTACCTTTGATACGGGCGCTCCCCGCAAACTTCCTGTTGATATCGGTTTGCCCGGTATTGCGCACGAGCTTGGTAGAAAACATCCGCTTACGCAAGTAATCGAGGAGATAACCTCTATTTTTGTGCGCATGGGCTTTTCCGTGGTCGATGGCCCGGAGATCGAAACGGAATTCAATAATTTTACCGGCCTTAATATTCCCCTGGAACATCCTTCGCGCGACGCCTTCGACACTTTTTATCTTGGCACCGACGCACAAGAGAAGTTATTATTGCGCAGCCAGACATCTCCGGTGCAGATACGCGTTATGAAAAAATATAAACCGCCGCTTGCGGTGATCGCCCCGGGAAGGGTATACCGGCCCGATGCGGTTGATGCCAGCCACTCCTTCATGTTCCAGCAGATAGAAGGAGTTGTTGTCGATAAAGGAATTACGTTTTCCGATCTTAAGGGCACGCTTGAAACTTTTGCCAAGGCTGTTTATGGCGACGATATTAAAATGCGCTTACGCCCCCACTATTTTCCGTTTACGGAACCATCGGCGGAGGTTGATATCTCTTGTTATATCTGCCATGGGAAGGGGTGTTCGGTATGCGGACGCAAAGGATGGCTTGAGATTTTAGGGGCAGGCATGATCCATCCCAATGTTTTTAAGAATGTTGGATATGGCGCTAACGAATACACGGGGTTTGCTTTTGGTATGGGGGTGGAACGCATCGCGATGCTCAAGTATGGTATCGATGATATCCGCTTATTTTATGAGAATGACCTGCGGTTTTTGAGGCAATTTTAGAAGATTATGAAAGTCACCTACAATTGGTTACAAGATTTTGTGGATATAACGCTTACTCCCGAAGCGCTGGCGGATAAACTGACGATGTCCGGGCTTGAGGTGAAAGGTATCGAATCTGTCGGCGGTGATTTTGTTTTCGAGATCGAAATTACCTCGAACCGGCCCGATTGGTTAAGCGTCCTTGGCCTTGCCAGGGAAGTCGCGGCGATTACCGGAAAGAAACTAAAGCTTCCGGCGTTGCCGAAAGAAAAACCCGTTAAAGGAAAAGCCCGCGTTTCGATTTCCATTGAAGACGCGCGTGATTGTCCGCTGTATACCGCAAAAATTCTTACGGATATTGTTGTGGGCCCTTCGCCTGAGTGGATGCGCCGCAGGCTTGAGATGGTTGGTTGCCGCAGTATCAACAACGTGGTTGATGTCACCAACTATGTAATGTTTGTTTTGGGTGAGCCGTTACATGCATTTGATTTTGATGCATTACATACCGACTCTATCGTTATTCGCCGCGCCGCCGAGGGCGAATCAATGACCACTATTGACGGTCAGGTAAAATCGCTATCGAGCGATATTTTGGTTATTGCCGATACAAAAAAGCCCGTTGCCATAGCCGGTGTCATGGGAGGCAAAGATACGGAGGTTATCGGTTCGACGAAAAACGTGCTTTTAGAAGCCGCGGTTTTTAATCAGGTACTTATCCGTCACGGCAGGCAGAAGCTTGGTATGCAGACGGAGTCTTCGTATCGTTTTGAGCGCGGTGTGGATATTGAACGGGCGGTTATGGCTTCGGAATACGCCGTTTCTCTTATCCGGGAATTAGCTTCGGGTAAATTGGCCGGTTCGGTAAGCGAAGGAAAAAAAACGGCGGCCTTGCCTGCGGTCAACGTATGTGTTCCATGGGTACAGCAGATGCTCGGCGTTACCGTGAGCGCGTCGCGTATGAAGAGTATCCTTGCCCCGCTCGGGTTTATGGTTACCGCAAAAACGAAAGATATTCTGCGCGTTGTTCCCCCTTCTTTTCGCCAAGATGTTAAAGCACCGGTTGATATCCTCGAAGACATCGCGCGTATTTACGGTTATGATAAAACTCCGGTAACGCTGCCGTCGATTAAGCCACGCCTTTTATCGAACTCGCTTCGGGAATGGACGACATGCGTACGCGAAACCATGGTTGGATTAGGCGGCCAGGAGGTCCTTACCTATAGCCTTATTGACCGGGAATTGTTCAATGCGGCGGGATTTTCCGGGGAGGCGTTTGTTGCCGTGGCCAATCCATTGAGTAAAGAACAGGAAATCATGCGGCCAACGCTGATTCCGAGTCTTTTACAATGCGTTGCCAGAAATTTGAACCAGCAGCAGGAATACGTGAATCTTTTTGAGATCGCCTCGGTTTATATCCCCGTAGCCGGCGGAGTGCCGCACGAACGTTTGATGCTTGGAATTGCATTATCCGGGTCACGTTCATTGCTTCTTCCTCACGGGTTGGTGCGGGAAGAAATCGGGTTGTTGCATATCAAGGGGATTTTTCAGGCTTTGGCTGCCCGCCTCGGGATTAGCGCGGTTTCGTTTGTAGCAAGCAGAAAGTCCGATGAAATTTCCCTTCTCCTTGGTGAAGAAGTTGTCGGTTCCGCACGCATGGTCGCTCAAAAATCGCTCGACGCGTTTGATATTAAAAATAAATCTGTTTGTGTTGCCGAGATAAATTGTGCGATGCTCATTGGGAAGGCAACTGCCGCGAAACGGTTCGTGCAACTGCCGAAATTCCCCTCGGTTAGCCGCGACGTGAATTTTGTGGTGAAAGAAGAAATTTCCGCGGGGGATGTTATTGAGGCGGTAAAAAATCAGGCGCCTGCGATTTTGCGTAATGTGCGGATAACGGATTATTACAAAGGTAAGCAGATTGCCGATGGGTATAAGGCTTTGACTGTTTCGTGCGTGTATCGCGCGGATGACAGGACATTGACTGAGGCGGAAGTAAATCCTGCCCATGAGCTTGTTTGTGATGCGGTAAAAAAAACACTGGGCGCTACGCTTCGCTAGATTGACGTTTTAAAGCTGCCGTGTTATACTTAGGGTGTAACAGACAGGAGTATATACATTATCCCTGCCGTGTTCGTTAGGCGCTCGATGATTGGTGAGCCAACACCTATTACTCGGGAGCATATACTCTGGCGGCGCGAAAGCCCGCGGGTCGCTCCCACGTGAAACCGAAAGGTTCACAGCACATCAGCCGACGGCACAGTGCGGGGATTTTTATTTGAAGCAAGAGAGTCGTGTTCCAAGTGATAAGTCACAAGGTTACAAGATTGAGTTTCGCCAGAGGCGGACGCTCATTTTTAGATTGCCGCGCCCACTATGCGTAAGCTAGCGGGGAAAGCGGGCTCGCAATGACGGCATACTATTCGTCATTGCGAGGAGCCCGATAGAATTCTCCAGGGCGACGTGGCAATCAAGTTTTTACTTGCAACTTGTGACCTTGAAACTTATAACCCGCGTAGAGTACGTATATACATATGGCAACTCTTCCCACAGATCTTCCACTCGCCGCGCGCATGCGGCCTTCAACGCTTGCAGGTTTTATCGGTCAGGAACATTTATTAGCGTGCGGAAAACTTCTTCGCCGCGCCATTGAAGCAGATCGCATTACGTCGCTTATCTTATTTGGCCCTCCCGGCACCGGCAAAACGTCACTTGCCTGGTGTATTGCCAATCAAACGAAATCGCATTATGCGGCAGTCAATGCCACAACCTCAAACGTCAGGGAACTCCGCACGATTATTGCCCAGGCAAAAGCGCGCAAAAAAGAAAGCGGGCAGCGTTCGATCCTTTTTATCGACGAGATCCACCGGTTCAATAAGGCCCAGCAGGATGTTTTGTTACCGGACGTTGAGCAGGGGAATCCCGTTTTGATCGGAGCCACTGTCCATAATCCGTATTTCGCGCTTACCTCTGCGGTTTTATCGCGTTCACTTGTCTGCGAACTTAAATCGCTTTCTGAAGAGAGTATCCTGTCGATTTTGCATGCCGCGTTAGAGGATAAAGATAAGGGGCTTGGTAATTATACGATCCATGCGGATGAGAAAGCTCTGAAATTTTTAGCAACGAGAAGCGAGGGAGATGCCCGCCGGGCATTAAGCGCTCTTGAAATAGCCGTTTTAACAACAAAGCCCGGTACGGATGGGGTAATTACAATAACCCTTGAGGTTGCCGCGGAATCCATTCAGAAAAAACCGATTATTTACGATCACGATGAGGACGGTCATTATGATACAGCCTCCGCGTTCATCAAATCAATGCGCGGTTCTGACCCTGATGCCGCCATCTACTGGATGGCAAAGATGTTGTCTGCCGGGGAGGATCCTCGTTTTATTGCCCGGCGCGTTTGTATTCAAGCCGCCGAAGATGTGGGGAATGCCGATCCGTTGGCGCTTGTCTTGGCAAACGCGGCGTTACATGTTGCCGAATTTGTCGGTATGCCTGAAGCGCGTATACCGTTAGCCCAGGCAGTTATTTATGTTGCCTGTGCGCCGAAGTCCAATGCTTCGTATTTGGCAATTGATAAGGCGATGAAAGATATTGAAGAGAACCGAGTGCAGGAGGTTCCGGATCACCTTAAGGGTACCGGTTATAAAGGAGCTGAAAAACTCGGCCATGGAAAGGGATATAAGTATGCGCACGATTTTGAAGATCACTATGTAGAACAGGAATATACGCGTAAAAAGGTAACGTATTACGAGCCGACTGCCATGGGGCATGAGGCAAAGATTAAAGAACGTCTGGAAAAACTTCGGAAACGCGTCGAGTAATAAGATTTTGGTGTAAAGTGGTTATTGCAGAAGCATAAACTGATGAGCATTGGCTAATTTCACCTTGAGCCTTTGAGTCCCTTATGATAAAATAAAATAATGATTATAACAGAGAAGAAACCCTTTGCAGAAGTTATAGATAGCTTGGTTGGAGTGGAAAAGATTTTTCTTGTTGGCTGCGGGGAATGTGCCACGACCTGTAAGACAGGAGATAGTGAAGAAATTGCTGCAGTTAAAGCAGCGCTGGAGAAACATGGTAAGGTTGTTGCAGGCAGTTGTATCCCGAACGCCCCGTGTGTTGCAGCACAAGTAAAGGCCGCATTAGCCAAAAATATGGCGGTTCTGCGTCAGGCCGATGCAATCCTGGTTTTAGCCTGCGGTTTGGGGGTACAATCCGTCCGTGAAAATAACCGGTTGGGGCAGGCAGTTGTACCTGCATTGGATAGCGTATGCGCCGCGGTTGTTGACGCACACGGCGTGTTTCAAGAAAAATGTTCTCTTTGCGGCGCGTGTGTTTTAGGCGTTACCGCGGGAATTTGTCCGATAACACTCTGTCCGAAAGGGCTCTTAAACGGCCCCTGCGGCGGGGTTAGCAACGGTACATGCGAAGTTTCACCGGAGCTTGAGTGCGCCTGGGTCTTGATTTACAACGAATTGAAAAAAAGAGGGAAAACGGGCATGTTCCAAGAGATTCGCGCCCCGCGGGATTATAGCAAATCATATAAACCACATACCAGCATGATGGAGAAATAATGGGAGACCTTAATTATAGCGAAAAAGTAATGGATCATTTTACGCATCCGCGCAATGTCGGGGAGATCCCCGATGCAAGCGGCGTGGGTACGGTAGGAAACCCCGTGTGCGGGGATGTCATGAAGATGTATATCAAGGTAGAAGGAAACACAATTGTTGACGCCAAGTTCAAGACGTTTGGATGTGGCGCGGCGATCAGCACAAGTTCCATGGTTACGGAGATGGTTAAGGGGAAATCAATCGATGACGCTTTAACGATAACCAATAAGGCGGTTGCCGAAGCATTGGGCGGTCTGCCGGCAATAAAATTACATTGTTCGGTGCTTGCAGAACAGGCGCTTCGCAGCGCGCTGGCTGATTATTACCGCAAGATCGGCAAGGATCCTTCGGCATTTGAACCGAAACACGACGCGCATGACCATGAGTTGCATAACCACTCGTAAAAATAACGTTTTTTCGACGAATGCGCGCTTCGCTGTCGGTTTGACAAAGCAGCTGATACGTAGTAAAATACTAGCATTGCTCAAACATAATAAGGAGGAAGACCGCGTTACCAAGAGCAATACAATAAAGAAAAAACTGTTTAAAACATTGGAATTTAAGAAGGCAAAGAGTGTAATGTTTTACATCGCTTTTGGTGGAGAAGTCGAGACACGGGAAATGATTGAGGAGGCACATACCCTGGGTAAAATTGTCGCAGTTCCCTATAGCAAGACCCATCGGATCATGAGGCCCTGTATTTACCATCATAAATTGGTATTAAAAAAGGGGATCCACGGGACATGCGAACCAGTGGCTAAACGTTTTATGCGCTTGCAAGATATAGACGTAGTAATTGTTCCGGGTGTTGCTTTTGACAAAAAAGGCAATCGCTTGGGCAGAGGAAAAGGCTGCTATGACTATTTCTTGAAAAAGCTTCCGGCTAAGACCTGCAGTATTGGCTTGGCATACGATTTTCAGATCATCCCTTCCGTTCCTTCCACTCCGACCGATGTAAAAATGGATAAAATTCTCTTTGCCTGATTTTGGTGCACCGTTGGTTTAACGCACCGCAAAAGGAGGGCAATTAACGCCATGATTACGATTATCATCTCTGCGCTGGGCGCTTTGGTTTTGGCGTTTGGAGGATATTTTTTCAGGAAACATGTTGCCGAGAAAAAAGTCCAAGATGCTGAGACAAAAGCTCGTCTTATCGTAGACCAATCTAAAAAAGAAGCGCAGGATAAGTTGCGCGAAGCAGAACTTGAAAGTAAAGAATTGCTGTTGAAAATGCGCCAGGATTTTGAGCGCACGACACAGGATAGAAGACAGGAAATTGCCAATCTGGAAAAACGTCTTTCGCAAAAAGAAGAGAATATCGACCGCCGGCTTGATCTGCTGGAAAAAAAAGAGAAAGAAATCGAAAATAAGCAGGAAGAGGTCAAAAAGCAGGAAGAGGTCCTGAAAACAAAAGACGCGCAATTGCATGCGCTGATTGCCGAAGAAAAAGAGCGTTTACAAAAGATAGCATCTCTTTCTGCCGAAGAAGCAAAGCAGATCCTTTTGTCGCGATTAAGCGAAGAGTTGAATAACGAAAAAGCGGTACTGATTAAAAGACAGGAAGAGGAGACGCGTTCAACTGCGGATAAAAAGGCGCGGGAAATCATCAGTCTTGCTATTCAACGATGTGCTGCGGAACATGCCGTTGAGTCAACCGTGAGCGTTGTTAACTTACCGAGCGATGAAATGAAAGGCCGTGTTATCGGTCGCGAAGGACGTAATATCCGCGCTTTTGAAATGGCGACCGGCGTCGATGTTATTATTGACGACACCCCTGAGGCGGTGACACTTTCCGCGTTTGACACGGTGCGCCGAGAAGTTGCTCGTCTTGCGCTTGAGAAACTTATCAGTGATGGGCGCATTCATCCGGGTCGTATTGAAGAGGTTGTTGAAAAGGCAAAAAAAGACATGGATGAGAAAATTAAAGAAGAGGGGGAACGCGCGGCGTTTGAAGCGCAGGTTAATAATCTGCATCCTGAGCTGATCAAGCTTTTGGGACGCTTAAAATATCGTTCTAGCTTTGGGCAGAACGCACTGCAGCATTCCAAGGAAGTCTCGTTTCTTTTGGGATTGATGGCGTCTGAACTGGGGCTTGATCCAAAACTTGCCCGTCGCATAGGGTTATTGCATGATATCGGCAAAGCCGTTGATCATCAGGTTGACGGAACGCACGCGAAACTCGGCGCTGACCTTGCGCGCAAGTACGGCGAGACGGTAGAGGTTGTTTCGGCGATTGAAGCGCACCATGAAGAAGCCGAACCAAAGAGTTTTTACGATGTCCTTGCTATTGCCGCCGATGCTATTAGCGCCACCAGGCCGGGTGCTCGTCGTGAAACATTGGAAACATATATCAAACGTTTGGAAAAACTCGAGTCTATCGCCAACCTTTTTAAAGGGGTTGAGAAATCATACGCCATTCAAGCGGGCCGTGAAATCCGCGTTATTGTGCAACCGGAAAAAATTAACGACGGTGAAGCTGTGAATATGGCGCGCGAGATTCGTAAGAAGATCGAAGAAGGCATGGAGTATCCGGGGCAGATTAAGGTTTCTGTTATTCGGGAGACCAGAGCGATTGAATACGCCAAATAGCGTGCGGGGGTAAGAAGGCATTATTACCAATGAGCGGCTTCGGTAGACTTCAAATCCACCTATTTCTTCTGTTATGTACGGTCTTCGTGTTTTTTGTCAACGGACATCCTTGGATTGAGGCCGATAGCCAACGAATGGTTAGCAGTAATTTTGTATGGAATCATTCGTTAGGGGTGGCTCACGAAATGCCGTCGCGCGGATGGATACAGGGTACAAACGGTTGCTTTTATGATCCCCACGGCATAGCCAATGTTCTCATAATGGTCCCTCTGGCCATGCTTGAACCGGTTATCCATGGCGTAGCAAAAAGCAAAAGTGAACAAGTGCTTGTTTTTTTAGGAGCGCTTTCCGGGGCCGCGATCAATTCCTGCGTTTGCAGCGTATTTTTTATGACATTGGTATTGTTGGGACGATCTTTGAAAATCAGTCTCTCTGCTACTGTCTGCCTCGCCTTTGCGACTATACTCTTCCCGTATGCCATGAACAATTTTGAGGGCAATATAAGCATGCTGTGTGTTATCAGCACGGTGTATTGTCTCTGCGCGTATCGAGCAAAAAATAAAAAGCGTTTTGTCGTACTGGCGGGGTTGTGCGCCGGGTTTGCAATTACCGCACGGGATTTTTCTTTGGTTTTATTGGTATGTGCGGGTATTTTTATGGCTGTGACTGCATGGCAACGAAAGAAAATTTCGCTTGTGTGCATGTTTCTTGGTGCCGCATTCCCCGGCATAGCGCTGTGGGGATATTATAATTGGCTTCGTACCGGAATTTTTTATATGCCGGTTGTGGGAGCCAATGTTGGCGGCGGGATTTTTGATTATCATGCTCCGCAGAAAAATTTCTTTACCGGCTTGCAGGGATTATTGCTAAGCCCCGGGGGGAGCCTTTTCGTTTTTTCCCCGATTTTCCTGATTTCTCTCTGGGGGTGGCAACGGTTTTTAAGAGAAAAGAAAGCGGAGGGTATCCTGGTTTTGTCCCTCGTGATCTCCTATATATCGGTAAACGCGGGTATGCAGGGGATTTTTGGCCTCTACTGGTTTGGCTTTTGGGGATGGGGCCCCCGGTACATTCTGGAAATAACCCCTCTTATGGTGCTGCCGTTGGCGTATTGTTTTTCTGCGCCCTGGTTTAGAAAGAAAACCGTTCGTGTCATCTTTTTTGCGGTGGGCATTTATAGCGTATGTATTCAACTTGCCGGTGTCATGACGAATTGGCACGGGCGATTATGGTATTTGATAGAGCGGAAAGGCATCGAGACATTCTTATGGGATGCCCGCTTTTCCCAGTGGTGGGACGGTTTAAAAACAGTCGGCATCAATTGTTGGAATTTAATTTTTGGATCGGCTCACTATTTGTATAATGCAGGGTATGATGCCGGTTTGTCCAAGGAAAGCTTGTATACGTCCCAGACGATATTTACCTGGTGGAATAGGCTTTTATATGTAGGGGTGCATCCTGTGTGGATATGTATATATCTGGCGGTCAGTGTTGTTGTGGTTTTAACGAGCCTGCGGTATGTGATTGGGTATATCTGGATATCGCCGGATAAAAGGGCGGCCTGATGGATATTTCAATTATTATCCCTGCTTCACATGAGGCGGAGAATCTCAAGGTCCTTTTGCCTCTTGTGACCGATTGTGCTGATCGTCTTGGCTTAACCAAGGAAATTATTGTTGTTGATGAGATCTCGGGTGATGGCACCGAACTTGTTTGCCAGCAATGTGGGGCGCGTTTTATAGCACAGCAGTCCCGCGGATTTGGCAACGCCTTGCGTGAGGGGTTTTGCTGTGCGTCAGGCGATTATATTATGACCATGGATGCGGATTTGTCCCATGAACCATGGTATATCGAACGGATGTGGGAAAAGCGTTTTGATGCGGAATGCATCATTGCTTCCCGGTATGTCACAGGCGGGTCAGCACGAATGCCTGCGTATCGGTATGTTTTAAGCAAGGCGTTCAACCGCGTTCTTGCCTGGTTGCTTTCCTTTGAAATAAAAGATATGTCCAGTAATTTCAGGATGTATTCCCGGCGGGCTCTGTTGGAAATTCAAACCAGCGGCAAGAAATTCGATGTCTTAGAAGAGATTCTCATCAAGATTTATTGTAAAGGCTGGAGGATTACGGAAGTCCCGTTTAGTTATTGTCCACGGTATTGCGGGCAATCGCATATGCGGGTGCTTAAATTATGGCGGGATTATCTGGAAACATTTTTTCAGATGTGGCGGTTGCGGAATTCTATTGCCTGCGCCGACTATGATTTTCGCGGGTTTTACAGCAGGATTTTTGTGCAACAGTTTTGGCAGCGGCAACGGTACTCAAAAATTTTGAGATTTGTCGGCGATCGAAGGCGTTTTCTCGACGTCGGATGCGGCTCAAGTAAGATTATTATTGATCGGCCTGATGCAGTCGCCCTTGATATAAATTTGGGTAAGCTTCGATTCCTGCGGGCAACAAATCGAAAGTTGGTCAATGCGGATGCTGGCAGGCTCCCGTTTGCTGACGCATCGTTTGATTGCGTTGTTTGTTCGCAAATGATAGAGCATTCGACCAATATGGCTATTCTTGATGAATTAAGCCGGGTCCTCAAAAAAGGGGGAATCCTCGTTTTGGGAACGCCGGATTATGATAAATTCTCCTGGAGATTGATTGAACGGTTATACGCTTTCTTCCTGAGCGGCGGGTACGCGGAAGAGCATGTTATGAAATATTCGTATCATTCGTTGCAGGGCTTTTTGAAGGCACGAGGATTAATCGTCGTCGATCATGCATATATATGTGATGCGGAATTAATTATCCAGGCACAAAAAGTATAACAGAAAGTGATGCTTGTATGAAAATTTTGTTTATCGGGGATATTGTTGGTAATCCGGGGAGAGAAGCGGTAAAAAAGCTTGTCCCGGTGCTTATCAGGGAGGAACGGCTTGATTTTGTTATCGCCAATGCCGAAAATGCCGCGGGCGGTTCCGGTATTACGCCGGCGATTGCCTATGAATTATTTGATGCCGGAGTTGGCGCCATTACGTCGGGTGATCATATCTGGAAGAAACGCGAGATTTTTGAGATTATCGACAGGGATCCGCGCGTTATCCGCCCTGTTAATTTTCCCGAGCGGACTCCCGGTAAAGGATGGGGGGTATTTGCGACTTCATCGGGCGCAAAAATCGGCGTTGTTAATGTGCAGGGAAGAGTTTTTATGGATCCGATGGAATGCCCTTTTCGTACTTCGCGGGCGGCGATCGATACTATCCGCAAAGAAACGAATGTAGTTATCGTTGATATCCATGCCGAGGCGACTTCTGAAAAAGTAGCGCTTGGCTGGTATCTTGACGGGATCGCTTCGGCAGTGCTTGGTACGCATACGCATATTCAGACTGCCGATGAAAAGATCCTGCCGCAAGGGACCGCGTTTTTAACTGATGCCGGCATGACCGGGCCGTGTTACTCGGTTATCGGTCGTAAGATCGAAGATGTTTTGGAGCGTTTTATAACGTTGGTACCCCGCCGGTTTGAAGTCGCTGATAAGGATGTCCAGTTACAAGGCGCCATTGTTGACATTGATGAGAGTAACGGGAGTGCCCGTTCCATTACACGCGTACAAAAGAAATTAGGCGTTTGATTATGAATATGCAAAAAAAGGCACTGTGTTCGAAATGGTCCATGTATGTTTTTAGCGGCGCATTGTGCGCAGGTATTATTACCGGTTGTTTTAGTGCGTTCTTTTTTCACGCCTATGCGCAATCAGATACAATTGAAATAGCATTTGATAATAATGCGAATACGGTTCCCCTCCCCAAGATTTTTTCGCCTAATATAGACCTCAGCGGCCGCGGTTTTCATCAAAATGTTTCCTGGCCGCAAGGCATGGCTGCCCCGGAAGTCCTTGATTTCTGGCAGAAAGATGTCGGGTTCTCCGGAATGTTCAGAGTTCAGTTTAATATGTGGGAGATCCATGAGCTTGCCCGCCAGAGCAAGACGCAGGAAGCGTTAATGGCGCATTATGAAGAAGAGATCAAGCGCATTAATGATAACGGAGGCATTGCGCTGGTTTCTATTTTTGGCACTCCCGCAGGTCTTGGTAAGGTTCTTGACCGCCGCAGCCCGCCTTTTGATGAAAAAGCGTTTAAAGAATTGCTTAAGGTTTATATCAGGCGTTTGAGCTGCGAAAAGCGTTTTACAGTTTGGTATGAGCTTTGGAGCGCTCCGGACCTTGATAACTTTTTTGTGGGAAGGACGCAGGAATATCTTGTGATGTATCGGGCGTTTGCCAAAGCGGTTCAAGAGCTGGAAGATGATTATAAGATCCATATCCCGATTGGCGGACCAAGTACCAGCTGGTGGTTTCAGAAGATTGACGGCAATACCGTTATTACGCCGGAACGCAGCCTTATTTATGAGTTGATCAGGACAAGCTATCATTACCGTCTGCCGCTTGATTTTATCACCTGGCATGCCTATTCTACTGATCCCAAGGTTGAGCTTGACACTACGCTGTATCATAAGTCGTCGGTTGCGCTTATCCGCGACTGGCTTACCTATTTTCATTTTGACCGTGCCACACCGGTTATTATCGATGAGTGGAATTTTGACAGCGGGCTCAACGTGCTTGCTGAGCGCGCCGAACGTTCCTATGTTACGGCTAGCTACATCCCGTCCCGTCTTAAACGGATGTCCGAGGCAGGCGTTGATTACGCGGTGTATTACGCTCTTGAAGATTTTCAGGCTAATGCCGACGGGGTTGTACAGAACGTCGGGGTTTTTTCTTTTGACCCGGCGCTTTCGGCATATAAAGGGGCTCCCAAAGCGACCTATAATGTTTTTCGCATGCTCGGTATGCTTTTGGGCGGCAAGGTTGTTTTCCCGGCAAGAAACCAGGAAGAGTTTTTACAGTATCTGGTGACAAAAAAAGGAGAAGAATCCGCCGTCTTGATTGCTAATTATATCGATCCGGATATCGTTAATAATTATCTTTCGCGTTCTATCGCAACGCTTTCCGAAGGAAGCCGCCGGATTTTAGTGAATCTTATCCGTTCCCGGACAATGACGCAAATTATGAAGCGAGAACTTACCATCCAGCAGGTGCGGCCGTTAAGCCGTTCGGTGCGAAATCTTTTGATACGGGCTCTTGCCTTGCATGACCAGGCTCAGCGATATATGCAGGAAGACCGGGCTGTAACCATAACAATACGCAATATTCATGATACGTTGAGTATGAAGCGTTACGTGGTTGATAGTTCGTGTGCCGCCGGGTGTAATTTTGTTCCGCTTGAAGAGGAGGATGTTGCTCCGCAAGCGATTTATAAGAAAGAATTCTTGGTGAAACCGTATTCGGTGCAGCTTCTTGTTTTCCAAAAGAAATCCGTTGCAGAGTAAGAGCGATATGGTTAAAAAAGGCGTTGATCAGTCTGATTTATTCGGCACGGCCTCGGCAGAAGACGGCCGGTATATTTATACTGTCAGCGACATTACCCGGGACATACAAGGGATTCTTGAGAATACCTTTGCCGCTGTTTGGGTGGAAGGGGAAATCTCCAATTATCGTCCCTCGGCAAGCGGGCATTATTATTTTTCCCTGAAAGATGAAAGCGCGCTCCTTGCGGCGGTTATTTTTAAGGGTGCATCAAGAAATATTAAATTTAATTTTGAAGATGGGTTGAAGGTTATTTGTTTCGGTAACGTTGAGGTATACCCGCCTCATGGCAAATATCAGTTGATCGTTGAGAAAATTGAGCCCAAAGGGATCGGCAGTTTGCAGCTGGCACTTGAGCAACTCAAAACAAAACTTGATAAAGAAGGCTTATTCGCTCAAGAACATAAACGTCTCATTCCACACTTGCCGTCCCGCGTGGGTATTGTCACCTCCCTTCAGGGGGCGGCAATCAAAGATATTTTGAAAGTACTTGACCGGCGCTTTAAGGATCTGCACATTATTATTAATTCGGTTAAGGTGCAGGGGGAAGGAGCGCGGGAAGAGATCGCGCAGGCGATTGAAGATTTTAATTTTTGGAATGAATCGGCGGCCCCCGATGAACGCGTTGATGTGTTGATTGTCGGCCGTGGCGGCGGCAGTGTCGAGGATTTGTGGGCGTTTAACGAAGAGATCGTCTGCAGGGCGATTTATAATTCAAAGATCCCCGTTATATCGGCTGTCGGCCATGAACGCGATGTAACGCTTTCCGATTTAGTCGCTGATTTGCGCGCGGCAACACCGTCGGTAGCGGCAGAGATCGTGATTCCGAAAAAAGAAGATTTGCGTGTGCGTGTCGAAGAATTGACCGATGATTTGCGGCGCTCGCTTTTTGAAATCGCCGCGGGATATTCCGAGACGGTGGAAGATCTATCGCACCGTTTGCGCGTGGGGCTTGATCATGCGGTCGCCCTTGAATCCGGGAAGCTTGCAATGGTTGCAAAGAAGCTGCTTCTTTTAAGCCCTTTAGCGCTTGTTCAGCGGTATGAAGATAAAATTTCACAGGCGGCGCGTGCAATCATCGTGCGCATGGAGCATGTGTATACATTGCGGTGCGCTCAATTCGCAAAACAAATAGAAAAGTTGACAGGCTTAAGCCCGTTGAATATTTTAGCGCGCGGATATAGTATTACATTTTTGCGGCAAACAAATGGTATAATGAAAGACGCCGGTTTATTGAAGCCGGGGGATGTGATAGAGTCCCGGTTGCATAAAGGAACGGTAGTCAGTACTGTAACGGAGGTGTCTTGCGATGGCAGAGATAAAGTTTGAAGAAGCGTTGAAAAAACTGGAAAAAATAGTCGATGATTTGGAACGCGGAGATTTGTCCCTTGATGAAGCGTTGAAAAAATATCAGGAAGGCATTGAATTATCCGGCCAGTGCTCAGCGCGGCTCGCAGGAGCTAAAAAGAAGATCGAGATTTTGGTAAAAAACAATAAAGGCGACTTGGAAGTGAAACCGGTTGATGAAAAAGTCTCGGAAGAATAATGTCTATGCTTGAATCGATCCGCGGGCCTCGGGCTTTACGCAGATTGTCTCTTGAAGAGCTCCCCGGCCTGGCTGCTGAAATCAGGGAAAAGATCATTGCCGTTGTCTCTAAGACCGGAGGCCATTTGGCTTCAAGCCTGGGGACTGTTGAACTTACTATCGCATTGCATTATTGCCTCGATACTCCGCGGGACAAAATTGTTTGGGATGTCGGTCATCAGGCGTATACGCATAAGATTCTGACCGGGAGGAATGAGAATTTTGAATGTTTACGGCAGTTCGGCGGTATTACGGGTTTTCCCTGCAAAGACGAGTCCGAGTTCGATTCGTTTACGACCGGGCACAGTTCGACAGCGGTGTCATTGGCACTCGGCCTTGCGTGCGCGCGCGATATTCTGCCGGAAAAGGATTATTTCAAGGCGGTTGCGGTCATCGGTGACGGGTCGTTAAGCGGCGGGCTTTGTTTTGAGGGGCTTAATAATGCCGGACATTTGAAAAAAGATCTTTTGGTGGTTTTGAACACCAATGAAATGTCTATAGCTCCTAATGTGGGGGCTATGAGCACGTATCTTAATAAACTCATTTCAATGCCTATTTATAACCGTTTTAAAACATCGTTCGATAATTTCCTTTCTTCCCGCGTTCCCCGGGGCGGCAGAATTTTAAAACTTGCCAATAAATTTGAAGAAGGGTTAAAGAATCTTTTTGTCCCCGGCATGCTTTTTGAAGAATTTGGATTCCGTTATTTTGGCCCTTTCGACGGGCACAACCTGAATATTCTTATTCCTACGCTGCGCAAACTTATGCAAATCAAGGGGCCGGTACTTTTGCATGTGATTACAAAAAAGGGAAAAGGGTATGCACCTGCCGAAAACGAACCGGTCCGTTTTCATAGTGCTGCTCCGTTTGATGTTGCGACAGGAAAGGCGTTGCCTTCCAGCGGAATAAAACAAAAAACCTATACGCAGGTATTCAGTGAAAAAATAGCATCTCTTGCTGCGACAAATAAAAAGATAATTGCCATTACCGCAGCAATGCCGGAAGGGACGGGACTTGACACGTTCAGGGATTTGTATCCCGGCCGCTTTTTTGACGTTGGTATTGCCGAGGGGCATGCTGTTTCGTTTGCCGGGGGGTTGGCTCGAGAAGGGCTGACGCCCGTGGTGGCGGTCTACTCGACATTTTTGCAGCGTGCCTATGATCAGGTCGTTGAATGTGTGTCACTGCAAAACACCGGAGTTGTTTTTTGCCTTGATCGTGCAGGCATTATCAGTGATGATGGCGCCACGCACCAGGGAATTTTTGATATTGCGTATTTGCGCAATATCCCGAATATGATTATAATGGCACCGCGGGATGCTGTTGAATTGGAGGAGATGCTGGCATTCGCTGTTGAACAGGGGAAACCGGTTATGCTTCGGTATCCAAAAGATGTCGCTCCAATTCTGGATTTGCCGCGGAGCCCTCTTGCGCTTGGCAAGGCCGAGGTTCTCAGCACGGGGCATGATTTTGCGCTTATAGCTTTTGGCAGCATGGTGATTCCCGCCCTGGAGGCAGCTGAAGCGTTGCGCGCAGAAGGCATTAAGGGTATGATTGTCAATGCCCGTTTTGCCAAGCCATTGGACGTAGCATTGCTTAAGGAAATTGCTCGGCAAACAAAATATGTTTTCACCGTTGAAGACGGCGTTCTAGACGGTGGATTTGGAAGTGCGGTTAGAGAAGTTATTGATGGCCAGGTTACACGAATTGGCCTCCCCGATGAATTTGTGCCGTGCGGTAAACGGAAGTTTTTGCTTGAAAAATACGGTTTGTCCGGTAAGGGTATTGCGCATACCATAAAAACAACAATGCGGTGAGCGGTTTTCGGTTAACAGTTAGCGTTTGAATTGGTTCGCTAGCCGAACACCGATAACCGTTAACCTATGAGTATGAATGTATGATAAAAGTATTTATTGATCGCCAGCGTTGCAAGGGGTGTCTTTTATGTGTAAGCGTCTGTCCCCGGAAAAGCATTGCGGTTGATGAAAAATTGAACGCGAAAGGGATTCGGCCTGTTGTTATGAAGCAGGATTACGACTGTATTGGCTGTAAGTCTTGCGTGCTTGTTTGTCCCGAATGCGCGATTACGATTATACGAGAATGATGAAAACGTTACCGCGTGTATTGATGAGTGGAAATGATGCCATTGCTCTCGGCGCACTTGAAGCCGGGTGCCGTTTTTATGCAGGGTACCCGATTACTCCTCAAAATGAGCTCATTGCGTATATGAGTGAGCACATGGAAGAAAAGGGCGGCGTATTTGTGCAGGCGGAATCGGAGCTTGCCGCGATCAATATGGTTTATGGAGCGGCGGCGGCGGGTGTTCGGGCAATGACTTCATCGTCAAGCCCCGGTATCAGTCTTATGCAGGAAGGGATTTCCTATATTGCAGGCGCGCAATTACCGTGTGTTATCGTCAATATCATGCGCGGTGGCCCGGGGTTGGGGAATATTGCGCCGGCACAATCCGATTATTTTCAGGCAACCCGTGGCGGCGGTCACGGTGATTATCATTGTATAGTTTTGGCGCCCGCAACGGCGCAGGAAGCGTATGATTTGATGAATCAGGCCTTTGACCTTTCCGATCGATATCGCACCCCGAGTATTATTCTCGGGGATGGATTTCTTGGCCAGATGATGGAGCCGGTGGTAGTCGGGAGTCGGGTGTCACGGGTTGCGGGTAAGAAACAAATCGCAAAACCGTGGGCTTTGACAGGATGTGCGGGGAGAAACCCGAATGTTGTTCATTCTTTTCGTATGCAGGAGGGCGATCTCGAGAAGCTTAACCTGCTCCTGCAGAAGAATTACGCCTGTATTGCGGCCAGAGAACAACGCGCCGAAACGTTTTTTGTCGATGACGCCCGGGTGATTGTTGTTGCCTATGGGACTATGGGCAGGATCGCTCAGGGTGTTGTAAAACAATTACGGCAGCGGGGCGTTAAAGTGGGGCTTGTAAGGCCGATTACACTCTGGCCATTTCCGAAAAAAATCATTGAGGGGTGTTGCGCGCGCCGCTCGGTTTCATTTGTGGTAACCGAGATGTCGTATGGCCAGATGGTTGAAGATGTGCGTTTATGCGTTAACGGCCGTCATGCAGTAACATTTATTGGCAGGGCTGCAGGCGGAGTTCCCGAAGAAGCAGCATTAATTAGAATGATACGGAAGGCACTCCGATAATGGAAACCCTTTATAGTCATCCTGAATCATTACGCAGAAAACTGACGCATTATTGCGCTGGTTGCGGCCACGGTATTGCCCATCGGCTGGTTAGCGAAGTCGTTGATGAGCTTAAGATCAGAGACAAGGTTATCGCGATAGCCCCCGTTGGGTGCGCTGTTATTGCCTATGACTATTGGGACTTTGATTGCTCGGAGGCGGCGCATGGCAGGGCGATGGCGGTTGCAACCGCCATTAAACGGGTACATCCGGATGCCGTTATTTTTACGTATCAAGGCGACGGGGATTTAGCGGCAATCGGGACCAATGAAACGATCCATGCCGCCAATCGAGGCGAAAATATTACCGCAATCTTTATTAATAATGCTATTTATGGGATGACCGGCGGACAAATGGCGCCGACGACATTGCCGCATCAGAAAACGGCAACGACGGTGCATGGGCGCGATGTCGCGGTGCATGGACATCCGTTGCATATTTCTGAAATGCTGGCATTGTTGCCGTCAGTGTATTCGGTTGAGCGGGTTTCCCTGCATAATCCGGCAGAAATTATGAAAGCTAAGAAAGCGGTACGGCAGGCATTTGTTAACCAGTTGGAGGGGAAAGGGTTTTCCTTGGTTGAGATAGTATCGCCGTGCCCGACATATATAGGTAAATCACCCCAGGAAACGCTCCGTTGGATTTCCGATGTTATGGTGAAAGAATTTCCTTTAGGGAAGATAAAATGACCGAGAAAGTTTTAATTGCAGGCGCGGGAGGTCAGGGGGTTATGCTGTTAGGCAAGATCCTTACCGAAGCTGCGATGCAAGAGGGAAAGTTTACGACGTGGCTTCCTGCGTATGGTGCGGAGGTCCGCGGCGGCACATCGTATTGTATGGTTATTATCTCGGATGAGGAAATCGGGTCTCCGTATATTGAACAGGCCGATACGCTGATCGTTTTAAACGAACCTTCCATGGAAAAATTCCGGAATCGATTAAAACGAAAAGGAGTTTTGATCGTCAATAGTACCCTGGTTCCCGCCGAGACGACCGGGAAGGCGGCTGCGGCGCAGTATCCGTTTACCGATATTGCCATGAAACTCGGGAATGTGCGTATTGCCAACATGGTTGCTTTGGGTTCGTATGTTGCTATGACAAACGTGGTTTCGGTTAAAATTATTCTGGGCGTTATTGACACGATTGCTCCCGCAGATAAGAAAGGGTTAGTTGCGGTCAATCAAAAAGCGGTCTTGGAAGGGGAGAAGCTTGTGCGATAGCTTCTCATCGGGAAAAATCAAATGATACACGTTTGTTCCGCCCCCGGATTTTACCCGGGGCTTGGCTTAGGAGGTATAGCATGATACGCGTTCGTTTTGCTCCCAGTCCGACGGGATATTTACATATAGGCGGAGGAAGGACTGCGCTTTTTAACTGGTTGTATGCGCGGTCAAAAGGCGGGAAATTTGTTCTGCGCATTGAAGATACCGATAAACTCCGTTCAAAACAGGAATTTGTCGATGAGATCCTCGATAGCCTGACCTGGCTTGGATTTGGCTGGGATGAGATTTATTATCAAAGCCAGCGTTTTGATATTTATCGCCAACATGCAAAGCGTCTTTTGCAGGAAGGCAAAGCCTATGTTGAAAAGACGGAAGGCAAAGGGGAAGCTATTTTTTATAAAGTTACTCCGCAAAAGATTGTCTTGCACGATCTCATCCGCGGGAAAATAGAATTTGACGCCTCCGTCCTGAAAGATCAGGTATTGATCAAATCAGACGGTTCGGCAACCTATAATTTTGCCTGCGTTGTTGACGACGCGCTCATGAATATTACCGATGTTGTCCGGGGTGACGATCATATTTCGAATACGCCGAAACAAATTCTTTTATACCAAGCGCTTGGTTTTCCTGTGCCGCGCTTTGCGCATTTGCCGCTTATTATGGGCATGGAGGGAGGCAGGCTTTCGAAGCGAACGGGCGCTACGGCGATTTCCGATTATCGGAACATGGGGTACCTGGCTCCTGCGCTGGTGAATTATTTACTTCTCTTGAGTTGGTCGCCGGGAGGAGACCGGGAAATTATTGATACGAAAGAAGCGGTGAAGATCTTTGATATCAAAGATGTCAATAAAACCGCTGCGACATTCGATCTTAAGAAGCTTGATTGGGTGAATAATCAGTATCTCAAGGCCTTCGATACCGATGCACTCGTTGATTTGATTATTCCGTTGTTGCTTGACAAGGGGCTTGTTACTGAGGGTACTCTCGATCGAAAATACATTTTTTCTTTGGTACAACTATTTCAGCCTCGCATGACGGTCATCGGCGATTTTGTTGCGCGGGCGGATTTCTTTTTTACCGATGAACCGGTTATGGATCCGGAAGCACAAGCCAAACATTTGTCCGTTGATCTTTCTCGCGAATTCGGTGAGTTTGTTGTACGGCTTGATGCGTTGCCTGATTTCACGGTTGTATCGATAGAAGAAGCATTCCGCGCGCTGGTTGCGGATTTGCATACGGAAGCAAAAAAGCTGATTCATCCTATTCGAGTTGCGCTTACCGGCAAGACTGTCGGCCCCGGCTTATTTGAGGTTATTTATTCTTTAGGCAGAGAGCGTTCGAAAAAGAGGTTATTGAAGTGGGTGAAAGGAGCTTCGTAATGGTTGATAAATACATTGCGGCAGTGGCGGGCATAAGTCTCTTGTTGGTGGCAGGGTGTCAGACTGTTGCCGGGACAACCAGTGGTGTTGCACAGGGAGTTGTTTCGACAACGGAGGGCGCTGTTACGGGAGCGACTAAGGATGTAACCGCGACTGCAGGTATGGTTGAATATCTTGACGATTGGATTCAAAAAACATTATGGTAATGGAGAGGGGCTTATAATGAAAAAGGTTAGTTTGGTAATTACCGGCTTTATTTTTCTTTTCGCTGTTTCAGGGTGTCAGAGCAATAAGACGAGAGTTGCCGAAGGTGCTGTCATTGGTACGGTATTGGGTGCTGCTGCCGGAGGCATAATCGGTCATCAGGGGCATCATGGCGGTGAAGGTGCTGCAATAGGTGCAGCTGCAGGCGCTTTAACCGGAGCGCTTATTGGCGCGCAGGTGAACAAGCCCGGGCAAACGAACGTTTCTGCGGCGCAGCAAACAGCGTCGGCTTCGAATCCAAATCAGATGAGTATGCAGCAAATCATCGATCTTTCCAAGCAAGGTATTAATGAGAACGTTATTATTGATAAGATTCGTCTTACGAATTCGAAGTTTACTTTGACGGCGGATGATCTGGCGAATTTAAAAAATCAAGGGGTTAGTCAAAACGTCATCGCGGTTATGCAGGGAGCTGCCTAGTTTATACGGGGCGCCTGGTGCGCGGGGGACGGGTCGTATCGGAGAAAGTGCGGAATGCTTGAGCAAGCGCAAAAAGATTGCCTGACCGGATTTTTTACCCGAGACGGATTGCGGCAATATTTGGAGGATCTTGCGGTTGAATCGAACGCGCATAATAAACCGTTTTCCGTTGTTCTGATCGATCTCGATAAATTCAAGAAGTTCAACGATAAATTCGGGCATATTTTCGGCGACGAAGTTTTAAAATATACGACGAGTACTTTACGTTTAACGTTCTTTGAAGACCAGTGCGTATTTTTCCGTTATGGGGGCGATGAATTTATTGCGGTTTTACCCGGGAAAACCGCGCGTGAAGCAGGACAGCTCTTTAAACAATGTATCACGAATCTGGCCCGCCGGCCGTTTTTGTACAAAAATAAATTTTTCAAAATTTGCATAAGTTGCGGGATTGCCGGTTCCCCGCTCGATGGTAAGACCATGGATGAGCTTATCCATAAAGCCGATTCCGCGATGTATTATTCAAAGCGCCACGGGCATAATTTGATTACCCAGGCCAGTTCGATAGCGTTCTTAAAGGCGCGTCGAATTATTCTTGTCCTTTTGTTATTGGCGGCGATGGCTGCTGCCGGTTTTGTCTTGTACCGAGCCAGCCTTAATAAATTTATCAGGCCAACGTATAAGCAGATCAGGAATATCCATATTATTTCGAAACCGGCGAATCTCGACAGGATCATTTTGAAGAGCGGGGATATTATTGAGGGGAAAATTATTGCAGAAACCGCGGAACGTATAACGGTTAACCTGTACCTGGAAAAAGGAGAGGGTTCCACAACAGTCAATAAGGCAGAAATAGATCATCTGGAGCGTGCGGGAGTGCAGTAATTTCTGCTTGATTTCGGCTTTTCTAGTGGGTATACTAAACACCTGTTGGTTTACACAGCAGACATCTACGTTAGAATTATTGCCCTGTAGTGCAATGGTAGCACGACTGACTCTGGCTCAGTTAATCATGGTTCGAATCCATGCGGGGCAACCAGTTATGTCTCTCACATGCCAGATATGAGAGATGTCGCATACCCTGATACGCATTGCTTGTCAGGGTATTTTTTTTGATTTTTAAACCGCTCTTGAAACTCTTTGAAGTGGTCGGGGTATGAGAGTATAATAATTAACAAAGGTATTTTTGTTGGCCGATACCTTCGAGCATATACCTATAGTATGGGGTTGTAGACCTTTGATTTTACCGTAGCAACACCTATAATAATGCCAGAGATTTTTCTCTCCTTGGTTATTCCTGCGCATAATGAAGCACATCGTTTAGGCCCGACGCTTGCGCGAATACACCGTGATTTCGAGTCTCGTAATTTTCAATATGAGATTATTGTTGTCGATGATGCCAGCACCGATGGTACTGCCGGTGTTGCGCGGTCATTTGCCGCGGTAGTCCCGGAATGCCGGGTAGTATCGAATGGTCCTCAACACGGAAAAGGATGCGCGGTAAGGGAAGGCATGCTTGCAGCGCAGGGGGAGTATGTTTTTTTCTCCGATGCCGATCTGTCAACCCCTCTGAAGGAGCTCGATATGTTGCTGTGTGCGTTGCAGTCAGGGTGTGATATTGCTTTTGCTTCCCGGCTGTTCCCCGGCTCATCCCGGCTTGTCAGAGGGCCATGGATTCGCAGCCTGTTGAGGCGGATCTTCGCATTTTTTGTACGGTTCTTTTTACCGGGTATTTACGATTCACAATGCGGGTTTAAGGGGTTTACACGCGAGGCGGCCCGGCGAGTCGCCTCGCGTCAGGTAACAAAAGGGTTTGCTTTTGATGTGGAACTTTTAACGATTGCCAGGCTGCAAGGATTACGTTTACGCGAGATTCCTGTCACCTGGACGTATATTCCCGGCAGCAGGATTAATCTATTTACGGCTCCTTGTGCGATGATGATTGAAATCGCGGTTATTTTCTGGAATAGATCCTGCGGCAGGTATTCACGATAGCCTATGGATATTTGTTTTATATATCCTCCGGTATCCGTTCGTGAGCGATACGGATTGAGAAAACTCGGTAAGGTCGGGGGGCATCTGCCTCCTCTCGGTCTTGCTTATCTAGCCGCTGTCTGCCGCACCAAAGGGTATCACGTTTCGATTATCGATGCTCCTGCCATTGATGCCAGTCACCAGGATATACTCGCTTTTTTGCGGGAGGAACAACCGGCAGTAGTCGGGCTTTCCGCAGTTACCGTTGTTTTTCATAGAGCCGTCATTTTAGCCGAAGCCATCCGGCGCCTCTTTCCGGATATGCTGATTGTTATTGGTGGGCATCATGCCTCCATCATGCCTCGGCAGGTTATAGGGGAAACCCCCCATTTTGATATCGCTGTCTATGGTGAAGGAGAAGCGACTATGGTTGAAATCCTTGCCCGGTACCGGGATGCAGGATTTTGCCGCGATGCTTTTCTCGCCGATAAATCGCTGTGCGGTATCACGGGCATTGCTTTTCGGAGAGGCACTGATATTGTTGTGACGCAACCGCGTCAACCGATTCCATCGCTTGATGAACTTCCGTATCCTGCCTGGGACCTGCTATCCATGGACCGGTATATTCCTTTACCCAACCAGTATGTGCGTAAACCCGTGGTGCATATGGTTGCTACGCGCGGGTGCCCGTATTCGTGCGGTTTTTGTTCCAACAATGCGGTATTCGGTAAGCAGCAGCGGTACCTGAGTCCGCGCCGGCTTATTGAACAGATGGATTACGTGGAAGAACGTTTTGGCGCTCGTGAGATTTCATTTTGGGATGATTCTATGACAACCAATCGCGCATGGTTGGAGGAATTTTGCCGGGAACGTATCCGCACGAAACGCGTATTAGGCTGGTCATGTTATTCTCGGGTTGATACCGTTGATCCGGCGGCGCTTGGTTTGATGAAACAGGCCGGGTGCTGGAATATTTTTTACGGCTTTGAGTCGGGGAGCCAGGAGCTTCTCGACGGCATTGACAAACGCATAACAATTGAGCAAATACGTCAGGTTACTGCCTGGACAAAAAAGGCGGGGATTCAAATCCGTGCTTCATTTATGATTGCCCTTCCGAAAGAGACTCCTGAACTTGCCAGGAAGACGATTGATTTTGCCGTGTCGCTGGATCCTGATTACGCGCAATTTTCCGTAACTACGCTTTTCCCTCAGACAAAACTTTGGGATGAAGCTTCGCGGTATGGCACTGTGCAGCGTGATTTTTCCCGATATACGCTCTGGGATCCGGTATTTATTCCATGGGGATATCGCGATAAAGCCCAGATAGAAGAGATTGAACGGTTAGCGATGCGCAGGTTTTACCTGAGGCCCCGGTATATCTGGGGAAGGATACGTTCGATACGTTCTTACGAGGATATTGTGCGATACCTCAAAGGTTTTTTGCTCCTTTTGGGTTTCCTCGGTTTCACGCGCCCGGTTAAAAAAACAGCATTGGTATCTTCGGGAGGAAGGCGATGTTCCGGCAATGGTATTTGAAAAATAAAGTCTTTTCTGTCTGTTTGATGGCGACCATGCTTTTTGTCGGGATTCTTTGTATATTCTATTTGCGCTTTGCGCATGCGTTTATTGCCGATATCTATCATGGTTCCGCACGTCACTATAACGGGCTTATCCAATTGCAGATCGTGCATCCGCTTTCCTATTATACGGTTTTAGTTGACCGGTTTTTCTTTGTGAGCGTACTCTGCATTCTTATTTTACCGTTTGCTTTTCGCAGATATGGGAACGATATTGTTTGGCTTTTGCTTATCATAGCCGGGGTTTCGCTGCGTGTTTTTCCGGATATTGTCGTTCCTCCCCAGAATCCCAGCAATGAGATGATTTATTTATATTGTGCTCAGGATATTGCGGAGGGAGGAACGCCGTATCAAGGCGCGTTCGATCATAAAGGGCCTTTGTGGTATTATTTCCTGGCTGCCATTGTCCGGATCTTTGGCATGAATATCGTCGCATTGCGCATTGTTGTGAGTTTGATAAGTTTTATTGCCGTGTTTTTCGTCTATCTTCTTTCCCGAAGGGTTTTTCAAGGAAAGGCGCGGCTTGTTATGCCTTTGGCGTATGGTGTTTTTTTGGCTTTACCGTATTATTGGGATCATGAGGTGGAAATTGGACCGGTGATGATGATTTTCTTGGTCCCGGCGCTTCTTTGCTGTGTTGATGTTTGTCAGGAGAGGCGTTATCCGAAGATACGGATTTTTGCGTGTGCGGTGTTATCTGCCGCGGCGTTTTTTATGAAACAAACGGCAGTCTTGCTGGCTGGACCGTTATGTGCGGTCCTTTTTATTGTGTTATGGCAGAAACGTGTTTCATACCGGCAGTTATGGGAAAATATTTTTTGCTACGTTTCCGGTATTGCAGTTGTTTGCGGGATAGTCGTGCTTGATTGCATGGTAAAGGGGAATCTCGGTGCTTTTTACCGGTCATTCGTGTTGTATAACATCGGGTACCTTCGGCTTTTCCCTGCCGGAGTAGGGCCCCGGACTTCCGATTTTATTGTTATGCAATTGCAGGGCACGGTATTCATGAAACTTGTTTTGGCGGGGAGTATCCTTGTTCTCTTTAATCGATTCTGGCGTAAACCGGGCGCTTTTTTCGTGTGGCTTGCCCTGGGGCTTATGATGGTTCCCCTGGCTAGTTTTTTCGTAAAACAAGTGGCATTCCCGTACTACTATTTCATAATCGGGTTAGGCTGCAGTATGATAATTGCAGCGGCATATTTTTTATTGCCTTTGAGCCGTCGATTGCGATCAGGCATTGTTTTGGTTCTTATCGTTGTGTATGCGTTAACCGGGTTTAATGCGCAACGGTTTGTCGCCGCATCCAAAGCGTATACGTCGATTAAAAAAAGCGATATCTACCATATGGCAGAATATATTTTGGCCAATACGAGTAACAAAGATACGCTTTTTGTTACCGGCGGAACGTTGACCGTGAATATTTTCCTCAGGAGAAGGGCCCCAACCAGGTATTTTTTCTGGGGATGGTATATTTATGGACGCGATACGCTTCTGGAGGGGCTTGATAAGAAAGAATTTTTACGTTTTTTTGCTGAAAGCAAGCCCGACTATATCCTTTCCCTGGCGCGTTACGACATGCCGCGTACCATTGAAAAACTCATACATGATTGTTATCTTTTTCAGGTGCGTTTCGGGGTGTGGAAACTGTATTCATTGCGTCCGGAATATGCCGGAAAAACAGGTTCCCGGTGATCCTGCCGGGTATGTTCGTACTGTGGCGTATAAAAAAACGGTCTAAAGATAGTATCGTTGAACGGTATCGTGCGGGGGCAAATCCCTTGAAATCCAGGGTGTATCTTGTATAATACCTCTACGCGCACTATGCGATATGGCAGTATCTATAGCATACGTGCGCTATGAATAACCCCGTTGAGACAGCCAGGAGTTTGTATATGAGGTATCTAGGGTATTGATTGCGGGTTTTTAACCATGGAAATTCATAAAACACCGACTAACTTTATTCGTGAAATCATTGACGCTGACTTGGCAACCGGTAAGAATGCCGGCCAGGTGCATACGCGTTTCCCGCCCGAACCTAATGGGTATCTTCATATAGGCCATGCAAAAAGTATTTGTTTGAATTTCGGTATTGCACGTGATTACAAGGGGTTGTGCAACCTCCGGTTCGATGATACGAATCCCGAAACAGAAGAAGTTGAATACGTCAATTCTATACAGGAAGATGTGCGCTGGCTCGGGTTTGATTGGCAGGAGCGCATGTTTTACGCCTCCGATTATTTTGAAAAATTATATGCTTTTGCGCTTGAGCTGATTAAAAAAGGCAAGGCGTATGTGTGTGACCAGTCGCTTGAAGAAATGCGTCAATACCGCGGTACCATAACCGAACCGGGCAAAGACAGCCCGTACCGCACCCGTAGCATCGAGGAGAATCTTGATTTGTTCTCCCGGATGCGTGCCGGAGAGTTTTTGGAAGGGACAAAAGTTTTGCGCGGGAAAATCGATATGGCGCATCCCAATCTTCTTATGCGCGATCCGGTATTTTACCGTATTCGTAAAGTTCCGCATCACCGCACGAAAGCTGCCTGGTGTATTTATCCGTTGTATGATTATACGCATGGTATTTGTGACTCTCTTGAGGGGATAACCCACTCGATATGCACGCTTGAATTTGAGGTACATCGGCCTTTGTATGATTGGATTCTGAATGAACTTGGTATCCATCATCCGCAGCAGATAGAATTCGCCCGCCTGAATCTGGGTAATACCGTTTTAAGTAAACGAAAACTCCTGGAACTTGTTGCCAAAAAACTTGTATCCGGTTGGGATGATCCGCGTATGCCGACTCTTTCCGGTTTACGCCGGCGCGGATATACGCCGGAATCTATCAGGAAATTCTGCGAGCAGATCGGTGTTTCCAAGGTCGACAGCATCGTTGATTGTGTCCTTTTGGAGAATAGCCTTCGTGAAGAACTTAATAAAACGGTTTCGCGTTTCATGACGGTTCTACGCCCGATAAAAGTCGTCATTGATAATTACCCCGTCGGCCAGGTTGAGGAGTTTGCATGCGTGAATAATCCCGAAGATCCGTCTATGGGGACCCGCAGCGTCGCTTTTTCGCGGGAGATTTACATTGAAGAAGAGGATTTCCGCGAGAATCCTCCAAAAGAGTTCTTCCGTTTGTCGCCGGGGCGAGAGGTCCGTCTGCGGTATGCATATTTGGTCATCTGCACGAGCCTGGTAAAAGATGCCGCCGGCAAAGTGGTTGAGATCCATTGTACTTATGATCCGCTGACACGGGGGGGGAATGCCCCTGACGGACGCAAGGTCAAAAGTACCATTCATTGGATCTCCTGCGGGCACGCGCAAGACGCCGAAGTAAGACTATACGATATCCTTTTTACGGTACGTAATCCCAACGATGTCCCCGAGGGGAAGGATTTTACCATGCATTTGAATCCCCGTTCGCTGGAAGTGCTTTCTTCGTGTAAGATCGAGCCCGGGCTTATCGCAGCTAAGCCGGGGAGCAGGTATCAATTTGAGCGGCTTGGCTATTTTTGCGTTGATAAAGATTCAACGCCGGCCAAACCTGTTTTCAACCGGACCGTAACACTCCGGGATACGTGGGCTAAAATTGAGCGGAAACTATAAAAAAGCCTTTTTAACAAACGTGCCGGTACGGCCAATGTGCCGATAAGTTTTCAATGCCTCGGGTATTTGCCCGGGGTTTTTTATTTTTTATGTGCGGCTGCTATTATGAGGCCGATACACGAGGGATCAGTTTTATTGCAGGGTGAGAATGCGGCTTATGGCTACGATACTCTTGGTTAATTGCATGAATTTTGAGCGTGATGTCAAAAATAAATTCGCCTGGTTTGTTGCTCCGCTTGGCATCGGCTATGTGGCTTCTTATGCGCGGGCCCGCGGATATGACGTTGCCATGATCGATTTGCGTCTTTTTGACGGGTGGGAGGATGTTATACGGATACTTTTGGAACATAAACCCAAAATAGTCGGCCTTTCCGCGATGACGCCGGAAGCTGATCTGGCTGCCGGCGTAGCAGCGCTTGTTCATGAAACTCTTCCCGGGACCACGATAGTTTTAGGCGGAGCTCACGCGACAGTTTGTCCGGACGAGGCAATAAAAATTCCGCATGTTGATTTTTTGATACGAGCGGAAGGGGAAGAAACCTTTGTCGCGCTTTGCGATGCGTTGCGAAGCGACGGCGATGTTTCAGGTATTGAGGGCATTGTCTGGCGGCGCGGCGATGTAATAGTGACAAATCCGGCGCGTCCTCCTATTGCCAATTTGGACAGCTTACCGTTTCCTGCGCGGGATATTATCGGCGGGGAACGATATTATACCGATGCCTATGAACTTTTTTTCCCCATGCAGTATCCGTACCTTAATATAATGTCAAGTCGCGGCTGCTTTGCGGGCTGCAGCATGTGTCAACCTACACTCGAGATGATATTCGGCAAAGGGGTGCGTCATCGAAGCGTCGCTAACGTTGTTGCAGAGATCGTTGAGCTTAAGACGAAATATGGTATTCGGAGCGTTATTTTTTGGGATGATACCTTTACGATGGATAAGAACTGGGTAACATGTTTTTGCCAAGCGCTTACCGCCACAAAATTGATGGTTTCTTGGTGGTGTTATGCGCGGGTCAATACATTGACGGACGCTTTGCTCGGCCAGATGAAAAAGGCCGGTTGCGCGATGATTTGTTTCGGGATAGAATCCGGGTCACAACGGGTTCTTACCGAAATTTTGCATAAGGGTACGACAGTCGAACAGAACAGACAGGCGATAGCGCTTTGCAAGAAGGCGCGCGTTCTGGTAAACGCCAATGTTATGATCGGTTCTCCTTCGGAAACTCTCCAAGAGGTGTACTTGACCGATCGTTTTCTGGAAGAAACACGGCCGGAGTTAGTATGGGCGGCGATTACGTCGCCCTTACCGGGGACGTTGCTTGGGGATGAAGCCCGCCGCAACGGTTTGATCCTTGCTAGGAATTGGTCTGATTATGCCCGATCCCAGGTAGGCGTTCCTAAACTTAAAACAGGAATTCCTTTTGAAACTATTTCCTGGTATCAGGCTCAGTGGCATACAACCGGGTTTACGCCCCGTTTTCTCTTTGAAGCGCAATATCGAGACGCCTGTATTGCCCGATGCCTTTGTCATATAAGGGTTGGGGAGCCGGGCAGGATCATGGAAGAGTTTGTGCGTGTGTGGTATCGCTCTGCGTGAAGGTTTGTACTCCGCCTGTTTCATCAAACCAAACGCCGAAGGGCCAACGGCATCAAACCGAGAATAACATGACCAGCCTAATACGTGTTTCGTGCGTATACGTCCCCGGCAAAATTCCTCCAACCATGCGCGATTGGTTGTCATAGCAGCATCCCACAATGAAATCCCGCAAGCGCGCCAGTTCGATTTTTGCTTTGCATTATTGTTGCGTACATGGTGCTTGCCTCGCAATGTAACGATTATTTTTATCCCTTTTCTGTCCTGGTGGCGTTGCCCGTTAGTATTTCAGGGTCTTGCTTTATGGATATCCCGGCAGTTGCTACGCTTTTAACACTACTTGTTGTTCCGTGCGTATATAGGTATCTTGTGCAATTGCCGGGAAGCAGCCAATCTAACAGTGTACCCATCCCGGAAATAAAAACTTCAGCCGAGAAAAAATAAATTGTGTTTTTTGAGGGAATCCCCTGCAGGGAGGTTGATACGGCGTTGTCGATTTCTTGCTGCGACAAAGGGGTAACCGCGTAGGTTTTGCACATACCTGTCGATTGGCAGAATAAATAAGATGCCGCTTAGTAGGATTGTTTGCGCGTTAAAAGTTATTGATTTGCATAGGGTTCCATGGTATCATATAGATGTCTGATATATGCTTGTGCATGAAACAATATGTTGTATGCGGCTCTATCGTAATCGAGAACTCGTTACATTTCCGTTGCGTTGTTTTATAGAGAAGTAAAGTATAAAGCGAGGGAATTGTTATTGAGTGGCGAGAAAAAAGAGGGAGGGCTTTTTTCTCGGTGTTATCGTGATCGCAAGCCGTGTTTGAGACTTCAGCAGGAAATTTGTGCCGTAGAAAAGTTTTTCCGCTGCGTAAAACCGCATAGATGTTTGTATGCAACTTTCGCCTTCCGTTTCCTCGCGTAATGAGAAAGGTCCGCTATGAAAAAAATTCTCGTTATTGACGATGAAGAAAACTTTTGTTCGTTAGTAAAACTGAATCTTGAACATTCGACCGGCTGGGCCGTTACAACGGCGACAAATGGCGCTGAAGGGCTTTCATTGGCCCGTTCTTTAAAACCCGATATTATCCTGCTTGATCTTTTAATGCCCGATATGAGCGGATATGACGTGCGAAGAAGTTTGAAAAGCGATCCGGAGACAAAAAATATCCCGATTATTTTGTTAACTGCCTTGAATGTTGAAGAATCAGAGATTATTTCGCAAGACTGCGTGGATGATTATGTTGTAAAGCCGGCGAGCGTTAAGAAACTGAAAGAAACCATTGAGAAGATCCTGGGCGTCGTTGATAAAGACAACTCGGGCAGAAACGGGAGTTCATGAAGCAGTATTTTTGTAATACAGGGCAGGTGAGTCGTTTTTAAGACAGCATACGGTATCTTTGAGAAATAAGAAATTGTCTTCCGCTTCTCCGGTAACCGCCGTTTTTTTATTCGCCTATATTTTTCTATGTGTTTCCTTTTGAATTTCTGCCGAACCGGTGTATAATATTAGCATAACTTTGAAAAGTTACTTTGTGTCAGCTTTAAGCTGATTCTGTTTGCATTCCCGCCGTTTCCGTTACGCATCGAATTAATCTGTATCGTGATAACGGGTTTTGTATTGATTGTGACGTCCGGCAATGGCCGCGGTGTCGTGTGCTGTTGATTTTTTTGTGGAGATTGAAATGCCAGAAACCGAGCTTCATGTCCGCCTCCTTGATGTTACTCACGATGCGGTAGCTCTTATATACGCAGCCTGCCGCCAGTGCTACTCAGCGAAATTCGCCGCCGATCTTTATGACGAAAAGTCGGAGAAGACAGCACAACAGAAAGAATTTATTGCCAAGGTTGTTGCGTCAGGCCATGAAAGCCCTCTGGAGCATGTGAAATTCACCTTTGCGATAGAGGGGGTTTCCCGCGCTTTAACGCATCAACTTGTCCGTCATCGTATTGCCTCCTATTCTCAGCAAAGCCAGCGGTATGTTAAGGAAACTGATTTTGATTTTGTAGTTCCGCCGTCTATCGCGGCAGATAAAGCGTTGCGGGAAGAATTTATGCAGACTATGACGCTGATACAGACCAGTTATAATAAGATATTAGAATCATTTAAGTCGAAAGGCAAGACGGGAGAATTGGCAAACCAGGATGTCCGCTTTGTTTTGCCGCAGGCAGCTGAAACGAAGATTGTGGTGACGATGAATTGTCGCGAATTAACGCATTTTTTCCATGAGCGATGTTGTACGCGTGCGCAATGGGAAATTAAGCGTCTTGCCGAGCGCATGCTTGGCATCGTGAAGGAATCTCTCCCCGAAGTTTTTGAAGCGGTTGGTCCTAAGTGCCAGGCATTAGGGTATTGCCCTGAGGGGGAAAATTTTTGTTGCGGAAAATATCCGATTAAAAATAAGGCTCTTCGAGCCGTAGCATAAAGAGAAACGTGAACCGTATGGAAACAAAACTTCTTACGACCCCGCTTTTTTTAAAACACCAGCAGTTGCATGCCCAGATTGCTCCGTTTTCCGGCTGGTCAATGCCGATCCAGTATGAAGGTATTCTTGCCGAGCATGTTTGGACTCGGACGAACGCGTCGGTATTTGATATTTGTCATATGGGAGAATTCCTGTTGACCGGTACATTCTCCGAGAGCGGCCTGGATAAGGTTGTAACCATGCGGCTGGATGATATGGTTGACGGGGAGTGCCGCTATGGTTTTATGTTGAATAAGAAAGCCGGTATTATCGATGATCTGGTGGTATATCGCATTGCCGTTGATCAATGGATGCTGGTTGTCAATGCCGGAACAACGCCGAACGACGAGGCAAACCTCCGTAAAAATCTTACCGCTCACTGTCGCGTTGAAAACATATCGAATGAAACTGCCAAATTAGATGTGCAGGGGCCGCTGGCGCGAAAAGTGCTTGAGGAACTTGTCGGCCGAGATGTGCGTCGGCTTGCCTATTACCGGTTTTCGCATTTTCATCTTTTAGGAGAGCATGTTCTTGTCAGCCGCACCGGCTATACGGGCGAGCTGGGATACGAAATTTATATTACGGCGTCAAAAGCAGAGGAACTATGGGATTTAATACTTAAAAATCCCGGGGTTAAGCCTGCAGGGCTTGGCTGCCGCGATACGCTGCGGCTTGAAATGTGTTATCCGTTATATGGCCATGACATCGATGAAGTTCATAATCCTTTAGAAGCTGGCTTGGGAAGATTTGTTTATTTCGGAAAAGAGTTTATCGGTTCCCAGGAATTAATGAAAATATTCCAGGCAGGCCCGCAGCGGAGAATGGCATTTTTTAAGGCTGATTCCCGCCGAGCCCCGCGTCAGGGGTATGCGATACGCATGCAGGGAAAAGATGTCGGTGTTGTTACCAGCGGAAGTTTTTCTCCAAGTCTTTCCTGCGGTATCGCTATGGGGTATGTGGAGTCTGAATGGTGCCGGGTAGGGTTGGAAGCAACACTTGCCGGCGCTTCGGCGGAAATTTCAAGCACGAGTGTTGAAAAACCTTTTTATAAACGCGGTTCTGCGCGATCGGAGGGGGTTTAATGAGTATTCCTGCGAATTTAGTGTATACAAAGGACCATGAATGGGCACAGTGTGCCAATGGTATGGCCACGATTGGTATTACCGATTATGCCCAGCATTCATTAGGCGATATTACGTTTGTTGAACTGCCGAAAGTCGGCACCAAAGTTAAAAAGTCGGAGCAGTTTGCGGTTGTCGAGTCTGTTAAGGCTGCTTCTGATGTGTACGCGCCGGTTTCCGGCGAGATTGTTACAATCAATGAAGCGCTTGCCGCTTCTCCCGAACGCATTAATACATCGCCGTACGATGAGGGCTGGTTTGTGGTTGTTCGTATGAGCGACGAGAAAGAGGTTTCGGGGCTTTTAAATTCAGCCGCCTATCAAAAATACATTGAAGGGCTCCATTAATGGGATTTACGCCGCACACTGATGCTGAAATAAAAGAAATGCTTGCCTCGATCGGCGTTACATCGATCGACGGGCTCTTTAAGGATATTGCCCCTGATCTGCGCGCCAAATCGTTTGCTGTCCCCGAAGGTAAATCAGAATTTGAAGTGGTCGAGCATTTCAAAAAGCTTGCCGCAAAAAATGCAACAGGGCTTACTAATTTTGTTGGCGCCGGCTTTTACGATCATTATATCCCGGCTGCGGTTGATGCGTTGGCTGCTCGTTCAGAATTCTATACCGCCTATACTCCGTATCAACCGGAATGCTCGCAGGGCTGGCTGCAGGCAGTTTATGAATATCAAACTGCGATGTGCCAGTTGACCGGGCTTGATGCGGCTAATGCCTCGCTTTACGACGGAGGGACGGCTCTGTATGAGGCTGCTATGATGGCAATACGCATTACCGGACGCCGCAAAATAATCATGGATAGCGGTGTGAACCTCATCTACCGGACAATGCTTTATACGTATACTTCAAATCTTTCGATAGAATTTGTTGAGACACCGGTCGTACACGGGCAAAGTTCCCGCGAGGCTATTTATAAACATCTTGATGAAAATACCGCGGCAATTATTGTGCAAAACCCTAATTTCTTCGGCGCGGTTGATGACTTTTCCGATATTTCTAAAAAAGCGCATGCTCACGGAGCTTTGGTTATCGGGTCGGTTTATCCTGTTTCTCTGGGGATGCTTAAAACTCCCGCGGAAATGGATATTGATATAGCGACCGGGGAAGGCCAGAGTTTAGGTTTGCCGCTTTATTTTGGCGGGCCGTACCTTGGTTTTATGGCGACGAAGATGGCATTTGTGCGTAAGATGCCGGGAAGAATTGTCGGTGCAACCGTCGACAAAGATAATAAGCGGGGGTTTGTTTTAACGCTTCAGGCGCGCGAGCAGCATATTCGTCGAGAGAAGGCCACATCGAATATTTGTTCGAATGAGGCTTTGTGTGCGCTCAGATCGCTACTGTATTTATCGCTGGTTGGGAAAGCCGGTTTCCGGGAACTTGCGGAAATAAACTTTCAGAAGAGCGAATATTTAAAAAATCTTTTGGATAAGGTTCCCGGTGTCAGCGTTAAGCGATCATCGCCAACGTTCAATGAATTCACTGTTTTGCTGCCGAAAAATTCCGATGAAGTGGCGCATGCAATGATTGAAAAAGGATTTGCCTGCGGGTTCCCGTTGGGCAGGTTTTATAAAGGTATGGATAATTATTTGCTTGTCGCAGCAACCGAGAAACGCACGAAAGAAGAGATGATGAAATTTGCCGATAGCCTTGAGGTTGTTTTATGCAGTTAATTTACGAGAAGAGTGTTTCCGGCCGAAAGGGTTTTTCCTGGCCCCAGCCCGATATAAAAAACAGCCCGGCGCTTGATTCCGGCTATTGCCGCGCACAGCAGCCTGATTTACCGGAAGCTTCTGAACTTGATGTGGTGCGTCATTTTTCAAATCTTGCGCGTCTCAATTTTTCCGTCGATACTAATTTCTATCCGCTTGGTTCCTGCACTATGAAATACAACCCGAAATTTACCGAGAAAATCGCTGTTTTGCCCGGGTTTACCGACGTGCATCCGTTATTGCCGCAATTATTAGGCGGCGGCATGCTGACCCAGGGGTCTCTTGAAGTTATTTATAAAACAAAACAGCTTTTATGCGAGATTACCGGTATGGATGCTTTTACTACGCAACCCATGGCTGGGGCGCATGGCGAACTTACCGGCGTTATGCTTATGGCTGCCTATCATAAACATAAGGGGAACCGCCGTAAAACCGTGTTGATCCCTGATTCCGCGCACGGCACAAATCCTGCGTCTGCCGCGATTGCCGGCTATAGTGTGGAAGTGATTCCTACCGATAAAGATGGGCGCATGGATATGCAGGCTTTAAAAAACAAGCTTACGGCTAATGTTGCAGGGATTATGATGACCTGTCCGGACACGTTAGGACTTTTTAACCCCCATATTAAAGAGATTTGCGATCTTGCCCATAGCGTTGACGCATTGGTTTATTACGATGGCGCAAATTTAAACGCAATCTTGGGAAAATGCCGTCCCGGCGATATCGGTTTTGATATCGTACATCTTAATTTGCATAAAACATTCGGTACTCCGCACGGCGGCGGCGGTCCGGGATCCGGGCCGGTTGGTGTTGTAAAACGTTTGGAAGAATTTCTTCCTATTCCGCGCATTGTCAGGCGTACCGACGGAACATTTGCCCTGGAATATCAAAGAAAACTTTCAATAGGGTATATCGCCCCATTTTACGGCAACTTCGCGGTTGTTTTAAAAACGTACGCTTATATTATGCTGCTTGGTCGGTGCGGCCTTATTGAGGCGTCGGAACGCGCAGTTTTGAACGCTAATTATTGCCGGGTTCAATTAAAAGAGTATTTTGATATCGCCTATGATCGTATTTGCATGCATGAATGCGTATTTTCAGCGACACGCCAGAAGCAGTACGATGTCAGCGCGCTTGATATCGCAAAATATCTTATCGACCAGGGGATCCATCCACCTACGATTTATTTTCCGCTTATCGTTAAAGAAGCGATTATGATTGAGCCGACAGAGAGCGAATCAAAACAGACCCTGGACCGGTTTATTGAAATTATGAAAGAGGCTGCCCGTCTTGCCAAGGCCGATCCGGCAAAAATTAAAGAAGCGCCGCTTACCACCCCTGTCAAACGGCTTGATGAAACAAAAGCCGCAAAAGACCTGAACCTTCGTTGGAAAAAAGAGTAGCAGTTCCGCAAGCCTAGTTCATAGACTGTTTTCCGTTTGAAACGGCTCAATACTTTTAGAAGCCTTGTTTTTAAATACGTGTCCGTCTCTGACGGAATTCAAACCATGAACTATGAACGTACTTAAATCATTGACCAATACTCACGTTAAACCCTGGCGACTTATTTTGTCCGGGCATCACGATGCCTATACCAATATGGCGTTTGACGAGGCTTTATTGGAAGGATATTTGCGTTGCAATGCGCTCCCCACATTCCGCATATACGGCTGGAAGCCGGCGGCGATTTCGCTCGGGTATTTCCAGGATCCGGTTGTTAATCTGCGTTTGGATGAATGCTGCCGCCAGCAAATCCCTCTGGTTCGCCGGTTGACCGGCGGCGGCGTGTTGATCCATGACAATGATCTTTCCTATAGCGTTGTTTGTTCTGCTGCTGATATCGGATGTGATACGTCGGTTACAGAATCTTTTAAAAAGACATGTTCGTTCTTACAGCGTGCGTATGCGGTGTTTAGACTGAACGCGCGGTTTGCGTGCGAAGTTTCGCCGGTAACGGTGCGCCATGTACCTGCTTCGGCGATACGGCCTGATTTTTGTCTGGCCTCCAATGAAAAATACGATCTTCTGATTAATGGGAAGAAATTGGGCGGTAATGCGCAAAAGCGCAGGAAACACGCTTTTTTGCAGCACGGTTCGATTCCGTTGCAGGACGTTACGTTGCAGGCGCAGACATTATTGCGGCAGCGCGATGTTTTGAGTGACACATTTTCTTGGCTGGGTGATCTTGCCGCCAAAAAAGTTACTTTTGATGAGTTACAATATATTCTGATAGACTCTTTTTGCCAGAGTTTTGGCGCCACCGTAGTTCAGGGTAATCTTACGGAAGAAGAGGAAAGGATATTCCAGGACTTACGAGATGCAAAATACGCGACTCAGGAGTGGAATTATGCAAAGTCAGGGCGTAAACCCTCAACCCGCCTGCCGTAAGGCGCGGCCTGCGTGGCTTAATAAAAAAATTAATCTTGGGCAATGCCGGGAAGTAGAAACATTGCTTTCGGGGTTGTCTCTTAATACGGTTTGTCATAAAGCGCTTTGTCCGAATATCGGGGAGTGCTTCAACAAAAAACACGCTACGTTTTTAATATTGGGTGACGCTTGTACGCGCGCGTGCACATTTTGTGCGGTTCATAAAAAGCTCCCGTGCCCTGTCGATAGTGACGAGCCGGCTCATGTGGCAGAAGCAGTTGTTAAACTCGGTCTTAAACATGTTGTGATCACGAGTGTTACGCGGGATGATCTGGCTGACGGCGGCGCAGGGCATTTCGTTCGTACTATCGAGGCAATCCGTGTTAAAGCTCCCGGCGTAGCTATTGAAGTTCTTATCCCCGATTTACAAGGGGACAGTGACGCACTTACGTGTATTGTAAAAGCGAAACCGGAAATTATCGCGCATAATGTTGAGACTGTCCCTTCTTTGTATTCTCTGGTTCGTACGGGGGCTTCCTACGAGCGTTCATTAGGAGTGCTTCGTTCGATTAAAAGAATCGATGCTACTGTATTAACGAAATCAGGTATCATGCTCGGGCTGGGTGAACAAAGAAGAGAGGTCCTATCGGTTTGCAAAGATTTAGTCGATAATGGCTGTGATTTTTTAAGTATCGGCCAATATCTTGCGCCGAGCAAAGAACATTATCCGGTGCAGGAATTTATCAGGCCGGAACAATTCGAATTATTAAAAACGCAAGCCCTTGATTGTGGTTTTCGCCATGTGGAAAGCGGCCCGTATGTACGCAGCTCATACGCCGCTTCACAGTATCTTACCGGTTTGTCTTCCCGGTAAATCTTTATAGCCGGTCATGACCGTGAGCCTTTTTTGTAAAGGCACCCAGACCAGAGCGGGGGGTCATGATTACGCTTATCCAGTTTTACAAAAAGCCTCTTTTATTTGAGCAGCCGCTTTCGATTATTACAACCTGTGATCCGTTGCGGCTGGCGGATTGTTTTGAAAGAATCGAAGAAGCTTTGCGCCGGAGATGTTACTGCGCCGGTTTTGTTTCGTATGAGGCAGGGTATGCTTTTGAAAAGAAACTTTGTCAACAAAAGCACCATGATTTTCCGTTACTTTGCGTTGGCGTTTATAAGTCACCCCGCATTGGCTTGCCTCAATGGAGCAGCACACACTATGCGCATTTGGGAGGGCTGCGGCTTTCTCTGGATAGACGAGTCTATGACGAGCATATTCAAATAATCCGCCGGCATATTAAGGCGGGAGATGTATATCAAATTACCTATTGTATAAAACTGTTCTTTGATTTTTACGGGAGCGCCTATAGCCTGTATCAGCGTCTTGTAAGGGCGCAGCCAGTGCCGTATCCTGCGTATATTGAGACGGATTTCTGTAAGATCCTTTCGCTTTCGCCGGAATTATTTCTGCATTCCCGCGGGAGGGAGATTATTTCAAAACCAATGAAAGGTACCTGGCAGCGCGGCAGAAATCCTCTTTCCGACACCCTGCAACGATTTCGTTTTCGCTGCGATGCAAAAAACCGGGCTGAGAATGTGATGATTACCGATTTATTGCGCAATGATTTTGGAAGAATCAGCGCTCGGGTACGGGTACCGCGACTTTTTGAGATTACTCCCTACAAAACCCTCTTCCAAATGACTTCAACAGTACGAGCTCGGCTTGCGCTTGGTTATTCAGTTTATCGGTTATTCCAGTCGTTATTCCCTTCCGGTTCAGTAACCGGTGCGCCGAAAATCAGAGCGATGGAAATTATCCGGCAGTTGGAAGGCAGGGAGAGGAAAATCTACACGGGAGCAATCGGATATATTACGCCGGATAGAGATGTGTTTTTTAATATACCGATACGCACGCTGCTTCTTGGCAAGGACACCGGGGAAATGGGGATCGGCGGAGGTATTGTTTGGGACTCAACGCCTGATGGGGAGTGGGATGAGGGGCTCTTAAAGGCGCGCTTTGTTACGGATTTGTTTAAGAGTTCGTAGCTCATAGGAAAGTGCAGGGCTACGAATCTGCCTCCGGCGGAACACGACCTGTGACCGATGGGCTGCGAGCTATGAACTAAACTATTGCATGAATCTGCCGCACAGGTTACAATCATACTATATATAATGAAAGGTGATGTATGGTAGAAATATTCTTAATTGGTATTTTTGTCTTTGGGTATACCGCTGTTGCGCTTGAGCATCATATAAAGATCAATAAGGCTGCGACGGTTTTGATCATGGCGGTGCTTTCCTGGATGATTCTTGCCGGACAACACGTGCGTTTGCGTGATATTTCAGAGACCGTTTCCGCTTTTGGCCGCCATCTGCAGGATATCGCTCAAATTATTATCTTTCTCCTGGGGGCTATGACGATCGTGGCTGCTATTGAAGCGCATCACGGGTTTAAGATTGTCATCGATTTGATCCGTACTAAGAATAAAAGGGTTCTTTTGTGGATAATTTCTTTTATAACATTCTTTCTTTCCGCGGTCCTCGATAATTTAACCACATCAATTGTTATGGTGGCACTCTTGCCGCGCTTACTTGATGATCGCGCCGATCGTTTGATTTTTGCGAGCATGATTATTGTCGCGGCCAATGCCGGCGGTGCGTGGACGCCTATCGGCGATGTTACAACGACTATGCTTTGGATCGGCGAGCGTATAAGTTCCTTTCGGATCATGAAGATGCTTTTTATCCCGTCTCTTGTTTCGGTCTTGGTGCCGCTTATATATTTTACCTTTTCTCTTAATCATGAACCGGCGGCAACACATCTGCGGCACACACAGGGTGTTCGCGGAGGTACGCTGATATTTTTTCTCGGGATTGGTGCGCTTATCGCGGTTCCGGTTATCAGGGCTTTGACGTATCTGCCTCCTTTTATCGGAGTTCTTTTAGGCCTTGGCATTTTATGGGTTATTCTTGACCGTATTCATCCGCACGAGGAGGAATTACGTATCCCCCATATTTTGTCAAAGATTGATCTTGCAAGTATTCTTTTTTTCTTGGGGATACTTTTGACCGTTGCTTCCTTGGAAGTTTCCGGGATCCTTCAGCATTGTGCGGCATGGCTTGATACGACTATTGGGAATAAAGATATTATTGGGACGATTTTAGGTCTCCTGTCTGCGATTGTCGATAACGTCCCTTTAACTGCTGCCACCATGGGGATGTATAGTTTGAACGCGTTTCCAACAGATTCGAAGATTTGGGAGCTTCTTGCTTTTGCCGCTGGCACCGGAGGAAGTATCCTTATTATTGGTTCTGCCGCCGGCGTTGTGGTGATGGGGATCGAGAAAATTACTTTTACCTGGTATCTGCGTAAGATCAGTTTACCTGTTTTGATCGGGTATCTGGCGGGTATTCTTTCGTATAGTGCGATATATGCGTTTTTCGGAGGATAAGCTGTGATATCTATTGAACACGTGCTTTTCGTGGGCGCGCTGCTGTTGTTTATCAGCGTTATGGCCAGTAAGGCTTCCGACCGGTTTGGTGTTCCCGCACTTTTACTTTTTCTGGGAATCGGCATGCTTGCCGGCTCAGAGGGGATCGGTAAGATCTATTTCAACGACCCCTGGCTGGCTAAATCTCTGGGCGTTCTGGCACTGATTTTTATTCTGTATTCGGGCGGGCTTGATACGTCCTGGAAGGATATCCGCCATGTCCTGGCTCCGGGAGTTGCCCTTGCTACCGTCGGGGTTTTATTGACCGCGGTTTTCGTGGGCATCTTTGCCGTTTATATGCTTAAATTTTCTCCTCTTGAAGGGGCTCTTCTTGGGGCTATTGTTTCCTCGACAGATGCCGCGGCAATTTTTAGCGTCTTAAAATCCAAGCGCGTCAGTTTGCGCGGGAAATTACGCCCTCTCCTGGAGCTTGAGTCGGGAAGTAATGATCCCATGGCAGTTTTTCTTACCCTTGGCCTTATCCAACTCTTGAGTAATCCAACGCTCCCTGTTTTGCATCTGATCCCAACCTTTATTCTTGAGTTTGCGGTCGGTCTTGTCATGGGTTATCTGTGCGGAAAAGGGATTGTGATAATCACCAATCGCATTAAGCTTGCCTATGAAGGGTTGTATCCTGTTCTGATGATCGCCATGGTGATTTTGGTCTATGCCGTGACGGCCTTTTTTAAAGGAAACGGTTTTTTGAGCGTTTATATTGCCAGCGTTATTGTCGGCAATTCAAATTTTATCCATAAGAAAACACTGATGAAATTTCACGAGGGCCTTGCCTGGCTGATGCAGATAGCGATGTTCTTGGCGCTCGGGCTTTTAGTTTTTCCCTCAAAGATTGTGCCGGTTGTGGGTATCGGCCTTCTTATCGCACTCTTTTTAATGTTTATCGCCCGCCCGGTTAGTGTTTTTCTCTGTTTGGCCTTCAGTAAGTTAACCGTGCGTGAAAAGACCATGGTTTCCTGGGTTGGTTTGCGCGGTGCAGTGCCGATTATTCTTGCCACATTCCCCCTTTCCGCCGGTCTTCCGAAAGCGGATCTTATTTTTAATATTGTTTTTTTCATTTCTCTTACGTCAGTGCTTTTCCAGGGGACCAGCGTTCCTTTTGTTTCCCGGCTTTTGAAAGTCGATGCCCCCGTGAAAGATAAACCGCTGTACCCTCTTGAATTCGAGTATACGGGAAAAATTAACGCGACGCTGGAAGATATTATTGTGCCGTATCATTCCGAGGCGGTCGGGAAGTCGATTGTTAAACTCGGCGTTCCAACGGGCGCGCTGATCGTTCTTGTTTCTCGCGACGATCAATTTTTTATCCCCAATGGTGCGACAATAATCAAAGAGGGGGATGTGCTTTTGGTTCTGGCAAATAAACAAGACTTACAGCGATTATATGGAGTGGTTAACCGCGTGAAGTCAGGGGTTGCTGCATAAAGGAGACGTATGGAAGCATTGGCTGCGTTGTGGACATTTCCGGCGATAGTTTTAGCGGCTATGCTTATTGCCTGGGCTGCGGAATGCGGGCAGTTTTTTATTTCTCAGGGGCTTGCCTTAGCGGTACTTGCCTGGATACAGACGCTTCCTGAGTTTGCAGTTGAAGCGGTTATCGCTTTGGAAGCGGCTCACGATCCCTCCAAGGTGCATTTAATAACTGCTAATTATACCGGGTCATTGCGGCTTTTTGTTGGCCTTGGCTGGCCGATGGTTTATTTTGTTTCTATGTTTTTCGGAAGGAAGCGGGGGGTTAAAAAGCTATCCTGGAATATTACGCTTGAAGACGAACATGCCATCGGAGTGCTTTCGCTTTTACCGGCGCTGATTTATTTTATTTTTATTTATATAAAAGGGACGCTTGATTTCTTTGATGGGTTTGTCCTTGCTGCTATCTATTGTGCGTACCTGTTCTTAGTTTCCCGCATTCCTCCGCAGGATGAGGAAGAGATGAGTGATTTGGGGCGTATCCCGAAATTTGTGATGAAACAAAAGCGTCCTCTAACCATTGCCCTGCTTATCGGGTTTTTCGTCGCAGGCGGTTTGATCTTGTATTACGGCGCGCATCCGTTTTTAAACTCCATGCTTGCCATTGCTGTTGCGATGGGGGTTTCGCAGTTTGTTTTTGTGCAATGGGTCGCTCCTTTTTTAAGCGAATTCCCGGAAAAACTTTCTGCTTTTCATTGGGCGCGAAAAGTAACCAAGGCACCGATGGCACTGGCGAATTTCGTTTCTTCATCGATCAATCAATGGACGATATTGGTGGCGATTATCCCCTTTATTTATTCTTTCGGGTTGGGCAAAATCGCACCGGTTGTTTTTGACGAACACCAGAAGCTTGAGATAATCCTTACCATTGTGCAGTCATATTTAGGTTTTCTGTTTTTGGCGAGCATGGACTTCGGGTTCTTTGAAGCAGTCGGGCTTTTTGGCCTCTGGCTTATACAGTTTTTGTTGCCTGAAACGCGTCAATGGATCACGTATGTGTATGCTGCATGGGCGCTTATTGAAACTATTCGTTTGGCAAAAAATTTCCGTTCACGCAATGCCTTCACGGTTTTTGCCGCTATGTGTAAAAGTCATCTCTTGAAAAATTCCCGTTGCCATTGAGTTCCTGATGTCCGGTAGTTGGTTTGCGTTGATCGTTCATGCCTGTGCGATATGGTTTTACGCACATTGTTATCGTTGCGCGTTCCGGTTTACGTTTGGCTCCCGGGATACCTTCCGTCTCAACGTTGGTATTTTCGCTCATCGTAATCCCGTGCGTGCTTTTGCCGAAAAGCTCTCCGGTGCGTAAAAACGCTATCACTGCGGCTTGCGAGTATACGTATCGTAACATTTCCTATTAAATTTTAACCATTGACCATCGGTTACGTGTGATGTTGTGAAGGGCAAGCGTGCAACCCGTTTGTTCCTTTGTGTATAGTTCTCTGCTTGCTATTCCTGAAAGGCGTGGTATAATCGTTTCCCTGAAACATTTTGACGGCGCGCGTATCGCTTTGTAAAAAGCGAGCCCACACGCTACTCGACGCTATGTTTTGAGCAGGCCCGCTACGAGGACCCGTCAAATATAATCCGTTTACGAATGAGGCAGGTATATCAACCTAAGGTCTACAGCGATCTTGCGGGTTGGGAGTTTGTTTTTCTTTTGTGGCCGGTGTGCATATGAAGGTTAATTTTTATAAGGATTATTATCTATGATAGGGCTTTGGGAGAATATTAGTTTTTGTTTTGATCCGTTGGCGGTATTTTTCCTTCTTGTTATCACCGTCGTATCTATTCCTTCGCTTATCTATTCGTACGGATATCTTACGGGGCATTATTCGCGCGCGCGCATTTTTGTTATAACCAGCGGTACCGTTCTTTTTATTTTGTCTATGGCGGCAGTGGTATGTTCCGCCAACCTTCTGGCATTTCTTTTTGCCTGGGAATTGATGTCGCTTGTTTCATATTTTCTGGTGGTTTTTGATCATGAGAATCACCAGTCTGTTGACGCCGGCCTTATTTATTTAATTATGACTCATGTTGGTACCGCGTTTTTACTTGCTGCGGTGCTTATCATGTATCATTATGCAGGGTCTTTTGATTTTTCCGTTGTCAGGAATACGATTCCTCTGATTCCCGCCGCGACAAGGCACATGCTGTTTTTGTTTTTGTTGATCGGTTTCGGCACAAAAGCGGGAGTTGTTCCGTTACATGTATGGCTGCCGTATGCGCATCCCCAGGCGCCGTCACACATCTCCAGTATTATGTCCGGCGCGATGATCAAGGTTGCCCTCTACGGTTTTTTAAGGATCGCCATCGGCATAATCGGTATTCCGTCCGCGTGGTGGGGGATTGGCGTGTTATCAGTGGCAGTAGGGACGTGTTTTGTGGGGATCATGTACGCTCTTTTGGAGCGTGATATCAAGAGATTATTGGCGTATTCAAGCGTTGAAAATATAGGAGTTATCCTTTTGGGTATTGGCGCTGCGATGGTTCTTATGAGTAAACAGCAGTACGTGCTTGCTGAAATCGCCTGTGCCGCTGGATTATTCCATATATTGAATCATGCGGTTTTTAAAGGGTTATTGTTTCTTGGAGCCGGCAGCGTTTATAAGGCGACCGGAACGCGGGACCTTGAAAGAATGGGGGGGTTGATAAAGCGTATGCCGTGGACAGCCGCGTTTTTCCTGGTAGGGGCCTTGGCAATAGCGGGGTTGCCTCCCTTGAACGGATTTGTCAGCGAATGGCTTATTTTCCAAAGCTTGTTTGGAGCGGCGAGCGCTTTACCCGGTGCCTTGAAAATATTTTTTGTTTTTATGATGGTTTGCCTTGCGGTTACCTGCGGTCTTGCTGCTGCTTGTTTTGTCAGAGCCTTTGGTGTCGGATTTTTAGCGCTTCCCCGGAGTTCCCGTGCGGAGCAAGCCAGCGAAGTGCCGCTGAGTATGAAAATGGGGATGGGAATATTGACCGTAGGTATAGGCATACTTGCTTTTTGCGCGACAGGGCTATGGCATGCCATGCGTTTTGTGGCCCATGGTATTACGGGAGGAGAGATCGTTCCGGCCGGGACAGGGGAACTGCTGCTTTCCGGAACAATCTTGAATATGCCGGTTATTGCCGGGATATTCGGTGTCATACTGGTGTTAGGATATTGTATGGTTAGGCTTATCGCCGGTCCTGAAAAAGTGCGGCGTGGCGCGACCTGGGATTGCGGGTATTATGGCCTGACCAGCCGCAATGAATATACCGCGACAGCTTTTTCGAAACCTTTTCGCATTGCGTTCAGTTTCTTTTTTCTCCCGCAGCGTCGAGTAGAAAAGCTGCGCGAATCATATTATCATGTGAGCAGCTTTAAATACGAAGTTCGCACAATCCCCGTATTTAAACAGTATTTTTACGCGCCCATTGTTAAAGGTTTTTTTGTGGTGGCCCAACGCATGAAAATATTCCAGATGGGGAGTGTCCACTGGTACCTGGGATACATTTTATTTATGTTTATCGGTGTCATAATCTTTGTTCTCGTGCATTAGGATATGAAAACACTACTTTTTATCATACAAATACTGGTTTGTATCTGCCTTGCGCCGCTGGTAAGCGGTCTTATGCGTAAAATAAAAAATTCGCTGCGTATGCGCAAAGGCGCACCTGTTTTGCAGCCGTATTACAATTTAGGTAAATATATAAAGAAGGAAGAAGTCGTTTCCGAGCACTCCTCGTTTATATTACGGTACGCTCCGTATGTGGTATTGGCTTCCACGGTTACGGCGTTTTTGTTTGTGCCGGTATTCCATTATTCCTGCTTGCTTTCCGAAATAGGGGGGGTCGTAGCGTTATTTTTCTTTCTGTCGCTGGGAAGGTTCTTTCTTGTTTTAGCAGGGCTTGATGCGGGAAGCTCTTTTGGGGGGATGGGTTCTTCCCGGGAAATGTTTATAGCGAGTCTGGCCGAGCCAGTGGCGATATGCGCGATGGCAGTGGTGGGATTAAAATCCGGCGCCTTGCATTTGCCGGCCGCTTTAAATTTGGTACAGACTCCTGTTTCGGTGATCGTTGCTGCAACAGCGTTATTATTTGTTGTGATTGCGGAAACCTCACGTATTCCCGTCGATAACCAGGAAACGCATCTTGAGCTGACGATGATTCATGAAGCGATGGTGTTGGAATATTCGGGACGATCGCTTGCGATTCTCGAATTAAGTGCGCATATCAAGCAGATATTACTTTTGAGCGTGCTTGCCGGCATGCTTTGGCCTTTTCCGGTATATGTCCCGGATAGCGGCGCGTATCTATGGTCAGCCGCTTTTTTTGCGGGGAAGGTTGCTTGTATTGCGGTCATCGTAAGCGTTATGGAAGTTATGGTAGCTAAAATGCGGCTTTTCAGAGTCGTTGATTTCTTAGGGTTCGGATTTTTGCTTTCGATTCTGGCGTTGGTAATGGCAGGGCTGGGAGTATAAGATGATATACGCGTTTTTATTGGGGATGATGATGTTTGCCTATTCGATGGTGATTACCCGCAGAGTGACTGCGCTTATCCGCAGCTTTCGCCTGCAATCACTTTTTCTTGCGTTAGTAACTTTTGCCTTTGCCTATAGAGAAAAGAGTATCGAGGTTTGCATTGTCGCCGGGTTATTGGTCGTGATAAAAGTCGTCGGTATCCCGTATTATTTAACCAGGCTTTTGAAGGGGATCAAGATTGATGAGCCGCTTGGGTTGTTTATGAACCCGCTTCTTTCCCTGGTTATGGCAATTATTTTCACCTTTGTTTCTTCGCTTTTTGGCGCGATGCTCCTGCGTCACCAGGACCCGCTTATCCTTGTGTCTCTTATCGCCGCTATGACTACGCTGTTTATCGGTTTTTTTATCATGGTATTCCGTATTAAAGCGGTTACGCAGATCGTCGGGCTGCTCACTATGGAAAACGGTATATTTTTACTTGCCGCGGCGATTACCGACGGAATGCCTTTTTTTGTGGAAATCGCGATATTCTTCGACGTTTTTGTGTGTGTCATTATTACGGGGATATTTTTATACCGGATCAACCGGCTTTTTACGCATATTGAAGTCAACCGTTTGACCGAGTTGCGAGGTTAATGCCATGCTTCTTTTTTGTCTTATAGCGCTTCCTTTTTTAGCTGCTTGTCTGTCGCTTGTGTGCCGCAACCAGCGCCTGCTTACCGGCATCGGGGTTTTTTTCTATTCGGGGATTTTGGCTTTCAGCGTACGGCTTGCCTATGTTATTTGCATGAAGCATCCCGTTGTGGTATGTGGCAAATTCCTGCGGGCTGATGCCTTGAGCGCGTTTTTTGTTATTCTGATCGCGCTGGTAAGTTTCTGCTCTTTGGTTTATTCGAAAGGATACCTTGTTGAGCCGGAAGAAGGGGAACTTACCCCGCGTAAAAAATCACTCTACTATTTTTTCTTTCATATCTTTGTGTGCGCCATGCTGGTTGCAACGTTGGTTGATAACCTCGGGCAATTGTGGGTGGCGATTGAGATGACGACGCTGGCGTCGACATTCCTGGTCGGCTTTTATAATAATAAAACATCGGTTGAGGCGGCCTGGAAATATCTAATTATATGTTCCGTGGGCATCACCATTGCTTTATTGGGGACCGTGTTATTGTATTATAACGTCGCGTTACACGGTTCGCTTAAGACGTTGGACTGGTCGGTTATTGCGCGTGTTGCTCCGCATCTTGACCATCGGCTGATGGTCGTTGCATTTCTTTTTGTGCTGGTTGGATACGGCACCAAGGCAGGTTTGGTGCCGATGCACACCTGGTTGCCTGACGCGCATAGCCAGGCTATGACGCCGATCAGCGCTTTGTTAAGCGGTGTCTTGCTCAAAACGTCTATCTACGCGCTTATCCGGTTTGCGATTATTGCCAATCTAACTTTGGGAACGCATTTTGCCTTTACCGTGATGATGTATGCAGGGTTGATTTCGATCGGCGTTGCCAGTTTTTTCTTACTGGTGCAAAAAGATTTAAAACGGCTTTTGGCATACAGTAGTATTGAAAACGTGGGGATTATTGTTTTTGGCATCGGAGTAGGCACTCCGCTTGCCTTATTTGGCGCTTTATTCCATGCGCTTAACCATGCCTGCGCAAAATCACTTTTGTTTTTTTCGGCCGGCACTATTGTCAAACGTTATAAGACGCATAATATGAATTTGATCCAGGGCGTTATTCAGGCAATGCCTTTTACCGGCGTTGCCATGCTGGTTGGACTGTTTGCTATCGTTGGCATGCCGCCGTTTGCCATTTTCATGAGCAAACTGACGATTATTACCGCGGCGCTGGGGCAGAAATATTTTATTCTTGTAGCGTTGGTGCTTTTATTCCTGGCAGTTGTTTTTGCCGCTTTACTGCTTCATTTGAGCAAAGTTGTTTTTGGGAATAAACCGAAAAATATTCCGCGCACGCAAGAGACCTTGAGTGTAAAACTTGTGTTTATCGGACTTATAGCGTATCTGATTGTCTTCGGGCTTGGTGTTCCGTTTCCGCTGCGGGTGCTTCTTGAACGGGCAGTGGGCGTGATGCAGGGAGTCTAATATGCATGGAAATGATATTATTGCCGGGTTGCAGGTTAAAGGTATTACTTTGATTGAGACGGTTGATTGTAACCCGTACGAGCTGGAAATTCGAGTGCCCCGGGAAAATTTTAAGGCAGCCTGTTTATTCGTGCATACCTATTTGCGTTCTCCGGTGATGGCGTTGTTTGCTCTTGACCTGCGCAGGGATAACGGTACGTTTGAAATTCGCTGTGTGTTTTTAGCCAAAGAGATTTCCCGTTGGTGTACGGTTGTTGTTTCTGTCGCGGGAAATAATCCTGCGATTGATTCTATAGCCAAAGAAATTTATTCTGCCACGCTCTTTGAGCGTGAAATGAAGGAGATGTTTGGTATTCTGCCTCAAGGAGATCCTGATCTACGGACGCTTCGTTTGCATGAAGAAGTTTGCCCGGAAGGCGCGTTTCCTTTACGTAAAGATTTTGCGGGGATTGCCGCTCAGAAAGTTCCCGTATGCGGATATCACTTTAACCGTGTTGAGGGAGAAGGAGTATTTGAGGTTCCCGTCGGTCCGGTTCACGCGGGTATTATCGGCCCCGGGCATTTTCGTTTCAGCGTTGCCGGGGAGCCTATTGTTAATTTGGAATTGCGGCTGGGATTTACGCATCGAGGCATCGAAAAACTTTTTGAAGGGAAATCCGCACAGGAATGTCTGCACTTGAGCGAATGTGTGGCAGGGGATTCTGTGATTGCCCATGGGTGGGCTTTTTGTCGCGCGGTTGAAACGATCCAGGGGGTGCAGATTGGCGCGGATGCTTTTTGTGTCAGAGCGATATGCCTGGAGCTGGAAAGGATCTACAACCATCTTTCGGGTGTCAGTGGTATTGCGCTTGATGTGGGATTTAGTTTTTGCGCGCAGTATGCTGCGCTTTTAAAAGAGCGTGTATTGCAGGTGAATAAAAAACTCAGCGGGCATAGGTATTTGAAGGGTGTCTTACGTATCGGGGGAGTGCAGCGTGATTTTGATCAGGTTGTTTTACGGTGCGTGATGGATGAAATATCCCTGATAAAAGAAGATTTGGACAAATTGCAGACAATGTTGTATGGCAGTGTTTCTTTTATGGACCGCATTGATGAAACCGGAGTTTTGAGGAAGAAAACCGCCGAAGATTTTGGCGTGATCGGTTTGGCAGGAAGGGCGTCTGGTGTCTCCCTTGATTTAAGACGCGTATTCTCCGATGGGTATGCTGCCGCTGGATTCCGCCGGGTTAAGTATGAAAAAGGGGATGTATTGGCACGAGTACGTATGCGTATTGACGAGGTGTACGAATCGATGCGTTTAATCGAAGTTTTTGCAAAACAACTCGCGCCATTTCCGCAGAATAAGGGCAGTGCCGTGCGAAAAGATTATGCCATTGGCGCGGTCGAGGGATGGCGAGGTCCGACATTCTATTGGGTTAAGCTTGTTGATGGAACAGTTGACCGGTGTAAAATCGTCGATGCCTCGTTTCATAACTGGCAGGGACTTTCGGTTGCGGTATTGGGGAACATTGTCCCCGATTTTCCGGTCAGTAATAAGAGTTTTGATTTATCATACGCGGGGAATGACTTATAGCCATGTTTGATATTATTAAAAATAGTTTTAAAAAAGGGTTGGTAACGCAAAAGATTGTGCTGCCTGAAGAAATCCGCTCTCAGGAGTTTGAATCGTGCGGGTTAGAATTGCGTAAGACTATTGATGCTTTGTATGGCAGGTCTTTGCATCTGCGGGAAGTAGATACCGGCTCGTGTGGCGCCTGCGAATCAGAGCTTGGTGCGTTAAGCAATCCTCTGTATGATATTCAGCGCTTTGGCATTGATTTTGTCGCTTCTCCGCGCCATGCCGATGCGCTTATTGTGACAGGACCGGTATCAAAGAACATGGTGCTTGCTTTAAAAAAGACGTTTGATGCGATGCCCGGACCAAAATTTGTCATCACGGTCGGTAGCTGTACTTGTAAGGGCGGCGTATTCGCGCAATCGTATTATACCGTCAATGATATCTCCTCAATTATCGGGCCTGTTGCGCTTCACATCCCCGGGTGTCCTCCGGAACCTCTCGTCATCATGCAGTACCTCCTTGCTTTTTTGAAACAGCGCCCATAAATTACAGACATTTTCAGCGCCAATCGGGAAAGTGTCTGTGCTGTAAGCTGGGAACTGTCCCTCATACCGCTAAATTCGATACTGATCAAGCATTTGATATTCTTTGTTCTTACCAATAATGCGTTCTTGATGGCTGCTCCAGCGATACTCTGTCGCTGCTTTAACAATACAAGCCCTCACCGGATTTAGTTCTATGTAGTGCAGACAGTCAATGAAGTAGTTGTCCTTAACGATTGCTTTGCTTGTGAATCTACTTTGCCAAAGATGTCCGACTTTTTTGTAGCGTTTATTGAAATAGGCGGTGTAAGAGAGGGAGAGACCATGCATAAATTTTGCCATATTTTTTGGCTCTGTTGGTTCTCCAGCGATATGTATGTGGTTTGGCATTAGGCAGAAACCGTAGAGCAGGAAAGCATATTTCTGCTTATATTTCTTTAGAGACGATATATATTTGCGGTAATCTTGGTCGTCAAAAAATACCTGTTGTCGTTGATTTCCTCGCGTTATAATGTGGTAACAAGCGTTACGTAGTAATAATCTTGGGCCTGTTGGCATATGGTTACCTCCTATTCTATTAGACGAAGGGGGAGGGGGTTTCTAACGGAATTTTTTAAGAAAGGTATACTTTCCAGCGTGAAGAGGGGACAGTTTCCCGATTGAGTTGGAAAGCGTCTGTGGAGGAGAGTATGAAACGAAAAACAAGCACGCTTCATGATGAGTTAAAGAAAATCGACGCCTATTGGCGGGCATCGAATTATCTTTCTGTTGGACAGATTTATCTCCTTGATAATCCTTTCCTGAAAGAGCCGTTATCATTGAAACATATCAAGCCGCGTCTTCTTGGCCATTGGGGAACAACTCCCGGTCTTAATTTTATTTATGTTCACCTCAACCGTTTGATAAAAAAATTAGATTTGAATATGATTTATATCATTGGCCCCGGACATGGCGGTCCGGCTTTGGTTGCGCAGGCGTATCTTGAGGGGACTTATAGCGAATATTATCCTGAAATCGGACAAGATACGGAAGGAGTTAAAAAACTCTTCCGGCAATTTTCTTTTCCGGGTGGAATCCCCAGTCATGTCGCGCCGGAAACCCCCGGTTCGATCCATGAAGGCGGAGAGTTGGGATATTCGCTATCACATGCATTTGGCGCGGCATTTGATAATCCCGATTTGATTGTTACCTGCATTGTGGGTGACGGGGAGGCAGAGACCGGGCCATTGGCTACGGCGTGGCACTCAAATAAATTCCTGAATCCCGCCAGAGACGGTGCGGTTTTGCCGATACTGCATTTGAACGGTTATAAAATCTCTAATCCGACGATAATGGCCCGAATCAGTAAACGTGAGCTCACACAATTTTTTAGCGGCTGTGGATATAAACCGTATTTTGTTGAAGGGTCAGACCCCGGGAAGATGCACGTCTTGATGGCGCATACCCTTGAAGTTGTTATGAAGGAAATTAAAGCAATCCAGAAAAAAGCGCGACAGAGCAAAAAATCGGTACTCCGGCCGATATGGCCGGTGATTGTGTTACGTACGCCAAAAGGATGGACCGGGCCAAAAAGTATCGATGGGTTAAAGACGGAAAATTACTGGCGTTCGCATCAGGTTCCGTTTTCTGAGATGGCCGAAAAGCCTTCGCATGTCAAAGCGCTTGATATCTGGATGAAAAGTTATAGGGCCGAAGAATTGTTTGATCGCAACGGCCGTTTGCTTCCGGAGTTAGCGGCACTTGCGCCAAAAGGAAAGCGTAGGATGAGCGATAATCCGCATGCAAACGGCGGGCTACTTTTACGCGATTTGATCCTTCCCGATTTTCGTTCTTACGCGATGAAATTTGAGAAGCCCGGAACAATAAATTCTGAGCCGACGCGCGTCATGGGATATTTTTTGCGCGATTGCATGAAACTGAATCAGAAGACAAAAAACTTTCGCGTTGTTAGCCCTGATGAGCTTACGTCTAACCGTTGGGGAGCAGTTTTGGAAACGACGAATCGTGTTTGGATGGCTAAAATTTTGTCGTATGATGATCATCTAGCTTGCGACGGCAGAGCTATGGAGATATTAAGTGAACATACCTGTCAAGGCTGGCTTGAAGGATACCTTTTAACCGGGAGACACGGTTTTTTTTCCTGTTACGAGGCATTTATCCACCTGGTTGATTCTATGTTTAATCAACACGCCAAGTGGTTAAAAACATCGAAAAAAATTCCTTGGCGCCGTCCGATCGCTTCACTTAATTATCTTTTAACTTCGCATGTCTGGCGTCAGGATCATAACGGATTATCGCATCAGGATCCCGGGTTTATCGATCATGTGATGAATAAAAAAGCCGAGATTATCCGCGTGTATCTTCCTCCTGATACGAATACGCTTCTTTCGGTGACGGATCATTGTTTGCGCAGCCGGCATTACGTGAATGTTATTGTCGCCGGAAAACATCCGGGGTTGCAGTATTTAAGCATGGATGAGGCGATCAAACATTGTACGAAAGGTATCGGCACCTGGGATTGGGCAAGTAACGATCATGGCCAGGAACCTGATGTGGTGATGGCATGTGCCGGAGATGTCCCGACTTTGGAGACCTTGGCGGCAGTGGATATTTTACGGCAAAAGTTCCCCGGTTTAAAAGTGCGTGTGGTTAATGTCGTTGATTTGATGACCTTGCAGCCGCAGAGTGAGCATCCGCACGGTATTCCCGATAAAGATTTCGACAGTATTTTTACGACGAATAAGCCGGTGATTTTTGCTTTTCACGGTTATCCGTGGCTTATTCATCGCCTGGTTTACCGCAGGACCAACCATGATAATTTCCATGTGCGCGGCTATAAAGAAGAAGGGACAACGACCACGCCTTTTGATATGACGGTGATGAATGAACTTGACCGGTTTAATCTGGTTGATGATGCGATTGATCGCTTGCCGCAATTGCAGAATAAGGCGGCGCATGTTAAAGATTGGCTGCATAATAAATTGATCGAGCATAAGCAGTATATTAATGAACACGGCGAGGATATGCCTGAAATCCGTGATTGGAAATGGCCCTATTAATGAGGATTGAGACGCTTTCCGGCGCAATCGGGGTGGTGTCTTAATCGCAAGCTCGATACTGTCCCATGGAAGGATTAAAATTGCAAAAAGGGGGAATTTCTAATGGTATTTAAAAAAGGGACATTTTCTAGCGTGAAGTTGGGACAGTTTCCCGATTAGCTTGGAAAGCGTCTATGAAGTGAAGATGCCTTTACGACAAGATTCTTCGTGGTGTTTGTACGTGCTTCAGTGTAAAAATAAGGCGCTCTATACCGGCATCAGCAATAATCTTCCCCGGCGGTTTCTTCAGCATACAAAAGGGAAAGGTGCCCGGTATACCAGGAATTTTGGAGTTAAACGTCTTGTGTATGCGTTGTATGGTTTTTCTCTTCCCGATGCCATGAGAGCCGAAAAGTTCATGAAATCATTGCCCCCGCAGAAAAAGGCCGCTTTTATTAAAATTTCATTCAAGAAAAATTCCCGAAAGAAACATTAGGCGTGTGTTGCGGCGCGGTGTTTTTGATGCAGGATGCTGTTATGCATTCCATAGGTAAAATATACGATAAGCCCGATGATCAACCAGACAACGAATCGTATCCAGGTAATGTGCGGAAGTGCAGTCATCAGGAAAATGCAGGAAGCAACTCCTAAGAGCGGGATTATAGGATTAAGCGGTACTTTGAATGCGCGCGGCCGGTGCGGTTCTTTGACGCGTAAAACGATAACGCCGAAACAGACCAAGACAAATGCAAAAAGTGTACCGATATTGGTCAGATCAATCATTTCTTCGATATTCGTAAAAGCTGCGACTGAAGCGATGATGATACCGGTGACTATGGTTGCAACGTGCGGAGTTTTGAAACGGTGGTGCACACGGGAAAATATCTGCGGTAACAATCCGTCGCGGGACATGGAAAAGAAAATGCGCGATTGTCCGAGTTGTAAGACCAGGAGTACCGCGATCTGCGCGGCAATGGAGCCGAATGCGACGATGATTGCCGCCCAGGGGAGATTGATATGCTGCATTGCTAACGCCAGCGGTTCCGCCTTTTCATGCGACAGGGAAGTTTTTAACAGATCAAACGGGATAATCCCGGTAAAAACAGCGGCAACGAGCATGTAAATGATCGTGCAGATAATGAGTGAACCGATAATTCCGATCGGCATGTCGCGCTTAGGGTTTCGTGTTTCTTCGGCAACGGTAGAAACGCAGTCAAAACCGATATAGGCAAAAAACGCGATAGCCGCAGCGGCTTTTATTCCGGCAAATCCGTTTGGCGCAAACGGTACCCAGTTTTCCGGCTTGACATAGAAAGAGCCGAGCACGACGAAAAATCCCAGCACCAAAAGTTTGATCGTGACAATGGCGATATTAAAGCGGGAGCTTTCTTTGATGCCGCGTACGAGTATGACGGTAAGAAGCAGAACGATTGCGCTTGCCGGCGCGTTACAAATGAATGGGACACCAAAGATATGCGGGGCGGTGTGTATTGCCGCGTAGGCTTTTTGCAGTCCGGGTGTTAATTGATCAATCGGCGTTCCGTTTGCTATCAGCGCGGCTGCTTTTTGAAAGCCGGCGAATGCTGATCGGTAATCGATTGTTAACCATGCCGGTAAATCAAATCCAAACCCGTGAAGAAAGGCGTTGAAATATCCAGCCCAGCTGATTGAAACTGCAATACTGCCGACGCAATACTCAAGCATGAGGTCCCAGCCGATAATCCAGGCTACTAATTCTCCGAATGTCGCGTATGAATACGTGTAGGCGCTTCCGGAGATAGGAACAAGGGATGCGAATTCAGCATAACAGAGCGCCGCGAATCCGCAGGCAAGGGCGGTAATCGCAAAAGAAAGGATAAGCGCCGGCCCGGCACCGGGCCGCAGGGCATCTCCGGCTGCAGCGGTGCCGACGGTAGCAAAAATCCCCGCTCCTACAATAACGCCAACGCCGAAAAGAATGAGTTCGAACGGGCCGAGAACTTTCTTGAGTTTTTTATCAGGGTCATGGCTCTCCGCGATGATTGAGGAGAGGTCTTTGAGCCTAAAAAGTCGTTCGGAGAGTCTCTTCATACGGATATATTATACAAAAAATTTTGCATTTGTAAAAATAATCTTGTTGTAGCTCATCGCTGATAATTCGTAGGGGTTCTAGGATACGCCGTTACTGTACATGCTTTTATTCACTTGTTTGACTTTGTGACGGCATGACGTTGCCACACGGAAATTTTTACTATGAGCCATGAGCAACAAGCAATGAGTTAACGTACAACTTTCTTCTTGACAATGGGTTATGATGTTTGTATCATAAGTATGAATAGTAATACAAGTTATACAAGAGATACAATAGTATGGAGGGAATGTGGATAAGACAAAAAAATCAAGAGGAGCTCCCCGGTTTTTTGGTAAGGTTCCCGTGGGATCAAAAGGGCAGATTGTAATTCCGCGCGAGGCGCGTCAGGCCATGGGTATCGGCCCCGGTGATCAGGTCGTTATTATTTCCGGTCCTCCCCATGAAAAGCGGATGATCAGCTTGATCCCTGAAGAGGAGTTTAATAAATTTCTCGCGTTTATGGAAGAACATGTTACGATGATACGAAAAGAATCCTTGAAATAGGAAGCGCAGCTTTTTATACGCTTGTCATTAGAAATACGGGAATAAAATCTGCTTATACGCGTCTAATGGGTAGACTATATATACGGTATGGAATATTGCGATACTATAACGATGTCGAAGTCTAGAGGAGTCAGGCTTGTCTCTATGAAGCGGTTTATACTGAGTAGTATCATTATTTCTTATTTCATTTGTTTATCTGGTGTTTCTTTCGCGGAAGAGACTTTGACCTGGAGCGGTTGCCTTGCCGAAGCAAAAAAGAATAATCCCGATTTGATTTCCAAAGTTGAAACGGTCAATCAACAAAAAGCCGCTCGGGCTGTATCCGCAAGCGGTTTGTATCCGCAGGTTGATGCCAGTTTAAATGCTTCGACTTTAACAGCTACTTCCCGAAATGCCTCTACCGGTGTTAAAACGAGCGCTACGACAGATGACTATTCGTATGGCGTCAGCGGTTCACAGTTGTTATTCGATGGTCTTAAAACGGTCAATAATGTAAAATCAGCGTCGGAGAACATCAAAGCGGCTCAGGAGGGGTACCGGTTTACCTCATCAGAAGTACGTTATAATCTGCGGACTGCTTTTGTTAATTTGTTAAAATCACAGCAGATGATTCAGGTTGCTGAGGAAATCGCTAAAATTAGAAGGGACAATTTGATTTTGATATCCTTACGGTATCAGTCAGGGCTGGAGCATCGAGGTGCTTTACTGACTGCGGAGGCGGATGTTGCTCAGGCGAAATTCGGAGTTTCCCAGGCAAAAAGGGATGTTGTGGTAGCGCAGCGGCAATTAACCAAAGAGATGGGCCGTCTTGCGTTCACGCCAATGGTTGTTAACGGCGAGTTATCTGTTTCAGATGCCGCCCTGGGGAAGCCCGATTTTGAAGCATTGATTAAAAATAATCCAGCGTTATTACAGGCTGCTGCCAAGAAAAATGCGGCATCGTTTAGCGTTCGTTCCGCGTATGCAGAATTTTTCCCGCAGCTGACCGGCCAACTCGGCGCCGATCGGTTGAGTTCTCGATGGCCGCCGCGCAATAACAGTTGGAGTGCCGGGTTGGGAGTATCAATGCCCTTGTTTGAGGGTGGATTACGATTTGCTCAGGTTGCTCAGGCGAAAGCAGCTTTGCGTCAGGCGGAAGCCGACGAACGGAGTATCCGTGACAATGCCCTCGTCAGCCTGGAAGAAACATGGGCTTCGCTGCAGGATGCCATTGAAACCGTTGCGGTGCAACGTAAATCGCTCGAGGCTACGGTTGAACGCGCGAAGATAGCGGAAGCGCAATATTCGACTGGTTTTATCACATTTGACAGCTGGACGATTATTCAAGATAACCTGGTTTCGGCGAAACAGGCATATTTAAATGCCCAGGCAAATGCGTTATTTTCCGAGGCAAGCTGGATTCAGGCGAAAGGAGAGACTTTAGAATATGCGCAGTAAAAGATTAAAAATAGGTATTGGCGCTTTGATTATTTTCGTGGCAGCCGGTTTTCTGGTCATGAAAGCGATGCATCAAAAAAAAGCCGGCGCGGTGGTTAAAGAGATAACGCCGACAGTCGGTGACATTCAGATTACCATTTCTGTGACCGGTACGGTCCTTCCCAAGAACAGGCTTGAAGTCAAACCTCCGGTCAACGGACGGGTTAAAGAAGTGCTGGTACAAGAAGGAGAGAAAGTCACGGTTGGACAAACGTTAGCGCTCATGAGTTCCACGGAACGGGCTGCTTTGCTGGATGCGGCGCGGGGGCAGGGCCAAGAAACCTTACAATACTGGGAGGAAGTTTATAAACCTATTTTATTGATCTCCCCGATCAATGGAGAAGTTATTGTTTCTACGGCGCAGCCGGGACAAACAGTGACAACGGCTGATGCCGTTCTTGTCCTTTCCGATCAGCTTATTATCCGCGCACAGGTTGATGAGACCGATATAGGGAAAGTTAAACTTAATCAGAAAGCGATTGTGAGTCTTGACGCATATCCCGATAACAAGATCCAAGCGACGGTGCAACATATTTATTACGAATCGGAAACGGTTAATAATGTTACGGTTTATAAAGTCGATCTTGTTTTGGATGAGGCCCCTGCGTTTTTCCGTTCAGGGATGAATGCGACGATTGAATTTATTGAAAAAAGTTGTGAGCATGCCTTGTTGCTGCCGGTTGACGCGGTGCATGTTTCAAAAGATAAAAAAGATGCGTATGTTTTGAAAAAACAGCCCGGGGATGCCCAACCCGTCAGGCAGACGGTCGAACTGGGGATTACTGATGACAAGAATTATGAAATTGTTTCCGGGCTAAACAAGGACGATACGGTGATTGTTTCTGAAGAGACATATGTGCTTCCTGATGCAGGCAGTACGGCAAAGAATCCTTTTATGCCGTCGTTTAAAAAACAGAAAAAAAGCTCCGGCGGTCCACCAGGGTAACCTGTCATGATTAAAGTTGAGAATTTGAATAAGACGTATTGTATGGGCACGGTAACCGTGGCAGCCCTGCGAGGGGTCTCATTGACTATCCGGGAGGGCGAGTTTGTTGCCATTATGGGAGCTTCGGGTTCCGGTAAATCAACCCTTATGCATGTCCTGGGGCTTTTGGACAGACCTGATTCGGGAACGTATTTTTTAGACGGAGAAAACGTTACCGCTTTGACCGATAAAGAACTTGCTGTGGTGCGTAATCGCCTTGTCGGGTTTATTTTTCAACAGTTCCATTTGTTGCCGAGAATGTCTGCATTGGAAAATGTGGAGCTCCCGTTAATTTATGCGGGTAAGCGGCATCTGAAAGAACGGGCGCGCAAAGAACTTGAACAAGTTGGTTTGCACGATCGCATGTTGCATCAGCCTAATGAGATGTCGGGCGGCCAGCAACAGCGCGTTGCCATTGCCCGCAGCATGGTCAATGACCCGCCGGTTATATTCGCCGATGAGCCGACGGGAAATCTTGATTCCAAGAGCAAGGCTGAAATCATTGCTATTTTGAAAAAACTGAATGATTCGGGCAAGACCATTATTATGGTTACCCATGAACTTGAGATTGCCTCGCATGCCAAAAGGGTTATTATGATGCGCGACGGCCAGATTATTTCGGATACCGCAGGGGTCGCGCCCGGTGGTGCACCTGGTGTGTCTGCGGCGCCTGTTGTTCGAACCGGTGAGTCGGCGGTCAGGAAGATATTAACGGAATCACATCTGATGTCCAGCGGTATGGAATTTTTTGATTATCTGCGTCAGGCAGTTTCGGCCATGCTTTCGCATAAGATGCGCGCGTTCCTTTCGATCTTAGGTATCCTTATCGGCGTTGCTGCGGTTATCGCCATGATCGCTATCGGCCAGGGCGCTAAGGAGTCAGTTGAAAAACAACTGGCGTCGCTTGGGTCGAATCTTCTCATGATCCGTCCGGGAGCTCCCAAGTCAAGCGGTATTGCTATGGAGTCCGGCACGTCGACCAGGTTTACTTTTCAGGACGTAACCGCTATACAAAAGATCACCGAGTATGTTCATCTTGTAAGTCCTTCGGTAACCTCCCGGGCGCAGTTGGTTTCGGGGAATAAAAATTGGAACACGCAGGTGGAAGGCGCGGGCGTTGATTATCAGCAGGTTCGTTCGGCTACTCCGACCGTGGGGAGGTTTTTTACCGAGGAAGAAGTTAAGGGCCGGGATAAAGTTGCCTTGTTGGGGACAACGGTGGTCAAGGAACTTTTCGGTACTAAAAATCCGATCGGCGAGACGGTCAAAATAAACCTGCTTAATTTTCGGGTCATCGGTATCCTTCCTGCGAAAGGATCAACCGGTCCCCGTGACCAGGATGACACGGTTTTGATCCCCATAACGACGGCGATGTATCGCGTGCTCGGTAAACAATATATCGATTCCATCTATGTCGAAGCTCTTTCCGCCGATAAAGTTGATGCCGCGGAAGATGAAATACAAAAGGTTTTGGTTAAGCTGCATAGGATTATTGCCAAGGATCAGGACGATGCCTTTCAGATCCGTAACATGTCCGATATTAAAAGCACGCTGACAAGTACTACCAAGACCATGTCCATGCTCTTGGGCGCGATTGCCGCAATCTCGCTTTTGGTTGGTGGTATTGGTATCATGAATATTATGCTTGTTTCGGTTACCGAACGTACCCGCGAAATTGGCCTTCGTAAGGCTATCGGCGCCAACAACAAGGATATCATGACACAGTTTCTTATCGAGGCGATCCTTATGTCGTTTATCGGCGGTGTGGCAGGGATTGCTCTCGGCGCAGGTGCGTCGGTGTTAATAACGGTTTTTGCCGGGTGGGCGGCCAGTATTTCCCTTGCTTCAATCGTACTTGCGACTGGTTTCTCACTGCTGGTTGGTGTTGTATTTGGGCTTTGGCCTGCTCGACAAGCCTCAGAACTTAATCCTATCGAAGCATTACGGTACGAATAATTAGAATGAAAAGAATTGATCCGGTGCTTGCCGGGCTGCAAAAGATACGGGCTCCTTTTATCCGCGCACAGAAGGAATACGGTTTTGTGCACGATGGCGACCGTATTCTGGCTGCTATTTCCGGCGGGAAAGACAGTTTGACCATGCTTGCTCTTTTGCATGAGTTGAGGGAAAGTAAGGCAATCCGGTTTGAGCTTTTTGCTGCGCATATCAAAACCGATTTTCATTGCGCTGCCTGCAGCCACCAGGATGTATTAACCGGCATATTCAAACACTATGGCGTTGAGGCGGTATTTAAAGATATTAAGGTGCTTGATGAGAAACGTAAAACCAGCTGTTTTTGGTGTTCATGGAATAGGCGCAAGGCGCTTTTTGAAATTGCCGCGTCCACGGGGTGTAACAAGGTAGCGTTCGGGCACCATAAAAATGATATCGTTGAGACAGCGCTTCTCAACATGTTTTTTAACGGCGAAATTTCTACGATGAGTCCGCGACAAGTAATGTTTAACGGTACAATTACGATTATCCGTCCGCTTTGTTTTGCCGAAGAGAGGGTTATTAAGGAAGTGGCCAAAGAATTGCAATTCCCGGAACAGTTCTGCCGCTGTCCCAACGGAGCTCAATCAAAGAGAAGGCTGGTAAAAAACATGCTGGCCGAGTTATCTGCGGCACATCCTGAAGCAGACATTAAAGAGAGTGTCTTCCAAGGACTTACGGAACTTCGCGGCAACCCGGGCGCGGGAAAAAAACATTGACTTAAGGATGTATTGATTTAAAATAGTGCACAGGAAGATCAGGAATTCATTCCGGGCCAATTGAGATTGGCAGTGGCGTTTGCTACGGGACTCCCCATGGTTCTTAAAAACCCGGCTCAGATGAGACAATGAATTTCTTTTTATTCCACTCCTTCCATCGAGCCTGCCGGAATTTCTCCAGAGTTGACCGTCAATAGTTGTGTTGCATTGTAGAGGGATATATGAACGGAAACAAAAAATCTCAAATTTGGGATTTCGATTATATAGGGTCTTCGGCCGAGTTTGTCCTTGAGAAGCTTACTACATCGCTGAAAGGGTTGAGCGACCTTGAAGCCAGCGACCGGCTTCAGGATTACGGTTACAACGAGCCTGCCCGTAAAAAGAAACGCACTATTTTCTTAGAGATCCTTTTAAAATTTATCAATCCCCTCGTTATCGTTCTTGTTGTTATCGCCGCGTTTTCCCTCTTTTTCGGTGAGAAAATCGAAGCATTGCTTGTTATGCTCATGGCGATCATGAGCGTTTTACTGTCATTTATACAGGAACATCGCGCCGGTCAGGAAGCCGAGAAACTCAGTGAAATGGTCCGCGCGACCGCAACGGTATTCCGTAACGGCAAACAGCGTGAAGTTAAAATCCGGGATATCGTTCCCGGCGACATCATCGATTTATTCGCCGGCGATATGATCCCTGCCGACCTGCGGATTATTTTCTGCAAGGATCTATTTATTAACCAGGCTTCTTTGACCGGAGAATCTTTTCCGGTTGAAAAGACCACTGTTTGCCTGTCAGCGAAATCAAAGGCTCCCGCCGATTCGTCCAATATTGCGTTTATGGGGTCGAGTGTCGTCAGCGGAACAGGCCTGGGTGTCGTGGTAAAAACAGGTCTTGCAACCGAATTTGGCGAATTGTCCCGCCGGCTGGCCCGAATTGTGATCGAAACCAGTTTTGATAAGGGTATTCGCACGTTTACCTGGCTGATGATCAGGTTGATGCTTATTTTAGTGGTTGTTATTTTTCTTATTAACGCATTTTCAAAACATAACCTTATCCAGGCGTTTCTTTTTTCGTTGGCGGTTGCGGTTGGCTTGACTCCCGAGATGCTCCCGATGCTTGTTGCTATCAACCTTTCCAAGGGCGCAATTGCCATGTCCAAAAAACAGGTTATTGTTAAACGGCTTAATTCCATCCAAAATTTCGGCGCTATGGATGTTTTGTGCACCGACAAAACAGGCACGCTTACCTTAGATAGAATCGTCTTGGAGAAATATTGCGATGTTGTCCGTAATGATGACAGGGATGTTCTGCGCTACGCCTATCTTAATAGTTTCTTCCAAACCGGGCTGAAAAATATCTTGGACAGGGCGGTTTTGAGGAACGAGAAATTGCCGGTTGCTGATTTTAAAAAGGTCGACGAGGTGCCCTTTGATTTTTCCCGCAAGATTATGTCGGTTGTGGTTGAGTCCGGCGGTCTCCATACGATTATTTCCAAAGGTGCTCCGGAAGAAATATTCACCCGATGTACGAAATATGCATTGGAAGGTGAAATCCTGGACATGGAGCAGCTGATCCTGACGGATTTAAAGACGGAATTTGATTATTTAAGTTCCGAGGGTTTTCGTGTTTTGGCGGTTGCCTACAAGGATTTTGAGACAAAAAAAGAGACGTACTCCCGCGAAGATGAGTCGGCATTGATATTGAAAGGCTACATCGCGTTTTTAGACCCGCCGAAACCGACAACCAGGAAAACGATTGAGACGTTGCGGAATCTGGGAATCGAATTCAAAGTCTTAACCGGGGATAATGAACTTGTGACCAGAAAGATTTGCAGTGATGTCGGCCTCGATGTTAAAGGCCTGGTCACGGGGAGTTCTTTGGACGCGATGAGCGATGAGGAGCTTCGGGAAGTTGTCAAGACCGCGTCAGTTTTTGCCCGGCTTTCTCCGATGCAAAAGGAGAGGATTATTCAGGCATTACGCAGGAATAATCATACCGTCGGTTATCTGGGAGACGGTATTAATGATGCTCCCGCATTAAAAGCCGCAGATGTCGGGATATCCGTCGACAACGCGGTTGATATTGCCAAAGAATCCGCGGACATTATCCTTTTAAAAAAGAGTCTTATGGTGCTGGAAGACGGTGTTATTGAGGGGAGAAAAACCTTCGGTAATATTTTAAAGTATATAAAAATGGGGGCAAGTTCTAATTTTGGCAATATGTTCAGTATGACCGGCGCCAGTTTGTTCCTGCCTTTCTTACCGATGCTGCCGATACAGATTCTTTTAAACAATTTTCTCTATGATGTTTCGCAGGTGGCGATACCTTCCGATGAGGTTGATAAAGAGTATGTCTTGAAAGAACGGCCATGGAATATCGAGTATATTAAAAAATTCATTATCGTCATCGGGCCGATCAGTTCGATTTTTGATTTCATTACCTTTGGAGTGCTGATATGGATTTTTCATGCGCCGCAGGGATTATTTAACACAGGCTGGTTTTTGGAATCTTTGTGTACGCAGACCCTGGTTATCCATATTATCCGTACAGGTAAAATTCCATTTATTGAGAGTAAACCCAGCCAGTTTTTGATCTTTATGTCTGTTTATATCGTCACCATTGGTATTGTGCTGCCATTCACTCCTTTAGGCAGATATTTCGGGTTTGTACAACCCCCGCCGATGTACTTTCTGGCGTTGCTTTTGATTGTCACGGCGTATCTTTTTATGGTGCAAGCGGTGAAGGGGTGGTTCATCAAGAAATACGGGTATGAGTAGTATCGGTAAGCGGTTTGCGGGGTCCGGTGGGCGTCATGGAGCCGTTCACCGAAAACCAAGCACCGATAACCGAAATTTTATTTGCATTTATACGGCTTTTAGCCTATAATCTATACAATTTTCTTGCTCGGCTAGGTTTAGCTGCAGCCGGGCTTTTTGCTTTTTACTGCATATTTGTATTTAACAATAGAACCACGAGGGGGAAGAAATGAAAAACATGTTGGAATCGGTACGGGCAAAAGCGGCATTGGCTTGTTCAGCAATGGTGCTTGGTTTTGCGCAATTGGCGCATGCGAGCGAAGCGGACTTAATTGTTCCGCAATTATCAAACGTGAATTTTCTCGGCGTTAACGGGCATTCCTTGTTAACCTGGGGCCTTTTAATCTGCGTCTTCGGGTTTGTATTCGGGATCGTGCAGTTCCTGCAGGTTAAAAAACTTAAAGTTCATAAATCAATGCACGAAGTTGCAGAATTAATTTTTGCAACGTGCAAGACGTACCTTTTCGAACAGGGGAAATTCATTCTGCTTCTGGAAGGTATCATCGGGCTTATCATTATCGCCTATTTCGGCTGGTTGCGCCATTTTTCAGCTGATAAGGTTGCCATTATTGTCGGCGCAAGTTTATTAGGTATTGCCGGAAGTTATTTTGTCGCCTGGTTTGGCATGAGAATCAATACCATGGCAAACTCTTCTTCGGCATTTTCCAGCCTTACCGGGAAACCGTATTCTGTTTATGCCATTCCCCTTAAAGCGGGCATGAGTATCGGTATGCTTTTGGTGAGCATTGAGCTTTTTATTATGCTTTGTATCCTGCTTTTCATCGATGTTAAATACGCCGGCCCGTGTTTTATCGGGTTTGCGATCGGCGAATCTCTTGCCGCGTCTGTTTTGAGGATCGCAGGAGGTATTTTTACCAAGATCGCCGATATCGGGAGCGACCTTATGAAAATCGTCTTTAATATTAAGGAAGACGATGCGCGTAACCCGGGTGTTATTGCTGATTGCGTTGGTGACAATGCAGGTGATTCAGTTGGTCCTACCGCCGATGGTTTTGAAACCTACGGCGTCACGGGTGTGGCTCTTATTACCTTTATATTAGTAGCTATCAAGGATCCGGTTTTTCAAGTTCAGCTTTTAGTCTGGATTTTCGTGATGCGTCTTATTATGATAATCGCAAGTTCTCTGGCGTATTGGGTAAACGGAGTTTTTGCCAAAATGCGTTATGAAAATGCATCCGAGATGAATTTTGAAACGCCGTTGACCTCGCTGGTTTGGATTACTTCGACTATCTCTATTAGTATGACGTATCTTTTTTCCTATTTGCTTATTCCAAGCTTAGGCGGCGGTGCGTTATGGTGGAAACTCGCTTCAATTATCAGCTGCGGTACCATCGCGGGAGCCATTATTCCCGAATTCGTCAAGATATTTACTTCAACGGAATCAACGTTTGTACGTAATATCTTCAACTTTTCCAAAAAAGGCGGTGCTTCGTTGAACATTCTTGCCGGTCTTACTGCGGGTAATTACAGCGCCTATTGGATGGGTATGGTTATTATGGTTTTAATGGGAGTTGCTTATTTTGTCAGTACGCTTGGATTAGGGGCGTTAATGCTTGGTCCTGCGATCTTTGCCTTTGGCCTTGTCGCATTTGGTTTCTTGGGTATGGGGCCGGTTACCATCGCAGTTGATTCCTATGGCCCGGTTGCTGATAACGCGCAGTCGATTTATGAGTTGTCGCTTATTGAAACACTGCCGAATATCAAAAAAGAGATTAAGGATGAGTATGGGTTTACTCCTGATTTTGAGAAGGCAAAGCATAATCTTGAGTGTAATGACGGCGCTGGCAATACCTTTAAGGCAACGGCAAAGCCGGTGCTTATCGGTACGGCGGTTGTCGGTGCAACAACCATGATTTTTTCCATTATCGCAATTTTGACGCATGGTTTGACCGTGAATATCGATAAGATTTCAATTCTTTATCCGCCGTTCTTCCTCGGCTTAATCGCCGGCGGAGCGGTTATTTATTGGTTTACGGGCGCTTCAATGCACGCGGTTACCGCGGGGGCATATCATGCGGTTGCCTATATTAAGGAAAACATCAAGCTTGAGGGCGCAACAAAAGCATCGACGAAAGACAGCCAGAAGGTTGTTGAGATTTGTACGAAATTTGTGCAGAAGGGGATGGTTAATATTTTCCTGGTTATACTTTTCAGCACCCTGGCCTTCGCGTGTTTGAATCCGTTCTTCTTTATCGGGTATCTTATCTCTATCGCAATCTTCGGGCTTTTTCAGGCGATCTTTATGGCCAATGCCGGTGGTGCCTGGGATAACGCAAAGAAGCTTGTTGAAACAAAATATCGCGATCAAAAAGGGACAGCGCTTCATGCGGCGACGGTTGTCGGTGACACGGTTGGCGATCCGTTCAAGGATACCTCCAGCGTTGCCATCAATCCGTTGATTAAGTTTACGACTCTCTTTGGCCTTTTGGCTATTGAGATAGCGATTGAGTTGTCGAAAAAGATGAATTTAACGCTGGCGGTGATATTTTTTGCCATCTCGTTGTTCTTCGTGGCGCGCTCATTTAGCTCGTTACGTATTCAGGACAGCGAATAAGCGTTTTTCTTGACAAGGAAAGTAATTCTTTTACAATAAAAGAAGGAAGATCAGGTTCTCTTACCGGGCCATGCATAGTCGGCAGTAGCATATTTTGCTATGGGACTTCCGCAAGGATATGAGAACAGGGTCTTCCTTCTTTTTTCTTACCAGGAGAGCCCCAAGGAGGCGGTATTGGCGAATGGTATCTCTAATCATCAGGTTCTTGTAGGCCTTTCCGAGCAGGAAGCTGCTTGGCGCCTCAAAGAAGAAGGCTACAACGAACTTCCCTTCCAGAAGAAAAAAAATTTTATTTTTATTCTCTTTGAAGTTTTACGCGAGCCGATGCTGCTTTTATTGGTCAGTTGCGGGCTTATTTATCTATTCCTCGGCGAAGCGCAGGACGCCTTAATGCTTCTGACGTTTGTTATTGTGGTGGTGGGGATAACATTTTATCAGGAGCGAAAGACCGAGCGCGCCCTGGAAGCGCTTCGCGACCTTTCAAGCCCGCGTGCCTTGGTAATCCGTGACGGCCAGCAGCGAAGAGTTGCCGGCAGGGAAGTGGTACGTGATGACCTTATTATGCTCCAAGAAGGCGATCGTGTGCCTGCTGATGCAATCGTTGTATCGTGCTCCAACCTCTTGGTTGATGAATCCCTTTTGACCGGCGAATCTATGCCGGTGCGCAAAGCTGAGGGGAATGGAAGTGAATCAGCCCGGAGGCCGGGAGGAGATGATCTGCCGTTTGTTTATTCCGGGACACTGGTGGTACAGGGTCGCGGGTATGCCAAAATAAATTTTGTTGGCGTTCATACCGAAATGGGAAAAATCGGCAAGGCTTTGCAGGAGATTAAGGAAGAACGGACTTTCTTGCAAAAAGAAATAGGCAAAATTGTCCGGAATTTCTCTATCGCCGGGATCATTCTCTGTTTCTTTGTTGTTATTATCTACGGGATAACACGCGGCAATTGGATCCATGGGATCCTATCGGGATTAACCCTTGGCATGGCGATGCTCCCTGAGGAGTTTCCGGTTGTTTTGATGGTGTTCTTAACACTCGGCGCCTGGCGGATCTCAAAAAACCAGGTTTTGACCAGACGGGCCCATGCGATTGAAACATTGGGAGCTGCAACTGTTTTGTGCAGTGATAAAACAGGGACGATTACCCTTAACTCAATGCGTTTGGCAACCCTGTGTGTGCGGGGTAAGTGTTTTGACGTTGATACGAAGAAGAATGCCAAACTGCCGGAAACAGTGCACGGGCTTTTGGAATATGGAGTCTTAGCAAGCCAGAAGGATCCGTTTGATCCGATTGAAAAGGAATTAAAGCAGACGAGTGAATTTTATCTTGCCAAGACCGAACATATCCATCAGGATTGGCAACTGGTTAAGGAATATCCGCTTTCAAAGCAACTGTTAGCGTTATCTCATGTATGGGAGTCGCCGGATAGGCAGCATTTTATTATCGCTGCCAAGGGGTCGCCGGAAGCGATCGCTGATTTATGCCACGCTACGCCGGTTCAGCATGAGAGGATCTCTGCGTCGATAGAAGAGATGGCGCAGCAGGGTTTACGTGTCTTAGGCGTTGCCAGGGCTTCGTTTCACAAGACCGAGCTTCCCAAAGGACAACACGATTTCGGGTTTGAATTTATCGGGCTGCTTGGTTTTATTGATCCGGTGCGCACGAGCGTTTTTGATTCCGTTAAGGAAGCGCATGAGGCAGGTATGCGTGTTGTCATGATTACCGGGGATTATCCGGCAACCGCGGTCCATATCGCCCGTCAAATCGGGCTTACTAATCCTTCGGAGTATATTACGGGCCCGGAACTTGAGAAAATGGATCATTTGCAATTGCGTGAGCGGATTAAAAATATCAGTATTTTTGCGCGCGTCGTTCCGGAACAAAAACTTCGTATTGTTAATGCGCTTAAAGCAAATGGTGAGATTGTTGCGATGACCGGGGACGGCGTTAATGATGCGCCCGCTTTGAAATCAGCCAATATCGGGATTGCTATGGGGGAACGCGGCACTGATGTGGCCCGTGAATCGGCAAGTCTGGTCCTTTTGAACGATGATTTTTCCTCGATTGTTATCGCGGTGCGGCTGGGGCGAAGGATATTCGATAACCTGAAAAAAGCGATTTCGTATATTTTTGCGGTACATATTCCCATCGCAGGTATGTCATTCTTGCCGGTCCTTTTTCAAATGCCGATCGTGCTTTTGCCGGCGCACATCGCGTTTTTGGAGTTGATTATTGATCCTGCTTGTTCGACCGTGTTTGAATCGGTCGGTGAAGAGAAGGGAATCATGAAACGGCCGCCGCGCAATTTACGGGAGTCTCTTTTTAACAAAAAATCTTTTTTTGTCAGTTTATTGCAGGGCTTGAGTATCCTTGCGGTAGTTTTTTTTGTGTATGTGCTCGCACTTCATTTACAGAAGGGGGAACTTGAATCGCGCACCCTGAGTTTTACCACGCTGGTCTTTGCCAATATGATGCTTATTGTAACGAATCTATCGTGGTCAAAGAATATTTTTGAGATTATGCGGATGCGCAATCAAGCGTTGCTGTGGGTTGTTTCGGGAACGTTTGTGGCGCTTATGGCGGTGTTGTATGTCCCATTCTTGCGCAATCTTTTTCATTTTGCGATCCTGACCATTGATGATGTGGGTGTTACGTTTACCGCCGGCGTCTTAAGCCTTCTTTGGTTTGAAGGCTTGAAAGCGGTGATGCGTAAGAGAGCCGCTTTAACTCATAGCTGTAGGTGATAGCTTCCGCCACAAAGCATAGCGGACAGACATAGACTGTATTTCGCCGGAGGCGAAAGTGTCATCTCGTTTTTCTATGACCTGTGAGCTACGGGCTGAAACGTTTTTCTTGCATTTTTCTGAAATATATGTATACTAAATTTATCTGCGCTCGCGCATATCTTATCAATAGGCCGAATAGCGCAGCTTTTTTGTTGCGTGATTTGCAATTTTGTTTAATTTGTTGAAAGGAGCCGGGGCATTGTCCCCTGCATCTGGATGAAAGAACCTGTAGTACAAGACAAATCGGGCAAGAAGGTGCTGGAGATGGATGAGAATAGTTTTCTTTCTCTCCATGTAACGGCCGATTTCCACTCGCCGAAATTTACCGAAGATCCTCAAGAACTTGAGAGGATTCTTTATGCGGCAGCTAAAGCGGCTAATAATACCCCCCTGCAGGTCACTGTTTATAAATTCCCCGTGCAGGGCATTACCGGGGTTATCCTTTTAGCAGAATCTCATATTGCCATTCATACCTGGCCGGAACATGAATATATGGCCGTTGATATTTTTACCTGCGGGAAAGAAACAAGACCAATCAGAGCGTTGGAATATCTCAAGGAAGTTTTTCAACCGAAACAAGTCAAAATACGACACATACGAAGAGGAAAAAAATGAGCAGAATCGTTTCTTTCGATCAAAAAGAATGGTTTGTTGAGATGTCTTTTCCCGGGGTTCGCCGTTGCAAGACGGATATTTTCCGTATCCACAAAGATATTTTCAGGGGTAAAAGTAAGTTCCAGGATATTCACGTATTTGAAAGCAATGGTTTTGGAAGGATGCTTTCTTTAGACGGTATCATCCAGTTTTCCCAAAGTGACGAGTTTATTTATCACGAAGTGATTGCGCATATCCCGTTGTTGGTCCATCCCAATCCAAAGCGATTTTTAGTTGTTGGCGGCGGCGATGGCGGAGTATTGCGTGAAGCAGAAAAGCATCCGCTTAAGGAACTCTATCAAGTTGAGATTGACCGTGAGATTGTGGATATTTCAAAAAAATATCTTCCGTTTGTATCCAAGGGCGCTTTTAACGATAAACGCTTAACCATCGCTTTTGAAGACGGCAATGCCTTTATGAACCGCTTCAAAGGTTTCTTTGACGTTATGGTTGTTGATTCAACGGATCCGGTTGGCCCCGGAAAGGTTTTATTTGAAAAACCATTTTATTCCAAAGTCTACGATGCACTCGGTAAAGAGGGTGTCGCGATTTTTCAGCTTGGGCCAATGCTTGATTTTGATCTTATTATCCGGGATACCGCCAAAAAATTAAAAACGCTTTTTAAACATGTTGTTCCCGTTAGACTTGCCATGCCGTCGTATAGCTGCGGCTGCGAGTATTGCTTTTTATTAGCGACTAAAAAACAGGATCCTACAAAGATTGCTCCGGCAGTTTTTAAAAAGAGGATGCAATCCCGTCTGGGCAGTAAAATGGCCGGCTTGAAGTATCTTACTCCGGAAATGGTTTCGGCCAGTATGGTTGCTCCGAAACTCTGGCAATTTTAATACATCCATGCCTGGTGTACGAAAAATAGGTATTTTTGGCGACGGCCGCATCGCGCGAGCCGTCGCGTTTTTTTTTAACAGGCGCGCTGGTTGTAAAGCAGAGTTATTGAACCAGGATACGCAGGCACGAGGTTGTGACTTGCTTGTAGGCGCTTTGGCAGGTGATTTGGGAGAGAAATGCTTAACCCTTGCCTTACGCTATAAGAAAAACCTGGTTGATATTTCCGATGTCGACCCCCCGTATTATTTACAATACAAAAAACAGATTGCGCAAAGCGGTATAACGGTAATTCCCGGCTGCGGGTTTTCTCCCGGCCTGACTAATTTTATTCTAGGGATGGAATTTCCCGCTCTTCAAAAAGGTCCTTCGCTCACGGTTAAGGCAGGTTCGTTATCAAAGAAGAAAGCGTATTATCCTTTTTTGTGGTGTTTTGAGGATCTGATACTCGAGCACCACCTTCCTTCCTGGCAGATTGTTGCAGGAAAAAAGAAGAAATTCCCTCCGTTTGCCGGATATCAAAAAGAATCTTTCTTCGGTATTGATGCCGAGAGTTATTATTGCGCAAGCGGTTTCGAGAATATTTTAGATAAGGTGTGCGTGAAAGATTTTTCCTGTCGGGTGGTTCGCCCAACCGGTTTTATGCCGTTTTTTTGTTTCTTAAAAAATTACGGGTTCTTTGAAAAAAAGAATATGCTTTTTGCAAAAAGTGCTCTTGAGGCAAAAAAAGAAGATAATATTACGCTCGGCGAAATTTCCATTACAACCAGGTCCCAGACAATTGTTTGGCTTATCAAGGCATCCGCCAAGAAGAATGAGCAGTTCAATTCAATGCAAAAAATTACCGCTTCGGTTCCTGTAGTGGTCGGGTCTTTGCTTTTGGACGGGGAGCTTGGCGGCCGGGGACTTATGTTCATGGAAGATGTGGGGCGCCAGCAGTGTTGGAAAAGAGTGCTTTTTTCGGGGATCAAGCGGTTTGGCGTGACTGTAACACGTTTTGGCGCAAGAGGATAAATCTATGCTTAAGCATTCGTATGTCAGTGAAAAAGTAAAAGTTGCTTCTTCGGGCATCAATCATCGGGGAATTTTTGCGATAAAACCGCTTCGTAAAGATGAGGTAATCGCAGTGTGGGGCGGGCATATTATTACGGAAAAAGAATTTAAGAGTTTGGCGAAAAAAGAGTTTAAGAATATTGATGATTACGCGACAAAGATTGCCGATGGGTTTTATTTAGTTTCCTGCAAAAAAGGCGGTCTTGAAGATGACGATTTCTTTAATCATAGCTGTAGCCCGAACGCAGGCATTAAAGGACACGTTATGATGGTTGCGATGCGTGATATTGGCGCCGGTGAGGAAATTACCTATGACTATGTTATGACCGACGCAGATTACGACTATTCATTCTCATGCTTTTGCGGCAGTCGGTGCTGCCGTAAAAAGATCACTACTAACGATTGGCAAATCCCCCGTTTACAAAGAAAATACCGCGGGTATTTCTCCTGGTATGTGCAGGAAAAAATCAAGTCGCTGCGAAAGAAGAAATAGCCTTTCTGCGAATTTGGCTCATAGCTCGTAGCTTATGGCTCATAGATTGTATTCCGTCGGAGGCGGATTCGTAACCGTGTACTTTTTTATGAGCTATCAGCAATGAGCCACGACCTATTCTGTTTGACAATCTCACCTATACTAAGCTATAATACCTTGGGTTTAAACAACTTGAATACGTGTATCGAGAATGTTATTTTACCGACGGAAAAGAGCCGGAATGGATTATTTCGGTGCCGTCGTTAACCCATTGTGATGCAGTGTTTAAGATTTAAACTATACTGTTGTGGTTGTCAATGATGTATAGGTAACAGGAGTACATGTGTGAGCTATCGCACTCTTTCAGTGGGTACCCGGATCGCTATTGTTTTTGGTGTTGCGGTAACGTTGGGCTTTTCGTTTTCCTATCTTGCTGACCGCCTGGAGAAGCGTTCTGCCACAAAATCAATTTCTCAGCTGCGTAAGAAAGTCCGTAAGGTTGATGAAACCCGCCGCGTGCAGATGCAGGCTTTATCGCAGGATAAAATCGCGCAACTCTCGCGTGAACTTGAGCTTGCCCGGCGTGATAGACAGAATGCTCTTGAAGAGACTCGCCTGGAGCGGGAACGTGTCATCCTTTTAGAACGTACGCACATTCCCAGCCTGCAGGCGCGGATCGATGAACAAGAAGCGGTCCTTCGTCAAAAAGATAAAACAATCCTGCAATCGCAGGATGAGGCAGTTAAGGCAAAGGCGGATGTGGTTGTGCAAAAAAACGCCGTTCGTATGCTTGAGGCGCGGGCGCGCGATTTTGAATCTGAAAAAACGTCTTTGATTGCGACAATCAACAGTCTGCGTACGAATATCAGCCAGCAAGATACGATTATCAAGACGTTGCAGGATAATTTGAGCCGCCAACAATCCATTTCGAACGGTTATGAGGCGCAATTGAAATCGTTGCAGGCGGAATTGATAAAGGCTCGTGCGGAGACGCAGACACAGTCAGAGTGTGTCATACGCAACGAGTCTCGTATTCAGGATTTATCATCTACAATCGACAGCCTTAACCGGCAGATAACACAAGCATCCGATGAGCTTAGAATGAAAAAGGCTGAAATAGAAGAAACTCGTCAGCAGGTTGTTAAGGCCCAACAGGATAATCAGCAGCTGCAAAACGATTATGATCTTTTGTTGCAGCAGGTAGCGCAACGCGATCAGGAACGTAAACTTCTTGAGTCAAAGATTGCCCGTATGGAATCGGTGAAGACATCTGCGCAGGCGCTGAGTGATGCGCAGCGGCTTGAAATGGCAGCTCAACAGCAAAAAGTTCTGCAGCTTGAGTCAGAGGTTGGCGTGTATAAACAAAAATTAATGCAACAGGATAGTGAACTTGACGCAAGGCGTAAAGGGATTGAGTCTTTGCGTCAGGAAAACGGGAGTTTATGTATTCGTTTAGAAGCGGCACAGAAAGAATTGGGGTTGTCACCTGCCGCTGTGAAAGAATCCGCTGGTCAGATGAAACAAAAAGAAGAATCGGTGCCCGGCCAAGGAAAACAATAGCCTCACGGCAGATACTGTGTTTTGTAATGCGCGGCAGTTGCCTGCTTTACCACGTATTCGTGTTTGGATAATCATTGAGAATGAATGCGTTTTATCCGCCAGGATGTATGAGATATGTTTGATCGGAAAAGCAATCGGCTTTCGTTTTGCGTATGGTAGAAAAAGGAGCGTTTATGACAGCGTCGGATGGAAGACCTGATTTTTTTGAGATTACCGATCAGCATATGTGGCCGTCTATCCGGCCGCAGGACAAGATTATTGTTGTTCCCGCTACGCCGAAGGAATTACATCGAGGCGATCTTGTGATCTATCGTGAAAAAGATGCGCTTATCTGTCATCGTTTGCTTCGTAAAGTGCGCGCTACCGCAGGGTTTTTGTTTTGGGTGCGGGGAGATGCCATGAATTGGGGATACGAAACGATTGATCATCAGAACCTGGTTGGTAGAGTTACGCGGATTATACGGGATGGAAAGGTTATTTCTCAGGATACTATTCGTGCGCGGTTTTTTAATTGGGGAGCGTTAATTTTCGCGCCGCTGTTCATGCTCTTTTTTTCAATCGTTCGAAAACGCAAATAAGGAGAGGAAAGGCGGTTTCTTCGGTTATACGAGGCCTGCCCCTGGATAGGCACGTGTTCCGTTATTGAAAATCAAGTCGGGAACAAAAATGAGATATGGCGTGTTGTTGGCAATTGTTTTTGTTGCGGGTTTGACAACCATGGCATCTGCGATGTGCGATTCCATGGATGGACCGGTTGCGACCGATGCGATTCGAGCGCTGGATAATAAAAATGTTACCATTGCTCTTAAGTGGATTAATCCTGAATACGAGAATGAGGCGCGTATTGCTTTTAACCGCGCGATGACTGTACGCCGCAATGGTGACGATTCAAAAGAATTGGCGGAGTTGTATTTTATCGAAACCCTTATTCGCCTGCATCTTCAAAGCCGGGGGGAGTCGTATACCGGGATCAAGCCGCCGGGAGTCTGGTCGAGCCAGGTTGCCCAAGCTGCTACGAAAGCGCTGGAAGAGGGTACTCCCGAGGAATTAATCACTGCATTGCGAAAAAAAGTTTCTATCAGTTTGCGCGATAGTTTTTCCGATGCCTATTCCAAACGTTCGCATCAGGATGATGGTTTGGAGGAAGGCAGAGAATATGTTGCAGCGTTTTTGCGTTTTGTCGGCTATGCGGAATATCTGAATGAGGGGGTATCGTTTACCCGGCATTCCCAATAGAGGGAGGGACCTATGCCATTTGTTAATTTGAAAGTCGTCGGTAAACTATCAAAGGATCAGAAGCAAAAAATCGCGGAGGAATTTTCGGATACACTTTTACGCGTTGCAGGGAAACCCAAGAGTGCCACCTATTTGGTGATTGATGAAGTGTCGCCAGAAAATTGGGCGCAGGGAGACAAATTTTTTGGTTAATATACAGGCTGAACCTTTTTTGTTGTGTGAACGGGTGCGCCTTCAGAAGCCGGTTGTTCATCATCTGACGAATTGGGTAACGATTTACGATTGCGCACAAGTCGTTAAAACATTGGGCGCTTCGCCGGTTATGGCGCATGCGCCAGAAGAAGTTGAGGAGATGGCGCGTCTTGCATCGGCGCTTGTCTTAAATATAGGGACATTAACCGTTGATTTTGTTGCTTCGATGAAGAAGGCCGCATATCAGGCCAATAAAAAGGGTATTCCCGTTGTTTTAGATGTATGTGGGGCTGGCGCAACAAGTTTGCGCGATAAAAAATGTAACGAGTTGCTCACAAACGTCCGCATTGACATTATTAAGGGAAATGTTTCGGAGATTGCCCGTATTGCGGGTTTCAAGGTGCATACCAAAGGTGTTGATGCCGCTGAAGTCCTGGCAGACGTTGATGAGCTTGCTGTGAAACTTGCCAAGCGTCAAAAAGCCGTTGTTGTGGTTACGGGTAAGATTGATAGTATTACTGATGGACAGATGATCTACCGGGTTGCTAACGGGAATGCCATGATGACGCGCGTGGTAGGGACCGGTTGTATGGCCACATCGGTTATCGGAACATTTGCCGCGGTGGAAAAGAATTTAATTTTAGCGGCGGCAAGCGCTCTTGCTGTTTTTGGGATTGCCGCAGAATGCGCCGCACCTCTATCAAAAGGTCCGGCTACGTTTAAAGAAAAGCTTTTTGATTGCCTCTATTCTTTGGATATAAAGACAATTAAGCGGCTTCAGAAAATTTCATGCTGCGCCGTCTGAGAGGGTATTATTTTATTACCGATGCTTGCTTAAGCAGACAGGGTAATTATGCTGATGTGAAAGCTGCGGTACGAGCCGGCACAGGCGTTATTCAATACCGCAACAAAAATGTTTCCTGTCAGCAGTTCTTTCAAGAAGCGCTTATTCTCCGCGAGCTTTGTTTGGAAAGCCTTTTTATTGTCAATGACCGTATTGATGTCGCGTATTGTATTGATGCCGATGGCGTGCATATTGGGCAGAGTGATGCTTCTTTAAGCCAGGCGCGTAACCTTTTGGGGCCCAAGAAAATAATAGGGGTGACGGTACGTACTCTAGCGCAGGCATTGAACGCACAAAAAAGAGGGGCCAGTTATGTTGCGCTTGGTCCGATTTTTGCAACAGGGACTAAGCATGATGCCGGTTTGCCCTGCGGCGTTACTCGTATATCTGAAATCAAAAAGCGTCTTTCTATTCCGCTTGTTGTTATTGGCGGAATTACTTTGAGTAATGCCTCTGAAGTAATTGCTGCCGGTGCCGATAGTGTATGCGCTATTTCTGCGGTAGTTGCGTCTGCTAATGTCGGCGTATCTATAAAGCGCTTCCAGTCTTTTTTTACACCTCTGGGGTGGAAAACCGGGTAAAAAGGTTGACAGGGAATGAGGAAGCGTATATAATTTACCTCTATTATTAAATACTTCGCGAGGATGGTGGAATGGCAGACACGACAGTTTGAGGGGCTGTTGGCTGAATAGGCTGTGAGGGTTCAACTCCCTCTCCTCGCATAAATGAGGCCACAACTTACGCGACCACAGGAAGCGTAAGTTGTATGGCCGAATTTACTCCGAGCCTATGAGCAAATTCTGTAAGAATTTGTGAGTGTGAGGATCGGGGTAAATAACTCATCCCGCGTTTTCGAAACTGTAATTTTTCTGATTCAACCCGTAACATATTTGTCCTGTCCGGTTATTTATGTGCGGGACACATGAGCGAATAAAAGGTGGTTCTTTGTAAAAAAAGAGCTGCCTTTTTTGGTTTGGTATCGCTTTCTTTCGGGGTAGCTTGACACCTTGACAGGGGAGGTATATCAAGTATACTTTTTATACTGTTATATAGGTATGTATATCCGGCAGGTTCAGGCTTGGGGGAAGCCAAGAGCTTGTCACGGTTGGAAATTTTCGCCGGATTGAGTGCGGAGTTGCGAGAAGCGCTTTCTCCGGTTTTTTATTTTTACGAGCGGTACCCATGTACAATGATGAAAAAAATAAATAAAATTATTTCAATACTCCTTTGTTGCGTATTTTTCTGTCAACAAACATGTGTCGCCCAGAGTGTTGATTTATCGAACGCACTGGCACGGGCTGCCGGAGTTTTTTCTCCTCCGCAGTTTTTCCGGCCGGTAGTTTTGCGTTCAATTGAGATTAATCCAGCTACCCGGCACGTCGATTTTTTGCTTGATAAGGGGGATAGGAAAAATCTTTCAGCGCAGGAACTTGCTGTTTCAAGCAAAGAATTGATCCGCTATTTTGTAACTGCGATGCGTTTACCCGGCAGCGTTTTTTGGGTTAACTTACGGCCGGATTCTCCGGAACGTATTATTGATCAAAAGCTTGAAGGTACTGAAGCCGGCAGAATACTTCTTGAGGCAGATGTCCGCCTGAAGAAAGATCTTGCGCTGGCAACTTCGCCCGATACGCAAGAAGGGAAAGAGTATTGGGATAAGCTTTATCATAAAGCGGAAGAGCTTTTTGGCAGTCAACAGGTTACTATTCCGACACTGACCCGTCCCTGGATTGTCCCGGGTGAGATTATCCTTCGTCAGACAAAGCCGAGTGCTTCCAATCAGTATCCATCAGTCTATATTTATAAGGCAACGCTTAAAGTAATGCTTGAGGAAGATTATCTGAACGGTTCGCAGCAATACGCATTCTCTGATCCGCGCATGAAAGCATTAAATCGCTATGCAAGCCAGCTTTTGAAAGAACGCATTATCCCGCACCTTACCCGTTCAGTAAATTCTTCTCAAGAATATGCCTCCTTGCGGCAACTCTATTATTCGCTTATTCTTGCCAAATGGTGTAAAGCAGCTTTTTCGAATCGCGAAAATCCTTACGCTCGCCTGACTGCAGCGAGCGCTCAGGGGCAGATGTATTCGTCTCAACCGTGGGATAAGCAAACATATTTTTTACAGTATCAAAAATCATTTCGAGACGGTGAATATCAGGTTAAGCGTCCCGCGTATTCAAATGCAGGGCAGGTTATCCGCACCTATACCAGCGGCGGAGCTGATTTTGTTTTACCTTTGGCGTCTGTGGTTGAGACACAAACACCGGTTATCCCTGAGAGTATCCCTTTGACACGTGTCCCGTTGGAATCAGATTCGCAGGCCCCAGCAGCCTCTTCATTACCGATTCGCGTTAAGACGAAGAGCCCAATATCCTACGTTTCTACTTCTGGCGCTGAGACTGCTATGATACGGCTGGCAACGCCATGGATTGCAATAGAGCTTGATTTAAAACAGCAACGGGAATCAGATGCCCGGAATTCCGATATCCTGGGCGCATCTCCGCGTATTTTGCTTATTGGCGGCAGGTTTGAGGAAGTGCGTTTTATCTTGAGTAAATATCCCGGTGCGCATATTACGGTTGTAGAGTTGTATCACGAAATGCTTTCTGCGATAGCAGAAGAAGTGAGAATAGAGAGCCAGGCCAACAGGTTCCCAATTTCCTGGGATGCAGCCTGTTCCCAGATTACTCTTATCCAGGATGATGCTGGTGCTATCAAATCGGCAGATACTGATTATCCGGCTGATTCCTTTGATATGGTTGTTGCCAATGGGGTTGATGAGAGTGCGTTCCTGAATAAAGATGATGCTGCCAGAGTGATGAGCGGGATATTCGCTTTGTCCGATCGCGTTTTGAAACCGCGCGGGTATTTCATTCAGGCCAGTTGGACGCCACAGCGTTATTTACCAGCAGCGCCGTTGTTAATAAATGAGGATCTTTTTCTCAAAAAAAGAGCTGTGCCTTCCATTGCCAACGCAATGCCGTCAGATTACGTAGTTCCGTGGATTAATACTTCTTCGTCCGGCAATGCGACTGGGCGATTACGGCTTCTCTTTGCGGCTTTCAAAGATGCGCAAAGGAATTTTACGAAACCGCGGATATTATTGGTCGGCGCGCGCTCCGAAGAGGTGCGATTTCTTTTGCAGATGTTTCCCGATGCGCAGATTACCGCAGTTGAAATCTACCTGGAATTTTTACAAAAGATTCAGGAGGATCTTGCCGGAGATCCCGATCTTCAGGCACGGGTGCATTTGGTTCAGGCCGATGTCTCCCGCGCTGATTTGACGGGTGACGATTTTCAGGGGGCTTCGTATGACCTGGTTATTTGTAACGGAATAGACGGTACGGCATTTCGGGATGCTAATGTTGAACGAAGGGTGTTACAGGGGCTTATCAGACAAGTGGATTGGCTTCTTAAACCTGATGGTGTTCTTGCGCATCAATTATCGCCGGAAGAGGTCCAGTATTATACAGAAAATACCGGATTAGTCGTATTGAAGAGGGATGGTTTTCCTGTTTTGGCGAGACATTTCCTTGTGAAAGGCAGCGCCACAAAACAGGTGAGGTCGCAAGAAGCTGGTGTTGGAGCAATTGCTTTCGGGGCGTTGCTTGCGCGTATTGAGAGTATAACGTCACGTGAGAATATGCGCATTTTGTTACCGGAGATACCCTTGCCTGCGTTGCAATCCGAGCGTTTTAATAACGCCCAGACAAGGATTTTGCAGGAGATCCTCCGTTTGCGCCAGCACCAGGGGCAATCTTTGAATGGATCCCAGCGTGCGTTGTTGCAACGAGTGGAATATTTTCTAAAGGCCCAAAATCCCCGGGCATTTTATTTTTTTAATGCGTTAGTTGAGTCATCACATGATTATGCGCTTGGTTTCGGCAAAACGTTTGATGGTACCGCGGTTGTCGGGCTTGCTGTTGATTTGATGGAGCAACTAACAGATGAAGAACTTGCCGAATATCTTTTCCATGAAATTGCGGAAAGTCTTACTCCTGCCGGTGTTCATCGGTCATTGTATGTCATCGGTAATGGGGAATATGACGGTATCCAGCGAAAACTTTTTATGAGCCACAATGCACTGGGAGAACGTCTGAGGAGTTTTATCGATGACAGAGCAAGGGCGTATATGCAAGATATGAGGAAACGTGCGCAGGAAGAATATGCCTCGTTTTCTCCTCTGCAACCGCTTCGACATCTGGAACAGGCGTTTCTTCGCAACGGTGAACAGATTGAACTTACCGATAGAGAAATGGATCTTTATTTCGGCCCGGACAAGGCTCGTCAGTTACGGCATAGCGGTGTGCGTTTTATTGTCCGGGGTTTACGGGGCGACCGCGATAAGCGGTTTTTAGATGTATGGAAAGAGGAGGTTGCTTCTGATCGGGTAAAAGTTTCTGAATGGCAGGCAACAATGCAACAGAAATATGGTGTTGGCAGAGAGCTTCCGTATTTCCACTATATCGAAAGCGGCAATGACAGCGTTGCATTTGGTCTTATCTCTGTTACCAATGGGGTTGAACATTTGGAGGGGTTTCTGAGTGTAGCGTTTCTTGACTACACTGACCGCGGCGGATGTGATCTTACTTTTGCGCAAATGGAGGTATCGCACCGCAATATCGGCAGAGATGCCGAACTTCCTGGAGTGGCCGATCTTTTGTTTGATTTTTCTACTAAAGTCCTTGCTGAGCGTATGCCGTTAGATCAGGTACATTTCTTGACAATGCAAACGATGTCACCTGGCAGTAGTCAATTTGCCGCACGCACCGGGTTTTTGCAGCAGAAGAGTAATTCGTGGGCGCTTACTTTTGATACGCTTGAGTCCCGGTACCGGGCTCGGCAGCTGAAGGGGTTTTTCAATGGTAAGCACGATGAAAATGATTCGGGGATTCCCGGTCAGACCGGCGGTATTGATTTGCGGCTTGGTCCTTTGGTCGTTGCGCCGTCTGCTGCAATCTTCCCAACCATTCCGATAACTGCCGATAATGCGAAAAAGAAAAGTGTCGAGGAATGGGGGGATATTGAGCGGCTGCTTGCTGCGGGGATTACGCCGTCATCGGAGCGCCTGATTGAAACTGTGCAGTATTCTCTTGCCGGTAATACTCTTCTGCGGGATCGGGCCAGGATAATTTCCTGCCTTGCAAAGATACTCCGGGATGAAGAAATCAGCGATATGCCTACAGCCGATTCGCTGCGCCAGGTGATTATTCTGGTTGAGCATGAGTAACTTTGGGCATATCGGTGGCCCGGGCAGGGGAAATAAGCCTAAATTACCTTTCGTTTGTCCTTCACATAACTTGAATATCCGAATTGTTTTGCTGCGGTTTTGAGCTCTGCGCCGATCTCCCCGATCTGAGCTACGTGTTCGATCTTGCGGTATTCATTGCTGACAACGCCGATTGAAATGGAAAGGAGGCCGATTTTGACTTCTTTTCCCTGACGGTCATGAGCCATAATGTATCCGTGGTCCCGATCTATTTTTGTATAGAGCGCGGGGGCTGCTTTATCGAAATCAAAAATTATCCGTTTGCAGATTTCATCGACTTTCTTGGGTGTTGTCAGAACCACAAAATCGTCGCCGCCGATATGACCGATGAAATCGTCCGGGTTTCCCAACTCTTGTGCTGCGCGGATAAGGATACGTGCGGTTTCTTTGATAACCTCGTCGCCGTGTTCAAATCCGTATTTATCATTGTATGCCTTGAATTTATTAAGGTCGGCGTAGCAGACGGCGTAGAGCGCTGTTGAATCAATGCGTTTTTGCAGTTCGTTCAGGATTGAAACGTTGCCCGGAAGTCTGGTGAGCGGGTTTGCTTCAAGATCCCGTTCGGTACGGCGGAGTACCATTCGGATACGCGCCAAAAGTTCTTTTGGTTCAAACGGTTTTACAACGTAATCATCGGCGCCCGCGTCAATGCCGCCGACCCGGTCGTTAATATCACCCTTGCCGGTTACCATGATGATCGGCAGGTGCCGTAAAAGAAGATCTTTTTTTACGCGGCGGCAGACTTCGCGTCCGTCGATCTTGGGAATTTTGTAATCCAGGAGCACTAAGTCAGGCGCTTTTGTGTTGATTATCTTCAGCGCGGCTTCTCCGTCTTGGGCTTCTGTGACAGAATAATTTTCTTCTGAAAGCGTTAATTTTAGTACGTCCCTGATATCGGGATCGTCGTCAACAATCAAGATTTTGAATCCCATGGCGCTCCTTTTATGCGGTCATTGGCAACGTGAAACTGAACGTTGATCCTCTGCCGGTGGAACTTTCAACCCATATCCTGCCGCCGTGCGCTTCAACAATATGCTTGACCAAGGCCAGGCCAAGGCCGGTACCTTTGGCGGTTTCATTGATGGCATTATCGACACGATAGAATTCTTCAAATACTTTTTCTTGCGCTTCCGGCGGGATGCCGCAACCGGTATCATGTATATCGACTCGAACGTACTTATCCGTTTTTGAGCTTTGCACGGATATTTTCCCGCCAAGTTGTGTAAATTTAATAGCATTACCGATAATATTAATGAAAACCCGCTTAATCTGGCCTTCGTCAACCCAGACAGTCGTCGCTTCTTGAGGGATTGCATCACTGAAGGTGATATCTTTTGCTTTGAACTGTACACTTAAAAGATCTGCGACCGATGCAACGAGTTTCGATAAATCAACGGATGCCTGTTTCATGATGATCCTGCCCGATTCGATACGTGAAATATCGAGCAGGTCGTTTACAATGCCGGTTAACTCGTCGCTGTGTTTATTCACTTTTTCAAGACGCAGCCTGACTTCCTCGGGGATCTCTCCGAGTTTTCCGGCTAGCAGTATAGAAGCGTATCCTTTAATAGAGGTGAGCGGTGTGCGTAATTCGTGGGAAACAGCAGAGACAAAATCGGTTTTTCTTTTTGATATCAATTTAACTTCTTCCAATGCTTGCGTGAGTTCATGGGTACGCAATTCGACTTTCTTTTCCAAATCCTGTTGCGCCCGCCAGGTTTTTTCAAAAAGCCTGGCGTTTTCAAGTGTTTGCCCGACTTGATGCGCGAAGATCCCGATGAGTTCCTCATCACCTTCGGTCATTGTAAAATCGGGGTTATTGGTCCCTGCAAAGAACAGCCCTTGCGCGCCTTCTTTCGAAAGAATGGGGCTGACAACAAATGCATGGACGTTGAAAATTCGATTAACTTTGTTGCGGAGCGTCGTGTTTTTTGCAAGCGTTAACGTTGAAAAGCTGCGTTCCTGTGTAATAATGTCTTGCAGGGAGCTTTTTATTGATTCAATAAAAGAGACGATTGTGTCTAATTCCCCTTTGGTATAACCGATTGCCAGGTGAAGCACAAACCGATCCGCCTCTGCGCTCCATAAGAAACAGCAGTTTCTTTCAAAGCCGAGTTCTTCAAGGGTTGTAGCGTCGATGCGTTTAAAAATCTGTGTTTCTTCCAGTGTCGTGGAAATGGCGCGGGAGAGTTTTTGCAGTGCATAGAGACTGGATATTTTTTTATCGAGTTCTTCTTGGGTTTTATTCAGTTCCATATCGGTGCGTATGATTAACTTTGCCTGCTCATCCATTTCATCAAGCGATTTACGTAATTTTTTGCACTCAGTTTCTGTTTGTTTGAGCCGCTCGATTTTGAACGCAAGCAATAACGAGAGACATAAAATAATGATGGACCCAATAAGACCGATAATATTGATGACGCTTTCGCTCATGGTTCTTGTTTTAGCCTCCGATTGCTAAGATAGTTATGGTTTGGTTGTGCAAATATGTCTTTCCCTTATAGTTAATTGATTCAAGGGGGGATTGCTCGCCGTAGGTACAGGCGCCGATAAGGGGGACGTTGGGCCCGAATACGTCGCGGATAATTTTGATTTCTTTTTTTGAGTCTCTGCCTAACAACGCATTGCGCGACATAGAATCAAAAACAAGGATAAGGTTGCATGGTGTTCCCAGAAAACGCTGTTGTGCCGAACCTGCTGCTTTTTTTGTTGCCTCAAGACACGATTCTTTGGTTCCGATCATTAACCTGATAGGGCTTCCTTCCGGGACATTGCCCTGAAAAATAAGCGATCCGTTGTTTTCTATGGAGAGGATATTGCGCAATAAGATCTCTTTTTCGTCCGGCAATGAAATCCCGATTGGGTATAAGATCGATATGCGCCGGGATTCTTTTTTGAGACGTTCCAGGTTGCAGGCAAAATAGTCTTCGTAGACGTTGGTTGCGGATACCCCGTCGATTTCATAGACCACATTGTTGATCGACTTGGTAACGGTGCGTGGTTTACCGATCGGTTTCCACCCATGCTCAATCCCGTAGCCGCTTATCAGCCTGCCACCGAATAGGACACCGCTTGCCGCGTCTTGGAGGATGCGTTCGTTATGGAAAACGGACGTTTTTGCAAACTGTAAATTATCTGATGCCGCAGCGCCTATGAGCGGGAAACTGATACCTAGTTTTTCCTGCAGCCCGGCAATGAAACTCCAGTTCTCGGCCATTAATCCATCGTAAAAGATGAGGCCGAAATCGCGGGGCAGGCCGCTAAATCCGGAAACAAGTTTTTCTCCGAGTTCTTCGCCAGCTTTGAGCGCTGTGCGGGCTTGTACGGCATCAATATCTGCGGTAACAAGATGCGTTTTTTCAGGCAGGCAGATCAATGCAATAGCAATACCAAAGTGCAATACTTCGTTTCCGGCAATAACCCCGCCTGTAGAGCAGCCGATAAGGGCACTGTCTCCGACGATGTCTTTGACTGTCTTTAAGGTGTTGGGGTGAGCGAATTCGCTTGAAGTAAAGACGATTGTTAGATCGATCTTTGCATTATAAATAGTGGCGCGGGCCTGCTGCATTGCCTCTTTGACAGCCAGGATATAGTCACGCTGTGTGCTTGCTCCGACGCCGATTTGAAAAGTCTGTGTCGATATCATTGGTAAGGAAGTTTTTTGAACAGTTGTAGTATATAAGTAAACACTCGTCGGGTCAATAAATTTATTGACGAATGACCGGGCTTCTATTAGAATGAAACATCCGATAAACATGTTCGGCGGGTTCAATCGTTGCAATGTGTGTCGGGGGGTTAACTTTTAAAACTTAAGCTGAGAGTAGATTACGGCCCCATCGTACATGAGCGGATGATTTACGGTAGCTCTGGAGGAGCAACGTAAATCATAGGCCGTTAGGCCGTCCGCGAATTTATCCCGAGCCTGCGAAGGCCCTTTAGATTCCGCTTAGGGGTACTAAGTAAGAAGATACTGTGTTCAAGAAAAACCTGAGCGATTAGGCACGGGATGGACCTTTAAAACTTAAACTGAGAGTAGATTACGGCCCCATCGTCTAGCCTGGTCTAGGACGCGTGGTTCTCAGCCACTAAACACGAGTTCAAATCTCGTTGGGGCTATTGATTATCCAGCGGTTTCCCGCCACAAAACGTGGCGGGTCCGCCAAGAATTTTGGCGGAAAATCCGGTTGGGGCTCTGTATTTCTTCCGTGTTTTACCGAGGCCAGGTTTTTTCGACAGCCGTCGTGTATTTGCTCGCCTTGTTTTCTTGCAGTATGTTTAATAATAGAGAGTGTTCGATGATTGTAATTGATATGGCACTGTTTCTTTGTCGGGGATAGTTTTAGCACATATATTTATGCAGACTCGATATGGCTCTGTGTCTAATGAAGCTGTTTTGCGTGCTATCCCGCATACCGCTATCCGGATACTTGATATCGGATGCGGAGAAGGGATCCTGGGCCAGTATTTAAAGAAAAGGCAGCGTTGCGAATTGGTGGGGCTGGAACAGAACTCACTGGCTGCTTCCGAGGCGCGGAACCATTATGATGTTGTTTGGGAACTTGATATTGAGCATGGTGCGTTTGATCAGATAGGTTGTTTTGATTGTATTATTTGCAGCCATGTTTTGGAACATCTGGTAGACCCGCACCGTGTTTTAGAGGCGCTGGCGCAGCATCTTAGTCCAGGGGGCGTTCTTGTGGTAGCACTGCCGAATATTGCATTTTGGAAAACCCGCTGGGCTTTGATGTGCGGCCGGGCAGTTCCTTCAGACGAAGGCATATTTGACAAAAGCCACCGGTGGTTTTTTAACCTGCGTAAGGCAAAAAAGCTTCTTACAGATGCGGGGATGATGGTTATTCAGACGACGGCAGACGGTCATTTCCCGTTGTCGTATGCACGGAGGCGATTCCCTTATTTGGCGCGCCGTATTGATACCCTTGCTTGTATGCTGTGGCCGAATATGTTTGGTTTCCAGTTTGTTTTTGTAGCTCAAAAACCATAGAGAAGGCGGGTTCTCCGATACATGGTACCGTTTATTGCCAGGACATATCGAGCGTTACGGAATTGGAGTCGATACGGCTCGAGCGATTTCTTCAGTTTTGTTTCAATTGAGACAACAACGTATTGTAACCGGCGTTGTTGGTATTGCCCGAATTCTATATTCGAACGAGGCCTGCTGGAAAACAAAAAACTTCTTCCCGCCACATTATTCTATAAGATCGTCGATGAACTTGCAGAACTTAAGTTTAAAGGGATTTTTGCTCCGAATCTTTATGGCGAACCGTTGTTGGATGAGCGATTGATTGATTTTGTTGCATATGCCCGGCGAAAAAACCCGCTGATCGCGATTTATATATTCACGAATGGCGATTATTTGACGGTTGATTATTATAAAAACCTTGTACAGGCGGGAGTCAGCGTTTTCATTATTACGCGCCATTCCGATGAAGTGTCGGCTACCGTTACGCAGGTTTTGCAGTATAGACAAGAGCATGGCCATGATGGCGTGCAGCTTGCATTTGAAAAATTAAGCATTATTTGTAACAGGGGAGGGCTTATCCGGCAAGGCACTGTTTCGTCTCCCCGGGATTGTCGAGTTGTCATCCCCGAAATAGCAGTTGATTATCAGGGAAATGTTATCCTGTGTTGCCAGGATTATTTCAGTTCTGTTACGTTCGGGAACGTCGGTACAGAAAAACTTATCGACATTTGGAAGAAACCGGCGTATAAACGGTTGCGAAGGAAGTTGCAAAAAGGGGTTTTTGAACCCGAAATTTGTAAAAAATGCATGGGGATTGCGCGCTAAGTTGAATGGTGCATGTACGGGTATCAGTTCTATCGTACCATGCTATAGCCAGTATACTATGCGTATCAATTCAAAAAGTGCTTGCATTCGTCAGTGGTTTGTGATAAAACAAAAAATATAAAAGTCATAAGTTATTTCCTGTGGCGGTGTTGGGAACTATTTTTTTCTTAGGGAGGGCTGATGCGGGAACATCTCGGGTTTTTAAAGATATCCAGTGCAGTGGTAAAGGTTGCTGCCTGGATTTTTTTGTGTCTGGGAGTTATCGGCGGGGTTTCAATATTGGCGGGGGTTGTCCCCGGATATCCTCGCTGGTCCGGCCTTATGGTGCTGGCAATTTACGGGTTTGCATTTTTCTTTTTCTTCTTTATCGCAAAAATCGCAGAACTTCTTATCAGTATTATTAACGAAATTAAAAAGGAATAATCTTAAAGGGGGTTACGGGTATGAGACAAAAATTCGCTATTGCGGTAGTGTTGCTTACGAGTGCCGGTCTGGTTGGTTGCAATCTTCTTGCTGCCAAGCCCAAAGAGCCGGTTAAGAAGGAAAAAGTTGCTGTCGTCAAATCAATGGCTGTGCAAGGGCCGATTGTCGCTACGGTTAACAACATGCCGATAACATTGGAAGATTTAAACGACGAGGTTGAAGCCTACAACCGCTTAATCGATCAGCAGAAGACAGGTAAAAAGATCACCACCCGTGAAGACAAAATTAATTATTTAAAGGAAGAGCTTATCCGTCGGACATATTTATATCAGGAGGCGCTTGCCCGCGGGCTTGATCGCGATGAGAAGATCCAGAGGTCCCTTGAAAAAGTAAAAATGGAGCTTTTGGTCCGCGAGCTTCTGAACCAACTCATGGAATCCGTACAGGTGAGCAATCAGGACGCCAGAACGTTTTATGACAAAAATCAGGATTACTTTATGAAACCGGAAGAACGCCGTATCAGCGAAATTGCTGTTCCGTCCGAGCAGGAGGCAAAGGATATTTATATCCAGGTATTGCAGGGGGCAGATTTTGCCGGTTTGGCCAAAGAAAAATCAAAAGCCTCCAGCGCTTCAGCCGGTGGAGATGTCGGTTTTATTACCCCGGATGACAAAAGGCCGGTTGAATATTATTCCGCGGCATTCGCTCCTACCCTGGACGTCGGAAAAATTACCAATATTTTTAAGGCGGGCAATGACTATTATATTTTGAAACTTGAAGAAAAGCGCGGCGGCCAGTTGCAGGCGTTTAGCGAGCTTCAGGATCGTATTAAGGCGGCCTTGGTCAATGACGCACTCAGCAAAAAAATCAAGGATCTCGTCGGAAAATTATCAGCCGAGGGGAAACTTGATTTGAATGAAGGGGAGATTAAATAAGTGCAAAAAAAGACTATCATTCTGATTGCAGCGGCAGTTGTTCTTGCGCTTCTGGGGATTGTCGGCGTTAACCAGGTTGTCTATCAGGAAAAACAAAAAGTTGTTGCGGGTGCAAAGGCGGCTATACAAACGATGCAGGCAAACCAGGCCGCTGTTCTGGTGGCTAAGAAAAGTATTGCAAAAGGTGCTATGGTTACGCCGGATATGATCGATGTCAGCATCGTACCGAAAGATTATATCCAACCTCAGGCAGTTACGTCAGCTGACCGGATCGCCGGTATGATGGCTGTTATGCCTATTGAACAGGGCGATCAAATCACCCTCTCCAAATTAACATTTCCTAAATCAAGCGGGGCTCTTTCTGACGTGACACCGCGCGGAAAACGCGCGATCTCGGTTCAAGTCGATAATATGGCGTCACTCTCGGGAATGATTAAAGCCGGCGATTATGTTGATGTTATCGCGTTGATAGCAATTCCTTTAACGGATAAATCAGGCAAGACTGTTGGGCAGCCGTCGGTTATTCCGCTTTTTCAGAACGTGCTTGTTCTTGCTGTCGGCCGCGATGTCGGAGGTGCTGCTCAAGCTGCTCGTCGTTACCAGAAAGAAGAGTCATCTTCTGCTGAGGCGAATGCGCCGATCACCCTGGCGTTAACCTCGCAAGAAGCGTCTATTGTAGCGTTTGTTCAAGAACAAGGGAGGATCAGGTTGATATTACGTTCTCCCAGTGATTCGGAAGTTGAACCGATGCAAATTACCAGCTGGGATGTTCTTTTCCGGTATCTCGTTCCTCCGGATAAACAGCAGGAACAGGCTGCTGCAGCACAGGCACAGGCAGAGGCAGAGGCGACTGCAGCGCAGAAAGCCCAGGCTTCAACCGGCTATGTTGAAGTGTACCGCGGAATGAATAAAGATAAGATGCAGCTTTCCCAATAACGCTTTTAATACATCGTAGATGCTATATATAAAAGGAGTATCGATGAGAAAAGTCGGTCTGGTTTTATTGATAGGTATAATCGGATTTGCGATGATGCCTTTGTGTACGCATGCCGCCAATGATTATGCGGAAGTACTCAAGCTGTATATGGGCGAAACCAGAATAATACCGGTTAGCAATCCTACGAGAATTGCTATCGGCAATCCCGCGGTTGCCGATGTGGGTGGCGTTTCGAAAACAGAGATCACGCTTTCTCCCAAGGCTCCCGGTTCGACGACGCTGACATACTGGGATAATTTCGGCGAGCAGACCTTAACGTTGCACGTTGCCAGCGAAAATATGACGGAAATAAAACGCAGGATCGATAACATGCTTGCCAAACTTGAAATTCCCGGAATTTCTACGCAAGCTGAAGATGAAGAAGGCAAAGTTATTCTTACGGGTGTTGTTAAAACACAGCAGGACCGGGAACGTATTGCCATTGCTTTGGGGAAACTTTCCGAGAAAACCCTCGATCTCATTAAAGTCAAAGAAGAGGAATCGGTTATTGAAATTGAAGTCCAGGTCCTGGAATTGACGAAAGATGCCAGCAAAACGCTTGGCTTTACCTGGCCCGGTTCTGTTACTTTGTCTGATCTGTCAGCAGCAACGACAACGGCGCAGACAGGTCTTAAGAACGTTTTTTATGTTTCCCAATTTACGCGCAGTGCCTTTGATGTGACGCTTGATGCGTTGATTGTCGAGGGCAAGGCGCGCGTTTTGTCCCGGCCGAGACTTGCTTGTCAAAGCGGAAAAGAAGCGGAGTTGATGGTCGGCGGAGAAAAACCGGTCTTTACGACCTCGGTGCAGGCTACCGCTGGTTCATCGACGAGTGTCGAATATAAGGAATACGGGATTAAAATGAAAATCAAGCCGACGCTTAACGAAGATCACAGGATAAAAATCGGCTTAAATGTTGAGGTCAGCGAAGTCGGTACTGCCGAAACAATCGGATCTGCGACAACTACAACAGCAAAAGCGTATCCGTTGAGTAAGCGCAATATTGTTACCGAACTTTTCATGAATGACGCGCAAACGCTTGCTATCGGAGGTTTAACCAAGCAGAAAAAGAGCGAAGATATCCGTAAAACGCCCATCCTGGGAGATCTTCCGTTGGTCGGTTTGGCGTTTCGTAAAAAGACATATACAGAAGGCGGCGGTACCGGTGAACGGGGGGATATGGAGCTTTTTGTTACCATAACGCCGACGGTGATCGCTGATAAGAAAACAGCGTTACCTGAAGCGTCAACGCCGAACGTTCCACAAAAACCGGTCAAACTCATTCCTCAGGACGCGCTTACTCCCGATACGGCTCTTCCTGAGCCGTTACGCGGGTATGCTACAATTGTTAAACAGCGCATTCTCGATAACCTTACCTATCCCGATGTGGCAAAAACAGGCGGTTTCCAGGGAACGACGATTTTAAGTTTACATCTGACGTATTTGGGGGAATTAAAGGATGCCGTGGTCAAGACATCGTCCGGTTATCAGGTGCTTGATGCCAGCGCCCTGGCAGTCGCAAAGGCCTTGGGAACATACCCGCCGTTTCCGCCGAGTATCGATAAAAAAGATCTCTGGATTGACGTACCAATCGCTTACCGCTTAGAATAATATGGCAGAAGTTATTGTTATCTTTAGTACAAAAGGCGGCACGGGTAAGACGCTTATCGCTTCAAATCTTGCGGTCAGTCTTGTGAAAGATGAAATGAAGCGGGTGTGTTTAGTTGACCTCGATCTGCATGCCGTCGGGGATATGGCGCGTATGCTTGATATTACTCCTCAGCGCTGCGCCATCGATTTCATCGCTTCGTTGAAACGACCTACCGGCGAATTAAAAAAAGACACCTTTTTAACACGGACATCGCAGGGAGTTGATTATTTAGCCGGAGTTTTGCGCCCGCAACAAGCCCCGCATTTGGAAGTAGACCGTATTAAAGATCTATTTATTGTTTTACACAAAGAATATGACTATCTTGTTGTTGATGCCGGTAGTACTTTTACTGAAGTTTTGATCAATGCCCTCAATCAGGCAAATCTTATTTTATTTGTCGCAACCCCCGATATCCTTTCAATTTATCAAACGAAATGGGCGCTTGATACGCTGCAGTTTTTACATTTTCCTCTTTCAATGGTGCGGTTGGTTTTAAATCGCGCCGAATCGGTTGCAAGCATAAGCTGGCAGGAAGTGCGGGTGACGCTGCCTATTGAAATTATTGAACGTGTGCCTTCTGATGGGCGTACCGTCGGGCAGGCAGTCAACAGGGGGGTTCCGGTTGTTATCGACAGCCCGCGTACGAAAGTCGCCCTTTCGATCAAGAAACTTGCGCATGAGATCGCGACAAACCCGTCACTGTTTACTGAGCGTAAAGAAATCGATGAGCTGCGCCTGAAAGAAGCTGCGCTTGAAAAAACCGGTGATTTCTGGAAACGGCAAGGGCTTTCCGAAATGCCTCCTGAAATGGCAGCAGGGGAAGAGGAAGGCGATGAAATCCTGATTTTAAAACGGCGGATACATAATCGGCTTATTGAACAGTTGAATTTAAAGCGCCTGGATATGAAGGTGTTTAGTGATTCCAAGAAGACGAAAGAGTTAAAAGATAAAGCGGAACTGATGGTTGCCAATCTTCTTACCGAAGAAGCAGGAAGTTTTATTTCGTCATCGGAAGTGCGTAAGAAACTGGTCAAAGAGATCCTCGATGAAGCGCTTGGTTTGGGGGCGCTTGAAGATCTTTTAGCTGATCCCGAAATAACAGATATTATGGTCAATAATAAGGATGAAGTGTATATAGAAAAGCACGGTAAGATAGAGTTGACGAGCAAGAAATTTATTTCAAACGACCAGGTTAAGACGATTATCGAGCGTATCATTGCGCCTATTGGCCGGCGTATCGACGAGTCAGTCCCTATGGTTGATGCCCGTCTTGTGGACGGCTCGCGCGTGAACGCCATTATCCCTCCCCTTTCGTTAACGGGTCCGTCGCTTACAATTCGTAAATTTCGCAAAGAGCAATTTTCCATTGCGGAGTTGATCGGGTTCAATGCGATGAATAAGGATATTTCCGAATTTCTGAAGGCATGCGTTGTGTCCCGAAAAAACATTGTTGTTTCCGGCGGTACCGGTTCCGGCAAGACAACCATGCTTAATGTTCTATCAAGTTTTATACCCGAGAACGAACGTATTTTAACCCTTGAAGACGCCGCAGAATTAAAGCTGAGCCAACAGCATTGGATCCGTCTTGAATCGCGTCCGCCGAATATTGAGGGCAAGGGTGCTATTACGATCCGTGATTTGTTCCGCAATACGCTTCGTATGCGGCCTGATCGTATCATTATCGGGGAGTGCCGCGGTATTGAAACGCTCGACATGCTCCAGGCCATGAATACCGGCCACGACGGTTCAATGACGACGATTCATGCCAATTCAACCAGGGATGTTTTGGCGCGCTTTGATTCAATGATATTAATGTCCGGCGTTGAGCTGCCGATCCGCGCTATCCGGGAAATGATCGCTTCGGCTATTGATCTGGTCGTACACACCGCCCGGCTTTCCGATGGTTCACGTAAAATAATTCAGATTTCTGAAATTTCCGGGATGCTTGATGAAACACATATTGATCTTAAAGATATCTTTGTTTTTAAACAAGGCGGCCTTGATGAACATGGCAAGGTATTAGGAAATTTCCAGGCGACCGGCTATATCCCCACCTTTACCGATGAAATCCGTATCAAAGGTATTCCACTTCCCGATTCGATTTTTAAATCCGCTCAATGAGAGTTTTTAATCAAACCAAGAATCTGGTAGTAAGCGATCAGGCAGTAATGGCTGATTCTTTGTGTGCGCGCATGAAAGGGCTTCTTGGCCGGAGATTTTTACCGCAGGGTGCGGCACTCATTTTAAAACCCTGCAATTCAGTGCACACTCTTTTTATGCGTTTTACAATTGATGTCGTTTTCCTTACCTCTTCGGGGAAGGTAGTTGGTATTGTTCCCTGTCTTCAACCCTGGAGATTTAGTAAAATTTTTATTTCTGCGAATTTTGCTATCGAGTTCCCCGCTGGTACTGTCCAATCTGCGAATCTCTCCAAAGGCGATATCCTTCAGATTCAATAACGGGTTTTGGTTAAGGATCATCGTTTAATGCTATGCTTAAAACGAATACTGCAAACCGATTACTGAGAAAGCAGATTTCCTCCCTACTAATTGACATAACCGATTAGAAATGCTATACTAAGCTACTTAGAAATGTCCAATCTGGAGAAGGTATGGGAGTTATCCATAAACTAAAGCCCGAAATCGTTAATTTTATCCTCGACCAAAAAAAAAGAAAACCTTCCTTGGGTTGTCGACCACTCACCGAATTAGTCAATAATACTTATAAAATCACTCTCTCAAAATCAAGCGTTAACGCTGTTTTAAAGGAATCAGGTTGCAGTATGCCTGTCGGCAGAAGGCGCAGGCTTGAAGATAACGAAGTGGAATTATCTTCGTTTGGGGTTATCTTTTTGAAAGCAGCTGACTTCTTGATTGGAGGGGTATCTTCTCTAGCGTCTCATGTGCGTGAAACTTTGGGGGTATCAGTTGCAGAAGCCCATGCTCGGATTGAAAGCGTCCTTTATGAAGGATTGTTTGATGTTGCGCGGCTTGATTGCGGGCTTTCTGAATTGGTAGGGTCGGAAGTTTCTGCCCAGGCAGTCTCTGATTTACGCGCTGCCTTTGAGTCAAAGATATCGGCGGAGGTTATACAAAAGAGCCTGCTCGATTCATGCCAGCGGGTGGGATATATTGTCTTTGAATTCTCCGACGGAAATAAGGCGTATTGCGATCCACAGTTCCACACTATCTGGAGTTCCCCGGAACGTATTCCCGCAGTTTTTGAGGCTCCTTTAGCAGAGGCTACCCGTAGGATCCAGAAGCTTGTGAAAGGGGAGCCTGTCGCATTATTTATGGCCCCGGGTTATGATGTGCCGACCGCGGAATTTGTAAATTTTCTTAGCGCGATAGAAGGCAAAGAGACGGCTCTTACTAAGATAGCGGCGCACAAATCCAATGGTGATGAATTGTTTATCTGTAAAATACAGCCATCGGAAAAACCGGTTTTCTTGATTGGTTTTTGGCCGTGGCAATTTCTTGATCAACGGGTTCTTGAATTCAATAGAAATGAAATTATGTATACGGATTCGCTCACTGGCGCTAATTTTAAATTGGAGGGAGTCCGGTATGGATTAAATGTATCCGAACGTAATATTTCTTTAAATTTCCCGGGAATTGTTGTTAAAACAGCCAATGGGTCAGAACCACTTATATTTGTTATAAATGGC
>Ga0209098_1000053_pt1 | contig 119487 bp, 95 predicted proteins | sample AD_JPNHW1_MetaG_FD_184429 | JGI IMG/M metagenome (GOLD analysis project Ga0209098, IMG submission 184429) | Active sludge microbial communities of municipal wastewater-treating anaerobic digesters from Japan - AD_JPNHW1_MetaG (SPAdes) (version 2) | ecosystem: Engineered > Bioreactor > Anaerobic... | reverse complement strand
GAATAGTGATCTCGATGGAAGTATTGTCGATGCCGATGCGTTTGAACTTATCGATCTTCAGCGCTTCAGCGATTTTGTTTATCGGTTCAAAACCTTTGATCTCCACATTATTCAGTGTCAACTTTCCATTTCCGGTCATGGTATTGTAAAGAGGCGTCATGGTCTTATCTAATGAGGACTTCAGGTTTAATTTTGCGGATACTTTTCCCTGGCATTTTTCAGCTATAGGAGCCAGTTTTTGCACAGTAACAAAGGTTTTAAATGTCTTTTGAATGTTGAGCTGACCGGCATCGAGCATAAAATCGATTTCGGGCTCGGTCTTCTGTGTGCTGTATGAGCCGGAAACGGATAGAGAGCCGTCCAGAACATTCATTTTCAGATTTTCCAGTGTCAGCTTTCGGTTGGCAAGCTTTACAACACCTGAAACTCCCGTCATATCCATTTTATCATAAAGCACCCTCCCGAAAGCAGCATTCAGATAGAAGTCAAGATTAGCGGGAACTTCAATAACCGACATCGGGCTGCTTTCTGCTTCTGCCGGAGAAGCCGTGGCCGGTTCATCAGACATAAATTCGTTGATGTCGAGCAGCGATGAAGTACTCTCGAACCGGCCTTTCAGCAATTCATCTTTAAAAATATAGGACAAAAGATTATCAAGACGTCCTTTGGCTTTAAGATCGGAACGGCCGATTTTCAAGTCGCACGAAGGAATATCAACAAATTGGGGCGAGAAAAGCAGTTTCAGGTTGTTGATGATAACAGCCTGTTTTATGTCCTTGCTTTTGTACGTCATTCCTGCTACGGATATCTCCCCTTTTGCCTGAAACTCTTCATATTTTTCTTTTTCAATGGATGACAGTTTTCCCTTCAGGCTGACATCGGCATTTAATTTCCCGCTCAGTTGATCGCCCTGTTCCAACGGATAAAAATCTTTGACTTCGCCAAGGTTGATTTTAGCTTTCACGGAACCATTGATGTTGGGGTCAGATACCGGCGTACTAACATGCATCACAATATCGACAAGGTTAGCGCCCATATTAAAATGCAGTTTTTTCACATCTATTACCGTATGATCCATCTTCCCATCCTTGTTGCTGGCTTTGACATTCAAATTAATATTGGTCACCGATTTGGGCAGCGAAGGGTATTTGAACATCGCATTTTCTACAAGCAGGTTGACAGCAAATGCCGGAATGCATTTATCGCTATAGGTGCCTTTGGCAAAACCATCAAGCGCCAGGCTGCCTTTGGTTTCGATCTTGTCAAAATCTTTCTTGTACACGGCAGGTATTAGCGACAATATGCTGCTGAATTCCGTTTTTTTCGTATTAAACTTAATATCCATATGGATATCTTCTTTCGGCATGGCTAACCATCCTTCAAAGCCAAGGATGAGGTCGTTGATGCATAATTCGTTTTCCTTAAATGTATATTTTGAATTTTTCAGATCAGCGTCGATGTCTGCCTTAAGGTCTAGGGCAGCTTTATTCAGATAAGAAACACCTCCTGATGAAAAGTTCAGCGTATCAATGCTCGTATTGGTACTAAGCGAAGTAAAATCAGCCGTCAGGTCGCCTTTGAGTGTGTGGTTCAGGTTTACCGCTTTTACATGCATGTTGGCATCTTCATCATCATAGGTTAGAAACCCGTTACTAATAGATAATTTGTCGATGGTTAGCTTGAATTTGGAAGGTTTTTCGGCCTCCTTTGTGGCAGTGTCTTCCGAAGGTTTCATAATATCCCAGTTGGCCTTTCCCCCTTTATGAACGATCAGATGAACCTCAGGATGTTCCAGCGATATTGTATTTATCTTATACTGCTCGCCTTTTATCAAACTGAACAAGCCGACCGACACCCGCAATTTCCCGACATCCGCCAGTGTATCTTCTTTAAATTCGTTAATTCCAACCACGGTCAGATTGTCAAGTCCTAATGTAAAATCAGGAAAATTACGAAATAGTGTGAGATGGTAATCCCTGAAATCCACTTTTGCGTTGACACTTTTGTTGATCTCTGTCTTGACTGCTTCAACGATCTGTTTTTTAAAAATTATCGGTAAAAATACGGCCAGTAAAATGATTAGGGCAATAAATATCCCCAGTACTTTGAAAACGACTTTAACAAATTTTTTGGATTGCATGAGTTCTGATTTTTTGTTCCTAAATTAATTATCAAAATTAATGATTTATTATTCAAAACGATATAACATACCGAAAAATAAAATCTTTTAATAATAATTTTTTTGCGTTTTAATGTGTAATTTTGCCTTGTAAAGGTTTATTTGATGGAAAAGCGCTGGGTACTTAAACAACTTGGAAATAATAAATTAATTGAACAACTGGCAAAAGATCTGAACGTCTCTTTTCCTATTGCTAATTTATTATACCAACGCGGTATCACTACTTTTGATGATGCCAGGGCATTTTTTCGTCCCGAATTGAGCCATCTTCATGATCCGTTCCTGATGAAGGATATGGATAAAGCTATAGACCGGATTGAGAAAGCTTTTGAAAACAATGAGAAAATCCTGATCTACGGTGATTATGATGTCGACGGGACATCCGCGGTGGCGCTGGTATATTCGTTTCTGAAAAATTATTATTCCGACATCGATTTTTATATTCCCGACCGCTATATCGAAGGTTATGGTATTTCAATCAAAGGTATTGACTTTGCTGCTGAAAACAACATACGGCTGGTCATTGCCCTGGATTGCGGAATAAAAGCCGTAGAGAAAATTGAATACGCCAACTCAAAAGGTATCGATTTTATCATTTGCGACCATCACAGGCCCGGAAATGAAATTCCCAAAACCGCGGCAGTGCTTGACCCCAAACGCCCGGATTGTCCATATCCTTATAAAGAGCTCTCCGGTTGCGGTATCGGGTACAAGCTGATACAGGCCTTTGCCAAAAACAGAAAAATTGATGAAAAAGAATTATACAAGTATTTAGACCTTGTAACGGTAAGCATTGCCTCGGATATCGTACCGATCACCGGTGAAAACCGCGTACTTGCTTTTTACGGGCTAAAACTTATCAACTCCAATCCGCGCCCGGGCATCGAAGCTGTTTTGCAAAGCAGTAATATGAAGCGGGTAAGGGAATCCGACAATGGTAATGAATCCCAGATCTTTTCGAGGCAACTTAATATCAACGACCTGGTGTTTTTGATCGGGCCGCGTATCAATGCCGCGGGGCGCATCGAAAGCGGCCGTAACTCGGTTGAATTACTCATTGCCGACAACCTGAAAGATGCCCTGGAAATAGGCATTCAGATCGACAGTTATAATACTGAACGGCGCACGTTGGATACACAAACGACCATTGAGGCGATCGACATGATCAAAAACAGTAATTACCTTCTCAACAGCAAATCCACCATCGTTTATCATCCCGAGTGGCATAAAGGAGTGATTGGCATTGTAGCGTCACGCCTGACAGAAGTCTATTACCGCCCCACCATAGTTTTTACGAACTCCAATGAATTGATATGCGGCTCCGCACGATCCGTCAAGGATTTCGATATTTACGATGCCATTGATGCCTGCAGCGACCTGCTTGAACACTTTGGCGGGCACAAGTATGCCGCAGGCCTTACGATTAAGCCTGAAAACCTTACAGCCTTCAGCAGACGTTTTGAGGAAATTGTAAGTGCCACCATCACCGAAGACATGCAGGTTCCGGAAGTGGAAATTGATGCAGAACTGGATCTGCGGCAAATAAACCCCAATTTTTATAAGATCATCAAGCAGTTCTCGCCTTTCGGCCCCGGCAACATGTCGCCTGTATTTAAAACAACCGGTGTTGTTGACTTTGGCAATGCTCGTCTTGTTGGTAAAAGCGAAAAACACCACCTGAAACTTTCCATAACTTATCCGGAAATTTCGCTGCCTCCTTTTTCAGCGATAGGTTTTCAACTTGCCGACTTCTATGATTATATCCAGAAAGGGAATATTTTCGATGTCTGCTATCATATCGAAGAAAATGAATGGAACGGAAACGTTTCTCTTCAACTGAATATCAAAGATATTAAGAAGCCGTTACCCGAGCAGAACTAAACTGTTTTCAGTAAAATCCGTCTATTTGTTTCCATCTTTTATGTGACCACAACCAGTAAGCAGGGTCGCGAAGTATGGTCTTTTCGAGCAGGCTGGTATACGTTTTCATAATATAGCCGTATTCGCACTCTTTGGGGGTATCCGTGATCTTTACAAGGTGTATTTTGTAATGTCCTCTGCTGAGGCGCACAAAGTCGGCGTAAACAACAGGAAAATTATAATCAACGGCATATTTCTCAGCGCCAAATAAAAAATCGGTTTCTTTATTTAAAAACAAGGCGTGAATACCTTTGTGCGAACCGCCAGGATACTGATCAGAAAGAAAAAGGCTTGCTGTAAGTTTATCCCTGTCTTTATTAAACTCTTCCTTGATATTTTTTGCATTGATAATTTTCATGCCAAAACGGGCGCGTCTTGCATTGGTAAGTTTGTTCATCACCTCATTTGACAAGGGTTTGCCAACGCCTATGGCCCAGTGGGGAAAAATAATATTCATGGAATAAATCAGGTACTCCCAGTTGCAATAATGCCCCGACATAAAGATCACGCTCCGGTTTTCACGGGCATATTGTTCCATGATTTCCGGATTGTCGCAAGTAATTCTGTTCAACAGATTCCCTTTACCGACCGTAAAACATTTGATAGACTCTAAAAATACATCCGCCAAAAACCGGTAAAACTGCCGGGCAATTTTTTTTGTGTCAAATGTTTCAGGAAGGCTTCCCTCAAGGTTTTTAAACACCACTTTTTTGCGGTATCCGATCACATAAAATAATAAAAAAGCCAAAAAATCTGACAGTAGATATAATATCCAAAATGGCAGCAATGAAATCAAAAGCAGAAGAAAAAACAAAAAGTAACTGAAAAGTTTTGACAATAGTTTTTTCATTTGGCCGCCCCTGAATTATTAAAAAGCAAAATTAATTTAAAATTGTTTACGCAGAAATTTGTAAAAGCAAATGCTTTTTATGTCATCCGGATTACCATCTTGCATCAGCCAGATGCCGAATCAATGACCGGTTTTTTTCGACAGCAGTTCCTACAACAATCATATCCGCACCGGCAGTGTATATATTTTTTGCTTTTTGGGCAGTATTAATCCCTCCACCAACAATAAGCGGAACAGAAATATTTTTCTTTACTTTTTCTATCATTGTCAGCCCGATATGCTCCCGGGCGCCGCTTCCGGCATCCATATAGATCATTTTCATACCAAGCATTTCTCCAGCCATCGCCGTACACACAGCAATATCATCTTTATCGTGAGGTATTGGCCATGAATGGCTCATATAGGCCACGGATGTCGGTTTGCCGCTTTCGATCAACAGGTAACCGGTGGAAATAGCTTCCAGTTCTGCATGGCGGATATAAGGTGCGGCGATCACATGTTTGCCTATTAACATCTCGGCATTACGTCCGGAAATAAGCGATAAAAAAAGTATGGCATCGGCTTTTGAATTTATTTGCATCGTATTCCCCGGAAAGATCACTACCGGGACAGAAGATGCTTTTTTCATCGTAGCGATACATTGATCCAAATGATCGTTTGTTATCAGGCTCCCTCCGATAAAAAAGTTGTCGATGCCGCATTCGTTTGATAATGCCGCTATTTTTTTCACATCTTCAATGTTGGACTTGTCGGGATCGATAAGTATGCTGAGTTGTTTTTTACCCTTTGCATTCTTATTAAGAATATTTTGGTAAACTTTCATAATCGTCAGGATTAATAAAAATAAAAGTACAAATTATTTTTTGGAAAGAACCCGATTAACAATATCTCACAGCAAGTTTTGTTAGGCATGCATTATAAAATCACATAAGAAAGGAAGTAATCCGAGATCTTTTCAAAATGTACAACCAGGTTTACAGATTGGCTTTCTCCTGTAAGTTCGGCTTGAATACTGCCATGTGGAGCATATTTGAAAGGAAACAATTTTATCTGTTCTTTAAAATCATAATAATCATTTCCGCTGATCTTAAAAAGCGCTTCCTTGGCAGTCCAGCAAATGGTCAGGTGAGCCAAAAAATTTTCCTTATCAATAAACACGAGTTCTTCATCCGATAAAAACTTTGAAGAGACCCTTTCGATACGCCTGCTTATTTCTTCGATATCAATGCCCACCGAGGTATCCGCATCTATAATCACTGCCGAATAATCCCCGGAATGGGTAATGGATATATGTTTGCTTTTTCTGTCATTCAGCAGATAGGGTTTGCCAAAATCTGAGTAATGCACCTTAGAGGAAGCTTCTGACAGCTTGCTGATAAGCACCCGGTAGCTCAGCCAATGTTTTTTACGTTTATCATGTTTGTAAGAATTTAAAACATGTTTTTCTGTTTCCGACAAATCAATTGCAGATACCAGTTCATCAACGGTTTCAGTAATTTGCCAGACACCTAAAACTGTGTTTTTCCCTGGGTTCTTTGTAAACAAAACAGGCATGTTTTAATTTTATAACAAAAGTAAATAAAAGCTGATTTAATTCCTCCCCATTTCTAAGAAACTGTTTTGATTTTATGTTAAATAAGATTTATGATGGATTTTTTAGCGAAACAAGGCAGATTTTGCAGACATAGTTTACCTATGTCGAAAAATCTAACGAAGTTGCAGCAAAAAAGACGCATATAGATATTAAAAGATAAAATCAAAACAATTTCTTAATATCAACTGATCATTCCCCATGAGCCCTTGCGTTTATTTTCTTTCAGTATATAGTCCCTAACAGGTTTGTTTTTAAATGACTCGAGTTCGGGATCTGATTCAAGCAAGGCAATGGCTACATTCCGGGCATATTTCAGGATTTTTTCGTCGGTAACCAGATCGGCGATATGCAGGTCGGTGATCCCGCTCTGCTGCAAACCTTCAATATTTCCGGGGCCTCTGAGTTTCAGATCCAGTTCTGCGATCCGGAACCCGTCATTGGTTTCGAGCATCGCCCTGATCCTCATTTGTGCATCATGGGATACCTTGTCGGAAGTCATCAGCAGACAAAACGACTGATCGGCGCCCCTGCCGACACGTCCGCGTAACTGATGCAGTTGCGACAAACCAAAACGTTCTGCATTTTCAATGACCATCACTGAGGCGTTCGGAACATCCACTCCTACTTCGATAACAGTTGTTGCCACCATGATCTGTGTTTCGCCCTTGACAAAACGGGACATTTCATATTCTTTTTCCTTTGGTTTCATTTGCCCATGTACCATGCTCACGGCATAATCCGGCAGGGGAAAATCGCGCACGATGGCATCAAATCCTTCCATCAGGTGTTTCAGATCGAGGGCTTCGGATTCATGAATCAATGGATAAACAATATAGACCTGCCGGCCTTGTCGAATTTGTTCTCTGATAAAAGCGAAGACTTTCAGGCGGTTTGAATCATAAAAATGCAGCGTTTTTACTTGCTTTCGTCCGGGGGGCAACTCATCAATCACCGAGACATCCAGATCGCCGTAAAGCGTCATTGCCAGCGTCCTGGGAATTGGAGTAGCCGTCATTACCAGGATATGAGGCGGCAGGTCACTTTTTTCCCATAGTTTGGCTCGCTGCGCAACGCCGAACCGATGTTGTTCATCAATGACAGCAAATCCAAGATTTTTAAATTTTACCACCTCTTCAATTAATGCATGTGTTCCGATCAAAATTTTTGTATCCCCATTGAGCAGACTTTCAAGAATTTTTTTTCTTTCAGCGCTTTTGGTCGAACCGGTAAGTAGTTTTACATCTATATCTAACTGGCTTAAAAAGCCTTTTAATGTATTATAATGCTGTCGTGAAAGTATTTCAGTAGGAGCCATAATACACGACTGAAAGCCATTGTCCAGCGCTATCAGCATGCACATCAGCGCAACTATTGTCTTACCGCTTCCGACATCACCCTGCAACAGGCGGTTCATCTGTTTTCCGGATCCCAGGTCCTTTCTGATCTCTTTAATGACTCTTTTTTGTGCGTCTGTAAGCTGATAAGGTAAAACATCACGATAAAAATCATTCAGATACTTGCCTACATTTTGAAATATTAATCCCTGAATCTTTTTGTTCCTGTACAATTTTGTTTTTACCAGTCTGAGTTGAATAAAAAACAACTCCTCAAATTTCAGCCGGCTTGTTGCTCTGTTAAGGATCGACTGATCCTGCGGAAAATGGATATTGAAAATTGCTTCTTCGCGCGATATTAATTTCAGATTATCAACAATATCTGCGGAAAGGGTTTCCGCGATCCTTCCTTTCGCATCGTCCAGGGCTTTCAATACAATTTTACTGATGCCTTTACTGTCTAATCCTTTTGATTTAAGTTTTTCTGTAGATGAATATACTGGATAGAATCTGCGTTTTTTTTCGCTGAAATACTCCGGGGTTATCTGTTCAATTTCCGGATGTGTAATATTAAGTTTACCGTTAAAATAAGTTGGTTTTCCAAAAACAACATATTCCTGTCCTGGTTGAACCAAATCCTTTATCCATTTCACACCGTTGAACCAAACCAGCTCTAATTCCCCGGTTTCATCAGCAAACCTTGCTACAAAACGAGCGCTTCGTCCTATCCCTGCTACACCCACATTTTGAATTTTACCTTTGATCTGCACGTAATACAGATTTTCCGAAATGTCATTTATTTTATGAAAAACGGTTTTATCTACGTAACGAAAAGGATATAATAAAAGCAGGTCCCCGATAGTAAAGATATTCAGTTCTTTTTTCAGAAGCTCTGAGCGCACACCGCCAACTCCTTTACAAAATTCGATAGGAGTATCCCAAAAATCGTGTAACATCGAAAGAATTTTCGCAAATATAAAAAAACCCCGGCGTTTTGCCGGGGTTTTTTTTGAATCTTAATATTCCCACAAGTCGTGTTCTTTTACGAACAGCTCCTCTTTAATCCTTTCGGCTTCAAGCAGCCCGTCCATGCCTTGAGTGTAATCATAGATCATTCTGTCGTAAACATTGCTTTCCTTGTAGATATAGCTTCCGAATAAACGTTTAAAGAAAATATCTTCATATGTTCTTCTTTCGGCATCGTTCCATTTGTTATATACTTCATTATTTGCAAATAATTTCCTGCATTCGGGGAAATATATCCAGAATAAAGGTTTAAATCCTTTGGGTTCGCCAAATTCGTCAAACACTTCCATATAAGGACAAATGCCAATAATGCGGACATCCATTACTGAGCGCTGTTTGTCGAAAAACCAATCTTCTTTTACTCTGAACAGATAAACATCCTGGGTGTTGAATGGGTTGGATATCACGCTGTCGTATTCCTCATAAGGAGGTTCTAGCCGGGTCATGGTCATCGTATCCTCCTTGTCAAGTCCTTTTTTTATCTCCGCAGGAGAAAGAGGGACAAGAAACTCTTCATTTTCGGTGGTGTAGGCAGTTATTGTGTTTTCTTTGACCGCATCATAAATGATCTTCATCAGACTTTTTCTTCCCTGTTGATCTGTGGTGGGATAATACATTGGCAGGTTAATCTTTTGCCTCAGGTCAATAACACGCCAGATACGTTTCGACCACATAACATCTGCCTCGCGCAAGGATGTATATGGAATAGGCTCGCGGTTGATGGTGTTTAATTTATTATAAACCCCGTCTAAAGGCGGCTTGCCTATGTTCTGTGAAAAAGCATTGTAATGCATTGGAAGCAAAAATCCAACTAATAATGCGATGCCAAATATTTTTTTCATAATAATTACCTCCTTAAAAAAGGTTTAATTAATTTTTAAAGCAATAGAACTCAAGTTACGGTTAGAGCCATCTGGCCCTCTGGCTTTTATATCTTCCAGATAAACTTTTTGTCCTTTTGAAGCACCATTGAGCATCGTAACCATCTGTGGTGTAAACTTGGCACTGCTTGAGCGGAGCTCAATAAGGTCCGGACCTTTTTTAATAGTTAATGTAAAACCGGTTATCTGAAAGTAGGCTTCGAATTCAAATCCGTCCATTCTTGGGATAATTCCGCCTGCAGCCAGCAGTGTTCCTTTGGGGATAAGCCCGCTGTTAACATTACCAACATAAGGTACAGGGTTGGGAACGCGTTTAACCCTGAATTTCATGGAGCCCATTGAACGTGAAGTGGCACCCATCTTAGCACTTACATTTACTGTTGCTTCGCCCTGGGTTGTTACTTTCACAATATAATTATGATCTTTACCATTTGTTCTCGTGATCGTACCGCCGCCACCAGAAATAGTTGCGCTTACCTGTTCGTTTGAAGCACCAGGTACAGAAATAGATACGGGGTTATCTAGACCAATATAAAAAACATTCATTTTAACCGGCGAAATGGTAGCCGAAGGGGTACCTACCACATATTCGCTATTGAAAGGATATGATTTTTCAACACCATCAGCGCCTTTAACTTTAATAACACCGCCAAATTGCTTGACTCCCGGTCCGCCAGCACCCAGTTTTAATTTACCAACACCGGCAACGCCCTCAACAGTTTGCTGTGCACCACTTACAACCAGCGTATTGGTATCAACTCCGGAACCGACAATAATTACAGGGGTCTGTTTTGTATCATAAGCTGCCACAAAAATATCAGCCTCGAAAGTTTCGCCTGTAAGAATATAGTTGCTTTTCGCAACGACCTTGGCACCGATTTTATCAAATTTAAAATCCTCCAATGATACGGACGCCAGCAATTGGTTGACCACATCAAATTCAGCATTTTTAACTTCAGCAATCAATTTGTTTAAAATAACAACGTCTGCCGCCATGATCGTATTATAAAAATTATGCATCTCCCATGTCTGCTCCCTGCCGTTGGAACTATGATAAGGTCCTTTAAAATCAAGGCCTATGTTCATAGAGGAACGGTACTTGGTATCAATCAGGTTCATCATATTTGTCTTATACTGTTCCAGCTTGCCTTTTAATTCAGAAGCTTTTGCTCCCTGGCCTGTTTCACTGCTTCCAATAAAATAACGAGTGGTTTCAGACCATTTATCAAGGCCTTTAAGCGACTTTAATTCAGCAGTTTTAACCTCTTCGATGGGCAATCTGGATTCTGCAGCCATAACTTCCAATTTCATTTGCTCTATATACGCAATCAATTCAGAAGACATTTTCTTGGCTTGTTGGGCTTTCTGAAAATAAGGAAGTACTTTCGCCTTGTTTATTTCCATTTGTTTGGCAAACTGAGTATAAGTTGATTCAACTTTCTTGCTAAAATTAGCATTCGTTGTAACCATACTTTCATTTACAATTAAATATGCATTCAGAATCTCCTTTGACACATTAAGAGCCAGCATGGCTGTTAATACAAGATACATCATCTGAATCATTCGCTGTCTCGGGGTTTCCGGACAATTTGTTGCACCCATAATATGCTCCTATTTTTTTGTTAAACCTTAATAAAGCACTAATTAACCTTGTTTTATTGTCATCGCAGAAAGCATATTTCCGTATACCTGATTAAGAGCAGTAACGTTCTTAGCAAGTACGTTAACCTGTTCTTTATATTTAGCAGTGCCTTCAACAGATTCATTAAGATTTGATAAAAATACTGCAATACTTTCTTTCATCTTTTCTGATTGCTGAAGTTGCTCTGATGTTCCCTTCAATTGCAATTCATAAATGCTGTTGAGCTCCGACAAATTCTTCGACATTCTTTGTATCTGTGTACCGTATGATTTACCGTCAACAGCCGAAAAGTCAATAGCTTCAGCAGATTTGGTTAATGATTCGCAAGATTTGGTATATTTATCAGCAAGGCTGTGAGCGGATTCCGTAGCCTTTTTTATACTGGCAACATACATTTCTGTAGCATTTAAATCTTTTTGAATGCTTTCAGCAATACCGCTGTATGCCCCGGTAACGTTATTGGCAGATGCAGTAGCAGCCTTTATACTGTTATTAAATTCATTTGTCGAAGCAACATCGCTTTCTAATGCAGCAACAGTCTTGTTGTATGCTTCAGATAAATTTTTCACAGAACCTGCTGCGGTATTCAGATTAGCGACATAACCGTCAGTAGCAACAGCAGCATCGGCAACACCAGAAAGTTTATTAGCATTTTCGCTCAGGTTTCTCATACCTTCACCCAAACTATTAATTAATGCCGGCCCAATTTTGGCATCTTCAAGCATTTTGTCCAATTCCTGTGTCAGAGATTTTGGTTTTCCTGTTACTGTTTTAGAATCGAGATCCTCCATACCGGCCAGTTCGGGATAAACCAGCGACCAATCATATTCCACATGTAACGGCTCAAATGCAGAGAAAAAGAAAATAGCTGCTTCGCAACCCATCCCCGCAACAAGCATTATATCTGCTCCCGGATAGTGATTGATTTTGAACAACGCACCTAAAATTACAGCTGATGCACCCCAGCCATATAATTTGGCCATGAAATTTTTGTAACCCTTGCTTCTTACTAAATTATAAAGTCCCATAATTTAATTTTGATTTTTTTTATTGATTAATACTAGAATTTAATTTATTACTAATTACAAAGTTCTATCTGTACACATTAGAAGAACTTGAACCATCGTCAATATGTCGTCCAAGATAGGTCTGAACACACCTGAATCCGATATAGCACTTTGCGGTATCCTGAAATTCATATGTTCTGGTACCGGTCTGCATGTAATAACCGATATCTTTCCATGACCCACCGCGTATAACCTTACGTTTTAATACTTCCGGATCGGATTTTTTAGCTTCATAAGAATAATTCATATTAAGGTCGTGAGCAAAATTATAAGCTGATTCATCAAAGGCATCCATACACCATTCTGCTACATTTCCACCCATATCATATAATCCATAGTCGTTAGGTGCATAGTGTGCAACTATTAATGTTTGGATACCACCATCATCAATATAATTTCCTCTTAAAGGTTTGTAGTTTCCAAGGAAACAACCGTTGCTGTTACGGATATATGGACCGCCCCATGGATACGGGCTTTCATCAAGTCCGCCGCGGGATGCCCATTCCCATTCCGACTCGGTTGGCAGGCGGAATTCATTAACCCTCCAATCCCCACTGGCTTCCAGGTAATCATTAAGCATATTTGAACGCCAGATACAGAAAGCCCTTGCTTGTTTCCAGCTTACGCCCACCACAGGATAATTATCATAGGCCGGATGAACAAAATAGTTTAGCATTGGTTCATTATAAGAATATGTATAATCATGAACCCAGCACAAAGTATCAGGATAAACATTAATTATATCCTTTTTAATGAATACCGATCTGTCTTTTACACCCTGAGGACGATTGGCAAGACTCGACAGGTCGTGGTCTGCAGCATCCTGTGTAGCGGTAGCTTCAGATGAAAAATCCTTACGGGCAGCGGCTTTGTAATCAATCCAATAATAGATATAATTGAGTTGCCTGGTATCTATTTCTTTCCTTCTGAAATATCTTTCATGTTCGGGCATATACAAAGGCTGTAAAACTTCAACTTCTTCCTGTTCCAGATCGTCCCATTGCAAACGTGTATCCCAGTTCAGGTGATGCGGTTCCAGAGGCTCGCCATATTGATCTTCTTCTATCCACCAATCTTCCGGAGCAAGAGAGCCCAGAAGTTCTCTGGCAAGAGAATCTCTCACATAATATACAAACTGACGATACTCATTATTGGTGATTTCAGTTTCATCCATATAAAAAGCCTGAACAGTAACAGTTTTAGCTTGTGCAGTCAACGAGTATGGCACATCCTGATCACTGGGGCCCATCTGATAACTTCCGGGAGGAATAAATAACATGCCATAAGGCGTTGGCTGATAAAATCCATCCCTTCCTTGTACGCCAGTGAGTTCGCCACTACCACTGTTTTTACAACCAATGATGGTCAGTGTGGCAAAAATAGCTATGATTATCAGGAATTTTTTCATGTTTTTATTTTTTTCTTACTATTATTCTTTTTTTGTATTGTTTTTTTTTGCACTTAATAACATTAAAACGTAAAAGTACATCTTTTTGTTACATTGGCTTGTTTTTTTTTACAGATATCGTGTATTTAAATACTTTGTAATATTCTTTTTTATCTCTATTTTAAAGCAGTATCCGAGCATAATTTCATGAGTGCCACTGCTCCTTTTATTTCTGCCCAGAGCCGAAGTGGTTATATCATACGAATATCCTATTCTCAAATTTTGCAATGCCGGGCTCATGGATGGCTGGTTAAGGGGATAAGCGCCGATAATAATAGCAACAGCATCCTGTACGCGATAGGAAACACCGGCCCAGACCATATTTCTCCATTTGCACATGGCAGTAATATCATACTGTGCAGAAGCAAAATCTGTTTTTATTAAAACATAAGGACTGAGTTCCCAATCAGGATTGTTGGGCAGTGTCCAATGATAGCCGCCGGTCAGGTAATAATGCCTTTTTAATTTCGATTTGGATTCTCCTTCTAATTTAATCTTACTTTCGATTAGCTGGTTGGCAGACAAGCCCACATAGGCTTTCCCCGGGATGTTATAGAATGCGCCAAAAGCGATATCGGTCATAAATGTATTTTTTTTGCCGGTATTGCTCATGAGCAAGGGATCATTCTGATCCAGGGGATTAAATTTTGAAAAATCAATAGTTTTATTTAAAAAACCCGCCTGAAGGCCAATACCTAGAGTACCTACAGCAATATTGACGTGAAAGGAGTATGCCAATTTAACGCCGATGTTGTTTTCAAATCCGAGTTTATCGCTGTAAACCGAAAGGCCCAGCCCTCCGTGCAATGCACGAACCGGAGCATCCAGAGTAAGTAAAATCGTCTGGGGTGCACCTTTGTTGGTTTTCGTTTCGCCGTTTTGCGTGTATGTATCGGTAAAACCAGTCCATTGCTGACGATACAAGGTTGTAATGCAGATTTGTTTGCTGATGCCTGCATAACCAGGATTTACAGCCATATTCGTGAACATGTTCTGCGTATATTGCGCATCCTGTTGTGCTAAAACAACCGTTGAAAGCAATGAAATTAAAATAAAAAAGTAAAATTTTTTCATATGGTTTTTATTGATAAAATTCAAAATTGGGGTATAAAGTAACATATATTTTTTAATATTAACAAACAATTGTTAACAATTTTTAATCAGACCATAATCACTTTCTTCGCAAAACCCTTAAAAACAAATTGTTGCAATATATTATCAAAATTTTTTTTCACATTGTTTTTTTACGGAAAGCCGAACAAAAATGTTTCAGTTGCAAAGATAATTTTTTTTATGAATTCAAGAGTTGAATACAAAAAAAATACCCATGAAAAAGAAAAACTTTTCAATGACTGGAAAAAAATAAATTTTTAAAAATTATTACCTGATCAGGATTTTTTCCACGAAGACAGAAAATGTAACACTACATAATCTTCTGATAGGCCTGCCACCAGCGGTCCGGGACGGCTTCTTTCAGGGCAGTCTGATAGTCACTATAGGAGCAGGGAACGAGATAATGCCGTTCATACTTAGATTTCAGGCGTGTAGGGCAAGGAACCTCCATCCACCAGCGGTTTGTTTTTTTGCTTTTATAAAAAATTATTTCGTCTTGTAGTTCTTTAATGGCCACCCTGTATTTTATATAAAACTTTTTATCCTTGATCGGAAAATCCTGTTTCCTGTTATAAAACCCATCAATAAAATACCAGATAGCCTGTGCGGCAAGGCCTGCCGTTTGTCCGTTCCGGTCATATTCCGGGTTTATTTCATATAGCCCGACAGAAGTAAGTTTATCGCTCATGCCGGCATAGCGCATGATACGGCATAATTCCTCACCGTAAAAGCCATTGGGCGTCGCACAACCGTTACCGGGTGCGTCTGATTGGCGCACTGCAGATAAATCAACAGACAACATATCGGCATTACGCACCATGGGTTCTACTTCTTCAATGTCTGTCTGGACAAGGCCGAGACGGTAAACATCGAAAAATAATTTTTTCATGAGATCTACGGCTCCGGCATCGACAAAATAGGTCTGATATCCTATATTTGAATAATTGAACAGATAACTCGGCTGATGGGTAATTATTTTGCTAAGGTATGTTTTCGATGTCATGGGGCTTTCAATGTCCCCAAGGTCGAAGGCCATATCCACGCAGACAAGATTTATTATTCTGCCAATGGATTCATAAGCCAGGTAATTGGCATAAGTGAGGTCCTGGCTCCCTCCGACAATTATAGGGATGACGTTTTGTTTCAGAAGATTGGCCGTAATATCTCGTAAGGCAAAATACGTATCGTTGATGGAATTTCCCGGTTTTATGTTTCCAAGGTCAGCGATTTTAATGCCGTTATTATGCTTAAATAAAGGGTAAAAATATTTCCGTACCTGATCGGGAGCGTTCTTACAACCGGCATTACCAATGGCTACGCGGCTTTCGTTCACGCCCAAAAAAGCGATATCAATGCCGTCCAGCGAAGGAAAAGGATTATCCTTGCCATAGATCAAAATTGAATTTCCGATCTGGTTCGGATGCGATTGCTCATCATCAAAGACATTACTGATATTAACCGGTTCAAAATACAAAGAAATATCCATGCTTATTTTGTGCTTGTCTTCGTCTTCTTTATGGTAGCTTTTTTAGTGGCTGGTTTTTTTACGGAAGCTTTTTTTGCCACTGTTTTTTTTGCACTTTTCGTTTTCGTAGTTGTTTTTTTCGTGGTTTTTTTCGTGGTTTTTTTTGCCACTGCTTTTCTGGCGGGGGTCTTTTTTGCCACTTCCTTTTTGGGAGACTTTTCGGCAATCATCAGGCATTCTTCAGCCGTCAGATCTTCGGGGATCATATCCTTCGGTATCTTATAATTCATTTTTCCGATAGAAATGTAGGGCCCGAAACGGCCTTTCAACACACGTATATCAGGGTTAGCAGAAAACTCTTTGATCGTGCTGTTTTCTATTTTTTGAATTTTTTCCTCAATGATCTCCTTTGCCCTCTCAATGGTTAATGTCAGGGGATTGTCTGTTTTTTTCAGTGAATAAAACTTTCCCTTATGCCTGATATACGGACCAAAACGCCCGAGCCCGGCCACAACTTCTTCGCCCAGGTATTTTCCGACCAACTTGGGAAAAGAAAGCAGGGAAAGTGCTTCCTGAAGCGTAATTGTTTCAATACTTTGACCTTTTAACAAACCAACAAAACGCGGTTTTTCCTCATCCGTATTTTCACCAAGCTGAAGCATACCGCCAAATTTTCCCAATTTGGCATAAATATTTTTCTGCGTTTCGGGATGTACACCTAAAAGCTTGACACCACTGACTTTTTTTGAGGTTTTTTCCGTCTCACTTACCTGCACATGAAAGGGATGATAAAATTCCTTGATCATTTGATTCCAGGCTTTTTTCCCTTCAGCAATTTCATCAAACTCTTTTTCAACACTGGCCGTGAAATTATAGTCGAGAATATTCTCAAAATTCTGTATCAAAAAATTATTTACCAGAGTGCCGACATCGGTCGGAAAAAGCTTTGATTTCTCGAAACCTACCGTTTCGAGTTTTTGCGTTTCAAGAATTTTATCCTTTATCAGTGATAAATACTGATATTTTCTTTCTGTACCTTCTTTGGTGCTTGTTATCACATATTCCCTCTTCTGAATAGTAGAAATGGTCGGGGCATACGTCGAAGGACGGCCAATACCAAGCTCTTCAAGCTTTTTCACCAGGCTGGCTTCTGTATATCTCGGAGGTTGCTGTGTAAAGCGTTCAACAACATTTATCTCTTCGGGATTCATGATATCGCCTTTTGCGACAGGCGGTAGAAGGCCCTTTTGTTCTTCTTCTTCTTCGTCCGATGATTCAAAGTAAACCTTGAGGAATCCGTCAAACTTGATGACTTCTCCTGTAGCAACAAAATAATCCTGAATGGAAGGACTTTCGATGGTTACATTTGTTTTTTCGAGCTCCGCATCACTCATCTGTGAAGCGATGGTTCTTTTCCAGATCAGTTCGTATAATTTTTTCTGATCGTTGGTGCCTTCCACAACATGACTATTAATATAAGTAGGCCTGATGGCTTCATGCGCTTCCTGTGCTCCTTTGCTTTTGGTAGTATAATTACGGATCTTTACATATCCCGGCCCGTAGAAAGATTCTATCTCCTTTTTCGCCATGGCTAAAGCCATATTCGACAAGTTCACCGAGTCGGTACGCATGTAAGTGATCTTTCCTGATTCGTACAACTGCTGGGCAATCATCATGGTTTTGGACACCGAAAAACTGAGTTTGCGGCTGGCTTCCTGTTGTAAGGTAGATGTCGTAAATGGCGGTGCTGGCGATTTTCTTGCAGGTTTGGTTTCGATATCTTTCACTTTGAATTCCGCCCCGATACATTTTTTCAAAAAAGCCATTGCATCGCCCGGAGTATTGAATTTCCTGGAAAGTTCAGCTTTTATCTTATACGTTTTCTTATCTTTAATAAATGAAAAAATGGCAGAGCCTTTATAAAACGAAACCGGTGTGAAATTATTTATTTCATTTTCGCGATCCACGATAAGCCTTACAGCGACGGACTGCACACGCCCCGCCGACAAGGATGGCCTGATTTTCTTCCACAACAAAGGTGATAATTCATAACCGACCAGCCTGTCAAGTACCCTTCGTGCCTGCTGGGCATCCACAAGGTCAATGTTTATTTGCCTCGGATTTGATATGGCTTCCAAAATGGCTGTTTTCGTGATCTCATGAAAAGCGATCCTTTTTATTTTTCCTTTTGCGAGTTCGAGGGCTTCGGAAAGATGCCACGAAATAGCTTCTCCTTCGCGGTCTTCATCGGATGCAAGCCATACAACCTGCGATTCTTTGGCCATCTTTTTCAGTTCACTGACCATTTTGGCTTTATCCTCAGGTATCTCGTATTTAGGAATAAATCCATTATTAATATCCACGCCGAGGTCTTTTTTTGAAAGATCGCGAATGTGCCCGAAACATGACCGGACCGTGTAATCGCTGCCGAGAAACTTCTCGATAGTTTTTGCTTTTGCCGGTGATTCAACTATTACAAGATTTTTTATCATGAAAATATTTTTGGGGAAGTAAAATTTGTGCAAAATAAAACAAAAATAATTTTTCAATAGCAATTTATTTTTTTTAAAACAGTTGTTTCATTACTTTTGCCCCTTGTTAATGGCTTGAATGAAGAAAACATTTTATATAGAGACATATGGCTGCCAAATGAATTTCTCGGATAGTGAAATAGTGGCATCCATCTTAATAAAAGAAAATTTCGAACAAGCCGCAACTCCCGAACAAGCCGGACTGATACTGCTCAACACCTGCTCTATCAGGGATAATGCTGAACAGCGCATCTTCAACCGCCTGAGGCATTTAAAAAGCCTGAAGAAAAAAAACAAAGGGCTTCTGGTAGGAATATTAGGATGCATGGCCGAACGCATCAAAGAAAAACTATTTGAAGAAGATATTGTCGATATTGTTGCCGGTCCTGATTCTTACCGTGAACTTCCGCAATTAATTTATTCGGCGAACGAACGTGGGAAGGCATTCAACATTTTACTTTCCGCCGAAGAAACTTACGCGGACATCAATCCTGTAAGGATAGACAGTAACGGGGTATCGGCTTTCATCTCGATCATGCGGGGATGCCAGAACTTTTGCGCTTACTGCGTGGTGCCATACACCAGAGGCACAGAGCGCAGCCGTTCTGCAGAAACCATCATCAGTGAAGCAAATGCATTGTTTAATGAAGGCTACCGCGAAATTACGCTACTGGGGCAAAATGTAAATTCATACCATTATAATAATGTCAACTTTCCTGAATTATTAAGCGAGGTTGCCAGGATAAACCCGGCACTCAGGATTCGCTTCGCCACCTCACATCCCAAAGACCTGTCTGATGAACTGATTGATGTCATTGCTTCTCACGACAATATCTGCAAATCCATTCACCTGCCGCTGCAGTCGGGCAGCAACCGCATCCTGAAACTGATGAAACGGAACTACACCCGCGAATCCTATCTGGCAATCATCGATAAAATTTATAAAAAAATCCCGGGGTGCAGCATCTCTACCGATATCATCTGCGGGTTTTGCAGCGAAACGGAACAGGATCACACAGACACAATAGAACTAATGAGGCAGGCAGCGTACGACAGCGCGTTTATGTTCCGCTACTCCGAACGCCCCGGCACCTTTGCCGCCGGAAAATACAAAGACGATGTACCCGATGAAATAAAGACACAACGCCTTAATGAGGTCATTGCCCTGCAGAACAAACTATCGCTCGAGAAAAATAAAAAGGATGTTGGTAAAACCTTTGAAGTATTGATTGAAGGCCGTTCAAAAAAATCGGCCGCACAACTCTCCGGCAGAAATTCACAAAATAAAGTGGTGGTTTTTACAGACGACAAGCACAAAGCAGGAGATTATGTGATAGTGAAAATAATTGCTTGCACATCGGCGACGCTGAAGGGGGAGATAATTTAGGTTAATGCACTATTTTTAAATTATTAAAACAAAACGCTTTGCTAATTTGCACGCGTTTGGAAATGCGCACGCACGGGAAACTTTAAAAGGAGAAATGATACAGGAATAATTTAGTTTTTTACAGATTCTTATATTTGCTCCCGAGTGTTGACTTATTTTTCTGAAAAAAGTTTTTCTTTCAGGTTTGTGAAACCATCCCATTTGCCAAGCAAGTCTTTACGAAAATACATTTCCTTTCTGTTTTTTGAAATTGAAAATTCTGTTGAGACAAATGAATTATAATCACATACTACTGCTAAAATGCCATAATCTTTAAAATAATCCATAATTAATTTCTTTTCTTTTCTATGAAGTGAAATTGTATCTGTATAGGGATCTTTATTCATTTCTAAACCTGCCACTTTTGAGGGAATTTTTGGAAGAATGGGTATACAAGATTGATCAATTTTAAGCCAACATTTCAAATTACATCTTTGTTTGCTGATGTAAATATGCTCAAAGTGTCCGCCGAATTCGCCACATTCTCTGTATTCACCGGAGATAACTAATGTATCATGTTTTGTAAGTTGGTCCAGATCAATATTAACTGTATCGGGCGGTTGAAAGAACGGTCCGAAATGAGGTTCTTTCCATGTTTTAATTTCAGTTTCAGGAAGGTCCACTTGTGCGTTAACGGTGGTTGCTAATAAAATAAATATGGCAATTAAATATTTATCCATGGCTTAACCCTAATTGTTTGTTTAAGGTTTCCATGTCAAGCTTTGCATCTTCTAAGGAATCAGCCTTTTTAATTTCCATGATGTCTTTATTGTTTGAACCAATCAGAATCAGTCTGAAATCATCATTGGCAATATCAAGGGTTCTGTTACCCCTGCTGTATGTCCGCCACATCATATCTGATTTTTGATCTTTATTTTCATGTCCAGATCAACATTGATCCACCGTCCGGTTCTTATGATCCCGAACAAGTTGTTTGAAAATCTGACACGTTTTTTTTCAGGATCGATCAGGGCGCTTTCTGTAGAAAACCCAACAAATGCACCGACCAAAACCAGGGCCAGTCCGGATATATAAAAAAATGTCAAAACAAATCCTGCAACAAACAAGATTACTCCTGAAAAAGAGCCAACCGGCCCGAATGATTTGCCAAGTTTGTTGGTTATTATCATTTTTTGGATATCTTAACAGGCAAAAACCTCAAGACCATTTTTTTATACTCTTTATAATCCGGGTATTTTCCCGCACTTATTTCTTCGCTAAAACTGGAACTGCCCTGGAAAAGAACTATAAGCAGCAGGCAGCCTGCAATACTCCAGTTTAGCCAGTATCCCCCGGCTGCTACGCCGAAAAAATAGAAACAGATCCAAATGGACTGTTCAGCAAAATAATTGGGATGCCGGCTGTAAGCCCACAAACCTTTGTCCAAAAACCCCTTTTTATAATCACCTGTCAGCTCCTCTCCTGCTTTGATTATAGCCCTTTTCCTGCTTTGAAATTTCCACTGCTGAATGTCGGCGATAGTTTCAAATCCAATAAAGAACAACATCAGTCCGGCTGCCACGTAATCGAATATCCCCAGCGGCCCGGCATTATTTTGAAGCACAACGATGGTGGGCATAGTTATAAGCAGAATTAATATGTTCTGGTATCCTGAAATAAAAAACAGATTAAAAAGCGTCCATTTCCAGCGGGGAGAAAACTCGGGTTTTTGACGTAATACCTGCCAGCGGTAGTCTTCTTCACCAGTCCAGAAACGCCAGTGGTAGGCACCTTTAAGGGCAAAATTTGCTGTCAGCCTGACGCCCCAGAGTGTTACCAGGGAACTCATCAGAATCAGCCTCGGCGAATAATCGCCATAAGCGGCCACTACCCATGCGTAAACTATTGGTATGATGCTCCACAACTTGTCTACCTGGCTATTGTTGCCTGTTATTTCTCCCACGATAAATGTATATGCAATGACGATAGCGGCTATTATTATCAGCGTTTTTACAGCACGCCACTCAACAGGGCCGAGTGTAACACCAAAAAAATAACTAAACAAAGGAACAATAAGCAAGGTAACGATTAATAATATGGAGGTTGAGATGATTTTCATAATTTCTGTTTTTAGTTTTAAGTTTTTAAAAGGCGTTATATTAACTTGATGTGGCGAAACCCTGAATCTGCAAGTCACGGGGTAAAAATTGATTGTCAGGCATTTCCCATAATTATTATTTTTAAGTCACCCCGTGACCATCACTATAATATGCTGCAAATTAAAATTAAAAACCGCCCATTGCTAAGCGGTTTTTAATACAATAAAACAATTTTTATTTTTTCTTTTCAGGCTTTAATACCACGCGGACATAATGGTCTTTTAAGAAGTATTTGACAGCAAGGTCCTGGATGTCTTTTGCTGTTATTGCATTCACTTTATTCGTGTAATCCGTGATCAATGCGGCATCGTCATTGTTAAAATAAAAAGATTCAAGCCTGCCGAGCCAGAATTTATTAGTTTTCAAATCCACTTCTCTTTCACGGACAAGGGCTTCTTTGGTTTTGTTCAGATCAACTTCCTGCGGGCCTTTGTCACGAATATCCTGAATAATCTTAAAAACAGCCTTGGTGAGCTTATTGGTATTTTTAGGAGAACAGCCAAACATGACCATCATTGTATATTCAGCAGTTGGATATTGAGCAAAATCCATTTGAATCTGTGGAGAATATACCCCGCTCATTTCTTCGCGTATCACTTCGATCAGTTTTATACTGATTATTTCCTTAGCCATTCTCAGGCAGATGCGGTTTTTATCGTTCCATTCAAATTTTTCGTTAAGAATGATTCCCACCATACTTTTGGGATCCGCGCCTTTTTTGATTTCCAGATCGGTAATACCTTCGGGAAATTTCGGGTTTTTGTCAAGCCAGTTTTCGGGCTTTGCTTTTCCGGGAAGGCTTCCGAGATATTTTTCAAGAACCGGAGTGATGGAATCCGCATCTATATTTCCCACAATGAAAAATTTAAAGTCGTTGGCGTTGCTAAATCTCTCTTTGTAGATTTTATAAGCCATATCGAGATTGACCTGGTTTAACTGTTTTTCTTTAGGGATAACAATTGACCGGGGGCTGTTGCCTGTCGAAGTTATTATCAGTGTATCGATGAACGCATAAATAGGGCTTGACCCGATAAATTTCAACTGTGTTTTCATTTTCTGCATAAACGACTCAAATGCAGCCGTGTCCTTACGCGGTTCTTTACAATACAGATAAGAAAGCTGCAGAAGGGTTTCAAAATCTTTAGGGCTGCATTTGCCTTGCAGTCCTTCTTTCAGATCTTCAATATAAGGCGCTATTTCTATATCTTTACCTTTTAATTTCTTTTCAAGTTCGGTATTGTCAAAATTACCGATTCCGCTTTCGTTGATGATACTGCTTGCAAAAAATGCAGATATATAATCCTGATCCGGATACAACGATAATCCTCCTAAACTATATGCGCTGACCAATATCTCATCGTTTTTGAAATCAGTTTTTTTGATTATGGCTTTCACGCCATTGCCAAAAGTAAGTTCAGTAAAACCCAGGTCTTTATTTTCTTTTTTAGCAACGACTTTGCTGCCGGTGAGGTCTTCTTTTACAAGGGGTTCGGCTTTAAACTTATCAATATAGGCCGTTAATACAGCTTTTTTAGAACTGGCAATAATATCCGTCAGGTCCTTTTCTGAAGGCATCTTATTACCATCTTTTTCAGGAGCAGTAACCACAACGGCCATGTTTTCGTCTGTTATCCATTTTGCAGCAAGTGCATTGACATCTTCAAGCGCAATTTCAGGAAGCAGTTTCTTGGCAAGTTTAAATTCATTTTTTGCACCGGGAATCGCTGTCTTGCTCAGGAAATTTTCCACATATTCGCCGGCATAATTTTCAGACTCTGTTTTATCAAATTCTTTTGATGCTTTTTCATAGTCGTTAAGCATCTGTTCTTTGGTACGCTCAAACTCTGTCGGTGTAAAGCCAAACTGCCTGACCCGTTGATTTTCAAGCAACAGGGTTTCAAATGACTTTTCAATTTGATTTTCTTTAGGATATGCATATAGCTGGTAAGCATCTGTGGAACGTGCTAAAAAGTTGCTGTACTCAGATTGTGCCATGATAAAAGGAGCGTCAGGCTGAACCGTGATTTCTTTCAGGCGTGCGCTGAGCATTTCATTAAAAAGGTTTGCCGTCAGCATGGTTTTAAAATCTTCCAATGTATAGTTTACTTTAGATTTATGCTTATATACCATCAGAATCATGGAATTTGTTGCTTCTTTATCGGTAACAATACTGATAAGCGGTTCCTTATTATCAGGAATTTCGACATTCGGCCTTGGGCGCGGATTTACAGGATTTTGTATGCCACTGAAATGTTGTTTTACTTTTGCTTCCATTTCTTTCACATCAATATCTCCGACGACAACCACAGCCTGCAGATCGGGCCGGTACCAGGAGTTGTAAAAAGCTTTTAAGGTGTCGTAGGGAAATGTTTTTATCACATCAATATCACCGATAGGGAGCCTTTCAGCATAAAGGGAATTTTTAAACACCACGGGGAACCATTTTTTCATCATCCTGTCGTCTGCACCAAGGCCAAGGCGCCATTCCTCGGTAATGATGCCCCTTTCCTTGTCAATCTCTTTGTTTTCAAAGGAAACGTTGTGTGCCCAATCTTCAATGATTTGCATACCTGTGTCAAGCAGGTTTTTATTGTCAACAGGAATAGTGAGCATATAAACAGTCTGGTCAAAGGCTGTATAAGCATTGATTTCTTTACCAAAACTAACTCCGTATTTTTGCAGGTAATCGATCATTTTATTTCCGGAAAAAGTTTTTGTTCCGTTAAAACACATGTGCTCTGTAAAATGGGCAAGCCCCCGCTGGCTGTTATTTTCGAGTACAGATCCCGCATTGATCGCAAGGCGAAGCTCCACGCGGTTTTCGGGTTTTTTGTTTTTGCGGATGTAATAGGCCAGGCCGTTGTCGAGTTTCCCGATTACGACATTCGGATCAACAGGAATACTGTCATTAGGGTTGAACGTTGATTTTTGTCCGTAAGAATATGTCGAGAGGCACAAAACGGCAAAAACGCATAATAATAAAGCTTTTAATTTTCTCATTGTTTATAATTATTTTTTGTTACTTGATTCCTGGTAATTTATAAAATTCTATCCGGGTAAAAATTTTGTTGTGATTTGCGATTTTCTGTGATTTAGAGGGTATTGAAGGTTTTTTGTTACAAAATTAATTTTTCATTAAATGTCCGTGCATCGCATCCACCATACCCGGTAATTGAAAACTGTATGATTTAATGATATGAATCAATTTATGAAATATTGTGAAATTAATAGTCGATATCCAAATCCAGTTGTTCTTTCAATGTTTTTAAATGCGCATTTTTTTTAATCATTTCCTGGTATTTGGCTTCCGGGGTATACGGTTTTGCTGCAGCATCTTCTTTTATAGCGAGTTCCCCATAAATGTCGAAAGAATTGTTTTTCAAAGCCTTTCTATAAAAATGGAGAATTTCATGTTTCTTTGAAATAAATTCACTTAGGGTTATATTATTTTCAAAAACGAATTTCAACTTTCCATCTGCATCGGTCCCAGGCAAATCTTTTTTTAGCGCGGCATAAAAACTGGGGTGTTTGTCGAACATTTTTACCATCTCGGGCCACAACTCATGTATGTTCCCCAGGTTATAGGGTTCATCACCGTAGTCAATACCAGCTTCGTGAACCTCGTGGACCTCCTCTTTGCTTTCTTCTCTGAGCGAAACAATAGATTTGGGTGAGACTACAGTTTTCTTAACCGGCTGTTCGGTCAAAACCGGCCTGGCCGTATCAGGGTTTTGTGTAGTTTCAGCAGTTTTCTGAGGAGCAATTTCTACGGTGTCAGTTTTTTTTTTTATTTCCGTGACAACGTTTTCCTGAGTATTTCCTACATTTTGCGAGAGGCTGCACATCTGAATAAAAGCCAGTTCCAGATGAAGGCGTTTGTGGTTGCTGTTTTTATATTCAAAATCAAAACGGTTGGCTATATCCAGGTTTCTGATAAGAAACTGTTCGGGGCATTGCCGGGCTAACTGCAAATATTTATTTTTAATATTTTCGCTGGCTTCGAGGAGTTTCAGCGTGACGGCATCTTTGCACACCAGCAGGTCGCGGAGGTGGGCGGCAAAACCTGCCAGGAAAATCTGTCCTTCAAAACCATTTTCCAGCACCTGGTCAATAAGGTTCAATGCTTCAAAAACCTGATTCTCGAGAATGAGACCGGTCATCTTAAAATAATATTCATAATCGAGAATATTAAGATTTTCAAGCACTGCCCGAAAGGTAATATTGTTGCCGGAAGAGATCGCTATCTGGTCGAACATAGAAAGGGCATCACGCAGTGCGCCATCGGCTTTCTGGGCGATCAGGTGCAGGGCATCTTCTTCGGCTTCGATGTTTTCTTTTTTGGCCACATAAGCCAGGTGTTGCGCCATATCGGCTACGGTGATCCTTTTGAAATCAAAGATCTGGCAACGCGACAATATGGTGGGTAATATTTTGTGTTTTTCGGTGGTGGCTAAAATGAACTTTGCATACGCAGGCGGTTCTTCCAGTGTTTTCAGAAAAGCATTGAAAGCAGCCGCTGAAAGCATGTGAACCTCATCGATGATATACACCTTGTATTTGCCGGCCTGTGGCGGTATACGAACCTGATCAACAAGGGTGCGGATGTCTTCCACCGAGTTATTGGAAGCAGCATCGAGCTCATGAATATTGAAAGAGGTCAGCTCATTAAATGATTTACAGGAACTACACTCATCGCAAGCTTCAAAATTCTCTTTAAGGTTGAGGCAATTGATGGTTTTTGCCAATATGCGGGCGCAGGTAGTTTTACCGACTCCGCGCGGCCCACAGAATAAAAATGCCTGTGCAAGCTGCTGGGATTTAATGGCATTTTTAAGTGTGGAAGTAATAGAATGCTGCCCTACAACCATATCGAATGTAGACGGGCGGTATTTGCGGGCTGAAACAATAAAATTCTCCATGAAAAAATATTTACCCGTGTTTTAGGGTCAACAAAAATATAAATTTTTTTTCAAATAATCTTAATCTTTTAATACTAAGCGACTGAATAAAAAATGTAAAAAACAATTTTAATTAAATTTGCAAATCATAATTACCTAAAACCTAAGTTAAAGGTTTTTGTATTAATGATTCCTATTACTATTTAATAAATTAAAAAATCAAAATGACTCAAAAACAAGTTTCCGATCAAAATATTAAGGTCAGGTGTATAAACAATGGTATTACACAGGAAATTCCACGGGGAACATCGCTGCTCTTTATCGCTGAAATCCTCGATATTAAACTGAAGTATCCGATTCTTGGCGCATTGGTAAATAATTGCATCGAAGAACTTTCTTATGAAGTATTTCAGCCGAAGACAATTAAGTTTATTGACATAACCCATCCTGACGGCATGAGGATGTACCTCAGAAGCCTCTCTTTTATCCTGTACAAAGCTGTTTTTGACCTATTCCCGGACGCACGGCTAAGGATCAGCCATAATATTTCCAAGGGTTACTACTGCCAAATAGATAACCCTGAAAACCAACTTAATGAAACGGACATTTTAAGAATTAAGGAAAAAATGCTGGAAATTGTAAAAGCTGATTTTCCTTTTAAACGCATTGTGGATGAGACGGAAGAGGTCATAAAAAAATTTGATGAATGCAAATTTTACGATAAAAGCAATCTTTTAAAACACCGTGGTGAAAACTACGCTACCTATTATAAAATTGACGGATGTATTGACTCTTTTTACGGATATTTAGTGCCATCCACCGGGTACATAAAAGTATTTGACCTGAATAAATACTTCGATGGGATATTGCTGCAAATGCCAAAAAAAGAAAACCCTAATGAATTGGGTGAACTGATCTTGCAGAATAAGATGTTTGAAATACTGAAGGAGTTCTCGCATTGGAACCGGATTCTGGAAGTTATGACCATCGGAGATCTTAATAATTTCATTTCGTCGAACAAATCAGAATTATTAATAAAAGTGTCCGAAGCGCTTCATGAAAAAAAGATCAGCCAGATCGCTGACATGATCAATACCCGCAAAAGTGAATTAAAAATTATTCTGATCAGCGGACCTTCCTCGAGCGGAAAAACCACTTTTGGCAAAAGACTGGCCATACAACTTTTGGTCAATGGCATCAAACCGCTGAATTTATCGCTGGACAATTATTTTGTCAACCGAGATCAGACACCTATGGATGAGCATGGCCAGCATGATTTTGAAGATTTCAAAGCGATAGACCTTGAATTATTCAATAAAAACCTGACTGACCTTCTACAAGGCAGGAAGATCAGCTTGCCAAAATTCTCCTTTGATACCGGCACCCGTCATTTTAACGGAGATACTATGCAGATGAAACCGGAAAACGTCCTGATTATTGAGGGAATCCATGGTTTGAATCCCAGATTAACAGCAGCCATTGATCCGAAAGCAAAATTCAGGATTTACGTGTCGGCCCTGACCACTTTAAATATTGATGATCATAACCGGATAAGCACCACAGATAACCGGCTGATACGGCGAATAGTCCGTGATTTCCGTTACAGGAATTATTCCGCACAGGAGACGATTTCGAGATGGCAGAGTGTGGTAAAGGGCGAAGAAAAACATATATTTCCCTATCAGGAAGAGGCGGACGTTATGTTTAATTCGGCATTAATATATGAACTTGCGGTCATTAAACAGTATGCCGAACACATACTGCTGGAGGTGCAACCCAACCAGGTTGAATATTCGGAAGCCAAAAGGTTGTTAAAATTTTTCAGTTACTTTAAATCTATGGAATCCAGAGGAATACCCCCCACCTCGATAGTACGTGAATTTGTAGGGGGCAGTAGTTTCATGTATTGATAAGCACAAACCATAAAGGCCGGAACAGATTCAGGTGCTAAGGCTCCAAACGACAGGTGCTACTCAGATTTTTGTTTATAAGGAAATAATTTGTCTATTGCTTTGATGGCAAAGAAGAAAATTATCATAAATAAAAAAATGCCGAGCATCCCCAGACCTGTAACTTCTAATGCTGCTTCAAAATTATTCATATTCGCCTCCTTGTTTAACAAAATAATGGAATCAATGACAGAATAAGCCCTCCGGCAACAACAGAACCGATTTGCCCGCCAACGTTAGCACTCACGGCGTGCATGAGTAAATAATTGGTAGGGTCTTCTTTTTGCCCCATACCATGTATTACACGGGCCGACATCGGGAAAGCGGAAATACCGCAGGCGCCAACCATAGGATTGATTTTTTTCTTTGCAGGCAGAAATATATTCATACCCTTGGCAAACATAACTCCTCCAAACGTGTCGAAGATAAAAGCAACCAGTCCCAGGCCGATGATCATCAGGGTGTCCAGCCTTACAAACCGGTCGGCAGTCATAGTGCTGGCGATGCTGATCCCCAGCAGAATAGTAACAATACTTGATAATTCATTCTGTGCAGCCAAGGATAACTTATTCAGCACACCACACTCTCTTATCAGGTTGCCAAACATCAGAAATCCAATGAGTGCAAGCGACGAAGGTGCTATGATACCGGCAAATATGGTTACAATTATTGGAAAAAGTATGAGCGAAGTTTTTGATACGTTTTTAGCATGTGCTTCCATGTGAATACAACGTTCTTTTTTGGTTGTCAGCAAGCGGATTACCGGAGGCTGAATAATAGGCACCAGGGCCATATACGAATAGGCAGCCACAGAAATAGGACCTAACAAACCCGGAGCAAACCTCGAAGAGACAAAAATGGAAGTAGGGCCATCGGCAGCACCGATAATACCTATAGAAGCGGCTTCTTTTAAGTCGAATCCGAGCAATGTCGCACCCATCATAGTCAGGAAAATTCCAAACTGGGCGGCTGCACCGAATAATAACAACAAAGGGTTTTTAAACAAAGGCGAAAAATCAATCATCGCCCCGATAGCTATGAAAATAAGCAATGGGAAAACTTCATTGGCAATACCGGCTTCATAAAAAACCGATAAAGCTCCTTCCAGCGCTTTTCCGGTTACCGGATCAATTTGAGTAAGTGCTGAAGTTAAAGGGATGTTCACTAACACTGCGCCGAAACCCATGGGCAGTAATAAATTTGGTTCGTATTCCTTAGCGATGGCAAGATAAATGAGTGTTAACCCCACAGCGATCATTACCAGGTTTTGCCATGTAATACTATAAATAACTGGTAATAAACTTTCTAAATCCATAAGACTATTGTTTTAGTATTGTATAAATATTGTTTTTTAATCTAATATATCATCTTTCAAAGTTTCAACTTCTTCTTGTAGTTCTTTGATTTCTTTTTTTTCAGAGATAACCATAGAAAGAAGAATTGACAGAGTTAAGGTAGAGACAATCACCACTAAAGAAACCCATGAGTGCATGGAGAAAAATTTTCCTACTTCAGGTATAGCCGACACTAACATTTTGGCACCAATAAAGAAAAGTATAAAACTGACCCCGTGTTTTAAAAAACGAAACAGGCCAATAATTCCCTTGAGGGCGAAAAACAAAGAAATCAGTCCCATCACGGCAAAAACATTTGATGTTATGGCAATAAAATTTTCTTCTTCAGGTGTCAGAATATTGGTCGCGCCTTCCTTGATAACACCAATAATAGCTGGTATAGAATCAACAGCAAACAAAACATCTGTTGACCCGAGTACAAGAAGTACCAGCAATATGGATGTTATGTGCCATTTACCGTCTATTTTATGTATAAATTTATGAGGATCTTTGTCCGGATCCAGCGGAAAAAGCTTGGAAGCACCTTTGTAAAGAATATTTTTTGTAGGATCAACCTGGTCATCTTCTTTGGTAAAAGCCATTTTATAGGCGGTCCAAATAAGAATAGCCCCAAATATATATATGATCCAATGGAATTGTTCCACAAGTTCCATTCCCACTAAAATAAACAATATGCGCAATACGATGGAAATTAAAATCCCCAGTTTCAACAAACGGGGTTGATTTTTTGCACTTACCGCCATCATAGAAAAGATCATGATAAAAACAAAAAGGTTATCCACCGAAAGAGAATATTCCGTTAGATACCCTGAAATGAATTTCGTCATCATCACAGGCCCAGTTTTTACTGCACTATCGGGATTTTGCGGAAAGAAAAAATATAGAGAAACTCCGAAAAGCAAGGCAATGCTGATCCATAGTGCGGTCCATTTCAACGAAGTTTTTACCGTCAACTGGCCTTTCCGGTGATCGGTAACATATAAATCTATTAAAAAAACGACTATGAATAAAACAATAAAAACGATCCAATAAATTGTAACAGGATTCATAACAATATACCCAATTAATTTATTTCCACTAAAACATCACCTTCCATCACAGCATCACCCTTTTTAACATTGATATTGGTAACTTTCCCCTCTTTGTCAGAATTGATATTGTTTTCCATTTTCATTGCTTCAAGAGTAATTATTTTTTGCCCGATCGACACGGAATCGCCCACTTTAACAAATATGTTTAAAATGGTACCCGGCAGAGGGGATTTGACTACGCCACTTCCTTTAGGAGTAGAAGGCGATGAGGTTTTGGCCGTCTGAGGCGATGCATCGGTCGAAGGTACAGCTAATGTCCGCACCAGTTTTGGCGTTTTTGTCGTCTGTAACGACTTTTCAAATTCAACCTTGTATGAAGTGCCGTTAACTAAAACATCTGCAATATTATCATCAATATTGGATATTTCGACTTCGTACTGATTTTTATTTATTTGAAATTTATATTTGCTCATATCTCGGTTATTTTAGATTAATGACTTTTATTTAAATCTTTGGCGGGGAATATGCAACGGGGTCTGCCGCAATCCATAAATTTTTGAGCTCCAGGGTGAATAGGGCCGCATGACTTTCTGAATGGTCAATACGGTTTTTTCATAATCGTGAATATCCCTGACATGCATATCTATTGCCATAGCGATTACGGCCGCGACTTCATCAAAGTTGGTTTCCTGAACCACTTCTTCAACCAAAGGTTTTTCTGTTTTTTTCTTTTTAAAAACTGCCATAACTGAATGATTAAAGTGGTAAGTTGGAATGTTTTTTCGGAGGGTTGGAATCCTTTTTTGTTGCCAGCGACTGCAGAGCGCGAATCACCCGGAACCTGGTATTTCTCGGCTCGATCACATCGTCAATATATCCGTATTTTGCCGCCTGGTAGGGATTGGCAAATTTATCCTTGTAATCATTTTCCTTTTGGGCGATGAATTTTTCTTTTTCTGCTTCATCAGTTATTTCCTTCAGGTCTTTTTGATATAAAACTTCAATGGCGCCCTTGGGTCCCATAACAGCAATTTCTGCCGAAGGCCATGCGTAGTTGATATCCCCCCGCAGTTGTTTGGAACTCATCACATCATGGGCGCCGCCATAGGATTTACGCAGCGTTACAGTAACCTTTGGCACCGTAGCTTCTCCATAAGCATATAAGAGTTTTGCGCCATGAATGATAATCCCGCCGTATTCCTGGGTGGTACCCGGTAAAAATCCCGGTACATCAACCAGGGTAACCAAAGGAATATTAAAGGCATCGCAGAAGCGTACAAAACGTGCGGCTTTGCGCGAGGCATTGATGTCAAGCACTCCGGCAAGGTAGTTGGGCTGATTCGCTACAATACCTACCGACATACCGTTAAACCTTGCATAACCGATAACAATGTTTGGGGCAAAATGCCTCATGACCTCAAAGAACTCACCTTCATCAACGATGGCGTGAATAACATCTTTTACGTCATATGGTTTATTTGGATTATCGGGAACGATCTCGTTGAGAAAATCTTCCAGGCGGTCAATAGGATCATTGCAGGGCGCTAATGGTGGATCTTCGAGGTTGTTCTGCGGAAGATAGCTCAACAGTTTTCTTATCAGCATAAACCCTTCCTGCTCATCTTCTGCCACAAAATGATTGACACCGGATTTTGTTCCGTGAATCATGGCACCGCCGAGTTCTTCATCCGTGATTATTTCTCCGGTAACGGTTTTTACCACCTTGGGACCGGTAACAAACATATAACTGTTTTTCTTGGTCATCATGATAAAATCGGTCAATGCAGGAGAGTACACAGCTCCACCGGCACAAGGCCCGAAAATGGCTGAAATCTGAGGTATTACGCCCGACGCCATAATATTGCGCTGAAAAATTTCAGCATATCCGGCAAGGCTGGTAACGCCTTCCTGAATACGGGCGCCGCCACTGTCGTTGATGCCGATGACCGGGGCGCCTACTTTCATGGCCATATCCATTACTTTGCAAATTTTCTGTGCAAAAGTCTCTGAAAGTGAACCGCCGAAAACGGTAAAATCCTGAGCAAAAATATACACCAGGCGTCCGTCAATGGTTCCATATCCTGTAACAACCCCATCCGACATGTACGTTTCTTTTTCCAACCCAAAATTTGTACAACGATGGGTAACAAACATATCAAACTCCTCAAAACTGCCTTCATCCAGCAGCATGTCTATTCTTTCCCTCGCCGTGAGTTTTCCTTTTTTGTGCTGTGAATCAATGCGTTTTTGGCCTCCGCCGAGTTTTGCCAGTTCCCGCTTGTCGAGCAGTCCTTTTATTTTGTCTTGTAAAGCCATATTAAAATTTTTTTATTTTATTTTAATTCAGGAATTTATGATACTCTTTTTTATCAGTGCAAATATCCTTGCGGATTACTTTTTGTTTTTGTCTTCACATAATTCGGTCAGTACCCCCAATGTTGATTTAGGGTGTAAAAAGGCAATATGCAGACCTTCAGCACCTTTGCGGGGCGTTTTATCGATCAGTTGAACACCTTTTGATTCCATTTCACTCAACGAAGCTTCAATATCTTGGGTGGCAAAAGCCAGATGATGAATACCTTCACCTTTTTTCTCGATAAATCTGCCAATAGGTCCCTCCGGATCTGTTGATTCAAGCAATTCAATTTTCGTCTGGCCAACCATAAAAAAGGCTGTTTTTACTTTCTGCTCAGTGACCTCTTCCACTGCATAACATTTGAACCCCAGTACATCCTCATAGTATTTTATACTTTCTTCGAGGTTTTTAACCGCAATTCCGATGTGCTCAATATGTGAAATATTCATAGTTCAAATTTTTTGCAAATTTAAAATTGATTTTGAAATAATGTTAATTAAAGTTAATATTTATTTTTACGGCAAAATTAAAAGTTAGTAAAACAAACTTTCTTAATTACAATACAAACTCATATTCCGTATCCCAGTTCGCCCTGATGTTAATAATCTGAGGGAAATAAAATACTGATTCCGGCTGGCGTTTCTGAAAATAATCACCGCCATCCCATTTCCCGTTATTGTTTTCATCCTGAACGATGCGGATACGGTAATCGGCAGGGCTCAGGTTTTCGAACAAAATCTGCTGGTTAAGTTTAGCCGGCCTCTGTTCAACTATAGACTTATCTTCTTTTAAAAGCTGAACAAGATATGATTTACTGCCCTCATTTTGTTTCAGTGTAAATAACAATCGTCCGTAATTTTCAGGACTATCGGCTGAAAAATTGACTAAAAGACTATCATTGACAAGCCCGTAAATATCAGTAAACGCTCCGGGTAAAACCAAAAGCCTGTATTTTTTTTCAGTTTCCCAATTATAGCTTATATTGAAAATTCTTTTCACATTAGCATCAGGCAAAATAGCATCCGGCTTTATTCCCTTGAAAACACTATCGATTTTTTCTTCAAGTACAATTTTTGAAAAATCCGTTTTTACTATGGGATTCGACAATTTTAGGCGGACAGGCAAATAATAAGGTAAGAGAGTTGATCCGGATGCATTTGATGAAATGCCGAGTTTTTTCCACTCATCAGTATCGGTAAAACCTTTGCCGGATGGCCTTTTACCAGGTTTTTGCACATCGGATTTTTGCTTTAGCGCAATTTCGGCAGTATCTACAATGATTCCTTTATCAGTAATAATTAGTTTTAAAGTATCCTGATCGGGGTCGCTCAGCCAGCAGGTGAGGGTATCCCTGCCTGATGAATATTCATCAATTTTCCAGTTTTCGGGCAGTTGTTTATTTGTAACGGTGATATTCAAATCCCTGACAGGATTTTTAAAAATAAGTTTAAACTGCCGGTAAGTATCGGCCCTGGCTTTTAAAAGTTGCTGGTTTGTATCCTGCTGGGTATATAAATATAATATTGTACTGCGGATAACTTCTTTTTGTAAAAGTGAATCCTGATTTACAGAGGTGGAATCTTCATTTTTTGAAGCTGTATCCGGCAGTGTTGAAACATATTGCGGGGTGATCAAGCTGTCAGCAAAAGCAATAGATTCCGTCGGCTGGTTGAACATCATGTCTGCATTCATATCCAGAAGTGCAAATATTTTGTACTTTTCTTTCCGGATATTTTTCAATAAAAATTTACCTGCTGCATTGGTTTTGGTCATATAGAGTGGCCTGCTCTTTATCGGAACAGAATCATCATCGGAAGTATAGAGCATGACAAGAATACTTTTTTGAGCTTCCCGGGTCAGGGCATCATATACGTATCCCTGTATGCTTAAAGAATCCACAATATTACTTTTTGAAAAAACGAATTCATAGCCACTGAGCGGATTGCCTTCATTAAGATCTTTTACCGATTCACCAAAATAAATGGAATAGGTGACAGAATCGCTTAATTTTTCAGGCAGGTCTATCACAATGGATTTGCCGCTGATATTAAATTTTGCTTCTTTATCGGTGGGTGGCGAAACTACGATCTGGTTTACCTGATCCTCGAGGACGACATATTCATCAAAAGTAATGCGGATCTTTTTTCCGGTAAAATTGGCCGAGTAATTAAGCGGTTCGCATTTTTTTACTACCGGAGGAGTCATATCTTTAGGGCCTCCGGTGGGAGCGACAATGTTTGCACACGAAAAAGCCAGTGAGATAAAAGCTACAAGCAGTGAGTTTTTTATAAACTGATATGGCTTTTTCGACATGATAACATTATGATCATCAAAACCTGATCAACAGGAAATTGATAGTTTGATGCAGAATTTAGTACCTGTAATGATCAGCCTTATAAGGCCCTTCAACGGGAACACCGATATAATCGGCCTGCGTCTGCGATAGTTTCGTCAGCTTCACCCCTATCTTCTCCAGATGCAGCCTTGCAACTTCTTCATCCAGATATTTCGGCAGGCGGTAAACACCAATTTTGTAAACATCCTTGTTCTTCCAAAGGTCTAATTGGGCAAGTGTCTGGTTGGTAAACGAATTGCTCATCACAAAAGAAGGATGTCCGGTAGCACAGCCAAGGTTCACGAGGCGGCCTTCGGCCAGTAAGAATATGGCTTTCCCGTCAGGGAAAATATATTTGTCCACCTGGGGTTTTACCGTGATTTTCTTAATCCCGGGGAATTTTTCAAGTTTGTCAACCTGTATCTCGTTATCAAAATGCCCGATGTTACACACGATAGCCTGATCGTTCATTTTTGCCATGTGTTCTACAGTGATCACATCAAGGTTTCCGGTGGTGGTAACATAAATGTTGCCTTCATTCAGTGTATCCTCTACGCGTGCCACTTCAAAACCTTCCATAGCAGCCTGCAGGGCACATATCGGATCAATTTCGGTGACAATAACCCTTGCACCGTATGATCTCATTGATTTGGCACAGCCCTTGCCCACATCGCCATACCCAAGCACCACCACCACTTTTCCGGCGATCATCACGTCGGTGGCGCGTTTGATGCCATCGGCCAGCGATTCGCGGCAACCATAAAGATTATCGAATTTTGATTTGGTGACAGAATCATTCACATTGATGGCGGGAACCAGCAGTTCTCCTTTTTCCATCATCTGGTATAAACGGTGTACACCCGTGGTGGTCTCTTCCGAAACACCTTTCCATTCCTTAACAATCTGATGCCATTTTTGTGGTTCTTCCACCAATACTTTTTTCAGCAGGTTCAGAATAACCTGTTCTTCATGGCTTCCGGCCTTTTTATCTAAAACTTTTGCGTCGTTTTCGGCTGCAAAACCTTTATGAATCAACAATGTGGCATCGCCGCCATCATCAACGATCATCTGAGGGCCTTTCCCTTCAGGAAAAGACAATGCCTGAAGTGTGCACCACCAATATTCTTCGAGGGACTCACCCTTCCATGCAAAAACCGGTACACCTGCTTCAGCGATAGCAGCAGCCGCGTGGTCCTGGGTGGAAAAAATGTTACAACTTGCCCAACGGACGTCGGCCCCAAGTTCAACAAGAGTTTCTATCAGCACGGCTGTTTGAATGGTCATGTGCAGAGAACCGGATATCCTGACACCTTTCAAGGGTTTTGCCTGTCCGTATTTTTCGCGTAATGCCATCAGTCCGGGCATTTCTTTTTCGGCTATTTCTATTTCTTTTCTTCCCCATTCAGCAAGCTTCAAATCAGCAACTTTGTATGGGATTTGTGTATTTGTCATTGTTTCCATTTTAATGTTTTAGGGGTGCAAAATTAATCATTTTGCGGGAACTTAAAAAATATTATGAATTTCAGATACTTTCGATATTGCCCACGAGTTTAAAACCAGTACCGTGAACATTGATAAGTTCAATGCCTTCATCTTCTTTGAGATATTTTCTGAGTTTTGTGATATAAACATCCATGCTGCGGGCATTGAAATAACTATCGTCGCGCCATATCTCCTTCAAAGCAACACTTCTGTCCAAAAGGTCGTTGGAGTTTTCACATAAGAGCTTAAGCAATTCCGATTCCTTTGAGGTTAGTTTGAGCTCTTTCTCGTTAATTGTCAGCACCTGCCGGTTGTGGTCAAAAACGTAATTGCCTATACGAAACGTGTTTCCAGTATTTCCGTGTTTCACATTTCCTGCTGCCCTTCGCAGTATAGCATTCATACGCATAAGCAGCACCTCCATATTGAAAGGTTTGGTAATATAATCATCCGCACCTATCTGAAAGCCTTTCAGAATATCTTCAGACAACGAACGTGCCGTCAGAAAGAGAATCGGGACTTTTTTATCTTTTTTGCGTACTTCTTTGGCCAGCGTAAAACCATCCTTGACGGGCATCATCACATCGAAAATGCAAAAATTGTAGGAACCCGCGAAAAACTCATTCAGAGCTTCGTCGCCATTGATGCAAAGTTTGGTGATATATCCCTTGGCTTCGAGATAAGTCCTCAGCATTTCGCCGAAATTCTTATCATCCTCAGCTAAAAGCACATGAATATTTTTCATTGTCATAATACTTTATTTTTCTATATTAAAACGGCAGATAAATTTTTATCCTGGTACCTTTTTTCAGTTCGCTTTCTACATCCACATTACCGCCATGTGTTTCGATTATTGTTTTCACATAATGCAGTCCCAGGCCAAAACCTTTTACATTATGCACATTCCCGGTAGGCACCCTGTATAATTTTTCAAAGATTTTTTTCTGGTTCGCTTTTGAAATACCGATACCGTTATCGGAAATAACGATACTGATGCCTTTCAGCATATTCTGTGTAGAGATCAAAATGCAGGGTTTATCAGGAGTATATTTGATCGCATTATCAAACAAATTATAAATAACATTGGTAATATGGGTTTTATCGGCAGTAATATAATGATTCCTTGCCTTGAAACTTTTTGAAATACTTCCGTTCTTTACGTCAACGTGTATTTGAATACTATGAATAACATCTTCAATAATAGTGTGGATGTCAATAAGTTCTTTGTGCAAATTCAGCTGGCCTTTGTCGATCACGGCGGTTTGTAATATCTTCTCAGCCATAGACCCCAGACGTTTGTTTTCCTCGCTTATAATATTAATGTAATTATCAAAACCTGTTTCAGTTTTCGGAACATCTTTATCGCTCAATGCCTCACAGGTCAGCGAAATGGTTGAAATGGGGGTTTTAAATTCGTGAGTCATGTTATTGATAAAATCATTCTTCATTTCCGAGAGTTTTTTCTGCCGGAAAATAGTTGTTATGGTATAGACAAACGAAAAAGCAATGATCAGGATCAGCACAAAGGAAATAAGGATCAGCGGCCAGTTTTGCATGTATAGGTACAGGTTCTTATTGGGAAAATAGATCATGATATATTCCGGAGTCATAAACAGGTCGCGTGGAAAAATGTTAAAAGCATATCCTTCCTCAAGCAACTTCTTATGATAATGACCGGTTTTTTCAATGATCATTACATTTCGCACCGGGCTGTACACCCCAAACTCATATTCTGTGTAAATGCCGCTATTTCTTAGTTCCCTGATGATCAAAGAGTCGAGCATGATAAAATTCAACCGGTTTTCAATAGCATCATAATGTTTAAAATTGAACAGGTCGTTAAAAACATCATTGACCAATGCGGTTTTATCAAGGTAATTATTAATGTTGGATTTCACATTCTCCAGATCTTTTGACAACAGGCTGTCGATGCCGAAAGAAAGCGCAGGCATATCGGACAGCACAGAAGCATCGGGATTGGGAGAATCAAGACGTTTTTGAATAGAAACGATGGTTGTATCATACGTTTTGATGATCTCTCCCGTATGTTCCTGCAGCACCGTAACATTAATTTTTTCGCTGGTAACATTAAAAATGTTTTTTGATAATGCGGCGGAATCTTTCTGGCCTGTATCGGACCTGCCCGCATCAATTTCTTTTTCATAGATCCGGTTGATGGAATCGATGGTATGCAGGAGCTGCTGGCCCTGCTTATTTCGGTACATCTTTGACCGGATCTTGTTTGCCACCTCCATTTTTTCAAGTTTGTATATCACGTTCGACATGGCATCTTTGACGCTTCGCGAAAAATTGGCTTCACGCAGGGCAATGGCGTTTTTCATCCAGTAGAACTGTATGCCAAACAACACGATAACAGTAATGGCCATCAAGATAATCACCAGATATATGGCTCTTTTATTCATTTTTCGGGATCTGAAAAATTATTCATTTAACAATTATTAACTATTATTAACCTATGTTAACAGCCGGAAAAGCTGTTCTGTATTAATTTTACATCGTTAAAAAATTGTGGTTTTTCATTCATTTTTTTTGGTACTATAAGAGATTTTGGTTTTTCGTAATTGGTTATTGATTTCTAAAAAAGAGCGGTTCACCCCGCTCTTTTTTATTTTTATTATTTAATTTCACACCAAAATTATAAAAATTATGGCAAACCTGGAAATAAATGTTGACAGGATACTCAATTTTGTTGACGAAAACATCCTTGAATCTCTTCAGCAAGAGATTGATATTCACTACCGCGAATTGACTGAAAAGAAAGGCAGAGGCAGCGATTTTCTTGGATGGCTGACCCTTGCAGAAGAAACCCTTCGTTCGGGCTTGTTAAAAGACATCACGGAAGAAGCCGAAAAACTCCGTGCAACTTCAGAAGTTGTGGTGGTTATCGGTATCGGAGGCTCTTATTTAGGGTCAAGAGCCATCATAGAATCCCTCAACAATCAGTTTCAGCAATATCAAACAGGTAATCCGGAAATTATATATGCCGGCCATCATATCAGTGAAGAATACCTGGTGAACCTGCTCCAATTTTTGAACAACAAAGATTACAGCATCATCGTCATTTCCAAATCCGGAACCACCACCGAACCGGCCCTAGCCTTTCGCTTTTTAAAGAAACATCTTGAAAACAAATACGGAAAAGAAAATGCCTCAAAGCGGATTATTGCTATCACCGACAAAAGTAGGGGCGCCCTGAAAAAACTGGCCGAAAAAGAAGGATACTCTACATTTATCATTCCCGATGATGTGGGCGGAAGATTTTCAGTGCTGACACCCGTAGGGTTGCTGCCTGTTGCCGTAGCAGGGTTTGAAATCACAAAACTTGTGGAAGGAGCTGCGGCCATGCAGCAGGAATTATTTAAGACTTCCTCTATCGCTAAAAACCCTGCCTGCCTTTATGTGGCAGCCCGCAATGCGTTATACAGGAGCGGAAAACCGGTTGAGATGCTGGTAAATTTTCAGCCCAACCTGTTTTATATCACGGAATGGTGGAAACAACTTTTCGGCGAAAGCGAAGGTAAAGACCATAAAGGGATTTTTCCGGCGGGAGCCAGTTTCAGCACCGACCTGCACTCCATGGGCCAATACATACAGGACGGGCTGCGTATACTGTTCGAGACGATGCTCCTGGTTGAAAAACCCGGCAAAATCCTTACAGTTCCTTTGGAACAGGATGATGCCGACGGGCTGAATTACCTGGCCGGAAAGCGCATCAGCGAAGTCAACAATATGGCTGCCGCCGGAACGGCCATCGCCCATCATGATGGCGGCGTGCCGGTAATCAGCATCCGCCTGACCGAGCTGAATGAATTTACCCTGGGTGAACTGATCTATTTCTTCGAGTTTGCATGCGGCATCAGCGGCTATATGCTTGAGGTGAATCCTTTTGACCAGCCCGGCGTGGAAGCATACAAAAACAACATGTTCGCACTTTTAGGCAAGACAGGTTATGAAGAACAGCAAAAAGAAATTTTGAAGAAAATAAAGTAATGTGCGAAGTTGCAAACTTCGCACAACCGGGGTGTTTCTGATACTATTTCACAGAAAAAATCTCCAGCATATCATTTTCAAGGCTCACCTTAGGTGTTTCAATGATCCTGCCTATTTCGGCATCATTACGAAAAAAAATAAAGGTAGGGACTTTTTCAATTTGAAAGCGGGTTTTTATATCCATGCCGGGAGCTTCTTTTTGCCTGTCGACACAGTAAATTTCGAGTTTGTCAAATTTCGTCCCGGACTGGTCGAGGATTTTAAAAAACCGGGGCACCTGCTCTTTGCTGTCGCCGCACCAGGTTCCCAAAACAATTACACAATTCAGTTCGCCCGTCAAGTTTTTTAATTGAGCCAGAACCGTATCGTTGGGCTTGTACATGGGGTATTCGATGTTATAGTCTTCGGCAAAAGCACAGCCGAGTAACCCGTCTCTGGTACATGTGCCGACCAATATTTCTGCCTGGCTTTTTTCATCGAAGACTCTTTGGTTTATTTCCTGTCCTAAAAGGCTTGCCAATCCTGCAAAAGAAACAAAAACCGCAAAAAATATTTTTTTCATAACCATTTTTTTTAAATAAAAAACCTCCGAAAGGTACGGAGGTTTTTCAAAAATTATACCGAAGTCATCAGATTATAGCTCTTCCATCAGTTCATCCGTAAGTTCAAGATTATGAAACACATTCTGAACATCATCGTCGTCTTCAAAAACTTCAACAAGGCGGAGCACTTTTTCGGATGATTCCTTATCAAGGGCTGTCGTAGTTTTGGGTATGCGTTGCAGTTCGGCGCTTTCCACATCGATCTTCATTTCTTCAAGTTTCTTCTGCATCGATCCGAAGCTTTCAAAAGAAGTGGTAATTACTATTGTATCCTCTTCGTAATCAATATCTTCAGCACCAGCGTCGATCACTTCCATTTCAAACTCGTCGGTATTGATATTTCCTTTGGGAAGGCGGAAAATACCCTTGCGGTCAAAAATAAAACTCAACGATCCATTGGTGCCAAGGTTTCCGCCATGTTTGTTGAAATACGAACGTATGTTAGAAACGGTACGCTGCACGTTATCGGTGGCACATTCTATAAAGACGGCGATTCCGTTGGCAGCATACCCTTCGTAGGTAACTTCTGAATAGGTGGAAGCGTCTTTGTCAGATGCTTTATTGATAGCCCTCTGAACATTTTCTTTAGGCATGTTGGCGCCTTTGGCGTTGGCTATGGCCAGACGGAGTTTCGGATTGCCGTCGGGATCGGGGCCGCCCTCTTTAACAGCAATATTAATTTCCTTGATGATCCTCGAAAATATTTTCGACCTTTTTGAGTCGAGGGCTCCTTTTTTACGTTTGATGGTCGACCACTTATTATGTCCTGACATATATTAAAATATTAATTGTTTTCTTTCTTTTGATGGTGCAAATTTATTAATTCTGAACGACATAAAAAAATATCCTTATAATTTCAAAACAGCGAGAAATGCCGACTGCGGTACTTCAATATTTCCAATCTGCCTCATGCGTTTTTTGCCTTTTTTCTGCTTTTCGAGCAGCTTGCGTTTACGGGTGATGTCGCCGCCATAACATTTTGCCGTAACATCTTTTCTTACCGGCCTGATGGTTTCGCGGGCAATGATCTTTGCGCCGATGGCGGCCTGAATGGCCACTTCGTATTGTTGCCTCGGGATCAGTTCCTGGAGTTTTTCACAAATTCTCCGTCCGAAATCATAGGCATAATCGCGGTGAATTAATGTTGACAAGGCATCCACCATTTCGCCGTTGAGCAAAATATCCAGCCGCACAAGATTTGCCGGTTTGTTTCCGACAATATGATAATCAAAAGAGGCATAACCGCGTGAAATACTTTTCAGCTTGTCGTAAAAGTCAAAAACAATGTCGCTCAGAGGCATTTCAAAAGTAAGCTCTACCCTGTCGCTCGTCAGGTAGACCTGGTTTTTTATTGTTCCGCGTTTCTCAATACACAAGGTCATTATCTGACCAACGTAATCCGATTTTGAAATTACCTGAGCAAGTATGTATGGTTCTTCGATGTGTTCAATACTCGTGATCGGGGGCAATCCTGAAGGGTTATGAACGTCCACTTCTTCGCCTTTCGTAGTAAATACCTTGTACGATACGTTAGGAACCGTGGCGATAACATCCATATCAAACTCTCGGTAAAGGCGTTCCTGGACAATTTCCATGTGCAACAAGCCCAGAAAGCCGCAACGGAAGCCAAAACCCAAAGCAGCGGATGACTCAGGCTCAAAATGCAGTGAAGCGTCGTTCAACTGCAATTTTTCAAGAGAACTGCGCAATTCTTCATAGTCGTCGGCATCCACCGGGTAAATACCGGCAAAAACCATAGGTTTTACATCCTGAAATCCAGAAATGGCTGATTGGCATGGGTTTTCAACGTGGGTGATCGTATCCCCGACTTTGACTTCCCTGGCGGTTTTTATTCCGGAAATGATGTATCCGACCTCGCCGGCACGCATCACTTCGCGAGGTTGAAAATCCAGTTTCAGGATACCAATTTCATCCGCGTGATATTCATGATCGGTGGCAAAAAACTTCACAAAATCGTTACGTCTCAGTTCCCCGTTAAATATTCTGAAGTAAGCAATTATCCCGCGGTATGAATTAAATACGGAATCAAAGATCAGCGCCTGTAAGGGTTTTTCTGCATCTCCTGTCGGACAGGGTATTCGTTTGACGATGGCTTCCAGGATTTCGGTGATACCCATGCCTGTCCGGGCGCTGGCTTCAATGATCTCTTCGCGACGGCACCCGATAAGATCTACAATCTGATCTTTTACATCTTCGGGCATGGCGCTGTCCATGTCCATTTTATTTAACACCGGAATTACCTCCAGCCCGTGATCCAGCGCCTGGTATAAATTTGAAATGGTCTGGGCCTGTATGCCCTGTGTGGCATCCACCACGAGCAAAGCGCCTTCGCAGGCAGCAATGGAGCGTGAAACTTCGTAAGAAAAATCCACATGGCCAGGAGTATCGATCAGGTTCATAAAATAATGCTGCCCTTCGAAATCATACTCCATCTGGATGGCATGGCTTTTTATGGTAATGCCTCTCTCCCGCTCCAGATCCATATCATCCAGCACCTGATTCTGAAAATCACGCTTTGATACAGTTCCGGTAATTTCAAGCATACGATCAGCCAAAGTGCTTTTACCATGGTCGATATGAGCAATAATACAAAAGTTCCTGATATTTTTCATCGGTGCAAAAGTACTAAATTTTTGTTTTTTGTGTTAGTTTTGTACTCCAAGAATTTTGATACAAACAGAAAAACAGGTTTTTGTTAAACATCAGAATTTAATATTTTTTAATTCATGAGTAATTTTTTTCGCTTTATTTTAAGGCTTTTCGGATGGAAACCGGTTTTCCTGATGCCTGAAAACATTGGCAACTGCATATTCCTTGTTGCTCCCCACACGAGTTTCTGGGATTTTCCCATAGGGCTGTTTTCAGCCATTTCTCGTAAGCTCAATGTAAAATTCATGATCAAGAAAGAATATTTCCACTTCCCGCTCCGGCATTTATTAAAGTGGTCCGGTGGAATTCCTGTTGACCGTGCACATGGAAGCAACGTAACAAAGCATGTGGTTGACATTTTTAAAAGTTCAAAAGACCTTTGCCTTATCATTACGCCCGAGGGCACGCGCAAATACACTTCCAACTGGAAAAAAGGCTATTATTTCATTGCTACAGCCGCCAAAATACCCATTGTACTTTGCTATGTTGATTACAAGGAGAAAGTCTGCTGTGTTTCCGATGTGGTCATTTATCCCAGCGGCAATTATGAAGAAGATTTTAAAATAATTGAAAATTTTTACAAAGGCAGGGTGGCAAGACATCCGGAAAAATTCAATCTTTCATAACACGGCTAAAAAAATCTGATTAATATACAATCGGCTCGTCAGATGAATTTTCTTTATTCTTCGTCAGCCCATTGATTTGGTATTGCTTATACGATCTTAGCGAGATGATGACGGCGATCAGCAACAAGATGATCCCGGTGGCGAAAGTAGCTGTAAAACCGATGAGCAGGTAGATGCCCAGGCCCATGATCGGGGCGAAAAAAGAACGAAAACCTGTAAAGGTAAGATGTATCGCCTGGTATTCCGACACCTCTCCTTCAGGACAAAAATAGGCTGAACCGATGCTCCATAATAAAGCCATGGTTGCCGCAAAAAACCCGTTGAAAATCATAGCCAGCAACAGCGTATAATAAATTTTAATGCCTTGTATCCAGATAAACCAGGGTGCATAGGTGGTTAAACCAATAAAAAAGATGTAAAACAACAAGGAAGAAAAAGCTATTGCCGCAAACCTGCGCGGGTCTATCCTTCCCATCATTTTTCCGAACATAGGCAGCAAAAAGATCGCAAGAATGTTATAAGAATTTTTATAAAATGCCACGCTCGAATAATTCAGATCAAGTTCTTTCTGAAAAAATATGGCTATTACCGAAACCGTTCCCATAAAGGCAAAGCCGTAAAACATAAATCCCGCCTGAAAATCACGGAAAGGCCTGTTGGTTCTCATTTTTTGCCTCATGTTCCTGATCGTTTGCTGTATTGATCTCATCAGGGGCATTTCCGGCCTTTCCACTATGACATCATTACTGCTAAGTTGCGCCAACAGCCATACAGAAAAAATCCCCAGCACCGAAACAACAGGAAACACATAACGGTAAATATCATGGTTAAGGTCGAGCAACCAGCCGAAAACAAAGGTAACCATCAACATTACAATTTTGTTGGCCATGGTTGACCAACTGTACAAAATACTAAAATTTTTATGAAAATAATTTGTCTTCAGGAACTGGTTTATCACAGGATAGATGATAGGATTAGCAAAATAATAAACAAGGAATATCCCAAGAAAGATATAGTGATAAATATAATTGTTTGCTAAATGTGCCACATCGCCGGGAAAAAAGAACAGGAGCAGCATCGGGAACCTTGTCAGGATGCCAAGTGCAATTAAAAATCTTTTTGCTTTTTTTATCCTCCTTGCCCATTCGTTGAGCAGTACAGAAAAGGTAAGAACAAAAACACTGAACTGAAACAGGACACTAACGCCGACGTCGCTGCCGCCGAGGCTTTTCAGAAAAACAAACTCATTGATAGCCAACACCCCAAGAATTACTCCTTCTATGACAGAATAGACAAAATGTATCCGGAAAGTGCGTTTTTCGAGGGCATCAAGCTGGAGATTCTGTAAACGGGACATCGGGGATTTTTTGTGCTGCAAAAGTACATGATAAAAAGGAAAAAGACTTTTTGTTTTTACCGGCCAGCGGATATTTCAAAAAAAACACTTTAACCTTAGGATTTAATAAATAAAATTAACTTTGAAAATTCTTTGATAAAAATGAACCATTAAATGAAAAATAATAAAAAAGCAGTTGTATATTTCATCTTGTTATTGATACTAATCACTGCTTTCCTCTATGGATTTTACGGCAAAATCATCATGAATCCCAATGCCTTTATATTCGGCAACAGCGGCGACGGGATGAAAAATTATTACACCTATGCCTACTATATTCAAAACAATAACAGCTACACCAACTTAGAAGGGATGAATTATCCTTACGGAGAGAATTTCACTTATACCGACTGCCATCCCATTCTCGCTTTTATGCTGAAATTGCTTTGTCAGGTTTTTCCGGGGCTTTCGCAATACAGCCTCGGTATCCTGAACCTGATAATGATGTTATCGCTGGGCCTGACCGCTGTTATTCTTTATGTTTTGTTCAGAGAGCTGAAAGTAGCGCCGCTGTTGTCAGTTCTCGGGGCAATGGGTATCATGGCGCTGAGCCCGCAGTTGTTCAGGCTGACAGGGCATTACGGACTGTCTTACAGTTTTTTTATTCCGCTGACCATTTATTTATTATTACTGTTTGAGAAAGGCAAAAAACGAGTTTTAATATCTTTCCTCATGGCTTTCAGCATCTTTATATTTTTCATGGTTCATGCTTACCTGGGGATGATAGCGGCAACGCTGGTGTTTACCTATATCTGTATAAGCATGCTGAATCAACTGTTCAAAGAGAAAAAGATCCGCCTTGCAAAACATCTTTGGTTGCTGGCTTCGGCCATGATACCTGTGGGACTCTATTATCTTTTTGTAAAAATTACCGATATCCATACCGGCAGAACGACCAACCCGTGGGGGATACTTGAAAATCATGCTGAAATGGGCAGTGTTTTCCTTCCGGTAAACTCCCCGCTGGATAAAATAAAGGGCTCTCTGTTCCCCGGTGTGCTCCAGCCATGGGAAGGCTGGTCCTATATCGGGCTGATAACCATCATCGTATTAGTCCTGTTTCTGGCGGCTTCTGTTATCCGTTCTGTAAAAACCAGAAGCATCACCTTGAATAAAACATGGGTAGAAAACCCGACACTACGATTATTATTTATTGCATCCATTATCATCCTTGCTTTTTCGATGTTTGTGCCCTTCAGATGGTTCAACTGGCAACACCTGATCAATTATTTCGACATCATAAAACAATTCAGGGCACTCGGGAGGTTTGCCTGGGTATTCTACTTTGTATCGACCATCATGCTTGTCTGCATCACCAACAGTGCATTTCAGGGGCTTTCAAAGAAAAAAATGCACATTCCTGCTTACATTCTCATGGTAATCATCCCGCTTTTGCTTTTTTGTGAAGGTTGGAACTATCATAAGATTATGTCAAAAGAGATCGTAAAATCGCCGAATTTTTTTGATTTGAAGCAGACTCCGGAAACTTTAAGAAAGGATATTGAATCCATCAACACCTTTCATTACCAGGCGATACTGCCCTTTCCTTTTTTCTACATAGGCTCTGATAATTACGGAAAAGTGGCCGACGATAAAATCTATCACCTGGCTTTCCTGTTCTCCTACCACCTTAAGTTACCGATGGTATGCAGCTATCTTACACGCACCTCCGTCCACGAAAGCAAAAAAATAATGCAACTCCTTGCCAGCAACTTTTACCATAAAGATATTCAGAAAGACCTGCCCAACGACAAACCATTCCTGCTTGTATGCCTTAACGGCTATCTGAACAGCACGGAAAGCGATTACTTAAAAAAAGCCACATTGCTTATCAGCCGCGAGGATTACAGTATTTACGAAATAAATACCGGAACATTCTTTGAAAATACAGCTGTTGAAGAATTCGAAAAATTTGATGAGGTAAAAAACAGTTTGTTCAAGAAAGACGGATTTCTCGTGTCGGACACCACCTTGTTTTTCAAGTACGATGATCTTGAAAATCCGGGGACAGACATTTCTTTTTCGGGAGGAAAGGGATGCCACTTTGGATTGCAAAAAGATTACCACACCTTACTTTCTGTTGAAAAGGGCAAGTTACCGCTAAATAAAAATTATACCGCACGTTTCTGGATGTATAACCACGGTGAAAATTTTGGTCAGGACTGCCTGAATGGCATGTTCTTTTTCCAGAAAAATAAGGGGGGACAGGTGGAATGGCTTCAGCCTTTGACAACCGCAATCACCAGCCACGAAATAAACGGCGACTGGTCGCTGGTGGAATTATCGTTTGAAAATACCGACAACGAGGCTTCTTATGATCTTGTATTCAAAGGCAGCGACATTGCAGAAAAGACGATCTATATAGACGATCTGCTTTTTTATGACAGTGACCTGGTGATCTACAAATTATTAAACTTAAGAAACAGGATATGCTTGTTCAGAAATAATCACAGGATAGATATGCCGGTAAGTATAGCGAGATAAAGCCCATCAAATACAAAAAAAGCAGCCTGTTACGAAGCTGCTTTTTTTTTATAAAAAAATAATTTTTTACCAGATAACCGGGCGCAAATTTTCCGGTTTATAATGTTTATCCGTTGGTTTTATATCGAATGCCAGATAAAATTCAGGAATGTTGTACACCTGCCCGTTGACCCTGGCTTCTTTGGGTGAATGCACATCTTCTTTCAGGCGGCGCATCAGTTCTTTATCTCGGGTGTTGCCCCTCCAAACCTGAGCATAAGAGAGGAAGAACCTCTGGATGGAGGTAAACCCGTCAATTTTGGCATTCAGGTCTTTGTCTTCCATGGCTTTTTGCAAAGCAGCGTAAGCCACGGTAATTCCACCCATATCGGCAATGTTTTCACCGAGGGTCAGTTTGCCGTCCACATGCAGCGAATCGAGCATCTTATATTCATTAAACTGATCCACAAGAACCTGTGTCTGCTTTTCGAAATTCGCCGCATCCTCTTTTGTCCACCAGTCGCGCAGGTTGCCGTCTTTGTCGTATTGCCGCCCCTGATCATCAAATCCATGAGTCATCTCGTGGCCGATAACCACACCGATGGCGCCGTAATTCACCGCATCATCGCCTTTCAAAAAGAAGAACGGTGGTTGCAAAATTGCTGCCGGAAATACGATCTCGTTCATATTGGGGCTGTAGTAGGCATTCACTGTTTGCGGCGTCATGCCCCATTCGGTGCGGTCAACCGGTTTCCCTATCTTATTCAGATCGCGGGCATATTCAAAACGCGAGGCAGCCATGATGTTCTGAAAATACGACTCCTTCGTGATGTCAAGCGTCGAATAATCTCTCCATTTATCGGGATAACCAACTTTTATGTTCATTTTGGTTAGTTTCGCCAAAGCTTCCTTTTTGGTGGCCTCGCCCATCCATGTCAATTTTTCTATCCTGCCTTTCAGCGCATCTTTAAGGTTATTGACTAATACGATCATGCGTTCTTTGGCTTCAGCGGGGAAATATTTTTCAACATACAACTGGCCGACAGCTTCGCCCAACGAAGCGCTGGTCATGTTTAAAACCCTTTTCCAGCGTGGTTTCATTTCTTTTACACCCGAAAGAACCACACTATAAAATTCAAATTGTTCTTTTTCAAAAGCTGAAGAAAGGAAAGGCGATGCTTCATGGATCAGGTGCCATTTAAAATATATTTTCCACTGCTCGACAGGAATTTCAGCAACCATTTTTGCCATTTCTGCAAAGAATTTGGGCTGACCAACATTAATTTCATTGGTAGCCTTGAGTCCAATAGCCGAAAAATATTGTTCCCAGTCAAATTTCGGAGCCATTTTCTTTAAACCAGCCAGGTCGGTTTTGTTATAATTTTTAACCGGGTCGCGCAACTCAAGGCGGGTAAAAGAAGCTGCAGCCAGCCGTGTTTCTATATTCATTACTATTTCCGCCTCTTTGCCGGCTTGTTCTTTAACATTTCCGGCCAGTTCAAAAGTTTTTCCGACATGCTTCACATATTCCGTGCGTATCTCAGCCGAACGTGCATCTTTCGAGGAATAATAGTCGCGGTCGGGCAATCCCAGTCCTCCCTGGTACAATTGTGCGATGACTTTCTCGCTGTCTTTGTCGTCCTGGCCCGAAAAAAAGTAAAACAACGGGCTGACACCGGAAGTGTGGAAATAGGCAAGCAGTTTAATGAGGCCGGCAATATCATTTATGGAATCAATTTTATCCAGTTCCTTCTGAATGGCTTTGATCCCTGTTTTTTCAATAGTTGCCGAGTCCATTCCCGAGGAATAAAAATCAGCGATCTTTTGTTTTATAGAACCTGTTTTCACATTATTATCTGCCATGGCATCGTCCATTATTGACCGTAACTGCTTGTTGTTTTCTTCTTTCAATTCTTCAAACGATCCGTAAATGCTGTATTCGGCAGGAATGGGATTATTTTTCATCCAGTTCCCGTTAGCATATCTGAAGAAATCGTCTCCCGGCCGCACGGTGGTATCCATGTTGGCAATATTAATTGCCGGTTCTTGTTTTTCCATATTTTTGTTTTTACAACTGATCATGCCTGAAAGTATCAGACAAGAGATCATAATGAAGTAGATTTTACCTGATTTGATTTTCATACTTTTTTATTTTTTTGCCAATTATAATTTTTTCGAATACAAAGATAGAATTAAACAAAAAAACCACATGATAAGTATTTGTTAATTGTAAAGATTTATGACACACTCAAATCAAAAAATCACTCATACAAACCTGTTTCAAAACAAACCATGGATCATGCCGATAGGCCCGGCCTAAGGAAGAAAAAAACGGCAACAGAAAAAATCTATTGCCGCTTCCCTTTTTTATTCAATTATTTCATATGGCATCCGTTACCACCTGCGTCAGGTCTTTAACCTGTTTTTCAAGAACGACGGTACACCGGGTGAAATTGGAAACCGGCCAGCCATTCCATAAAAGATAATTGCCATAATTATCTTTCGTATTATAAACAGCGGTAGTTTGGTCATCAAAAATCCATGTCATGGTGCTGTTATCCTCATCAAAATAGATACCGACATTCATAAATTTATGATAGATCACCATGTCGAGATAATCCTGGGTAATACCAAGCATATCGAGCAAGGTGGTCAATGAGTGCTGCCCGGGCAAGCCTTCGAGTTTCATTTCCAGTGTAAAGCGGTCGACCACGCCACCGTCAACAAAATATTCGCCACCGTTGAAATCAAGGCCGGCATAATTAAATACCTGGTCGATATCACTTGCTATTTGCACGTATTTACTATCTCCATAAACGACGAACATGGTTAAAGGCCCGGCCGTTGATATTACCGTATTATCGCTGCTGAGATGAAAAGCCGTGATCGGAAAATTCAACTGGCTGGCATGGTCTGTGCCGGCGGCATCGTAAACATGGCTTACCGTCCATACCCCTTCCATGCGGGTTTTGGTAGGCGTTTCATCAACGTTGCATGATGATATAAAAATTGCGAAAAACACAAAAGCTGAAATCAGAAGATTGGTAATAGCATATGATCTTAATTTCATTTGATTATTTTTTATATAGTTAATGTCTGATGATTATTTTTTTATTGATAATATTTTTCTCATTAAAAAATGCAGCAATATAAAACCCTGATGATAAATTATTCACATAAATACCTCTGGCAGTATACGGTTCTTCAAGTACAGGCTTCCCGTTCATATCAAATATTCTGACAGAATAATTATCATTTTCAGGCAAATTTATGAAAAATTTTTCACTAACCGGGTTGGGTTTTATAATAATGTTTTCGGAATTGACAGGATCATCATATGAAGTTATAAGGGATGTTTTTATCCAGACCGGATTTGTGATGCTGAAAAACCGGTCGCAGGTCTTCCTGTAAATTGTACTCAGCGGCCCGTAGTATTTGGTGGAACGCATGGAAGCCCTTATCATAAAATACTGATCGCCGGGAATGTATCCGAACAATGTATCAAGAATGTTCTGAAGATTAAACACCTGATGATTTGAAACAGGCAGGTCATAATGATAAATACTATCCTCGGTAATTCCGGTCAGTGTAACCTGGTTGATGCTTCCAAATTCAGGGGTAATGACTGTTTCAACGATCAGGCTCGCATTCACCATTTGCTGGCTTGTCAGTTCAACGTCCTGCCCGATAACTATTTCATAGGTGGAGTCGTTACCATCGGTACTGATACCCATATTTACGATAGGGCCATCAGACAGAATGGTGTTGCCGTTTTTAAGAGCATTCAGCACATTTTCCCCATTATGCCCCATTCCGTTCGGACAATAGGCGAGAGTCGTGATCTTGCCTGTAGCATTATCATTGATACTGCCATAAATCCCAAAGGACTGCTCTGTGTTGGAATAATTATACGAACCGTGCGCATCGCTTCCGGCGCCCATAAAAAACTTCCAGTTATTAACAGACGGATTGGCATTCTTGACTTTCAGGGATTTTTTCTGTAAAAAATCCGACACATCAAGACCTTGTATAAACCTATAATAATGATGTGATGAATTGTTTGAATCTATGGGTGCAAAAGGTGTTATTGAACCCGAAAACTCAACATTCCATGGATTATTTTCCTCATCAGTGGTTGATAATGAATTCCTGTCGTTCCATATCTCACCGCCCGCTAGTCCTTTTCTGAATAAATACGTCGTGTCGTTGCTGTACAGATCGCTTGTCAGCGAAAGATCATTACAGCTTACTGTACCCTGCGTAGGAAATGGCACCCCATTTTCCGCGAATAAAGGATCTCCAAGATTCCAGATGCCTCCTCCTACAAAAATACCAAGTTCATCACCTTCTGCAAAAGGATGTGCCGCATAAGAAAATCCATTATAGCCCGAAAGACTTGTAAGAGCTTGAACAACCGTGTTCGATGTTGAAGAAAGGTCACCCCCGCCATCAAGGAAAAAATTATAACAGAACGGATCCGCCGGGGAGGGATATAGTAAGGCATGCACCACCTTTCCTTTGGAGTTATTTATGCTCGCCTCCATGGCCCTGATAAAAATAAAGGAAGAGTCCGTGCTGTTAAGATTCTGAACTGCAGCTGCCAGCCTGTCCCAGTTATTTTGCATGCTTGAACCGTAATTATCATAATCACAGCTATGGTCGGAAACTGTAATCCAATCCAATCCAATTTTTGCGGCAGCTACTTTTGTTGCTTCCATCGGCAATCCAAATTCAACATCATTCTGGGTAAAAAGAGCATGATTATGCATATCTCCCCTGTACCATCCGCTGATCTTCGGGATATCGTCGTCAGACCTGAAAACCCGGAAATATTGCTGCTGATCAGTTTCCATATTCAGAGAGAAGTTAACCTTAATATCAAATATATCATCAAGTAAGGCAAGTTTTTCAGCAGGGATATTCAATGTAAAATACCAGTAATCCTCTGTTATGTCAACATAATGTGTCCCGAAAATACTCTGATCAGAAGTAAAACGTATAGTAGACTGATTATCTTTTACATATCCACTGGCGCCAAAACCCTGAACACCCCATGAGACATCTTCCACCGACCGGCAAATTAACAGCGAATCAAAAGCCTGATTAGAATAAGTATCAAAGGTAAGAACACTCCCGAAACTCTGATCGTCAGCATTTTTGAGCCATACTTTTATGTCAGTGATTTCATTGTTACATCCGAAACAACTTGATGAATGGACATAAAAGTGAAGAGGGACGCTGTTTATCTGATTGTCCGGGTTTATTTTTTTCAGGCGGTAAGGGACATCGGCCGCCAGATCAGATCCTGTCGTATTGGTTTGTTTTATCTGGCCAAAAAGTACAGAGCCAAAAACTTCTGCAAGGAATATTATGATAAGTACACACCGCTTCACGAAAAGTATTTTTACAAAAATATTAAAAACTATCGGTACTGAGAAATAATACCGATGAATAATTAATAAAGGACGTTAAAAATTTTATGAGCGGTCGGCCTCATTTAGCAGGCCACGGTGTTTCATAGTACGTAAAACCAGCACCAATACTATGGATGCAACCAATACATATGTGGAGATCCGGAAGGGATCAAATACCTGATTATCCACAAAATTTCTCAGATTATCCACATAAAAATATCCTACCGCCATAGCAAGGACACCGGAATATTCGCGGCGCATGACACTCTTTACAGAAAAAGGAACGTTGCTTTTCTGAAATTTGCCGAAGTCAGGAATAAACGCCGGCACACCATTCGACCAGTTGAGGTATTCTTCACCGTATTTTCTTTCAAGAAAACGTTCTTCAGCAAACATGATCCTTTCGTAGTACAACCAGAAAAATAATGAAATGATAATAATGTAATATCCGTTGAAAGTGAACATGAGCAGGCCTAACCACATAAGATAATTGCCAAGGTAAAGCGGATGACGCACTATTGAATAGATCCCTTTGGTGTTTAGCGATTCAGCAACCTGTTCCTTGGTATTCCGGCCTGAAGTTCCTTTTGGCGTGGTACCGATGGTATAAGCCCTGATGACAAATCCCAAAACAGCAACAACAATGGAAACTATCGTGATGACCAAATAAACCGGATCATAAAAGATTTTGGAATCTGTTAAAAATATCACAGGAATCGCTGTGATAAAAATAAATAAGGGTATTTGTCCCCTGTGCCGGAATAATTTATTGCCATTGCTTTCGAAAGAATGAATCAAAGCCATTTTAATCGTTTTAGTTGCTTAAAAAACGCGGAAATATTAATAATAAAGTATCTTCTGATTGTCCTTATCCCCTGCTTTGGTTAAAAACCCTCTATAAATATTGTTTAAGGCCATATTTTCGTGAGCCTTTTTTAAACCTGAGATCTCGTCAAGTGAATATAATATTGATGCCCTGGCTTTGATGAGTTCGGATGAAACGGGTATTGGTTGTCCACCCCCTCCAATACAGCCTCCGCGGCATATCATCACCTCTGCAAAATGATATGTGTTTTTATTTTCTTTTAATTTTTCAAAAAATCCGCTTGCGTTACCACTGCCATTTACAACAGCAAACCTGATCTCTTTGTCTTTTAAAAATTCCCACCCTGACCTGACCTCCGCAAATCTAATGGAAGTTTCTTTTATCCCGTTTTCACCTCGCAGAGACATGATTCTGAGCATTTCAGGAGCAAGTTCATTACCGGTTACCAGTTCCGTGAGCGTCCTGATGACGGCTTCCGTGGTTCCTCCTGATACTTCGGTAAGCAGTGACGCCCCGGAATGTTCCGACATCAATGGTTCATAATCAGAAGCATCAAGCCTTTGGATATCAATGCCCGACTGGCGGATCATGCGTACAAGTTCACGTGTGGTGATCGAAAAATCGACATCAGCTATTCCCTTCAAAGCCTGGGTGTTTTCATTTTTGGCGGCAGTGCAGGGTGTTACTGATACGGTAATGATATCTTCCGGATTCAATGCCTTTTTATCGGCATAATACGTTTTGATAAGGGCTCCGAAGATCAGCCTTGGCGATTTACAAGTAGACAGCAGGCGTTTTTTTTCAGGATATTTCGCCCCGATAAATTCGACACAGCCGGGTGAACAGGAAGTTATATATGGTAGGTTTTCCTTTTGAGGTTCTTCATTATTCTGTTTCATTCTAAGCAAAAACTCCGTGCAAAGTTCCACAATGTATATATCGTTGAAATATCCGGAGTCAACAACAGTATCAAAACCAAGTAATTTCAGGGCTGCAATGACTTTGGCATCCGAATGTTTGTTGTATTCAAAACCGAGTTCTTCGCCAATAGCAACGCGTACCGAAGGAGTGGTTGTGATCACCACATGTTTGCCGGGTTCAGCCACAGCATCCCATACTTCTTCATAAAGCGGCCTTTCGATAAGTGCTGCGGTCGGGCAACGACTGGTACACTGTCCGCAATCAATGCAAAAAACATCTTTTAAGGGTTTCCCGAAAAATGTGGATACCTTTTGCTTTTTGCCTTTTTTAACAACGGAAAAAGTCCCCACATCCTGCAGGTCACTGCAGGTACGCACACAACGCTGGCAACGGACACATTTGCTATCGTCCTTGATAATGCATAATGAGGAAGAATCAGGCAGTTTTTCTTCTTCTTTCACCAGGTCGTGATAGACATGGTCACCGATACGGTATTCGCTGGCCAGCCATTGCAACTCACAATTACCGTTGCGGTAACATTTTGTGCAGTCGGCGTTGTGTTCTGAAAGCAAAAGCTCCACGATGGTTTTCCTTGCTGTGCGTACTTTTGGGCTGTTGGTAGAAACGATCATGCCTTCGGTAACAGCCGTGGAGCAGGCAGTTACCAGCTCCTTACTTCCTGTGAGTTCCACAACGCAAACACGGCAGTTGCCGGCCATTCTCAGGTCGGGGTGGTAACACAGGGTCGGGATGTGCATATTGATCTTATGTGCGGCATCCAATATGGTTGAACCCTCCCCGACCGAGACGGGGACATTATTTATAGTTAAGTTGATCAGAGATTTTTCCATGAGATAAAAAATTAATACAGTATTTCTTCCTTAAAATTTTCTAAAATTGAAATGAACGGATTTGCGACCGACTGACCGAGTCCGCATTTCGAGGATGTTTTCATATTTAAAGCAAGTTTTTTTAGCACTTCGACATAGGCAACAGGTTTTTCGCCTCTTTTGACGGCTTCGATACCGAGGAGCAGTTGCTGAGTACCTATCCGGCAAGGGGTACAAAGCCCGCATGATTCTTCAGCGAAAAAACGCAGGTATTCATGCAGTACTTTATACATCGATCTTGAATTGTTGAAAAATATCATCGAACCCCCCGTGGTCAGGCCTTCGTAACCAATCACCGTCTCTGTAAAAAGCCGCTGGGGAATGCAATAACCCGAGGCCCCGCCTACCTGTACTGATTTGATGTTTTTATCGCCAAACTCATTTACGACCTCCTCAATGGTTGTTCCCAATTCCAGTTCGTGTATGCCCGGGTTGATGGTATCTCCTGAAATGGAAAATAATTTTGACCCGGAAGAAAAAGCCGTACCAAGTTTCAAAAATTCTTCGGCCCCTATCCTTAATATGACCTGGGCAGTGGCAAATGTCTCCACATTGTTAACAACGGTAGGACAACCATACAAGCCGCTGACAACGGGAAAAGGCGGTTTGTTTCGGGGTTCGGCGCGGTAACCCTCTATGGATTCGATCAGGGCGCTTTCTTCGCCGCTCACATACGATCCGCTGCCCATAAAAATGTCTATTGAAAAATCAAAGTTATTTTTCCGGACAAATTCATGAAAGGCATCAAGTTCGTTCTGAAGATGTTCTTTCATATATCCGTATTCGTGACGAAGATATATAATCCCTTTTTTTGCGCCGATGCAGTAGCCACATGCAGCCATGCCCGACAGTACTTTACGCGGAACACGCTCGAGAATTTCCCGGTCTTTAAAAGTTCCTGTTTCGCTTTCGTTGGCGTTGCAGATCACATATTTCGTTGCAGATTCTTCTCTTCGTGCAAATTTCCATTTCATGCCCGTCGGAAAGCCAACATTGCCGCGACCTTTCAGTCCTGAGTCCATCAGCTCCGAGATGATTTCTTCCGGATGACGCTGTAATGTTTTTTCCAGTACCTGGTACTTCGACGGTGAATAATGACCGAAAATAAGTTCGATGCGTTTCTGGCTCTGTGATTCCATAAAAATTTATTTTTCCTTATATTCCTTAATAATTTGTACAGCTTTCTGAGGGGTTAGCTCAGTAAACACCTCATTGTTTATCATCATGGCCGGAGATTTATGGCACCAGCCGAGACAATTAACCTGCAGCAAGGTGAATTTTTTATCAGTGGTGGTTTCCCCTACCTTGATCTTGAGAAATAAACTTAACGCACTCAATATTTCAGCCTGCGACTGCATCATACATGAAATATTCCGGCATAAGCGGATTACATATTTTCCCCGGGGAACCGTATCCAGGTAATTATAAAAAGATGCGGTACCATAAACTTCCGATGCCGACAAATGCATGGTTTGTGCTACATCGACCAGTGTATCCTCGCTCAGATAATTTTCCTGCTGAACAATTTCCTGTAGCAATGGCAACAGATTACTGCGTGCCGTGCCATGTTGTTTGATATAGTCCTGTATTAATGATTTTATTTCCTGCATAAATAAGGATATTATGATGTTTTTTCCAAATGATTTCCCAAAATTATAAATTGTATTGAATAAAAAGACAGGCAACGATATATTTTTGAACAAATTTTCTTTACCGGCTATTTTCCCAGTTTCTCAATAGTATAGCCAAGCCCTGAGCCGAGAAAAGCCGTAATGATGATGATTGGTATCAGGCTTAAAGGCTCTTTCCATGCAATGAGAACGGCACAGGGAAGCAATACAGAAAAAGCCAGCAGCATGCCTTTCAATACCGGATGAATTTTGATGTAAGTGACCGCAATAAGTAACCCGCACACCACCCACAGCGAAAATGCCGAAAGGTTGGCATCCCACGGTAGGTTTTGGATGATCATCGGAACAACGTCAATGATGCCCGCAATCACTCCGAAAATAAGCCCGAATATGATACGTTTTTTCATATTTGTAAAATTTATTTCAAATGTACAAATTAACTGCTAATGAAAAAAAGTAAAATATATAGCAAATTCGGGTTGGCCATTACGATGGATGACGTTCAATAATTTATCTTCATAACATTAGATAAAAATAAAAAACTCATTTACAGCTAATTATCTTTTATGGTTTTGTGAGTAAAAAAAAACATCAGACAATATGAGTTTAAATATTAAATTATAAATTTGTCTCCTTAAAATTAAACTTTATATTATGAAAAAGCTTTTATTCTTTGTTTTCATTTTCTGTTGCGGATTAGCAACATCGTATGCCCAGGATAGCCAGGGCGGGTTACCACCAAGTTTTGAAATGAAAAACATTTCTAACGACATTGATATGGTCCAGATACAACAGCCGGACCTGGCACTGCTTGCGGCAGATGATATGGACCATGCTTTAAAAAGCGAACCGTACCGCATCGGAGTAACGCTTCCGGTTGATCTTTCTATTACAAATTCCGGAACATGGACCGAATTACCGGATCAGGATGCCAGCATCTGGCGTTTGACGGTCAGATCTGAAGGTGCAAAATCAATAGGTTTTGGATATACTGCTTTTTATTTGCCCGAAGATGCAAAATTATTTTTGTACAATAAAGACAGGTCAAAGGTTCTTGGTGCCTATACTTCCTTAAATAACCGTGAAGATTATTTTTTCACAAACGAAAGAATAAAAGGAGACGAGATTACCCTCGAATTATTTGTTCCAAATAATAAAAAGCATGAGGTGTTATTGCATATTACCGAGTTGAATTATTTTTATCGTTTGGATGAAAACAGCATGGTAAAAAGCTCCGGATCCTGCGAAGTTGATGTAAACTGTATACCTGAAGGGAATAATTGGCAGGACGAGAAAAAAGGCGTTTGCAAGATTGATATCAAAAATGGTTCAAACTGGTTTAACTGCACAGGATCCCTGGTGAATAACACCAGTTTGAATTGCACGCCCTATGTGTTATTGGCAGATCATTGCCATTATTACTCCGGCAGTTATTCAACGACTGCCGATTATACCAGTTGGGTATTCCATTTTCATTATGAAGCTACGGTATGCGATGGAACAACGTTAGCCACCGAATACACCAAAACAGGCTGTACCTTGAAAGCTCATGACACTTATGGCTCTAACGGTACCGGTTCCGATTTTTGCCTTGTACAAATCAGTTCGGCAATAACAAACGATGTTTATTACAACGGATGGGATCGTAATAATACAGCAAGTGCCAGTGGAGTGGGCATTCATCATCCTTCAGCCGATATCATGAAAATTTCCACTTATACCACGGCATTGACTTCCTATAATGCAGGAGGTACAGGTACTCACTGGCAGGTAACCTGGGCAGCGACCACCAATGGTCATGGCGTAACAGAACAAGGTTCTTCGGGATCTCCCTTATTTAATAGTGCCGGAAATATTGTTGGAACCCTCACCGGAGGCCAGTCGTATTGTTCAACTCCCACACAACCAGACTGGTATGGGAAAGTGTATTATCATTGGGACCAAAATGGCACTACGGCAGCTAAACGATTAAAAGATTGGCTTGACCCGACCAATACCGGAGTTACATCACTGGCAGGAATGACTTCATGCGGCGGTTGTACAGCGCCCACAACCCAGGCCACGGCATTTACTTCTTCCTCCATCACAAATACTTCAATGACGGCAGGCTGGACACGCGGCAACGGAACCGGCGGCGTTTTGGTTGTTGCCAGAGCCGGAAGCGCCGTAAATGCAACTCCGGTAAGCGGAACAACTTATACAGCCAGCGCAACTTTTGGCAGCGGCACACAGATCGGGACAGGAAATTATGTTGTTTATAAAGGCACAGGCACCTCTGTAAATGTTACAGGGCTGACGGCAGGAACAACTTATCATTATGCTGTTTTCGAATATAACACCACCGGTATCTGTTTCAAGACACCCGGTTTAACAGGAAACGCAACGACAACCGGAACAACTCCGGCCACCTGCGATACCTTGTCAAACATACTTGCCGGAGACTCCCTGACAATTTATGGTTTTCAAAGCTATTGGGGAACATTTACCGGGCATAACTATTACTCGATTCCGGAGTATGCAGAGTACTATTCAGGAATAACAACCCCTACTTATATCACGGGCTTGGCTGTCTACGTGGGAGATGCTTATAGCGGAGCCACCGGCGGCAACCATAAGGTGTCGTTTAAGGTATATGCAGGCGGCGGTTCACTACCCGGTACTGTACTTACAACACAGGATGTTGCTATCAGCGCCTTAAACGATTATGCGCTAAATTATATAACATTCAGCACCCCGCTTTTAATTTCTACATCAACCATTTATGTGGGGTATCAAATTTACTATAATACACCCGCCGATACGTTCAATGTTGTTCAGACAAAAACAAGGGCAAGCCTCATAAATTCCGGATTTGCGAAATATAACGGCACATGGAGTTCTTATCCGGATCTGACCGGCGATGGACTATATTCGTCATTAGTTGTTTTGCCGATTTTATGCAACGTCATTACAGAGGTTTCAGAAAATGAAGCGGACAATTCAGTAAAAGTTTATCCGAATCCCGCAAACAATAAGCTATATGTTGATGTTACCATGAATGATCCTTCAACAAAAACAAATGCTTTTATTTACAACCTGCAGGGGCAGTTAATTTATAATCAGGCATTGACAAACAACACCACTCCTATCGACATTTCTGACTTTACCAATGGATTGTATATCCTGAAAGTAGAATCAGAAGAAGGGGTATGGATCAATAAATTTATTAAAGAATAGCAAACGGTTTTTTTATGGATGGTAAACAGCGGGCACAAAATTGCCCGCTGTTTTTTTATGAACATTGCCGAACCCGACCAAGGAAAATTATACCTTTGCTTTTAAAAGAAATTAAACAAATGGAAACAATAAAAAACATTGGAGTGTTGACATCAGGAGGCGATGCCCCCGGAATGAATGCAGCTATACGTGCCGTAGTACGCACCGGAGTTTACGAAAAGTTCGAAATAACAGGCATCTGCCGGGGATACGAAGGGCTTATCAACAATGAATTTATACCCTTATACAATCATTCCGTTTCCAACATCATACAGCGAGGCGGAACCATACTGAAAACTGCCCGCAGCGAACGTTTTATGACAGAGGAAGGAAGGGAAACCGCCTACCGGAACCTGAAAAATGCAAAAATTGACGCATTGGTGGCTATTGGAGGTGACGGTACTTTCAGGGGTGCTATGGCACTGGGCGACACTTACCATTTTCCCATTGTGGGCGTACCGGGGACTATCGACAACGATCTGTACGGAACCGACTTCACCATCGGTTATGACACCGCCATAAACACGGTGGTAGAAGCGGTTGATAAACTTCGCGATACGGCGGCTTCGCATAACCGCTTGTTCTTCGTGGAAGTTATGGGCCGTGATGCCGGATTTATTGCTTTACGCAGCGGGATAGCCTGCGGCGCTGAAGATATTCTGGTGCCGGAATCCAAAACTCATATTGAAGATCTGATCTACAAACTCGAAAATGATTATCGTTCAAATAAAACTTCGGGGATTATTATCGTTGCTGAAGGTGATGACCAGGGAGGCGCTTTCGATATTGCCAAAAAGGTAAAAGAAAAATTTGATTTTTACGACACCCGTGTTTCCATCATCGGCCACATGCAGCGCGGGGGTTCGCCATCCTGCATGGACCGGGTACTGGCCAGCACCCTGGGCTACGAAGCCGTGATGGCACTCAAAAAAGGAGTAACCGGTGTGATGATCGGGCAACAGAATAAAACCACCTCTTACATACCTTTCGAAAAAGCCACCAAACACCATCAGCATATCAACCGCGGCATGCTTGAAATGGCCAGGATATTATCGCTGTAAACATGGAACGTCTCACTCTTTTTGCTGATGTCATTCTCCCTCTGCCCCTGCCGGGTTTTTTCACCTATAGGGTGCCTTATGAACTGAATGATACGGTAAATAAGGGAACACGGGTTGTTGTTCAGTTCGGCAAAAAAAAAATATATACCGCACTGGTGTACCGCATACATCAAAATGTGCCTGTAAATTATCAGCCAAAATACACACTATCTGTTCTGGATGAATCTCCTATTGTCAATGAAACCCAATACAAATTCTGGGACTGGATCGTAAAATACTATATGTGCCGTCCGGGCGAGGTGATGAATGTCGCCCTGCCCTCTTCACTAAAACTTGAAAGTGAAAGTTCTGTAGTCCTGCATCCGGCGTTTGACAGGAATTTTGAACAACTGAATGAAAAAGAATACCTGATTGCTGAAGCCCTCGACATCAGGCAGAAACTGACATTGACAGAAATTTCAGCCATCATAGAACAACAAAAGATCATCCCTCTCCTGAAAAACATGATGGAGCAGAAGATCATCCTGCTCGAGGAAGAACTGCATGACAAGTTCAAACCCCGAACGGAAGTCTGTGTGCGGCTTACCGAAAAATACCAGGATGACAAACTACTCCACAAAGCTTTTGATGAACTGAACCGGAAGTCGTACAAACAATTGGAAGTGCTGATGGCGCTCATTCATCTCACACACGATGCTGTTCCTCCGCTTGCGCATGTGAGCCGACCGGTGTTACTTGAAAAATCAAAGGCAACAACTGCCCAGATACAGTCGCTGATAAAAAAGGGAATACTTGAACTATATACACGAACTGATACACGCCTTAAGGATTTCGACAGTACGGATCCGGTTGAATCCATTATACTTAATGATAAACAGACACGGGCGCTTGATGATATTAAAACACATTTTAACAGTAAGGATGTCGTTTTGCTGCACGGTATTACATCGAGCGGCAAAACTGAAATCTATATCAAACTGATCAGTGAAACCCTGTCACAAGGCAAACAGGTTTTGTTTCTTTTGCCCGAAATAGCTTTGACGACACAGATCATCAACCGCCTGAGAAAATATTTTGGAAAAGAAGTGGGCGTATATCACTCAAAATATAGCAATGACGAACGCGTGGAAGTATGGAACAGGGTTCTTGCCGGAAGTTCAGGCAGTACAATCCACAAACCCTATAATGTTATCTTAGGCGCACGTTCGGCTTTGTTTTTGCCATTCAGCAACCTCGGTTTGGTGATCATTGACGAAGAACACGATACGTCATACAAACAAGCCGATCCGCCGCCGCGATATAATGCACGGGATGCAGCCATTTATCTGGCTCACCTGCACCAGGCAAAAACAGTGCTCGGCTCAGCGACTCCCTCTGTTGAAACATACTATAATGCCCTCAGCGGAAAATACGGCATAGCGGAACTTAACAAACGTTATGGCGATATGCAATTGCCCGAAATTATCGTTGCCAATCTTAAAGAGCAAACCCGCCAGAAAAAAATGAAATCACATTTTTCAGAAACCTTATTCAACCTGATGAATGAAGCCCTGGAAAACAAGGAACAGGTTATACTCTTCCAGAACCGCCGTGGTTACTCAACGCGTATTGAATGCAACGACTGCAACTGGGTGCCCGAATGCAAGAATTGCGATGTAACGCTGATCTACCATAAGCAACTCAACCTGCTTAAATGCCATTATTGTGGTTACACTTTACCGGTTCCCGAGGCCTGTCCCGCCTGTAAAAGCCCCAACCTTCACACCAAAGGCCTTGGCACTGAAAGGATAGAGGAAGAAACGGATCTGATTTTCAGAGACAGGCGCATCGCACGTATGGACCTGGACTCTACACGTACCAAAAATGCGTACCTTCAGATACTCAATGATTTTGAAGACCGAAAAACCGATATTCTTATCGGTACTCAGATGATCACCAAGGGTTTGGATTTTGATAATGTAAATGTTGTCGGCATATTAAATGCTGATAACATGCTTAACTTTCCGGATTTCAGGGCACACGAACGCAGCTTTCAGTTGATGGCACAGGTAAGCGGACGCGCAGGCCGCCGCAACAAAAGAGGCAGGGTGGTTATACAAACATACAACCCGGAGCACCCGATCATTCAATTAGTATTAGACCATAACTATATTGAAATGTGCAACAAGCAGTTGCAGCAGCGCAGGCAATTCAATTATCCGCCATACAGCCGCCTTATCCAGATAACTCTAAGACACCAGGATTCAGCCAGACTTAATGAAGCAGCCACTTACCTTGCTCACGACCTGAGATTAAAATTTGGAAAAAAAGTTTTCGGCCCTGAGTACCCGGTGGTATCACGTATCCGTAATTTTTACCTTAAAAATATCCTTCTCAAACTTAACCGTGATAATTACGTGCAGTCACACAAAGAAGAAATACTTCAAATCACAAATGAGTTTTTAAAAAAATTCTCATCCGTACGGGTGGCTATTGATGTAGATCCAATATAATGACGTGGGTAAGCGATTTCTAGCCAAACTCTCACTTAGCAAAAGCTGCGCACATACCGCCGTAAAATAGCTATAACGCTGTAAATTTGATTTTTATAAACAACTTATATTTCATAGCATTTTTTTTATTATAAAAAAAACAAGTTAATGCAACCTTTTGTATATTTACAGTGTCTTAGTAATCGTCCATGGGTCTTAAAAAAGATATTGCCTGAGAGCAAGAATATATAAATTATTTATTCATAATTAAAATTCACTTAAAAAAATGAAAAAATGAAAAAAATCAGTATTGTTGTTTTATTCATCTTGGCTTATGGTACTAATAATACCTATTCACAAACATGTACCCTTCAATCATTGTTGTTTCCCACCGGACCTGCGCAGGCGGAATTAACAATGACCGGATTTAACAATCAGGTGTCGGCTTTTCAGTGGACGATCGACTACGATCCGGCTATTATGACTTATGTGAGCACGAGTGATTGGCATACAGGTGTTTCTAACGCTTCGGTTACCAGCCCAACTCCTGGAAAAATCCTGTTTATATGGGGTGAACAACCTACACCTGCAGCAATTAATGGTGTGTTATGTAAACTTAATTTTACTTATATCGGGCCAGGGTGTTCGTATTTAAACTTTTCCAACAATCCAATAGACGCCCTGGTTGCAGATGGGATGTATGTGTACTATAATGTAACGTATGTAAATGGTCAAATTTGCGGGGGAACTTGCTCAGGAGTAACCATTGGCACCCAGCCTTTAAATCAGGGCATGTATGCTACGAATGGCACCGCCAATTTGCATGTATCTGCAAACGGGTCTGCGCCATTCACCTATCAATGGCAATATGATAATGGTACTTCATGGGTTAATGTTGTAAACGGAGCACCTTTGGGCGCAATTTACACCAATGCTAATACAGAGACATTGACTATTGCAGGAATTTCTGCCGTTAATACGTATAGTTATCGTTGTTATATTACAAATTGCAACGGTGTCAACAATGCAACATCAAATCCGGCCACCCTGACGGTATATACAAATCCAGCATCATTTATCTATGATATATGCCTTGTGAGTGTTGACAGTATTTCGGGGAAAAACAGGGTAATATGGAACAAACCACTTACAAATTCTATTGATCACTTTAATATTTATGGTGAAGGTAATCAGCCAAATGTCTATAGTTTGCTGGGTTCGGTAAGTTATGATTCACTGAGTATTTTCGTAGATAATTCGGCTGATCCTATGCAACAGGCCTATCGCTATAAACTATCTGCGGTTGATACTTCCGGGATAGAATCAACTTTAAGTAATCATCATCGTTCTATTCACCTAACAATAAATCAGGGTATTGGTAATACCTATGATCTGACATGGACACATTATGAAGGGTTTACATTTGCATCTTATAATATTTACAGAGGCACCAACTTTTCAAATATGACTTTGCTGGCGACAGTACTCAACACAACAAACTTCTATACAGACACTACTCCTCCGGCCGGAAACCAATATTATCATATCGAAGCAGTGAATCCGAGCGCCTGTACCCCTTCGAAATCAAAAATTCATGCTGCTAAATCAAATGTTGTTCAAAGCGAACTTTCCAATATAATAGACATCACAATGTACAATAATTCTTTCAGGGTTTTTCCAAACCCTGCCAAAGAATCGTTCACCATTGAGTTTGCTGAAAATATTGACAATGGCACTTTTGCTGAGATATACAGCATTGAAGGAAAGCTTATAAAACAAGTTTCCGTCAGACAAAAGAAAACAGAGATAAATATTTCAACTTTGCCATCAGGTATTTATATTGTTAAAATAGCCGGGAACAACGGCATCGCATTCAGGAAATTAATTAAAGAATAATTTTTTTATATTCCAAAAAGAGAGGCTGTTTCTTAATTACTTTGTGCGCCTTTGTACAAAATTATTATTTTTTAAAAAGAACCTTTTACTGATTTTTCAAAAAAAGAGGTGCAGCGCACCGAAATATTCAGATCAATTACCCTGACTGCGCGTCAGGCAGGCATTGTAACTTATTTTTTTAGGATTGACTTAAAAATAAGAACAAATGGGATTAGATTTTTTTCAAAACACTTCGTGCAATGTATCGCCAACATTGGGATCGCTTAGTTTTGGTAAAATATTACGGTACGCTGTACCTCAAATATCCCAAATATAAATTTCTTTGGCTATAAATATTTCGGTGCGATGCACCTTATGTCTCTATGGAATAATATCCGCCGCAAGGGCACCAATTTCACAACAAGGAAATCACCAAGGTAAATCCAGCATTTTTAAAATTGAGGCGGTCTTTTTTATTTTGTACATATCTGATGGCTGGCTTCAATTTTAATGGACTTTCCTAATCCTCCCATTAGTCGCCTCATTCTCTCAAAATTCCTCATTCTCACTTCTGCATTCTGAATTTCTGACTATCTTTGTCCTGTGAAAAAACTCTACAAAATATTACGCTTCGCAAAACCTTACTGGAAAGATGCTTTGTATACAATATGTTTCAATATTCTTTCCGTCATATTTTCAGTAGTTTCTTTTGTTCTCTTTATTCCGATGCTCAATATTCTGTTCAAACAAATTGATACGGTTGCGACAGCTCCGCCTCTTGAACTGAACCCCGAATCCATAAAACTGAATTTTTATCACTGGATCAGCAGCGTAATCCAGCAAAACGGCGAATTTGCCGCTCTTATGTATATCTGTATTGCTATTATCATACTGTTTTTCCTGAAAAACTTTTTCCGTTATATGGCTATGTTTTTTTTGGCCCCCATACGCAACGGAGTGGTTAAAGATATTCGCAACGAATTATACATGAAGATAATGATACTTCCGTTGGCGTATTATACCGAACAGCGCAAGGGTGATATCATGTCGAGAATGACTAACGATGTACAGGAAGTACAGTGGACCATCATGACCTCGCTGGAGATGATCTTCCGCGAACCCATTGCTATAGTTACCTACCTGGTTTCTATGTTTTTGATCAGTCCCCAACTCACGTTATTTGTGTTCATCCTGTTCCCGGTCAGCGGTTTTATCATTGCAAAGATCGGCAGCAGCCTGAAACGCACTTCCGAAAAAGGACAGGCAAAAATGGGTGAACTGCTTTCAAATATTGAAGAAACAATTGGCGGACTGCGGATCATAAAAGCTTTTAACGCTATAAACCCGGTATACGAACGCTTTTTAAAAATAAACAACGACTATACCAGACTGATGATACGCCTGTTCCGCAAACGGGATCTGGCCTCTCCCCTTAGTGAATTCATGGCCATCATTGTGGTGGGCGCTGTCCTGCTTTATGGCGGGACCTTAATTCTCTCGAAAGGTTCGCAGGAGCTTTCGGCATCCGTATTCATCACTTACCTGGTCATGTTTTCACAACTCATCAATCCCGTAAAATCATTTACCGACGCTTATTCCAATGTTCAGAAAGGCGCCGCATCCGTTGAACGTATCGAACAGGTACTCGACGCCGAAGAGGTTATCACTGAAAAACCGGATGCAAAACCTATCAAAGATTTTACAAAATCTATTATATATAATAATGTAAGTTTTACTTACGAAAAAGAAGAAGTTCTTCATAACATCAACCTGGAGATCGGCAAAGGAAAAACCATTGCGATAGTAGGCCCTTCGGGTGCCGGCAAATCAACCATTGTCGACCTGCTGCCGCGTTTTTATGATTGTACCGAAGGCACCATATTGGTCGACGGTGTGAATGTTAAAGATTATATGATCTCTGACCTGCGCCAGTTGATGGGCATTGTAACACAGGAAACGATCTTGTTCAACGACACGGTTTTCAACAACATTGCTTTCGGAATGGAAAAAGTGGATGAGGAATCTGTGGTTAATGCGGCAAAAATCGCCAACGCCCATGAGTTTATCATGCAGATGGACAAAGGGTATCAGACCAACATCGGCGACCGCGGCATGAAACTTTCGGGCGGACAAAAACAACGACTGAGCATTGCCCGCGCGGTATTACTGAATCCGCCCGTAATGATACTTGATGAGGCCACCTCATCACTGGATACAGAATCTGAAAGGCTGGTGCAGGAAGCATTGGTAAAACTCATGCAAAACCGCACATCGGTTGTCATCGCCCATCGCTTGTCCACCGTGCAGTTTGCCGATGAGATCATCGTACTTCAGGACGGCCGCATTGCAGAACGCGGCACCCATAATGAACTGTCCGCGAAAAAAGGACTTTATCACAAACTCTGTGAAATGCAGACCTTTACCTGATCCCGGCGTAATGAAACCCATCGACAAACGCATACTGAAGTTCATCAGCAAACACCATATTTTCACCCTGGCCACCTCAGAAGACAACAAACCCTATTGCTGCACCTGCTTCTATTCTTATATCAAAGAAAAAAATCTTTTTATTTTCACATCCGAATATAACACCAGGCATATCGGCCAGTGTATGAAACAGCCTATGGTAGCGGGATCCATAGCTTTGGAAACAGCCATCATAGGGAAAATAAGGGGTTTACAGTTTACCGGAGCAATGACTGAACTGAAAGACCAGGAATTAAAGGCCGCCCGTAAGGCATACCTTCTGAAATTTCCATATACCAAGCCTTTTCTGAAGGACACTCCTTTTTGGAGCATCGCTCCCGACTTCTTCAAACTGACAGACAACCGGCTCGGTTTTGGTACAAAACTCATATGGAGTATTTTAGATAATTTATAAACTTTTTATCAACAAAGTTTTTCGTTTTCGAACGTTATGTAAAAAAGTTGCATAGTTAATAAATACGGCCTTTTGTTGATAAAATTGGTTTGATTTGCGCGGGCACTTTGTATAATTTAGCCATCCTTTTTCGCCCACAGAAAAAAGCAAACAAGAAACACATTAACAAATAATTAGGTTTTCAAAATATTGAATATTTTATGGAAGAAAAATCCCCGGCCTTAAACCAGCATGTAACAGAAGAAAACCAGCAGAAGCAGGACTCGAATAACGAATCTCCGTACGATAAGTTATATGTAAACAGGGTTCCACCGACACCCGACAGTATATTTGAAACAGAAGAATCAAAAGAAATGGAAAACGAAACAAAATCAGGACAAAAAATTTATCCGCATGACTTAGCACTGGCAAAAACCATTGAATATTTCAAAGGGGATACGCTTGCAGCAGATGTTTGGATAAATAAATACGCCCTGAAAAACAGAAACGGCGACCTGATGGAATGTACACCTGATGACATGCACCACCGTATAGCAAGAGAAATTGCACGTATTGAAAAAAAATACCCGAACCCGATGACAGAGGATCAGATTTTCGACCTTCTGAAAGATTTTCGTTACATTATTCCGCAGGGTAGCCCCATGGCTGGAATAGGTAATGATTTCCAGATATCATCGCTATCGAATTGCTTTGTTATCGGCAACGATAAACCATCCGATTCGTACGGCGGCATTATGAAAATAGACCAGGAACAGGTACAGCTCATGAAAAGACGCGGTGGCGTAGGTCACGATCTGTCACACATCCGTCCCCAGGGAAGTTTGGTCAGGAACAGTGCGCTTTCATCCACCGGAATAGTACCTTTCATGGAAAGATATTCCAACTCTACACGTGAAGTGGCGCAAGATGGCCGGAGAGGAGCGCTCATGCTCAGCATCTCGATAAAACACCCGAATGTAGAAGATTTTATTGACGCAAAACTGGAACAGGGAAAAGTTACCGGTGCTAACGTTTCGGTGAAGATCGATGACGAATTTATGCAGGCTGTAAAAAATAAGACGTCCTACAGGCAGCAATACCCGATAAAATCAAAAGATCCACTTTGTACAAAAGAAATAGAAGCCACCTATTTATGGGATAAGATTATTCATAACGCATGGAAATCAGCAGAACCCGGAGTTTTATTCTGGGACACCATACTTAATGAATCTGTTCCTGACTGTTATGCTGATCTCGGTTTTACTACGGTTTCCACAAATCCTTGCGGAGAAATCCCTTTATGTCCTTATGATAGCTGCCGCTTACTGGCATTAAATCTTTACAGCTATGTTGAAAATCCTTTTACCGATGATGCGTTTTTCAATTCAGACCTATTTACAAAGCATATAACCTGCGCTCAGCGTATGATGGATGACATTATCGATCTGGAATCCGAAAAAATTGACAAAATACTTGAGAAAATCCATTCCGATCCTGAAGACGACGAAACAAAACAAATAGAAAGAAGACTTTGGGAAAAGATCAAAGCCAAAACATTAATGGGGCGCCGCACCGGGATAGGCATTACTGCCGAAGGTGACATGCTCGCTGCATTGGGAGCTCGTTATGGCTCTGATGAAGCCATCAATTTTTCCGTTGAAGTTCATAAACAAATGGCCATTGTCGCCTACCGTTCATCCATGTTCTTAGCCAAAGAACGCGGAGCTTTCCCAATCTATGATGCCGAAAAAGAAAAAAACAATCCTTTTATTCAGCGAATTAAAGATGTGGCACCCATGGTTTATGATGATATGGTAAAATTCGGCAGACGCAACATCGCCATGCTTACCATCGCACCAACAGGCACCGTAAGCATCTGTACACAAACCACTTCAGGCATAGAGCCGGCATTTAAGATCAGTTACAAACGCCGCAGAAAAGTTAATCCCAATGATAAAAATGCAAAAATCAACTTTGTTGATGAAAACAATGATTCATGGGAAGAATATAATGTATTCCATCCAAAATTTCTGAAATGGCTAAGAGTAAAAGGGTTCGATGTTGAAGAAGTTAAAACATACAGCGACGAACAACTGGCGCCGATCATCAAGAGTTCGCCCTATTACAAAGCCACGGCAAATGATATTGACTGGATTGCCAAGGTGAAGATGCAGGGGGCTATCCAAAAATGGGTTGATCACTCGATCAGTGTTACTGTGAATGTTCCTAAAGAAACCACAGAAGAAATGGTTAGCAGCATCTATTATACAGCATGGGAATCAGGATGCAAAGGAGTAACTATTTACCGTGATGGTTCTCGGGCGGGTGTGTTGGTTTCAGATTCCCCTAAAAAGGATGACGCCAACATAGATTTCAGGGAAACCCGTGCTCCTCAGCGTCCAAAGCGTCTCGAAACAGAAATAGTGCGCTTTAAGAACGACTACGAATCGTGGATTGCCTTTGTTGGCCTTATTAATGGCAAACCCTATGAAATATTTACCGGAAAAGCAGATGATTTTTATCTGCCCCCGTTTGTAAAAAAAGGCTGGGTAATTAAAAGCAAAGAAAACGATGAAAATTCACGTTACGATTTTCAATACGAAGACAAACAGGGATACAAAACGACTATCGAAGGCCTTTCGCGTTCTTTTGACGAAGAATACTGGAATTACGCCAAGCTGATCTCCGGGATTTTACGTCATGGAATGCCGCTGCAATATGCCGTCGACCTGATCTCAAACCTGCGTCTCGACAGCGAATCCATTAACACCTGGAAAAACGGCGTGGTCCGCGCGCTTAAACGTTTTATTCCCGACGGAACTGAGGCTCCGGATGAGAAATGCCCCAAATGCGGCGAATCTGCATTAATATATACCGAAGGCTGTTTAAAATGCACTTCCTGCGGTTATTCAAAATGCGGATAGACAAAACTGCATTGTAAAACAAAAAAAGCAACCGATCGGGTTGCTTTTTTTACTTTTGATAAAACCTCTTTTGTATAGATTATGGTTTTGGAACGGGCACAGGTGAAACAAGAGCTCCGTCTATTTTAACAAACTCACTTTGAAGATTGTACAACAGTATTTTTATATCTTTTTTCTTTTTCGCTTCAATGACATAATATTCTCCATCGGTACGGTACTGTATTGAAGATTTTACCACTTTATAATCGGCATAACTTACCAACACATTGTCTTTTATCTTCTGAGGTACATATTTATAAGGCATACCCCAAACCGTTTTAACCCATTCGCCATTTTGCCTGATGTCAACATTTGCTAATAATTCTCCCTTTACAAAAGAGGCCTTATATACTTCACCAGCCAACTCCCATGTTGACAACAGCGTATCTTGTACTTTGGAGAATAGTGTTTGTTTTACCACAAGCGGAACCTGGCTTTTTTCAACTTTCTGGGCGAAAGTAACAGTACCCAAAAGGATAACTGCGATTAAAAAACTTATTTTTTTCATTTTATTTTTTTTACGAAATTAATAATTCTTTCAACGAAAATTTAAAAAAAAATTATTTATTTGACCATGGAAGTAAAAGGGTTACGAAGCCCGCTATATTCAATAAGTTCCATTTTTACTTTCCCCACAAGTATCGCAGACTCTCCAAGGATAGGAATTTTATTCTTGTCATCGGTAACCCAAATTATTACAGGATAAGGATCTTTGAACACCGTGCCGGTAAGAACCTGAGGTTTAATTTTCAGGCAGCGCACTTTCCCAAAACTGGTTTTTATGGTTTCCTTTCCAAGATAAAGGACTTTTGTCGAATAAACGGTATCGTCAAGCATAAACTTAACTTTGAACTCCCCGTTCACATCCAACTGGGTAATATCAATTGTGCGGGCATAATATATGGCAGAAAGCAGATCCTGCACATATTCCGGTGTTTGAACCGTTGCTGTTCTCGGCCTGTAGTTGTCAACAAAATAGGCTGCATTTTTATTCTGGTTAAACGTGATATCCTGATTAATGATATAGCCGCCTTCGTCGACACGGCGCATAAACAACCAGGGAGCAAGCGTTTCCACATCCATATATGTTTCGTAACGGTCATAAACCTTGAAAAACCAGTTAAAAGCGCCTTTGGTTTTTCCAACAACTTCCATATGATACGTCTCGCGGTCTTTAATTTTTTTATTTTCATCTTTAACCTGAAAAACACAGGTTCCCGCTATAACTTCACCTGTAAGCAAAGCATCATAGTAAGCCTTGTATTTCAGATATTCACCCCTTTGAAACGCCTCGTTTTTTTCGACCCTTAACTGCGCGAAGCTTGCTGTTATTATCAGGCTAAAGACAATCGCAAATATGATCCGTGTTTTCATTTTGAATTATATTATTTGAATGGCATAAGGCAAAATCTGTTCCAAAACGCACACACTATTGCATCGCGCTGTTTTTCAAACAACTATATTAACAATTTTTCTTGGAACGACGATCACCTTTTTTGGTGGTTTACCGCCAAGCCACTTTTCGGCATCTTTATGCTGAAGGGCATTTTTTTCAACTTCTGCATTGGACATATCTACGGGTAACTCAAGTGTAAAGCGCATTTTTCCATTGAATGAAACGGCATAAGTACAGGTATTCTCTACAATATATTCAGGGATGAATGCAGGAAAAACAGCTTTGCTGATACTATCCTTATTGCCGAGCAGGCTCCATAATTCCTCAGTAATATGCGGGGCATACGGTGAAAGCACCACGGTAAAATCGCTCAGTATGGCCCGTTTGTTACACCTGAGTTCTGAAAGTTCATTTACACCTATCATGAACGTACTGACGGCGGTATTAAAGGAAAGCCGCTCAATATCCTCCTGAATCTTTTTAATGGTTTTATGCAAAACTTTCAATTCATCTTTTGTGGGTGCTTCATCCGAAACGCTAAAATTATTTTCATGGTCGTGAAATAATTTCCAAAGCTTGCGAATAAAACGGAATACGCCCTCTATGCCTTTGGTATCCCAGGGTTTGTGTTGCTCCAGCGGGCCGAGAAACATTTCATAAAGCCGTAGGGTATCGGCGCCGTATTTTTCCACCAGGTCATCGGGCGTAACGACATTGAACTTTGATTTCGACATCTTCTCTACTTCCGAGCCGCAAATATATTTTCCATTTTCAAGAATAAATTCAGCATCAGCCAAATCATTGCGCCATGCCCTGAAAGCATTTATATCAAGAACATCATTTTCAACCATATTGATATCCACAAGCATAGGATCAAATTCGTAAGTACCTTTAAGATTATATGAAACAAACTTGCTGGTGCCTTTTATCCTGTATACATAACTCGACCGGCCCTGTATCATCCCCTGGTTGATCAGCTTTTTATAAGGTTCGTCCTTGCATACAAGTCCGAGATCAAATAAAAACTTGTTCCAGAACCGTGAATAGATCAGGTGTCCTGTGGCATGTTCTGCACCGCCGATATACAGGTCCACATTTTCCCAGTATGCGTTTGCTTCTTTCGAAAAATATTCCTTGTCGTTGTGAGGGTCCATATACCGTAAATAATAGGCACTGCTTCCCGCAAAGCCAGGCATGGTATTGATTTCAAGCGGATAGCCATCTTTTGTTTTCCAGTTTTTTGCGCGTGCCAGCGGCGGCTCGCCTGATTCAGTAGGCAGGTAGGCGTCCACAGGCGGCAGCTCCAAAGGCAGTTCCGACTCGTCAAGCATATAGGGTATTCCATTTTTGTAATATACTGGGAAAGGTTCGCCCCAATAGCGCTGGCGGCTGAAAATAGCATCACGCAGACGGAAATTTATCTTTCCATAACCAATGCCTGTCTCTTCTGCTTTTTTTATTACAGACTTCGCGCCATCTGTAGCTTTTAACCCGTTGATGAATCCCGAATTCACGCAGATACCTTCTTTGGATTCATAAGCTTCTTTGGTAATGTCACCGCCCGAAATAACTTCTTTTAGCGGCAAGCCGAAATGAGTTGCAAAAGCCCAGTCGCGGCTGTCGTGGCCGGGAACAGCCATTACGGCGCCCGTACCATAACCTGCCAGCACATAATCACCAACCCAGATGGGAACTTCTTCGTTAGTAAAAGGATTTATCGCGTAAGCCCCCGTAAATTCGCCCGTGATTCTTTTCACATCAGCTATGCGCTCGCGTTCGCTGCGGTTTTTGGTTTCATTTAAATAGTTGTCAACAGCATCTTTTCTGTCAGGAGTGGTGATCACCTTTACATATTCATGCTCGGGGGCAAAGGTCATATAAGTAACTCCGAAAATAGTATCGGGGCGTGTGGTGAAAATTTCCATAAACAAACCCTCATGGCCTTTGATTGGGAATTTTATCATGGCGCCTTCCGACCGTCCTATCCAGTTGCGTTGTATCTCTTTGATGGATTCATGCCAGTCGATCGTATCCAGCCCTTTCAACAGCCTGTCGGCATAAGCAGAAATTCGCAGCAGCCATTGTTTCATCGTTTTTTTCAACACGGGATGCCCGCCACGTACAGAAAATCCTTCGCTTACCTCATCGTTAGCCAGAACGGTACCTAAGGCAGGGCACCAGTTGACCATGGCGTCGGCCAGATAAGCCAGACGGTAATGCATCAACAGTTCCTGTTGTTCTTTTTCGCTCATGGCGTTCCATTGTGAGGCAGAAAATTCGCAGGTTTCGTTGCAAGCCGCCTTAATACCGGCATTCCCGCTATTTTCAAATTCCTTTATCAGTTCAGAAATTTTTTCGGCCTTATCGGTCTTTTTGTTGTACCATGAATTGAAAAGCTGAATAAATGTCCACTGTGTCCATTTGTAGTAGTTTGGGTCGCAGGTGCGTACTTCGCGGTCCCAGTCGAACGAAAAGCCGATTTTATCAAGCTGTTCGCGGTAACGGGCAATATTTTTTTCGGTGGTTATCGCGGGATGCTGGCCGGTTTGTATGGCATACTGTTCCGCGGGAAGCCCGTAAGCATCGTAGCCCATGGGGTGCAGCACATTAAAGCCTTTGAGCCGTTTGTACCTTGCAAAAATATCCGATGCGATATACCCGAGCGGATGGCCTACATGTAAGCCTGCTCCCGAAGGATAAGGGAACATATCCAGTACATAATATTTCGGTTTCGCGGGATTGATCTCCGCTTTAAAGGTTTTGTGTTCGCTCCAGTATTGTTGCCACTTCTGCTCTATTTCCCTGAAATTGTAATCCATAAACTCTGCAATTTTTAATAAAACAAGCTGCGAAGTTATGAAATTATAGTGAGAGGATATAGGGCGATATTTAAAATGTTTTATGAAGATTGTCTCAACAGCGCTTTGAATCCGCCGCTCCGATACAAATTACCCGACAAGAGAATCACCAATGTAATTTTTCTGCAATTTAAATTTGAGACAGCCTTGGGTTATAATTGCTTCATATTTTTCAACCCCATTATACCATATTATTAATTTTACTAATTTAGCACCCAAATAAATTGTATGGCTCAAAAGGAAGAAAGGTTCACACGGCGAAGGCTTACCAGTTCGAGGATCACAACGATTGTCAGCATCTCGCTTGTTTTGTTTGCCATAGGGCTGGCCGGGCTGCTGGTGCTGCATACCCAAAAACTTTCGGAGTATGTAAAAGAAAACATCGGCATGACCGTTTATATGAACAAAAATGTGAAAGAAGCCGAGATGCTACAGTTACAGAAAGAGCTGGATGCCATGGAATACGTGCGTTCTACCGAATACATCAGCGAAGAAAAAGCTGCCGAGACCTTTCAGAAAGAACTGGGGGACGATTTCGTGAGTTTTATCGGGTACAATCCGTTGCATACATCCATTGAAGTTCATCTGAAAGCCGCTTATGCCGATGACTTTTATTTCACCCAGATAGAAACTATGCTAAAAAAGAATCCGATCGTCAAAGAAATTTCCTATCAAAAATCCCTGGTGCAATCAATAAATGATAACGTGAAAAAGATCTCTGCCGTGTTATTGGTTTTTAGCTTACTGCTGCTGCTGATCGCAATTACATTAATTAATAACACTATCAGGCTAGCTGTGTATTCCAAGCGATTTCTGATAAAGACCATGCAGCTTGTAGGCGCCACCGAGGGATTTATACGCAAGCCGTTTTTAAATGTGAGCATATTGCACGGGCTGATATCTTCCCTGATCGCTATCGGCATGCTGATCGTGGTTATTTACATCGCACGAAGAGAAATACCGGAAATTATCAGCCTGCAAAGCCTCGATCTTTTTCTGGTGTTGTTTGCTTTTGTTATCCTGATAGGCTTTTTCATTTCGCTGATCTCGACATTTGTAGCCGTCAGAAAATATCTGAAATTAAACATTGACCATCTGTATCTGCAATAATATTCATAAGAAAAATATCAGATCCTTAAATAGTATATTACATTTTAATCACAAATAAAATGGCACAAAAAAGAAAACCAAACATAGTAAATAAGCCCGCACCGGTTGAAACAACAAAAACAGAACCGGTGGTAATTCCAAAAGCTGACACTGTAAAAGCTACGGTAAAAGCCAGGCTAACCGACAATAAAAACAGGGGGTTTCTGTTTGACAAAATAAATTATTTGCTGATGCTTATCGGAATTGTATTAATTGCAGTTGGGCTGGTTGTGATGTCGGGCGGCGGGTCAACAGATCCAAAGGTTTTCAATCCGGATATTTTTAACACCCAAAGACTGACGGTAGCCCCAATTCTGATACTGTTGGGTTTTGTTGTTGAAGTTTTCGCCATCATGATCAAACCTAAAGAAAAAGCGGGGGCATGACCTTTCCAGAAGCCGTTATCATTGCTATCGTAGAAGGTATCACTGAGTTTTTGCCTATCTCTTCGACCGGGCACATGATCATCACCGAAAAACTCCTTGGCGTTGAAAGTACCGCATTCACAAAAGCTTTTATCGTCAATATTCAGTTTGGTGCGATACTGTCGGTATTGATTCTATATTGGAAACGTTTTTTCCAGAGCCTGAAATTCTATTACAAACTTTTTATTGCCTTTATACCCGCTGCAGTGATCGGTTTTATTTTCGGCGATTTTATCGACTCGCTACTTGAAAATGTCTTAGTAGTGGCTATTTCGCTTTTTCTGGGTGGTATCATTTTGTTATTCGTAGATAAATGGTTCAACAAACCCAGGGATGACCAGAACATTACCTATCCAACCGCATTAAAGATCGGTTTGTTTCAGTGTATTGCCATGATTCCGGGTATTTCGCGATCGGCAGCCACCATCATCGGAGGTATGTCTCAAAAACTCACACGTAAGAACGCTGCCGAATTTTCTTTTTTTCTCGCCGTACCAACCATGCTCGCCGCTACAGGTTATAAGCTGCTTTCGAATTACAAGGATCTCTTTTTTAATGCCGACCAAAGCGTCAACACACAAAACATCTCCCTTTTACTGGTAGGCAACCTTGTAGCTTTTCTGGTAGCTATGGCTGCCATAAAATTTCTTATTACTTTTCTGACAAAACACGGATTTAAATTATTCGGATATTACAGGATTGTAATAGGATTGCTGCTTATTGTATTATTGATCGCCGGCGTTGATCTTAAAATTTTATGAGTGCGTTTTTTGATTTCCCTGCAGGAGAGATACTCTTTATTGACAAGCCATACAAATGGACTTCTTTTGATGTGGTTGGCAAGATAAGATTCGCATTAAAACATATTCTTGGCATAAAAAAAATCAAGGTCGGACACAGCGGCACCCTGGATCCGCTTGCAACAGGCCTGCTTATAATATGCACCGGAAAAGCAACAAAAAGAATTGAGGAGTTCCTGAACCTCGACAAAGTCTATTCGGGCATTATGATACTTGGCGCCACCACACCTTCTTATGACTTAGAAACAGAGATCAACCAGACATTTGACATTTCCGGCTTGACAGAGGATGACATTTTACAAAATGCAAAAAAATTTATCGGTATTCAGGAACAGGTTCCGCCAATCTTTTCCGCAATAAAGGTAAATGGTAAAAGAGCTTATGATATGGCCCGCAACAAAGAGAAATGTGTTTTGGCACCAAAAAAAATCAACATAAAAAGTTTTGAGATCACCAATATTCAATTGCCTTTAGTTGAATTCAGAGTTGATTGCAGTAAAGGTACCTATATCCGGTCTCTTGTCCGCGATTTCGGCGAATCGTTAGGGGCCGGGGCACATCTGACAACTTTGTGCCGTGAATCCATCGGAAATATATCACTTAAAGATGCCCTGAGCATTGAACAGTTTGAGTTTCTGATATCGCAACAAAAAATTTCAATAGATAAGTCGTAGCATAACTTAATAATAAAATTACTGGCTAACACTTTGATTTTTAGTCGTGCTATGCATACGCGTCAACCTAAGAGTCTTTATATTTTGTTTATCAGAGGCTTAGACTTAATAACTCTTCGAAGAATATAAGTGTCCTTGTCGTGGATTACCCATTCCATTTCTTCTCCCTTTGTAATTTGACCTGCCTCTGCAACAGCAGCAGGGAAATTTATATAAAACGATTTGGTCTTTCCTCTATCGACCCTTTGTATTTTTACCTTATATCCCATAAAATTTAATTTAAGCTACAAATTTATCACTTTTTAACAAGAAATATTTGCTTTTTAATAATAGTATATATACTATTGTAAATAAAAACAAATTAATTAATTATCATGAAAAAAAACACCCGAAAAAAATCTCTTCAACTTTGTAAATATTGAAGGATTATCAAAGCAGGACATTCTTACATTAGCTTCACAAACGCAATTTATGAAGCGTCAGCCTAAAAAAATCGACCCTTATAATTTTCTTGGTCTTGTTTGTACTTTGGCAGTATTGGATACGCCAAGCTTCAACTCTATTGCAGCTAAGTACTCTATAGATTATAACGTACTCACGAGCAAACAATCGATAAACAAAAAAATGAAAAAAGAGTGCCTTGAGTTTTTTATGTCAATTCTTGCCCTTACCATCAACAACAGGCTCAAAAGGATGGGAGCAGAAACAATGTTACTTATAAAAGAGCATAAACGTGTATTAGTGCAGGATAGCACAATAATAAAACTGCCGCTACGATTGTTTGGTTCGTTTTCCGGTATGAATAATGGGGCTGCATCGGTTTGTGCTGCAAGAATACAAGGAGTTTACGATATAGTGTCGGGTGTTTTTCTTGATTTTTCAATAGATCCATATTCAAAAAATGATTTACTGGCTGCTCCTCAATTGACTATTTGCAAAAATGACCTGGTATTGAGAGACAGAGGGTATTTCACCGTTAATGAAGTACAAAGACATATAGATGTAAATGCTGATTGTATTTTCAGATACAAAGCGGGGACAATATTACTTTGTCCAACAACAGGCAAGCCGCTTGATATTGTAAAACTGCTAAAAATGAAAAACAGCATTGATATGGAGGCTTGCCTTAACAACAAACAACGCACAAAAGTAAGATTGATAGCCATTCCTGTAAGTGATGAAATTTCAAATAGAAGACGTGCTATTGCTAAAAATAAGACTAACAGGAGTAAACAACCATCACAGACCGTGCTTGAATTGATGTCGTGGACTATTTTTATTACCACAATTTCAAAGGAAAAAGCATGTTCAAATAAGATATTTACTTTATATTCACTGCGGTGGAGAATCGAAATTATTTTCAAAGCATGGAAAAGCTACGCTTCATTTGCAAAAATTCATAACATTTCTGAAATCCATTTAAGAATATTACTCACAGCAAGGTTTATCATGATAGCTGTTTTCGTTCAGTATGTATATAATCCTTGTTTTGAAGTTATAAGATCACGATATAACCGAGAGTTAAGCTTGTTGAAATTGTTTTGCTATCTCATTAAAAATATTGAGCACCTACCTTTTCTATTGACATTTGCTACCCGCTTAGACCATTGCATTGCAGAAAAATATCTTCTCAAATATTGTACCTATGACAAACGCAAAAGAACTAATTTCAATCAGCTTCTCATGACTGACTCTTTCTTAAGTTGACGCGTATGCGTGCTATGACTTAGATAGGGATAAAAAAAGCCGCCTGCCGGCAGCTTTTTTATTGGGTTAAGGTCCATAAATATCAGTATTCATCCTCATGAAAGAAAAAATCTTCTTTGGTGGGATAATCAGGCCAGATATCCTCAATAGTCTCATAGATTTCGCCTTCATCTTCAATTTCCCTGAGATTTTCTATAACTTCAGGAGGTAATCCTGTCCGCAACGCATAATCAATTAACTCATCCTTAGTCGCCGGCCAGGGTGCATCTTCTAATTTTGATGCTAACTCTAAAGTCCAATACATATTTCCTGGTTTTAAATTTTTTGCAAAAATATATTAATTATTCAATAAAAGTCAAGCAAAATTTGTAAATATTTTATTATTCGCTGATAAGATCAATTTTATTCACACCCGATATTCGCGCAAGACCAATGTTTGTAGCATAACGCAGGCCATCAGAAAATATTGAGTAAAATAAAAAAATTTATTTTTCCGGGATCCAAAAGTTTTCTTCCGTGCCAAGTTCGGCGGCAACAAAACGTGCCAACACAAAAAAATAATCGGACAGCCGGTTGATATATTTCAGCGCCATCAGTTGTTTGGCTTCGCTCAACTCCATCCGGGACATGGTACGTTCAGCGCGCCGGCATATGGTGCGTGCCACATGGCAATAGGAAACTATAGGATGTCCTCCCGGCAAAATGAAATGCTCCTGAACAGGCAAATGTTCGTTCATCCGGTCGATCTCCTGTTCCAGCTTTTTCACATCTTTTTCAACAAGTCCGGGTAAAGATTTTAATATGTCGGCCGTGCCCGCTGCAAGTATTGATCCGATACTAAAAATCTTTGTCTGAATAACAAACAATGTTTTTTTTGTTTCAGGTTCAATCGAAAAATCACGAACCAGGCCAACAAAAGAATTCAGTTCATCAAGCGCACCATAAGCCTCCAGCCGCAGGTCCGATTTTTCAACACGTACACCTCCTATAAGCGAGGTCTGTCCTGAATCTCCTGTTTTGGTATAAATCTTTCTTTTGCGCTGTTTCATTCTTCTTTCTCTGCAACATTATCTTTTTTATAAAACTCAACCTTACGGATGTTTTCATTGGGCTGGTCGGTGTCAATAAATCCGTCTTTAAGCCTTATGATGCGGTGTGCATGCCGGGCAATATCTTCTTCGTGCGTAACCAGAATGATGGTATTTCCTTTTTCGTGTATCTCTTCGAGTAAGCCCATAATTTCAATCGACGTCTTCGAATCCAGATTTCCGGTGGGTTCGTCAGCAAGAATGATGGAGGGCTTATTAACCAGTGCCCGGGCGATAGCCACACGCTGACGCTGCCCTCCCGAAAGTTCGTTGGGCTTATGAGTGATGCGGTCGCCAAGCTGGACCTGCGCCAGGACTTCTTCGGCAAGTTTTATTCTTTTTTGCTTGCTAAACCCCGCATATACCAGCGGCAATGTAACATTATCAAGGGCGGTCGACCGGGGCAACAGGTTGAACGTCTGAAACACAAATCCTATTTCTTTGTTGCGAATCTCGGCAAGTTCGTTATCCTCCAGCTTACTGACATCTTTGCTGTTAAGTATATATTGACCTTTTGTGGCCGTATCAAGGCATCCTAATATGTTCATCAGGGTAGATTTGCCGGAGCCGGAAGGTCCCATCAGCGCCACATATTCGTTTTTGTAAATAGTGATGGAAATATCCTGAAGGGCCTTTACAATATGGGTTCCGACCTTATAATGTTTGGAAATGCCGTTCAGGCTGATGATCTCTTGTTTCATATAACAGGATTCTTAAAACAAAGGTAATTTAATACTTTAAAACAAAATGCTGTTTGGCTATTTTTTTATCAAAAAACACGATACCCAGACGATGCAGATCAATACTGGTCCTGACTCCCGGATGATTCCATATTTCATTCCAGGCTTCTTTCATCCCCGGCGACCAGTAAATATCATCGAAAACAAAAACCGACCTCTCATCGGCAAATTTTAAACATTCAAAAAAATAGCGCAATGTAGCTTCTTTGGTATGGTTGCCATCAAAAAAAATAAGCCCGGCACCTTTTGTTTTGTTTAGAGTTGGGATTAACACCTCATCAAAATTTCCAATAACTATATCAATATCCAATGAAAGTTTTTCAAAATTGGAACGGGCTGCTGCCGCAGTTTGCGGGCAGGCCTCAATGGTAGTTACAGGAATATGAGTATCCGCCAGCAACATGTACATAGCGCTTATTCCCAAAGAGGTTCCTAATTCAAGGATTTGATATGGTTTTACATATTGAACGATACGGTAAAGTAAAAAAGCATCCTTTTTTGAATTGGCATAATGCCGCATGATATCCGATATTTTTCGTTCTGCAGGCTTGGTCAGTTTTCCCGTACCAAAATCGTTGACAACAATATATTCTGATGACCGGCAAGCATTTTTCCTGATCTCCTCAACAACTAAAAGCGCTGCCGGAAATTTTTGCTTTGAACGAACCACTTTAGTATAGAAATCGTAGGCAAAGGGTGAGTGTATCTTAAATTCAGACTTTGCATGAAATTTATACCGGAGGAACTCTTTAAGCCGAAAGACGGTAGTCATAAAAAAATTTTATCCGTGTAAAAGTAATTTTTTTTTAAAAAGCACAGTTATATAATGTCAATTTACTAATTTCGTCCACTAATTGTAAAACAAATATTAAAACTATGAATATTCTGAAAAATTTCAAAATACTAAATAACATCCTTGGCTGGATGGTATTTATCGTTGCCTCTTCGGTCTATCTGCTTACAATGGAGCCTACAGCCAGTTGGTGGGACTGCGGAGAATATATTTCAACAGCTTTTAAGCTTGAGGTAGGCCATCCACCGGGAGCGCCTTTATTTCAGCTTATGGGACGGTTTTTCACCTTATTCGCCGGAAATGATGTAACTAAGGTTGCGATGATGGTGAACAGCATGTCGGCCATATTGAGCGGGTTTGCCATTTTATTTCTTTTCTGGTCTATCACAGCTATCGCCAAAAAATTGTTTGTAAAAAGCAACAGTTACGAGCTTACCACACCACAGATATTCATCGTTCTGGGGGCCGGCCTTGTAGGCGCTTTAGCTTATACTTTCACCGACTCTTTCTGGTTTTCTGCTGTGGAGGGTGAAGTTTACGCTACTTCTGCATTTTTTACCGCCCTGGTTTTTTGGGCCATATTAAAATGGGAGGTAGCCGCCGACGAAAAATATGCCAACCGATGGATTGTCTTTATTGCTTTCATGATGGGGTTATCTATCGGGGTTCACTTGCTGAACCTGCTTTGCATTCCGGCCATGACAATGCTTTATTATTTCAGAAAAGGCAAACAATCTAAGAAAAACTTCATCCTGGCGCTGATCCTCTCGGTAATTATCCTCGGGGTTGTGCAATCAGGCATTATTCCATGGACAGTGAAACTGGCAGGATATTTCGAGTTGTTCTTTGTCAACACGGCAGGCATGCCTTTTAATTCAGGAACGATTATTTATTTCGTATTATTAATCGGATTGATAACTTTCGGATTGATCTATTCGAAAAAACGCGGTAAGACCATACTGAATACTGTTATCTTGAGTTTTACTTTTATCATTATTGGTTATTCCTCATTTTTAATGCTGGTCGTCCGCGCCAATGCCAACCCGCCTATCAATGAAAATGCGCCAAAAGACGCGCTGACATTGCTTACTTATCTTAACCGCGACCAATACGGCGACTGGCCTGTATTATACGGGCAATTTTTTAATACAAAAGTAATCGACTCTAAAGAAGGAGCTTACAATTATATTAAAGGAAAAGATAAATATATCCCGACCACCCGGAAGATTTCCTACAAATACGATCCAAACGGCTGCGGCCTGTTTCCGCGTATGTGGAGCGATCAGGAAAGACATATCAGGGCCTATAAAGCATGGACAGGAACCAAGGGAAAAGGCAAACCTACTTTTGGTGAAAATCTGACTTTCTTTTTCAGAAACCAAATCGGGAATCAGTATCTGCGCTACTTCATGTGGAATTTTGTCGGAAGGCAGAACGACATCCAGGGGTTTGGGATCGACGAAGCCGGAAACAAGGATGTTACCAACGGCAACTGGATCAGCGGTATTAAGTTCTTAGATGCTGCACGTCTGGGAAACCAGGATCAACTGACAGCTCAAATGCTGTCGAACAAAGGCAGGAACACCTATTATTTTCTGCCGTTATTGCTTGGCCTTGCCGGCCTGATCTTTCATTTCTGGAAAAACAAAAAAGACGCCTTTGTAGTTACCTTGCTTTTCCTGCTCACAGGCTTTGCGATTATTATTTACCTGAATCCCACACCATATCAGCCGCGCGAACGTGATTATGCTTACGCCGGCTCATTTTATGCATTCGCCATATGGATAGGACTTGGAGTCGTCGCTCTGTATCATTTCCTGTCAAAGGTAATCCCACAGATGGTAAGCGTGATCATGGCAACAGTTGCGTGTTTGCTGCTTGTACCAACGATCATGGCAACACAAAACTGGGACGACCACGACCGTTCGGATAAATATGCCTGCCGCGACTATGCCAAAAACTATCTTGCTTCTTGCGCACCGAATGCAATTCTGATCACCAACGGCGACAACGACACATTCCCTTTATGGTACGTCCAGGAAGTTGAAGGTTTCAGAACCGACGTTCGCGTGGTGAACTTTACACTTGCCTCAGGAGACTGGTATATACATCAGTTGTTTAATAAAATTTACGAATCCGAACCATTACCGTTTACAATACCTTCAGAAAAATATACTGCCGGCACCAACGACTTTGTCCCTTACTATGAAAAAGATCCCAACAACGTATGGGACCTGAAAAAGATGATCAATTTCATTAACAGTGATAAAGAAGACAGCAAGGTACAGTTGCAGGATAAACGCAAGGTATCATTCATGCCTACTAAAAACTTATCACTTCGGGTTGACTCGGCAAAGGTATGTAATAACGGCACCGTGCCGCGTTATCTGGCCGATCAGGTGGTAAAGGCAATAACCTGGAAAGTTAAAAAAAGTACTTTATATAAAAACGACCTTATGTTGCTTGACCTGATAGCCACCAACAACTGGGAACGGCCGATTTATTTTGCAAGCCCTTCAAGTATTGATGATTTTATGGACATAAACGATTACTGTTTTCTGGAAGGCTGCGTTTACAGGTTTCTACCCGTAAAAGGCGATTCCAGAAGAGGTGGCGTGCTTACGGATGAGTCATATAATTGCTTTATGAACAAATTTGCTTACGGAAACCTTAACGACCCTAAGGTGTATGTTGACAAAGAAAGTTATGGAATGTCGCTGTATTTACGAAATAATTTTGCACGTATCGCACAAGGAATGATCGCAGAAGGCAAAAAAGATAAAGCCTTAAAAGTCCTCAACAAAGGGATTGAATTAATGCCTGACAGGGTTGCACCTTATGATCTTTATATGATAGGTTATGGCGAATTATATTTTAATGCCGGCGACAGCGCAAAAGGAAAAGAAATATTCAGCCTGGTCGGAGATATTTATGATCAAAATCTGACATACTACCAAAGCGTTGATCCTAAAGCCTTCGACAAGAATGTGGCCTTCTCGCTCAATGGCGTACAGCAATCTGCAGGATTTTTCGGTGAAGATGTACAACAGGGGCTGCAGGTTCTTCAAGCCCTGATGTCGTATTCGGAAAAATACGGACAGAAAGCAGAAAGTAAAAGATACCGCGAAATGCTCATGAAATACGTCCCGATGGCACAATCTGCAGCCGGCGGCGAGGGAGAATCCGGACAATAACAATCATGGTTTTGAAAAGGTCATCTGCACTAAAAACAGATGACTTTTTCATTTAACGACTAATCATTATGCTGAATAAAAAAAATATTCTTGGGATAACCTGCTCCCTGATCATGTTATCTTCCTTTGCCCAGAAAACCGGCTGTATCGAAGGAAACTGCAAAGATGGCACAGGAACCTATGCCTATGCTAACGGCAACAGGTATGAAGGAGAATTTAAAAATTATATGCTCAACGGTACCGGAACATTTACTTTTGCTTCAGGAACGTGGGAAGGAAGTAAATACACCGGCGAATGGAAAAATAATCTGATGAGCGGTACAGGAATCTTTTATTATGCCAGCGGCGATAAATATGAAGGACAATTTGAAAAAAACAAGTTGAACGGAACCGGCACATACACCTATAAAAACGGTGATGTTTATACCGGAGAATGGTCAGACAACAAATGCAACGGTAAGGGCACTTTTAATTATGCCGACGGCGAGTACAAGGGCTGCGTTTACACCGGGGACTGGAAAAACAGCAAGATGAACGGACAGGGAGTTTTTACCTGTGAAAACGGGAAAAAATATACAGGCCATGTAAAAGACAATATGAAAGATGGTAAGGGTTTGCTTGTTTTTCCGGACGGTTCAACGTACGAAGGCATGTTTGGTAAAAACAAATTTAATGGCCAAGGCTGTTATACCTACACTTCGGGCAAAAAGGTCTGTGGAACGTGGAAAAACAATGAACTTCAAAAATAAAAAGCTGCCTTGTGCAAAGCAGCTTTTTATACAGTGGAATTAACTTATTTCAAACCTATTTCTTCATTTTTGCTGTTTCAGAAATACCCGTATTTTCCGAAACAAACTCAAGTGTAGGCCTTCCAACCCACATACCCGTGCTGACCCCGCATTTCAGATAATATGTTTTACCGGGTTCAAGGTTCATGGAGGCCGTAACTTTGGGAGGCTCTGTCATGGCATTGAAACTAACCAGCCCGGGATCGACTTTTGTCGCAAAATAGGTATTATTTGCAACTTTCGTGATGTACTTGGTATCAGCATAAACATCATAGAACACGGTTAATCCTGAAGGTGAATTTTTCCGGTAAATAATCACAGTGGCCGGCTCCTGGCTGCCAGATTGCACAGCGGTAACGTTTTCACCCGAAGTTACGGTGGCGTCTGCCGAAAAAACTTCCTTGGTGCCGTTTGCATACTTGATCATGAAAACATCGGATTTCAGGATAGTATACAAAGGGCCATCCTGATTGTCAAATTTCTTATATTTTATTTCAGAAACTCCCACTTCCTCAATTTTCGCTTGTACCTCATCACCATTTTTCTTGAAAATAACGTCCTGAGCCTGCAATGTGCTAAAAATAACAACCCCAATTAAAATTAAAATAAACCTTTTCATAAATTTTAGTTTTTGTTTCTGCTCCGTTACAGGTGGTTGCAAAATACCCTGATTATAATTTTATTTATACAAATTTACTATTTTTTTGGAACTTATCAATATCCTTAAACTACTTTTCCGGATTTTTTTTCGTAAAAAATTGCAGAGTTTTTTATCAAAAATCAAACCAAAAACGTTTTTAAATAATTTCAATAAATCCATATCTCTAACCGCCACATCAAATTAACCAATTCGCAAAATAATTTGTATCTTTGCATTCATGGACAGTATAAGACTCAATAAAGTTTCGCGCCTGGTGCAGAAAGAACTTGCAGACATTTTTCTGATTCAGGCAAAAAAAATTGCCGGCAACGCCATGATCACGGTTACCGCGGTAAAAGTCACCAAAGACCTTTCCTATGCAAGGGTATATTTAAGTTTATTCGGAATAAAAAACAAAGAAGAACTTATATCGTCAATCAATGAAAACCATAAGGAAATCAGGCGCAACCTTGGCAACAGCCTGAAAAACCAGTTGCGCATCATTCCCGAACTCGAATTCATCCACGACGATTCGCTCGATTATATCGACCACATTGATGAACTGCTGAAACACTAGTTTGAATATCCCTGTTTACATAGCAAAACGCTACCTTTTTGCGAAAAAATCGCATAACATCATTAATATCATTTCGGCCATTTCAGTCGGGGGCATTACCATCGGCACGGCTGCGCTGATTATCGTTCTATCTGTTTTTAACGGTTTTGAAAACATGGTCGTCACCATGTTCAACTCTTTCAATCCCGATCTGAAAGTTACCTCTGTTGCAGGAAAGACGTTTAATGAAGACGACATTGCACAAAAAAATATTTTGAGCATCCAGGGCATAAGCCACCTGACTAAAGTGATCGAAGAAAATGCCCTTGTGAAATACCTCGACAAGCAATATATCTGCACCATCAAAGCTGTTAGCAACGATTTTTACCAGACCAGCCAGATCGACTCGATGATATTGAACGGTAAAGCCATACTTGAGCAGGGCGAGCAAAACTTTGCCATTGTGGGAACAGGCGTTTCTTATAATCTGGGGCTGAACCTCAACGATTTTGAAAATCCCTTATCGGTCTATGTTCCGCGCCGTTTTAAAGGAAGCAGCATCAATCCTGTGGATGCATTCAACAGTATGCTGATTCAGCCTTCCGGTATTTTTTCCGTGCAGCAGGAATACGATCAGAAATATATGATTGTTCCGCTGCGCTTTGCCCGCGAACTGCTCGAATACGACAAACAACTCAGTGCACTGGAATTAAAAGTTGACAAAACAGCCGATCATGCAAAAGTTCAAAAACAACTTCAGGAATTGCTTGGTGATAAATATATCGTGAAAAACAAATACCAGCAGGAAGAACTGCTTTTCAAGATCATGAAATCCGAAAAGCTGGCGGTATTCATGATACTCTCATTTATCCTGCTGATAGCGACATTCAACGTCATCGGATCGCTGAGCATGCTCATCATCGACAAAAGAAAAGATATTGCCGTGCTGAAAAGCCTTGGCGCCAGCAATCAGGCCATCCGCAATATTTTCTTCACCGAAGGTATGATGATATCCTTATTCGGCGCCCTCCTCGGCCTGCTCCTGGGCGGTATCGTTTGCTGGGTACAGCAGACATTCGGCATCATTACAATTTCTTCCGGCTCAACTTTTGTGATGGAAGCCTATCCCGTTCGGATATTATTTTTAGATTTTGTTTATGTGCTTCTGATCGTAAGCATCATAGGATTTATCGCCGCATGGTATCCGGTAAAATACATTTCAAAGAAACATCTGGAAGAAAGGCTGGCCTGAGATCTGTTTCAGAAGGTGAGTTTTGTAAAATTATTGATTACAAATAGTGGGAAATCATTATTTTTACTAAAAAAATTAAACACCATGAAAAAAATTCTGAAAAATATTTTTCTATTTTCCATACTGCTGCTGCAACTTTTTCTTCTTGCTTGTAAAAAAGACAATGACGACGATATAGTTCCTGATACTCCTGATGCATTTGTTACTGCGATCGAGGATGACATAAATGCCGATTCCATTAGGGCAAATGTACAATGGATGCAAAATTATACTACCCGGTTTTTTTTAAACAATAACCGGAAACAAATAGCCACGGATATTAAAAATAAATTCATACACCTTGGTTACCCAGACACACGGATAGATTCGTTTTCTTTAACTGCAGACTGGAACAGCACCACTTACTACACCTGGCAGTATAATGTAATTGCCCGTTTACAAGGCAATTCTTCCCCGGAAAACATTTATGTGATCGGAGCTCATTATGATTGCATGGTTGATGAAGGAGATCCCTTTACAAATGCCCCCGGGGCAAATGATAATGCCAGCGGGATAGCAGGTCTCGTTGAAATTGCCAGGGTAATGAAAAAACATTCATTTACCCCGAAAAACACCATTGAATTCGTTGCTTTTGCTTCAGAAGAATACGAACTGAACGGAAGTGCCGATTATGCAAATAAAGCCACTAACATAGTTATGATGCTCAACAATGATATGACCGCCTACGAACCAAACACAGATCCTACAGGATGGACCGTCAATGTGATGGATTATTCAAATTCATCGGATCTGAGAACGATGTTTGTTAAATGCGGTAAAACTTATACTGCTTTGAATTTTGCAAACGATAACGAATACAATCAGGACGGGGACAGTTATTCTTTTTTCGATAAAGGTTTTAAGGCTGTTTTTATCATTAGTAATACAGAAGATTCTTATTATCATACAATTGATGATGTTTGGAATAATTATAACTATAATTATTGCAAAGAAGTTACTTCTGTTTCTTGTGCCCTACTCGTAAAGGAAAATAAATAGTATTTGTACAATGATGCTAAAGGGTGGGGTGCAACCGGCTGGCTTTTGCCGATTATTGATATTCTTATGTCGGGAAACTATGAGACGGTAAGCTATCAGTTAAAACAGATGTTTAAAACTTTAGATAATGAAGTAGATAAAAAGGATTATTTCAGGGCTGGGGTAATACTGATTTTCAAAACTCATACTTTTCGGAGTGGGATCATGTTTAAAACATTAATTTCCTGTCCGTATGGCAACTACGGGATCCAGCTTCGATGCCATATAAGCCGGGATATATCCTGAAATCAGCCCGATAATAGCCGAAACAGATAGTCCAAGCATAATATTGCCAAGGGTCAGCGATAAGTCCATTTCAAATCCGGCTGAAACGATAAGTGTCCCTATATACACAAGCAGCAGCCCGAGCAACCCTCCGACAATACAAAGCATGATGGCTTCGAATAAAAATTCGAACAAGATGAAATATTTTTTTGCGCCCAGCGATTTTTGAATCCCGATGATATTTGTACGTTCCCTGACGGATACAAACATAATATTGGCAATGCCGAATCCGCCAACCAGCAGCGAAAAACCACCGATGATCCAGCCCGCGATAGATATCACACTGAAAATACTATCAAATCCTTTGGAAAGGATGTCGGCTTCATTTATAGAAAAATTGTCCTCGCTGCCGGGCTTTAACCGGCGGATGGAGCGCATTGCCCCTGTGAGGTCATCCCTGACCTGTGCATTGGAATAATTTGGTTTGGCTTTCGCCACAAGTAACGGACTATAATATTCATTGGTAATATCAATGATATTTCTTGCATAATTTATAGGAATCATGGCCTGATCATCCGGGTTATTCCCGAACATGTCCTCCCCCTCTTTTTCTAATACGCCAACAACCTCCACCTTTCGGCCGAATATTTTTACGTCTTTGCCCACGGGATCGGTAGTTCCAAAAAGATTATCGGCCACATTGCTTCCGATTATGACAACATTTCGCCCGCTAGCTGACTCCATAGGTGTAAAATAACGCCCGTCTTTCAGTTTCACAGAAAATACTTTTTCGTAATCGTGCGAAACACCCGAAACAGAAACATTATCTACACTTCTATCGAGATATTTGATGTTCTTGCTTGTCGAGATCATAAAAGCGACTGCTTCTATACTATTCGTCCGCTTTACCAGTTCGTTCATTTCAGAATATCTGACCTCGGGGCGGTTGAAATATTTCCACCAGGGATAGTCATTACTGAAATCCCAGGGCCATTTCTGGATGAACAACACATTATTCCCGAGCGACTCAATATTCTTGCGAATCGTAACCTCCATTGAGTCAACAATAGTAAAAACCGTAATTACCGCAAAAATACCAATAGTAATACCCAATAAGGACAAAATAGTACGCAATTTATTTACAATAATAGACTGAAAAGCAAACAAATAGCTCTCGCGCAGGAGTCTTATAAAAAGTATCATTTATTTGTAACTATGTTTGTTTTTTATCGTTAAAGGTATAATTATTTAAATCAAATAATCGTTCAAGAATGCCATAAAAGTACAAAATTGTTTAGTACAGAACTGAAAAAGTCACTATGAATATTCATGAACCTTAATTGATTTTTATACTGAAACAAACAAAACAATAATTATTAATAATTTATCATAAATTTTTTCACAGAAATTACCGACCTTTGCATGAATTTTTACAATCTGGGCAGATGATCAGGATTAACAGCGCTTTAATATCAGTTTTTCACAAAACAGGTCTTGACGAGATCGTTGACAGCCTGAAAACTTTAGGAGTAACGATATACTCAACCGGAGGCACTCTGGATTATATCAAAAAAATTTGCCCGGATGTCGTTTCTGTTGAATCACTTACTGACTATCCTTCGCTTTTTGACGGCCGGGTTAAAACCCTGCATCCGAAGGTGATGGGCGGTATACTCTACCAACGAGGCCGTGATGAGGATGTTAAGCAGGCTGCAGAATTTCAAATTCCCTCTATCGGTCTGGTCATTGTTGACCTGTATCCGTTTGAAGCCACCCTGGCCTCAGGAGCCACAGACGCCGAGATCATCGAAAAAATTGATATCGGCGGTATTTCCCTGATACGTGCTGCCGCTAAAAACTTTAACGATGTGGTGATTGTGCCTGCCGCCGAACATTATGGCAAATTTGCTCAATTGCTCAAAGAAAAAAACGGCTTCACTTCTTTAGAAGACCGTAAATACTTTGCTGCACAGGCGTTCAACGTATCTTCGCATTATGATACGGCTATTTTCAATTATTTTAATTCAGATAACCGTATTGCTGCTTTCAGGCAAAGTTTTTGCCGGTCGACAGAACTGCGTTACGGGGAAAACCCGCATCAGCAGGGCGTATTCTTTGGTGACTTGCAGGAAATATTCGAGCAACTACACGGAAAAAACATATCCTATAATAACCTTGTGGACATTGAAGCCGCGGTGAATCTGATTTCGGATTTTCAGGAAACAACATTTGCCATATTAAAACACACTAACGCTTGTGGGGTTGCAAGCCGCGACAAACTCGCCGATGCCTGGAAAGATGCCCTTGCCGGAGATCCAGTTTCTGCATATGGCGGTGTTTTGATAGCAAACCGTACCATCGACATCGAAACCGCCGAAGCCATCAACGCAATATTTTTTGAAGTACTGATAGCACCTGATTTCGAACCGAAAGCCCTCGAAATACTTTTCCAGAAAAAAAACCGGATCATCCTGAAACAAAAGAAATATGATTTTCCGGCAAAACAGTTCAAGTCGTTGCTGAATGGCGCTATCGTGCAGGACAAAGACCTGAAAACCGAAACAAATGCTGACCTGAAAGTTGTTACAGAAACAGCCCCGGAAGCCTCGGCGGTGGACGATCTGTTGTTTGCCAATAAAATTGTAAAACACACCAAATCCAACACCATTGTTCTGGTAAAGAACCGCCAGTTGTTAGGTAACGGAACGGGCCAGACTTCGCGTGTGGATGCGCTGCGCCAGGCTATCGGTAAAGCACAGGAGTTCGGAAAGGACCTTCACGAAGCCGTCATGGCTTCCGATGCTTTCTTCCCGTTTGCAGATTGCGTGGAAATTGCCTCTCAGGCAGGGATAACAGCCGTTATACAGCCCGGAGGATCGGTAAAAGATAAAGACTCTATTGACTATTGCAACAAGCACCATGTTGCGATGGTATTTACAGGATTCAGACATTTTAAACACTAATAAATAAAACCTAAGATGGGATTATTGTCATTATTTACAAAAGAAATTGCTGTTGACCTTGGAACCGCCAACACCATTATCATTTACAAGGATAAAATTGTTGTTGAAGAGCCGTCCATCATTGCAGTAAACCTTGTTACAGGCAAAACCGAAGCGGTGGGCAGAAGAGCCATGATGATGCACGGCAAAACCCATCAGAACATCAGAACCATAAGGCCGTTGCGTGATGGGGTAATCGCCGACTTCCATTCGGCAGAGATCATGATCAAGGAATTCATTAAAATGATGGACAACAAGCACTCCCTGTTTCCTCCATCACTGAAAGCCGTTATTAGCATACCTTCGGGTATTACTGAAGTGGAAGAACGCGCCGTACGTGACTCAGCTGAACAGGCCGGCGCTAAAGAGGTAAGGCTGATACACGAACCAATGGCTGCGGCTATAGGTATCGGCATTGATGTGCTGGAACCAAACGGGAACATGATCATCGACATAGGCGGCGGAACAAGCGAAATTGCTGTTATTGCTCTTGGCGGAATTGTAAATAATAAATCTATCCGGATTGCCGGAGATGAATTTAACCAGGATATTGAAGAATACCTTCGCAAGCAGCACAATATGAATGTTGGAGAACGTACCGCCGAAAGAGTAAAAATTGAAGTGGGAGCTGCTTTACCCGAAATTGACAACCCGCCTCCTGATTTTGCAGTACACGGTCGCGATATGCTTACCGGTATCCCCAGGGAAATCATGGTGAACTATACCGAAATAGCCCATGCACTTGATAAATCTATTACAAAGATCGAAACTGCCGTCCTTAATGCCCTTGATATGACGCCTCCGGAACTTTCGGCCGATATTTTCCGCACAGGTATCTATCTGGCAGGAGGAGGAGCTTTGCTCCGCGGACTTGACAAGAGGCTGCACATGAAAACCAAGCTGACGGTGCATGTGGCTGAAGACCCTCTGAAGGCCGTTGCCCGGGGTTCTGCTATCGCTCTGAAAAATTTTGACAGATTTCCGTTCCTTATTAAGTAGATTTTTTGTTATTTCGCTTTTTTGTAGTTATCCGGAACGACCCTGAGTGTAATTCTTTTATATGCGCCCGCTCTTACTGTTTTTTCTGAAACACATTAATTTTTTCCTGTTTATTTTACTGGAATTTTTTGCATTTTTCTTCATCGTTAAAAGTAATTATTACCAGCAGTCTGTGTTTATCAATTCAGCAAACGCGATCAGCGGGGGTATTTACAAAACGCATAGCAACATCACGGATTATCTTTCACTGAAAATGATCAATAAAATGCTGGCCGAAGAAAATGCCCAACTTAAAAATTCCCGGCAAAGTGCATTTTTAAAGACGGATAACAAAACATACGTCATCAACGACACGCTTTATCAGCAACAATACGAATATACGGAAGCAAAGGTTATTGCCAATACCATTAATAAACCTAACAATTACATTACCTTAAACAAAGGATACAACCAGGGTATACGCAAGGAAATGGGCGTGGTCACCCCGCAGGGAGTTGCCGGCATTATCAAAGATGTTTCTGCAAATTTCAGCACGGTTACCTCCGTATTACATTCCAAATCGAAAATTTCAGCAAAGATCAAGAAAAGCAACTATGTGGGAACTGTGGTCTGGGAAGGCGGAGACTACCGTCTGGCAACACTTAAAGACATACCGACTCATGTTAAAATCGCCTCCGGCGACACTATTGTTACCAGTGGCTATTCACTGATCTTTCCGGGGGGTATTATGATTGGAACTGTGTACCTGTACGATACCGATAAAGAAAATGATTTTTATAATATCAAGATACGGCTCACCACCGATTTTAACAAGATCTCATACGTATACGTGATAAAATCACTGATGAAAGACGAACTGGAAGAACTCAAAACCAAAACTCAGAATGATTAATTTGATCCTGCGGAATATTATTCGTTTTATAATTCTGATATTATTTCAGGTTTTGGTGTTCAATAACATTCATGTTTTTTCATACATCACGCCCTTCATCTATATTTTGTTCGTTCTGTTACTCCCTTTTGAAACTCCGCGCTGGCTGTTATTATTGGCTGGTTTTGCCTTAGGTTTAACCATGGATGTGTTTTCAAACACAGGAGGAATACACACGGCAGCAACGGTTCTCATCGCCTTTGTCAGGCCCTGGGCTCAAAACGCCATCTCGTCGAGGCAGGAATACGAGCCGGGGATACAACCGGGAATTAAAAATCTCGGATTCAAATGGTTTTTTTCATATTCTTTGATTCTGACTTCCATACACCATGTAAGCCTCTTCTACCTTGAAGTTTTCAGGTTCACGGATTTTTTCCAGACATTATACCACGCACTTCTTAACGTGGTTTATACCATGGTGTTCATCATCATTATCCAGTTTTTATTTTACCGGAAATAACGTTATCGCGGTATGTGTAGTTGCGTGACGGCGGTTATTGTTTGCTCTGCCGCTGCGCAATTACACATCACCGCGTGTTATAGTGTGTTAATTTCTTATTTATCAAAAGTGTACAAAGTTGAATTCAAGTGTCAGTTTGATAGTGTCAATTTTAGCAGAAATCGGTTCAGACGAATCGCCATAATATTCAAACCGATATCCATTCATACAATTCTTCCAAATGCCATTTATTGTCGTATCCCGTTTTACAATCGTTTCCTTTTCGGGATATTTTGAAAGGACATCTATATTTGACCATTCAAAATACTTCGACTTCTCAATCTGATTTTTCAGTTCTTGTATTCCTTTTTTGTCAAATTTCAAATCGACATTTATTTCATAATCATTTAGTCCTTCAGTAGAATTTTCAATTGTTTCAAAGTTTTTTGGAAGTGTCAGTCTCAATTCACTTTCTAATAAATCAAGTCGAGCTTTTTCACCCGAACAACTTGTCAGAAGGAGGATTAAAAATATAAAGGTAGACTGTTTCATTCTTCGTTTTTTTAATACACTATAACGTTTGTGTTAACACATTCGGTTTATTTCTACTTTGTACCTGGGGTTGCATTTATTCCATTTCAACATCGTAAAACACTTATCTTTAGTTAATTAAATATTTGTAGTCCAATTAATTTACAAGCCCCGATATATTCAAAACATAAAAAAACTTTTAAAAAAAATATTATGAGTAAAATAGAGTTTTCGCACAGACACTACTTTTCTGATTTCTGTTCAATATCATCCTCAAGCTTTTCATCAAGCTTCAGATTCTGTATCTGCCAGGTCTGGTTGGGTTTATACAGGATAAACGAAATCTTGATAGGCTGCCGGTCGTAGCGCAGCATATAGTTAAACAACATATAGTTTTCAGAATATACAACCTTTTCAATAAGCTCATATCCGTAATACTTCCCGATCTTTGCAATAAATTCTTTGGTCTGCATTTTCAGGTTGTCGATATAGGCTTTATAATTATTCATCCATTTATTGTTTGCGAAAATATAGCCAATGGCTGTATCTGAACTTTGTTCCACATAAAGCTTGAAAAAATGTTCGGTAATGTCTTCGGGATTCTCCTGTGCAACAACAAAATTATTTTTGATTGAAATACACGCTATAACTAATATTGCAGCAATAATTTTTACTTTCATAATGATTGAGTATTATCAGATCGGTTTTTTTATGAGAAATTCAATGTAAAATTATTTATTTTTTTTTGATTTTTCTTTATTCTTATTGGTTTATTTTAATAAATTTGTTTGCTGATAACTCCATGGAGACAAATAACGAAATAACAAATACATGAAAATTAAAATCTTTACGCTGCTGCTGATTATCGTTTCATTGATTGGCACAGCCCAGACAAGTGAAACAAAAAGCAAATTTTACAAAGCAACGGTCAACAATATCACGATTGATGTTCCCGAAGGTTTTGAGGCTGTGCAGGGTCAAAACGGTTTTTTACATAAGGGAAGCGCATCCACTTTGATGATCGAAGAAATACCAAATTCCCCTTTTAGCTTTTCTGCAAATCATTTTAATTCGGAAAATCTGGAAAAAGACGGGGCAAAACTTATCGACAAACAGGATATTAAAACATCTTCAGGACAGGATGGCGTATTATATACGCTTACCGTTTCGCTTAAAAACAAAGACAACACCTCCTCTGTTGATTTTGAACGCCTGGTTTTACTGACAGGGAATGAAACCAAAACAATTTGCGTTGTCGTAAATTATCCTGTCATTATTAAAAAACTTATTCAGGAACCCCTGAAAACTTCCATGTTATCAATTATTATCAACTAATCAAACCGTTTTGCATGAAAAAAATATATTCTGCTATTGTTTTATTTCTGTTATTATTTCCCGGCTACCTTTTTTCACAAACCGAAACACAGTCCTATAATGTACGGTGGCATACCGAAGCCCAGGACATGTGGGGGCCTAACGGTACGGCATTTACCATGGACACATCGATCAACCTTTTCGATGTAAATGAAGCTGGTATTAATTACCTGGGCTCTATTACAAATATTCTGGGCGGCGACTTTGGGGCGCTGCTGACCATCGACTACTGGTTAAGAATGGGTTCGAACTTCAATATCGACGGGTTCACCACGGGATGGGTTGATGTAAATTACCCGACCATTATCAATCTTACCTATCCCGACAGCATGACGTTCAATCCGGGACAAACAATCACCATTGAATCAGATTACCAGGTCGATACCGGGTGGTATCTGCAAACTCAATTTCCTACTTCTGGCCATATTTCTTTCGACTTTTATTTCGGGTTCAATATCAATGTCGATGCAGAAGTCTGCGTATGGAGCTGTACTACTTTCGATGTATTTGAGGTAGGTGTACCCCTTGACACCACACTGCTTTTCGATATTTCCGACAGTAACGGCGTTGCATCTATCACATATCCCTGGTATGATCCCGCGATAGGTTTTTATATGGCACACGACACTATCCTCCCCCTGGTCTTCAACAACCTCGGCGGCATCGGCTTGAGCGGCGTGATCACTTTGCCATACGTGGAAACCAATGATTATATGCTTTCCAATGATAAATGCCTGTATGCAAAAGGCGACAGCGCTTTTATGTGGTTCGACCTTGATATACTTACCTTTCTTGGCGCTTTCGACCCTTCTCTCGACTCCGTCCTTGATATGTTGAACGGAACTATAGACCTGGGGGCCGGCATCACCCTTGATTATAGCTTATTAACTATGCATCTTTTGGTAACAAGTTACATGGTGCAGAATTTCTCGTTTTGCCCGACCATCTGGGCGAATCTGACTTTCCCTAATAATTATTCGTATACCGAAACCATTCCGGGCTCAGGAACGGTGGTGAACTCCGGAAATGCCAACAGCATCACTTTCCAGGTCGATCACAACCTGAACTTAGACCTTCCGTGCGACATGCCGAGTAGTATGCCGGCTTATGTACGATTCTCTATGGACAATGATTTCAGAAATCACACTTTTGATAGCCTCACATTTACTTTTGTCCTGACAGCGTTTACTTTTACACTGAATCTACCGTCATTCCCCATTATGGGAGACTTCTGCATCCCTGAATATTGCATCAACATGCCGGTTCCCTGTCCGGAAAAATCTTTAGGAAATGATACCTGCTGGCAATTGGTATGTTTCCCGGAGATCTGCGCTCCGGCTACTCAACAACCCGATCTCAGTTATACCATAGGTCCTTTGATCAATTTGAGCATCCCATTGGGCCACATAGAATTTGACTGGTTCGACGAAACATGGGAATTGGGAGAATTTCTGCCCGACAACAGCGGTATAGGATTGTTTGATACTGTTATGACGAGTCAGTTGATCATGTATCCCAACGATCCTTTCTACACCGAAATTGAAGGACCTAATGTAATCTGCTTTGGCGACACCGATGCCGTAATCACAGTTTTTGCACACAACGGAACACCGCCGTATACCTATGTATGGAACACAGGCCATTCGATCACAACCAATGCAACAGCAGACAGTATCACGGTCGGTGTCGGAAACTACATGGTTACTGTTACTGATGTCAACGGATGCTCTTCTACTGAACAGCTAATCATATATTATGTGAACCCGGAAATTTTCATTAATCTGACAGGTACAGACATCAACTGCGCCGGAGATAGTACCGGAATGATCGTGGCGAATGTCTGGGGCGGCACGCCGGGCTATACTTACGACTGGGTTCCTTTCGGAGGCAACAGCGATACGGCAAGCAACCTGCCTCACGGCACGTATATTCTGAATGTTATTGACTCCGTCAACTGTCCCAAATCAGACACCATTACCCTGATAGAACTGCATCCTTTGCCTCCTGTTAATTTCGTCGCCGACGTTACTGAAGGCTGTGAGCCTTTAGTTGTAAACTTTAGCGAATTAAGCCCTGACCAGGGACAGACCTACGAGTGGAATTATTACGACAGCACAGCACATGATACCATCAAGAACCCAACCCATATTTATCAAAACTATGGCACCTATGATGTTTCTTGCACCGTGGTTTCAATTTACGGATGCGACAGCACCATGTTCAAGCCGGCTTACATCAATGTTTACCCGAAACCGGTTGCCGAATTCACCCTGGCGCCAAATGTCGTAAAGAAAACAGAATACCCGACATGGACCGTGTTCTTCGATGACCAGTCTACATTTGCGTATTCATGGAATTGGGATTTTAATGATCCCGGATCCGGATCTGGCAATACCTCAGATTTAGAATCGCCGTCACATTCCTTTACAGGAGAAAATATTTATTATGTTTCAATGATCGTAACTTCCGACCATGGATGTAAAGATACGGCGGTTCACAAGGTGGAAGTTATTGACGATGTCCTTAAGTATGAAAACGTATTTACCCCCAATAATGACGGGTTCAATGATGTTTTTGAAATCGAAAATATCGAGAAATATCCTGAAAATAAACTGACCATTTTCAACCGCTGGGGAAACAAAGTATTTGAGGCTGACCATTACCGGAACACCTGGGATGCCGAAGGTATTCCCGATGGCGTTTACTATTATATTTTCGATGCAGGGAATGGAAGTAAAACGGTCGAAGGAACAATTACTATTATCAGATAAAATATTTTTATAATTATTATGAAACTTGTATTAAGAAAAGCTTTTTTAAAACTTGCTGTGATCTGTTTTTTTCTGACCTTATGTTCTCAATCACATGCCTCCACTCAGAATGCCAGCGGACCGCTTACTGTTACCACAACATGGTCTACAGATACCGTTAAAATTATCGGGGATTTCACTGTTAACAGCGGCGTTACGCTTACAATTAATTCCGGCACTATAATAATTTTTCAGGGCCATTATAAATTCAACGTCAATGGGCGTCTCCTTGCAAACGGATTAGAAAATGATATAATCCGTTTTACCATCAATGATACCACCGGTTTTTCCACGATGACCTCAAACAGCGGTGGTTGGTATGGTATCAGGTTTGTGAACAATACAAGTGCCGATACATCCAAACTTGTTTATTGCCATTTTTCTTACGGAAAAGCAAATGGAACCGGCGAGGATGGCAATGGCGGGGCCATTTATGTTAATAATTCATCCAAACTAAAAATTACAAGTTGTACCTTTGATCACAATGCTGCCAAAACAAACGGAGGAGGAATATACCTGAGAAAATCCGCCGTCCTGGTAAGGTATAATGAATTTAAAAATAACAAATGTACAAGCGGCGGCGGATTATATATCAGTTCCGGGGCGCCGTCGATCTATAACAACGCGTTCATATCCAATTATGCGAGTAACGGAGGGGGAGGAATATTTTTTGCCGACACCACTTTAGCCAAAGCTCACGGAAACCTTATTAGGCACAATATGGGATTGTTGGGCGGCGGTGTAGGATGTTATATGGCAAGCCCAACCTTTAATAACAATACCATTGTTTACAATAAGGCCACACATGGTGGCGCTTTGATATGCATCAATTCAAGCCCTACTTTTAAAAATAATATCCTTTACAGCAATACGGCATCCGGCATCGGTAATCAGGTTGCACTGATGACCGACCTGTGCGACCCGAATTTTTATTACTGTAATATTCAGGGCGGATATGCCGCTTTTGGCATACAAGGTACCCAGACTTATACAGGCCAGTACCTTAACAATTTAGCAGTACCGCCTCAATTTGAAGACACGGTACTGCATAATTACCTGATAAAATTCACATCCCCATGTAAAGATGCCGGAACACCCGATACAACAGGGCTTAAACTCCTGAAAATAGATATTGCCAAAAAGCCACGTATCAGTATGGGGCGGATCGATATAGGCGCCTATGAACGCGAGCAGGTAGCCAGTGTTTGCGGAAATATTACTCAAAATACCTTGTGGAATGCCGATACGGTAAAAGTCACCTGTAATATTGTCATAAATAATGGCGTAACACTGACGATAAATCCGAAAGTATATGTTGAATCGCAAGGTCATTACTCGATAACAGTCAACGGAAGAATTGTGGCCAATGCCAATGCAACTGACAGCATTATTTTTACATCTAAAAACACTGGTACCGGATGGGCAGGAATTATCTTTAACAGTACCCCGGCAGGCAACGACACCTCAAAATTCTCGTTTTGCCGCTTTAATTATTCGAAAAACACCTCTCTAAACGGAGGCGCTTTGAATGTTACTAATTTTTCAAAAATAAAAATCAGTAACTCCTTGTTTAAAAATAACGAGGCATTGAATGGTGGTGCAATATATGCATATAACTCCTCCATTTCTGTTTCTAATTCAGGTTTTAGAAATAATACGGCAAACAATTATGGTGCAGCACTCTATTGCGAAACAAATTCCAATTTATCAATAACAAAATGTACTATTGATCACAATATCGCCACTGCCGGAGCCGGCATTTATTCTAACCTTTCCATCCCCAATGTCAAATCTTCTGTTTTTTCTAATAATTATGCTCCTGAAGGCGCCGCATTACTATGTGACTCATCAAATGCCAAAATCATCAACTGCCTGATTGTCAATAATACCGCTACAAATGGCGCCGGCATTAAAATATACCGTTCAAATCCGCAACTCACCAATAATACTATTTCATACAACCTGGCTAATACTAACGGTGGCGGTTTGTATTTATCACGTTCGACCCCCACGCTGACAAACACTGTTTTGTACGACAATACGGCCACCACATCCGGAAACCAGGCATATATCAATGACGTGCTGAGTACGCCTAATTTCTACTATTGCGATGTACAGGGCGATACTACAGCAATGGGTAAAAACGGATTTACTAAGTTTCACGGGATATATCAGAATAATATTGACACCATTCCGGCATTCATGGCACCTCCGGCCGGTGCAGGAATTACGTATTCAGGACTATCTTCAAATTGGGCTCTTGATCCTTGTTCTCATCTTTATAACAGAGGAAATACCGATACTACAGGGCTAAAACTTCCTACCAAAGACCTGGACGGAAATGCACGTATCTATGCTAACCGTATTGATATGGGGGCTTACGAATTGATCAAACCATATTTTGTTGTCCAATCAGCACCTGTGGACATTTGTGCAGGCGACACAGCCATGTTTAGCGTTTCTGTTGAATCCAGTTTTCCTGTAACCTATTTGTGGCAATATAGCCCAACCGGTGGGTTGATTTGGAATAATGCCCCAAATGACAATAATGACTCTGTTTATTTCATAAATAGCGTCTCATCCGGTCAGAACAATTACTATTACCGCTGTATTATTTCTGCTTCATGCACCCAGAACATCATTTCAAATAGTGTTCCTTTGCTAGTTTATCCTCCTACCTCTATAAGCACACAACCCGTTAATGTCAACATTTGCCAGAATGCCACAACAAATTTTACAGTTAATGCTGTTGGTTCCACCCTCATGTATCAATGGCAACAACAACCCCCTGCAGGTACCTGGACAAATTGCACAGGAACATCTGCCACTCAGGCAACCTATACCATTACGAATACTCCTTTCAGTTTAAATGGTTATAAATACCATTGCCTGATCACAGGAGATTGCGATCCTGATACGGTGACCATTGATGTTTTACTGACCGTTAAAGCGCTTCCCGCAATCACCAATCAGCCATCAAACCAGAGCGCCTGCCAGGGACAGGATGTCGCGTTCAGTATTACCGCAACAGGTACGAATATTACTATCCAATGGGAAGAAAGTACAGATGCCGGAGCCTCATGGCACAATGCTCCCGGCGCATCAACTGCCACCACTTACAATATTATTGGAATAATACCAACAATTAGCGGTAATAGATACCGCTGCGTGGTTACAGGAGATTGCCAGCCTCCGGCAACGTCCAATGTTGTCACGCTTTCGGTGAATACAAGCCCTATTATTACCACACAACCAAGTACCACGCATGTTTGCGTTGCCTCCGACACATCAATACTCGTTGTCGCCTCAGGAGGCAATCTTACCTACCAATGGGAAAAGAAAGCGCCATCAGATACGGCATGGTCAAATGCTCCGGGACCAACGGCCGTTTCGGCAGCTTACCAGATAGACAATGCCTCCATGGTCAATAGCGGAACCTGGTTCAGATGCCGCATACAAAACATATGTCCGCCGGCAACAGTGTCGGATAGTGTACAACTTTTTGTTCATGCACTACCCACTGTTTATCTTGGCCCGGACGATTCGATATGGCTATACAACGAATCGGTCGTTCTGAATGCCGGCGGTGGCTTTACATCATATCACTGGTCAACAGGAGAAACAACACAGTCAATTACAGTTGTCGGGTTAACCGTACAGATAGGCCCGCATATGTACACGGTTACCGTTACTGATAGCTGGGGATGCAGCGCCACCGATAATATTACTATTACAGTGTTAGACAACACCGGTATTTCCATAACCGAATCAGAAACAAACATCAATATCTTTCCTAACCCGGTTAATAATCTCCTGTATGTTGATATAAAAAATAACTCCAAGCCTGTTGTCGTGAGTATTGCAAACATTGAGGGACAGGTTCTTCTTTCTAATATCTTTGAATTGAATCCCACGCGGCAGGTCATTGACCTTACCGGTTTTTCAAATGGAATTTATGTTATTACGGTTACGGTGGACGGGAGAATATATAAAGAAAAAATTGTAAAATACTGATTTATAAAACAAAGAATAATTTTATAAAACCAAACATTATTGTATTTTTTTTCGTTTAAATAGTGTTGAACATGATCAATCCTGATTTTATAATTAAAGAGTTTTTTTTGCAATTTCGTAAGTTTTAGTTTATATTTGTACTATCATTATGATAATTATCAACTTATTACCCAAGTATAAAATAACCAGCAACATTTTAAAAACAATTTTAGTAATTGTCTTTTTTGGTTTGTCTTATGGTTCATTTTCACAGGGGTTCAGTCAGGCGCAAAAAGATTCCATTCTGAATGCTTATGTCACTATACCCAACAGTGATATCAGCATTGTTCCGCCTGCATATTTCAAGGCATTCGTTAATGATGGCAAATTTGGTTTCATGCATGATGGCGCAGGGGCTTCAATTTCTGTAGAGGAAATTATAGGAACACCCTATCCTATTGTGGTTCAGTATATGTCAAAAGAATATCTGGAAACACAGGGTGTTAAGTTTATCACTAAAGAAAATATTCAGACAAGGGACAAAAAAGATGCGGTAATTTACCTGGTAAGCTTTTCAGTAAAAAGTAAAGACGGGATCAAAGAATTACAATACGAACGATTGATGCTGTTTACCGGAGACTATAACCGGACGATCTGGATAAGTGCAAATTATCCGATAGTTGCCCGAAAGATGCTTTTTGTTACGTTAAGGGAAAGTTTATTATCAGTGAAATTTGATTAAGCGAAAACACACAAAATGAAAAAATATATACTTATCTTTTTCTGTATTCTTCTCCTGATGTCCGGCATTAACGGAAGGGTGTTTTCGCAGACCCATACCGTAACGCATAATGTCGACTGGGTTACCCACGACCAGAATATGTGGGGGCCGAACGGCAGCCCTTTTACGTTAAACATGGATATTGAACTGTTCAATGTCAGTTTTGGGGATACATCTTCATTTGGCGGAATAACCGATCTGGGCTGGCTAGGGCAATGGGGCGCAGTGATCGATCTCGGCACATGGCTGGAAGCCGCTTCAGTCTTTAGCATTCATGGGTTCACCACTGGTTCTGTTGATGCGGAATATCCGGTAGAAATTGATCTTACATTTCCAGACAATTACACCTTTAACCCCGGCGAATGGGTAACAATCAATACGGACTGTTCCGTGGAACCCGGCTGGGATCTTACCACACATTTTCCAACGGCAGGTATCATCCAGCTCGACTTTTTCTTTGGATTCGGATTAGATATTTCGGCCACGGTATGCTTGTACGATTGCTTTACAATGGACATCATAAGCCTTAACCTGCCTACCGACTCCATCAATATCTTTTATTTGAACTCTCAGACCGGAGAAGTATCTTATCCCTGCTGGAACGGATTTTTCTTCACCATTTGCCACGATGACATATTACCGATAATCATCTACGACTGGTGGGATATCGGGTTAACCGGGTTTATAGACATACCCTATATAGTGACCACCGATTGGTTAGGAACAGACGAATGTGTCTATGCTCATGGAAGTGATCTCTGGCTCCATTTGAACATTGATATTATTCAGTTATTGTCGGCAATAGCTCAGTTGATACCTCCGCCGGCAGGCCCTATCATATCACAGATCTTAGGTTATATGAGTGGCACCTTTGACCTTGGTGGCGGTATAACAATAGACTATACTTTGCTTTCACTCAATTTTGGCCTTGACAGTTATATGGTTCAGGATTTCACGCTTTGTCCTGATGTTTGGACACGATTATCGTTCCCGACCAGTGTCCCGTATAATATATCCGATCCGGCGAACGGGGATTCAATTGTTGAATCCGGTGTTGCAGACACCTTCAATATACTTTGCGGCTATGACCTTAATTTTAAATATCCCTGCAATGATTATCCTGTTTGGGATATCGGCATCCAGCATTACCTGACCAACGATTTCACCAATCATACTTGGGACAGTATGGCTTTTTATTTTAATATTACTGCTTTTGAATTTTGGATCAATATACCTTTCAAAGCCCAGCCGGAAATATACATTCCGGAATATTGTATAGAAGTGCCTGTCCCGTGCCTCGAAAAATCAAACGCTCCCGATACTTGTTGGGACACCATTTGTACACCAGGCATCACCATCCCGCCACAAACCCCTCAGCAACCTGACTTTACCATACATATCGGACCACTGATCAATATGACCTGGCCGCTTGGATACATCCCCATTACATGGTATAATAACACCTGGCAGCTCGGCGGATGGTCGCCGAATCAGACCGGCATTTACGACACGATCATGCCCGACGAACAGATCATCCCTAACCCGCCGATGACCATGAGCGCTGAGATCACAACGCAGATCATCTGTTTTGGCGATACCAACGGAGTAATAACAGCTACTGTGGAAAATGGCACTCCTCCTTACACTTACATCTGGTCAACAGGCGATTCAATAACAATTAACAGCACAACAAACTCTATCACTAATCTTGCTGCCGGCACCTACTATATCACTGTTTATGATTCAGGGCCCTGTTATTTATATGATACCGTTGAAATACTCAATGTTGATCCGCCCCTTTATATTTCTCTCGGGATAAAGCATGTTACTTGTTTCAGCGGATCCGACGGACAAATTACGGCACACGTTACAGGCGGTACGCCGGGATACACTTACGTATGGTCACCCATCGGAGGCTTTGATTCTACAGCCAGCAACCTGCCAGCAGGAACATATTGGGTAGTAGCAACAGACCTTCTTGGCTGCACCATAAGTGACACGGCAACACTTATAGAGCTATGGCCATTACCCGAGATCGGCATAAGGGCTGAGCCCGACAGCGGATGCCAGCCGCTCAAAGTTCAGTTTTACGAATCCACTATTGATTCCGGACAAACTTATTTGTGGGATTTCCATGATAACGGAGCCATGGATTCTGTTAAAAATCCAATACATACATTTGTTAACGCCGGAACATACGATGTAACAATTTATGTAACTTCTATCCATGGCTGCCTCGATTCACTGACCATCGAGGACATGGTCACTGTATTCCCCAAACCCAATGCCGACTTTTTGCCCGAACCAAGAGAAACCGACATCCTCGAATCATGGGTGGCCTTTAACAACTTATCCGATAACACATTCTGGAGCTACTGGGCTTTAGGCGACGGGGAGTATTCACACGAAACAGAACCGATGCATCATTATGTTGATACCGGAAATTTCCATATCGTACTATATATACAAACTGAGCATGGGTGCCGGGATACAGCTTCGGACGATATTTATATCAGAGAAAGTATTACGTTCTATGCCCCGAACGCATTTACTCCCAACCGGAACGGACTTAATGAAGAATTTCTTGTAAAAGGAACAGGAATAGATAACAGCACTTTCAATATGATCATTTTCGACCGCTGGGGAAAACAGGTGTTTGAATCATCTGATGTTGAAAAAGGCTGGGACGGCAGGATCAATGACGAAACTGTTACAGACCCCGGAGTCTACTCATGGGTTGTCACATATAAGGACATCACGAAGAGACACCACAAATATTCAGGTTCGGTAATATTAATCAGGTAATTCAAATGTACCTGTGAAAATTGTCAGTGAAAACAATTAATATTATTTTTGCTGACAATTTTTTATGTAATTCGGTACATTTTTTGATAAGGGCAAACAAATTTATTTTGAATTTTTATGGAACAGAAAAAGAGAGTAATCGTTCACATTAGCAACATAACTCCCGAAGTTATGGACACCATACAAATAAAGTATCCGGACGGTTATCAGAATCATATTTTTAAGGTTACCAAACCTAACGGCGATTTTTTTCATGCAATAACAGTTGATACCAAAGATGCCTGCTATCTTATAAAAGTTGATGTGAAAATAGACACGGCTACAGATGAAAAAATTGATGAACAATTATTTGCAAAAGACGACATTCCTGATACCGATGCCAAGACTCCCGATGATGATGATACTGAACAGCCGGATAAAACCCCTGCTGATGATGATGTTGTTTTTTAATTTTCAGGGTTTTTTCTTTTAAGGTCAACTCCCCCATTTAAACGTTTTTATATCAAAACCTGCAAGAAGCAAAAGCTTGTCTGTTACCGTATTTACCAATGCTTCCATATGCTGTGGCTTTGAATAAAATGAGGGTGATGCCGGGCATATGCAGGCTCCCGACTGTATAAGTAATTTAAAATTCTCAATATGTACAAGATTATAAGGCATCTCGCGAACCAGAAGAATCAGCTTTTTACCTTCTTTAAGCATAACATCAGCGCTACGGGAGATCAGGTCGTCTGCATAACCATGGGCAATACGGCCTAATGTTCCCATGGTGCAGGGGCAAATAATCATAATATCATACCGCGAAGAGCCTGATGCAAAAGGGGCGAAAAAATCTTTATTATCATAAACTTTACCCAAAGGCAGGGTTGCGGTGGTCAACCCTAGTTCAAATTCCCTTACCTTAATTGCATTTTCAGAGAGGACAATACCAATATCTTCAATTTGGTCTTCAATTTTCCTTAACCTGTTGATCAGGCTTTCAGCATATATGGCCCCGCTGGCGCCGGTGATCCCTATTACAATTTTTTTCCTGATCATATCTCGTAAATTGCAGACAGCGTAATGTTGCTGTTGTATTGCCATCGAAAAAGGCGCCATTGCGTGCCGGTTTCAGGCTTCCGCACCGGTAACACTGAATTTTCATACCGGATATTGGCTCTCAAATGCTTTATGATATTAATCCCTAATCCGCCAGTTAAACTAAAATCAAATTTATTAAAAGGCGGCCGCTGGGAATTGGTTACTAATCCGTACTCATCTTTTTCAATATTGGAATTTTTCATAAGGACACCAAACGCAGGTCCTGCTTCCAGGTTAAACCGTTTTGAAAATTGCCATTTATACAACAAGCCAAGTTCAATATAATGAAGATTCAATTTATATACTGTATAATCATTACTCTTTGGACGGGGATTCTTGCTGCTTCCTTTTAAAATATAATAGATCTCAAGTTGTAAAAATGATTTTTCGGTAAACCCGTAGTTTGTAAATGCCCCGGCATATGGCCCTGCTTTATTGAATCCTGCAGCCTGATCTCCGGATATTTGCGAAGCTGCTAAACCCGCGAAAAATCCGCCGTGAAATTTTTGGGCATACGTACAGGATATTGTTAAAAACAAAAACAATAAAACAAATAGTTTCTTTATCATTTATAATACTATTTACAATATTCTTTGACAAACTCATCCCCGGCGTTTCCTTCAAGCGACTGATACTTCTTTGCATCTGCACATGCCCCGGTAAAATCCTCAAAAAAGTTCCTCACTACCATACGCTCCTTATAATAAAAGGATACTTTTTCATCTACAGATACGGCAAAATCCATATCTGACATTATCTGCTTTTTATCAGTTCCCGAAATCTTCCCGTCTAAATAATAGATCAGATAATAAAGATTTGTCATCGCTCTTAAATAATGGGCTTCGGCATCTGCCGGACCATACATCACAGCCTTTACAGCATATGAATAAGCTTCCGGAAATTTATTAATATAAGTATACGTAATTGAAATGTTTTTAATGTATTTGAGATTTGTAGTATCAAGTTCATAGGCTATTTTGTAAGAATATAGCGCTGAGTCGTAATCCTTATTTTCATTGTGAATCATTCCTGTCATATTCCAGGCTTCAGCATGTTGCGGATTGGCAGTGGTGGCCTGCTTGAAAAAGTCCATGGCGGCAGGCTTGTCATTTGCCATTGCTTTCATTCCCTTCTCATAAAAAACTTCATCCGCGGATAGTGGTTCCTTCCAGTAAAATTTTACCTTCTGCCCGGGAATAAAATGATTTTCCTTAACTCCGTCAATGGTTATAATGCTTTTTTCTTCGATAAGGGTAAATGTGGCCACCATGTTTTCCTTACTTACAAATTTAACATTTCCAATAGTAAGCCAACCGGTGACAGAAGTACCTAAAATTTCCTTTTCAAAACTTTTCATCAGTTCACCAAGTGTATTGACTTTGGGTATACGGGAGTTAACTTGATCGAGTTTAATTTTGATTTTCGATCCGTTTTTAGAAAGTATCGAACCAAAAATTTCATGACTGATTGAGTCGGACTTAATATTATCTTGTGCTATAAGGACTACATCAAAGAGAAAAAAACACAAAATAAAAATTACGATTTTCCTTTTCATAGAATTGTTTTTGTAAAGATAAAAAATTTTTTAAACATATTAATTTAGGATCAAAAACCCTGAACTCAAAAACACAAAATTGCATTCAGGTATTCCCATGCAACCAGTCCGCTCAACCATTTCGGTCTCGAAAAAGAATTGGCGTATATTATTCTGTATTTGTGTTACTTATAAAAATACACTTAATTATAATCGTCATATTGTCATTTAAATACAAACAACGACTGTCATTTTGTCGCCTATGCTTTTTTTTAAATATTTTTATAACAACCTGTATTAGTGTCGATTAATAATTTATTGATTTCATTACGTGGCTTTTGCATAAAGTTTGAAGACGAGGTAGTACAGACCAAAAAATTATTAATTAAAAAAAAGGAGGATAAAACCATGAAACTTATCAGATTAAACAACGAACCAACATTTTCGGACCTGTTGAACAGCTTTTTCGAAAACGATCCGGCAAATTTATTCAGCAGAAATCACTGCAATGTTCCTGCAACCAACATTGTTGAAAACGAAAAATCCTACGAACTCGAACTGGCGGTGCCGGGCATGAACAAAGAAGATTTCAGAATTGATATCGAAAACAACACGCTGACAATCTCTTCAGAAAAGAACGAAGAAAAAGAAGAAACAACCAAAAACTATACCCGTAAAGAATTTGTCTATGGAAGTTTCAGCCGCTCGTTTGTTCTGCCTAAAAACATTGATACTGAAAAAATCAAAGCCGAGTACAAAAACGGTGTTCTCTGCATGGCGCTTCCGAAAAAAGAAGAAGACAAAACAAACTTGAAAAGAGTGATTGAAATTAATTAACAGCAGTTTGTTTGCAAAAAAGGAGGTTTAAAATTAAACCTCCTTTTTTTATTTGTACTTTTGACATATTAACAAACTGTAAATGAGGCATTCACGCTTATTTTTTCTTTTATTTCTTTTGGTTGCCGGGACCTCATTTACTTCCTGTAAAACAACCAAACAAAACGCCGGCAATCATCATCATAGCAACAATAACAACACCAGTTCCAACCTTAACAGTACTTATTCTAAAGAGTTAGGAGTAACATTAAATGGCAGCGAGGATAAAAAACTGATAAACTGCCTTGCAGAATGGGTTGGTGTACCGTATAAATATGGTGGCAACACAAAACAAGGCACCGATTGTTCGGGAATGGTATTTTCGGTGTATAAAGAAACTTATAATATCGATATGTACCGCAGTTCGGCGGATCAGATAAAAAACGTAAAAGAAATTGACAAAAAAGATCTGAAAGCCGGAGACCTTGTTTTCTTTAAAATTTCAGGGGATAAAATCTCACATGTAGGCATATATCTCGCGGAAAATAAGTTTATCCATGCCACAACAAAAAAAGGCGTGATGGTTAATGACCTGAACGAGGAATATTACAAAAAATATTATTTTACTTCCGGAAGAGTGATCGGAATACCCTAAAAACCAAGCTTCTATAAATAATGCCTGAAAGGGATCAGAAGATTTTCAAATAATTTATGCATCACAGGCCGGCGTTTCCATTGCTCATAATCAAAACCCTCGCAGGCTTCGATCGTTTCGTTGACATGTACGGTCAGATCCTGCATCAGGTTACTGTCGGTTCCCAGAAGCATCACCTCATACATATACCTGAAACTTCGGTAGTCAAAATTCGATGTCCCGAAAAAAAACACCTCATTATCGACTATCATCAGCTTTGCATGAAGGTTGTAAGGCTTATAAAACAATAGCTGTACATGGTTTTTATGCAGCAACCCAAGGTATTTGCTCCGCAGGGTATCCACAATACTGACATCCGATTGTTTAGGGGTGATAATCTTGACATCAACGCCGCGCTTCCCTGCGTCCATAAGTAATTTCCTCAAATAATATCCCGGAAGAAAATAAGGAGTTTCGACGATAATTTGTTTACGCGCACGTTTGATAAGTTCAGAATACTTTTTTTTAACCCTTTGCCTGGTCAATGAAGGCACATCGCGAATAATTTTAAAATCGCCACAACTTAATGGTTTTGTCTGATGACGGATATTAAAAGTGTTTTTTTTATAAATTTTCCAACTGCTGTTAAACGTTTTTTTGAATGAATGAGCAATTCCGCCTTCGAGTTTTACAATAAGTTCCCTCCAGTTCAGCGAGTAGTCGTTTATATTGGCTGAGGCCAGATACACAATGCGGTCATCAATCACAATAACTTTCCTGTGGTTTCTCCGGTGATGTTTGGTAAACGCATCAAAACTATACCTGAGTTTCATAAAATACCGTACCTCTCCTCCCGCATTAATAAGTTCATCAAAAAACGAACTACTGGACGGAGCACCCCACGAATCAACCATCAGCCGTATCCTGACCCCCTGACGGCATTTTTTAACCAGAACATCGCGAAATTTTGTCCCTATGGTATCATCAATAAATTTGAATATCTCAAAACAAATGTTCCTCTGAGCATTTTCCATATCCGCCAGCAGCTCGGTATAAAACTTTAATGGCTCGCTGAAAACCCGGTGACTGACAACACATTCACTATGGATTTTATCTGATATCATGTTATTTTACCCTTGCCGGATTATTTACTACAAATGATTTCCATCCAGTATATGATTTCTTATCTGGTAATGCACTCTTTTGAAAATAATGACATACCGCTACACCCAAAGCATCCGTGGCATCAAGGTATTCGGGCTGCACCTCTATGGAAACAATGCGTGCAAGCATCAATGCCACCTGTTCCTTAGTAGCACTACCCTTGCCGGTGATCGATTGCTTGATTTTACGCGGAGAATACTCAAAAACCGGTATGGACTTATAAAGAGCGGCAGATATTGCCACTCCCTGCGCTCGGCCAAGTTTCAGCATCGACTGGACATTTTTCCCGAAAAACTGCGATTCGATGGCCAGTTCATCCGGCTTATATTTTTCAATGATGCCAAGTACTGCTTCAAATATGGTTTTTAGCTTCAGGTACGGGTCGGTGAGTTTGTTTAATTTGATCACATCCATCGTAATAAGCTCAATCTTTTTATCTTTGTTATGGATTAATCCATATCCAAGAATATTTGTACCGGGGTCGATACCAAGTATGATTCTGTCGATGCTCAAAACAATAATATTAAATGCTTAAAACAAAATTAATCAAAACAAGTAATTACATTATCAAAATTCTGATAATAATTCTTTCTTTTGGCTTTATTGGTTACCGCTTGTTTTATAAGCATGATGTTTCCGGGGTAGTTAACAGGTTCGTTGATATGCTATCGGATACTGCATCACGGACAATAATAATCCTCACCTTCATGATGATGTTTCTAAACTGGGGCATAGAAACCCTGAAGTGGCAATACCTCATCAAAAAAATTGAAAAAGTTTCTTTTATCCGGTCGTTTATGAGCGTGTGGGCCGGCATAACCATCGGGTCGTTCACCCCCAACCGCACCGGCGAATTTTTCAGCAGGGCATTCATCCTTGAAAAAGCCAACCGCTGGGAAGGCATTTTTATCACATTTATAGGAAGCCTCAGCCAGCAACTGCCAACGATGCTGTTCGGGACTATCGCATGTTTTTTCTTTTACCATTCCTTTCAATCAGGCCCTTTTCACGACAAATTAGCGGCATACCTTATCCTGTTGGGGATTTCGCTGATCCTGACCGTACTTTTTTTTATATTATATTTTCGACTGTCGTGGCTGAAGTTTTTATTTATGAAACTCACCCCGCGCAAATTCACAGAGTTCAGGACTCATCTCCATGTTTATACCGATTTTTCATGTAAAGAATTATTTAATGCATTACTATTAAGCGTTATCCGGTACGCGGTGTTTGCTTTTCAGTTTTATATGCTGATCCGGATATGCGACATCGACATCCCTTTGGGGGATGGGATCATGCTGATTTCCTTAATCTATCTGATCATGACGGCGATTCCCACATTCGCCCTGACAGAAATTGGCGTTAGGGGTTCGGTCAGTATTCTGGTTTTAGAAATGTATCTTCAAAACACATCACCTGCCCTGCCCGATGTTTCTTCCGCTGCCTTCCTGGCGGCTTTCCTGATCTGGTTCATTAATCTGATTATTCCGGCCATAATCGGGGGATTTTTCGTGTTCAAACTTAAATTTTTCAGAAAGTGACTTTGATAATTATCATACTATTTTCTGTTATCATTTCTGCTTGCTACTTCGGACTGATTATCTTTTTTTCTTATGGCTGGTTTAGTAACAAATCCCCCCTAAGATCACAAGAAAAACCGCACACGCGGGTAAGCGTCATAATTCCGTTTCGAAACGAAGCAGCAAACATGGAGATTCTTTTGAAAAGTTTATCTGAACAAAATTTCCCTGCAGAACTTTGGGAAGTTTTGCTTGTTGATGACCATTCGACCGATCAAAGTCAAGCCATAACCGAAGAATTTATCGTTAATAACGGAATAAAAAATTTCAGGGTTCTGGCTTTATCCGAAGCCGATGGTTTTTCAAAAAAAGCTGCTTTAAAAAAGGGCATTGAAACCTCAGGCGGCAAACTGGTAGTAACAACCGATGCAGATTGTATTTTTAATAAAAATTGGTTAAGCGCTTTAGTAGGTTTTTACGAGCAGAAGAAATGCCGCCTGATATCGGCGCCGATTGTTTCGGATGACAGTAAAGGTTTTTTTTCAAAATTGTATTCCTTTGAATTTCTTAGCCTTGTTGCAAGTGGCGCCGGGGCTATGTCTGCCAATCAAGCATTTTTAGCCAATGGCGCCAACTTATGTTTCGAGCGAAGCCTTTATGATGAGCTGAACGGATATGAAGCCCATAGCCATTATGCTTCAGGCGATGATGTATTCTTTCTTCTGGAAGCAAAAAAATACATTAAAAACAAAAATGAAATATGTTTTCTCAAAGATCCGGAAAGCATTGTAACAACGAAAGGCCCGGGAAGCCTGAAAGAATTCATGAATCAGCGCATACGCTGGGCTTCAAAAAGTACAGGATATAAAGACTTTTTTGCAAAATTCACTGCAATAATTGTTTTCGTATTCAATTTTACTATACCGGCATTGCTGATCTGCAGCTTTTTTGATTACCGGCTTGCCCTTATATCGGCCATCCTGTTTGTATTGAAACTTGCGGTAGATCTTCCGCTGATGGCCGCTGCTGCCCGCTTTGCCGGAAAGGCAAAACTCGGTTATTACTATTTCCCTTTGCAGCTACTATATCCTTTATATATAATAGCAGTTGCCATGCTGTCATTATTTATGAAGTTTGAATGGCGGGGAAGAAAAAGAAGGAACTAACGCCTGATTTTGTTAAGCATTACCCAAATTTCACATTGGGGGTATGCAAACAACAGTCTTTTGCAGTAAATAGCCGCAGCTTTCGTTTTTGCTTTCAGAAATATTCGTCAGAAGTTACCAATCGCATATTGTTTTTTCTTTTTGGGGTCGCCTACAGGCCCGCGAATCCCCGACTGGAAATTATCGATTAATATAATATGCCCGTTTATCATTAATTCAAATTGTGCAGTACCAAAAAAAAGCCATTTATCACAATCAACGGTAATGGTTATTGTGCCTACCTCTGGCTTTAAATCTATTATTTCAATGGAACCCCATTCTGTGAAATTCCCCTGATCAGCAGATTCTAATTCAAGCGCTGTTTGATGCAATCCAAAATGCTTTACATTTTTTTGAGGGTCTTTGATCTGTCTCCCGAATTGCATTCCCTCCAGGCTTATTACCATTTTTCCACTTGTGATGAAATTCAATTGTGCTGCCATAATTTTTGTTTTAATTGTTAATCCTAAGCCGGACAAGCCGGAACCAAAAAGGAAAAGTTTGTAACTTTACTTCATGGAATTATTGACACAAAGATACAACGAAAAGATAACAGGAGTACTATGTTGTTATGATCGTGTAGTTATCACAG